>Ga0179591_1136258_pt1 | contig 10666 bp, 10 predicted proteins | sample CZOMad2_1_08_16f_FD_182891 | JGI IMG/M metagenome (GOLD analysis project Ga0179591, IMG submission 182891) | Vadose zone soil fungal communities from Angelo Coast Range Reserve, California, USA - CZOMad2_1_08_16fungal (PacBio error correction) | ecosystem: Environmental > Terrestrial > Soil >...
CGTAAAGAAAAAAGAAGCAAAAACCTCAAAAACAAGGAGGGGACGGGCGATTGAAAGTCATACATGAGAACACCGGACGAGTCACAGAGAACGAGGTATGAGCGTTGTGGGCTCGGGTTGGGAAGAAACACTGCGCAAGGAGGCGAAAAGGAGAAAAGGAGCTTGACTCGGCGTTGCTTGGTGGGTTGAGACTAGAAAAAGGATGACAAAAACCCAGCACCTCAAGGGACACCAGCTCGCGAGGTACATCCGGCAGAAAAGGGCGGGCCCAAATCCACGCTATACCATCCCATCACGAGGGGTCGTGGCCAACATGGAAAACTACAACTTCCAAGATTCCTGCAACCCAGTGGGGAGGAGAGCAGAGACATCAAAAAAAAAAACGCAGCACGTACCTTCTTAACTGAAATCAGAGACGAAAAGCGCCGGAAGAGAGTTGAGGGAAGACTATTCTATCTCTCAAGGACCACTTTACAACTTAAAGCCGTACAATTCCTGTCCTGCATTAAAGAAGACGGCGGAGAGAATCACAGCGTTCAAGAGCGAAGAAGAGGGAGAAAGGAAGGGAAAAAATCGTGTATTCCTCTTACCCAGAAGAAGGGTAATCGGGACGACCAATCGCTCGTGAAAAAAATACAACAAAATTTGTCCAGATACGCCCATCGCCCGGGGAAAGGAGGCAAGAGGTTTTTCGGAAAGAGATTGCTGACGCCCCGGATCCGTGAGAGGGACGTCGTAGAACGGTACAGAATGCTGCGAAAAAGAGGAAAAAAAAGAGAAGAAGTATGTTAGAAGGAGCCAGTAGGGGACGGACTACGAAGCGGGCTTCCGAAACACGACGGGGAAGACTGGGTGCTAGGATGTGGGCACGAAGCAGATTTGACAAGTGGAGGGAAGTGTAACCTTTCTGATTAGCAAGGAGAGAAGATGACAGGAGACAAGAAACAGCAGCCGGTTGACTTCACTATCGAGGTTGGAAGGGAGAGGGATAACCTCTTTCTCGGGTGAAGGAAAATAAATCGGACCGTCGTCGACAAGAAGGAGGGTGGGGAGCAGTCGCCACACCGACCAAATCACTGTTCCACCAGAGTTGTTGTGCAGATAAAAAGGGTAAGCACTGAGTTACAGACCGTACGGAAGGGAAAAAGGGGAGGAACAACCGGGCCTCATCCAAACCCCGTCTAGAACCGAGGAAGCCAAACCCCTCCAATGTTTGTCTTGCATCCAACCAAAATTAAAGCGTACGGCTCAACGCCTATTTTAAAAGGCGCGCTCCCGAGGAGAAGGGAGTTACACTGGGGACAACTCGCGCTTACGTTTATCAGTAATCGGCTCAACGAAAGCCCAAGGTGCTGCCTCTATGGACGCCGGAGGGCGAGGAACGGGGGGAAAGAGGGGGATTCCGAACGTAAAAACGGAGAATTGGTATTTGGGTAAGGGCAGAGAACGGAGCCGAGGAGAAGGGGAAGGAGGATGTCTCAAAAATTAGGGTAGAAACAGGAGGAGGCAAAGATTTCCAATCCCAATGGAGGAATGCAAATAGAGGGACTCCTCCGTAAATCAATCTAATATGAACAGTGAGGGGGAAGAAGTTATGATCGACACCAGCAAGGGGAAGAAATGTTTCACTGGAATTCTAACCTTGAAGGGGGAAAAAAGTGTCTATCTCGTTCGGTCATCGTTAGGAGGAGGGGGGGGACGTCCGAACGACTCCTGGGAAAAAAGCCCGTCGGAAACTTTGGGGCGAGGGAGGGGGGATCTGGGGCGGCAGAATCGGCGACTGAAGAAAACACGGAGGGACAGTATTCGTTTCGCAAGGGGCGAGAAAGAAAGATACTTAAAGGCCTACTTGAGTGAGAAAAAGATGCAGCTGAAAGGGAGGCAATGACCTTTTCGTAAAAGGAGTTCGGCAGAAAGATATACCACGCAAGACTAACTCGTGCAAGAGGCAGGCAGGGGAAAACGACATCAGAAGCAACGTCTCTCTCCTCAGCGGAGGGGGGCCGGCGGCTTGGTTTGAGGTTGCTGGAGGGGGGAGTTCAAGGGCGATAAGGCGACATAAAAAAATCATTCAAAAAAAAGCGAGGGAGCGGCGGACGTGTGTACTCGGGGGGAGGGGTGTATAACCGAAACCGACCTGGAGAGCGACAACAGGAGAAAGGAACCGACATGAGGTTCGTTGAGGGAGTAAAAAAAGCAAAAGGGATAGAGGAGCGGGGAGAGAGATGGCGGGAGTATGGACGGGGGTCAAGCAAACAGTCAGGAGACCGGTTTCGTCTTTCGAATCTGGCGGTCAGCAATCCTTCAAGACCCTATGTCAACCGGTCGTCGAAAAGAAGCGAAGAGGGGCCAGGTCCACTGGGCTGCGACACTGCAGAGCTGGGCGTAAAATGGGAGTACCAGCTGAAACAGAAGCAGGAGGCAGTACTTCGTCTCGATCTCACGATCAAGAGCAAAAATAGCAGTGACACACAACTTAAGGATTATTGAAAAGAGGAGAAGATGGGGCAGTCTAGAACTAGCTGCCGACAGAGAAGGAAGGGGAGTTGTTTCCATACAAAATAGCCGCCGCTCGCGCCTGACGCCGAAACCAGAACGCCGAACAAAAGAAGTCATACGAAAAGATAACGCCGGGAAAAAGCGGTTGAGAAGGAAAGCTACGAATCAAGGAAACAAAGAAAGACCGGGGAATGACTGAGCTGCGGAAAACAAAAAATACAGACACAAAGGCGAGCTGGACGTGGGGGACGGCTTAACCTTGATTAACTTCTCACTAAGAAACCATGAGTTCACGTCGTGTTGATGGCTGCCCTACGGAACCTGGGGTAGTCTTAGAACAACAGTAGATGACACACGCCAAGAGCGAGGAAAGAAAGCGGGACGATACACCACCGGTCTAGAAAGGCCGTAACACTTCTCTCCCAAAAGCCACAAGCACCACCAACCAAGAACACTCTATCCGCCTACACGACTAGGATGATGAGGAGCGGGTGTCGACTGCCCTAGCGAATTGGGAGGAGGCCGAATATCTTTCATTCAAGAAAGGTGCATGTTAAGGGGGAAGATGGCCAAGAAGGCAGGAGGGGGACTTTAAGTAAGTCAGGTACTATCTGAAGACCAAGAAAGAATCGTCTTCTCGAGGGAGAACCGTATTCTTCAGCGGGGTCGAACAAGTTACGGGAATTATACTGCGTCGTTCGTCTGAAGGAGCCTGTACGAAGAGCAAAATCGATAGGAACATCGCGCAAAAGAAGGTAGAATCATCAACATGGTGGAAAAGAGGTTGTACTAGAATCACACAAGGTCAAAAGGAATCCAGCTACGAGGTCTATTAGGTTCAGGGATGGAGGAAACCAAGTGAACAACGATAACATGGGAGAGGGATCTTTCCTGACTAAGAAGAAAAACACGGGACGACACTTCCGACATGCAAAGGGGAAAACGAGAGCAGTCTCGCGCCGCTTATGCCCATCACGACGACAAGGCAAGACGTTGTCGGGAGCACCTCACAGACCACACCAACACGCACATCGCGAATGACAAACACGGGGTGGGACGGCTCAGAGCGCCACACCAACAAAAGGATGAGAGACGATTCTCTCCCACAAACGTCCCAAATCAGACGCGGAAAGGCGCTGGAAACGCGGCGGTGCGAGTTGCGAAAGAGAAAGGGAGCGAGCCATGCACACAGAAACCTAAAAGGGAAGCCCCGGTCGGGACCCTGAGCAATAATTCGGGGATGAGACCACAGACGATAATTGCTCGGCACAGCGAGCACGTTCTCAGAACAAAATTTTTCAAACCCTATAGATGATGAAAGCGGCGGGGAGAAAAAAAAAAAAAACGGGGGGCGGGGAAACGGATAGGGCCAGGTTTTTGAGACAGATCCAAAAAGACGGAAACCCCGCGAAGAGGCCGGGAATACAAAACTCCACACAAAAAAGGGGATCCCCCGACTCACCAGACGGATCAACAGCAAGGGAGAGGGGGGCGCTCTAGTCTCAAGGCAAAGCAGGCTATACAAAACAGCATAGGGGCGGGGAAACGTCATAAAAAAGGACAGTGACGCGGAGGGGGAAAAGATGGAAAGAAAAGTAAACAGCTTCCCGCGTGTTTGCGGGAAGCGGGACGTACAGAAACAAGCACCTGCTCTAACAATACACCAGCAACTTAGTGAAAACGTCCGGGGCACGCTAGACCGCACAAAGAAAATGGGAAAACCGTCGAGCTCATCAAAAGACTAAGTGATAGAATGAGAGGATAAATCGAGTACATCAAACTCGCAGGGGAAACGAAGATTTCAGGCCGGGCTGCCGTCCTGTAGGAGAAAGGGCGAAAAGCCCTGTAACGCATCGAGGTAGGCGAAGATAAGAGGAGGTGACGCGGAGACCCGAAGCGATACTATATGAATGAGAACGCGGCCCAAGCGAGGGGGAGACAACGGTATTCTCTCTCCGTACAAGGCACGGAGATGGAGGCCGGTCAGGTAAAGGGCAGTGGTCAGGAAACATGGGAAAGGGGGTGGAGAGGGGTGGGAACGAAGAGTGGAGGCGAGCCTGCGGCTGGCGTCTCTGGGAGAAGGATGAGGAAGGGGAAATCCGGGGATTATAAGGTTTGAACGCTTGGCAACTCAGTGGCGAATGACAAAGCAAAGGAGGGCAAAGCGGTGTCTGCCCTACACAAGCGCTATGGGGGGGCCCAGGCCGACTGCACATGTCCAGCAGGATGTAGTCACCGTGATAAGGAGGGACGGGGCGGGGCCCAGATCATAACAGCAGCGGTCACGTCGAGCGGCGCCAAGGGGCCCAAAAAACGAACGACCTCAGCCCAACATTCGAGTGAAAACCAGAAAGCCAAGCATGAAGCGGCCAAAACTCAAACACCCCAGAGAAGGTAAGCCTCGATCTATTGACCACACCCCAGGCAGCAGGCTCCACCTGAACACAAGACCTCACCGGCACAGGGCGGAAGAGCCAAATTATTGCGACATCCTAGATCGCATAAACAAGGAGCAGTCCGTTGCGCAGATCGAATTTAACCCCGCACTAGAAAGGGATAATTTACATGCCGCCCACTGACAACAACGACGCCAACAAGCCGGAAAAGAACGCGCGAATCGCCACTACGTGAGGCGTGATACCAAACGGGAGGGTATTGAAGCACACACAGTACACAGAAAAAGAGGAGGGACTCGAAGGACACGTAAAAACACACCGGGAGCGCGCAGTTCCGAGTTGTAAGAAATTGCATGCTGGAAATGAACGCCAAAGCAGTAAGCAATTCGTACTAGCACTCCTGAACCACACAGGCCCGGGTACGATGAAAAAAAAAGAAAAAGAAAAAGAAAAAACAGAGCGAAGAAAAGAGCAACCTACCCAAAACGGTAAAGATGCGTGTTGAACAAATCCTCAAGCAGCGTTTACAGCCACAACCTAACGCAGCGGGAGAACGGTCATCCCGTATTATCATCCTCGCACAACCAAAACTACACCACAGAACAAGCCGCTACTAAGGCAGAGCAACTTACGGGCGGTAATACAGGGTTGCGCGTCGTAGAGGGACAACCGCCAGCCAGGCCAATTCCGAACTCAGGAAAGAACCACCTAACAAGATGTAGACACGAGTTCGTCTCACTTTCTGGAGACATGAAAAAAAGGATCCATTCTTCGGGAACTCAGGAAAAAGCAAGGACCTCTGGCAAGACGAGCGACAGACAGAGGCTCCTCATTACCGGGTGAACGAAAGGTGCGGCTAGGAATTGGGCATCAAGTATTCAGAGCAATCATTCCGCCGACGACTCGCGGCAAACAAGCTCGGACGACAACAAGCCATCTACCCTGGGGCCTGATGACACAGGCGCTGCACAAACTAAAGACTAACTTATTCGGGGGGCCTCCTGAAGAGAAGCGACCCAACGAGATCTCACACCAACCACGTCGCATTATTCAAACATATACAAGGGAGCGGGGGCGAACATAAGCGGAGCAAGCGCAGCTCCGGCGCTTGACACCATACTATCAAGTCCATCAGGAACACCGCGCAAAGGAAGCTCGTAGACAGCAAATCGGGGAGAAGGAGGAAGAAACGAAACAGTAACCAACCCCGACCAAAAAAAAGCTGTATGTTTCACAAGAATGGAAAAGGGGACGCAGATCAAGAGAAAGCAGACAAAGAAAACGAGGACGGCGGTTTCAACAGCAACTAAAATCCTTCCAAGGAGTTAAAAATTATAATCACAGTAGAAAAAAAAAAAAAAAGAAAAGGGAGAAAACTAAACTCGAAGGGGGGGGGGGTCTCGTCCGCGTTCTTCATTGGGAATGGGCTACAAATAAACCATACCTAGGACACCATATTCAAGCAGATAAACAATAGTAGTCAAGCTGGAGAGGAAAACGGTGCTCGCGAGGAACTAAAAAAGCCGCAACGCTCCACCATAGCTCGCGAGAAAAGCAGTCTTTTTACGGGGGATCGATACAAAGGGTCGGCAAGGAGCAAGTATGTACGTACAGGGCGGGTCTGGGTCGACATGAATGGACATAGGGCCGCACTAAAGGGGGTAAGATGGTTCCCAAAACAAAAAAGAAGGAAGAAGGGGAAAACCGCCGGAGGAGCAAACATAAAGACCGGAAACTTGGGGTAAAAGAACCGATCAAACCTCGAGGAAAAGGAAAAAAACGGATACTGTATCCAGGGGGATAAAGGGTGTCACGAAATTTTGCTTAGGGGACTGAGAAGCACCGGCAAGACTACCTCGTACAAAAGAAGCAAAAAACCGTTGCGCAAGTCTCTTTGGGAGGGGTCCTAACCTTATCACCAAGGGAATAAGGCTAGACAGATGGAATGGGGGTGGTATTTGGTCTATGGTTTGAAAAGAGGATAAGGCACAAAAAGTGGCCTTTCTTTCAAAGCTCGTGAAAAGAAAAATTTCTGTAGGGGGGTGGGCTTTACGAGAAAAGGACAACCGCAATCCGTTACCGCGCTGGGGAGAGGGGACACAAGCCTCTCTCACTAACCCTCTAGTAAAGGCCTCCTGGAAAAATGGAAAACCAGACACGTCAAATCTGATTCAATTTTGGGGGGACTACAACAGGCTCGGCAGCACGCGGGGGGGCACGGACCTGCTGAAAAGAATAATACGAGACAAGCGGACATACAGGAACACGCACGCGAAATGTCACAGAACTCTGCAAGATATCGGAACACGGGTCCTCAGAAAGGCCATCGAACACGGACTTCCGTGCGGATCGCAACAACGCGACGTCAGCCTGCATATCACATCAAAGATTTGACAAGCCCCCAAGCAAGCGAAGGAGTACTCTAATATCATAGTCTATTCTCCTTAGGAGGTAAAAAAAGCGGGGTGACATCTTCGACAAACTATCGGGTTCGTGTTGGGGAATACTTAGGGACCTAATAGGAAAAAAAAAAGAGGAAAGAAGAGGGGACAAATGGGTTACGAGGGATTGTTCTGTCCACTCACACTCACATAAACCGGGGGCTGGAGCCAGGCGCAGACCCGTTAGTCTACCGAGAACTGATACCACACCGAAAAGACACCATTAAGTTCTACACCCGCAAACGAGGATCAGGACCGACAGAGCCACGTCGAGCCCGGCGCCAACCCCCCTACAGCGCGAAGTTGCGGAGGCCCAGAACCACTCGCGCGCAAGCCAGGGCTCGCGACCGGCGGGGTACTTCCGCCCTACACCCTAAGGGGAAAGGTGAGGGCGGAGACAAGTTCGGTTATCCTGGATCGCAAAAAACGAGACGAAAACACGACAAAACAAACAGAAGGGCAGACGGACAGAGGGCTGGCCCCAAAACGGGCGCACGACACGTACTCTTTCGCTTTCTTCCACCCAGGGACGAGGACGGACAAGGGCAACACGAACCTCTGTGGGGAGACCTGCCTCACACAGGAAAGATCAAAAGGCACATCAAGGGGGAGGTGCGGAACCAACGGCATTAACCTGAATAGACAACAGGCGGGTTTACGAGGGAAAAAGGATGGGGATGGCAACGTGGATATCCTGCCACTAAAATGGAGAAATTATAGGGGCCGTGTTGTGCATGTGGAAGGAATCCACACAGAAGATGGTAATCGATACCTGCAATCAAGGGGGGTGCTGGGGTTGGGAAGAGGGAGACAATGTCATAAGGAAACACTCTGGCACCACAACGGAAAACTACGGCTCTCCACTTGAAAAACAGCGTTAAACCCCAGAAAGACTCTATCGAAAATATTTGGGGATCAACGTGGGACCCGTCTGCGCCTTCCAAAAAGGTGGGAAATAAGAGAGGGGAGAAAGAAAAAGTGCCGCACATAGGTATTGACCTAAAGGGCCGGCCAGAGACGGACTCAAAAAAGTTTAAGGAGAGAAAGGGGTCAGCGCAAAGTATGGGCCTGCGAATTAGGAAAACCACACTACAAAGGACCCCCTCCATCACCGCCAGATCACCGGAGGAACCCACCAAGCAAACCGCAACTCATCCGAATATCTCGTCGCCCCCCCCCACACCCCACCAAAAACAACCCACAAAAAAACACCCCCCCCCCCACCCCCACCCGCACCCGAGAGAGGGGTTTTCACTGTGGGTTTGGACTATCGAAGGGGAACCCCGGTCCCGTGTGAATGATTTTGTGTGCCCGGGATGTCTAAAAGGGGGGAACACCTCCCTCACACAAAAAATCAGACACAGGCTGCTCAGATTGGCATACATCTGCATCGACTGGCGCCACGGGAGGAACCCCCCCCCAAGACTAAAACCCTCCGGCAAGCTACCCGCCTAACTGAACCGCACACGCCCCCCCCGAAACCCCAACGACTCCCCCCCCCGGTGGTCGCACGCGAAGTCGTTCCCATCTAACCTGAGTCAAAAAAAGAGGGCGTAAGGTCACCTCAGTGGACAATGGGAGGGGGAAGAGAAAAGTAGGGGTCTCCTGGCGGAAGATAATAAGTAAATAAGGGGGATTACGTAGTCTACAGCCGTACTCCTGGACGGACGGACACCACCGGAACCAGGCGGCGCAGACACGGGGGACCTTGTGCCCCCCCCCGAACACGCGCGAGGGCAAACAACCTACTCTACCTACTCTCGCCGAGCCCCACGGCGAAACAGAAAAGCCATCATATTCTCTTTAAAGGGAGACTATAAGTGCGGAAGGGCTGGAGGTGGGGGAGATGATGGATTTGAACTGGAAAAAAAGAGAGGAAAAAATCATTCGTCGTGCTGGGCTGGGGGGGAACGAGGGAGGGGTCGAACGGGAATGTCGAAACGAAACCCGGCTACCTGCAAACGGAGGTTAAGTAGGCCCGAAGTACAATTTATAGGGGAAGAAGGAGGCGAGCGAGAAGACGAAGGGGCGTGCCTTTAATTTCTGTTCGCCGCAGACTCGTTCATAGGAAGGAAAAGCGTGACTAATCGCGTCAGCACTTGCATTAAAAAAGTTCACCGGGAGGTTCTCCTCGAGAACCGAGGGTGAGTTGAAAGGGGCGTAAGAGGAAGAAGCGATGGGAATCATGGTGAGTGAACCAGACTAAAAGTCCTTGGCTAACTGGACGAGAGCCTACGAGAAATCGCCCCAATCTCTCATAACACGCGGAGAAAATCTAGGGGGGAATTCGAGTTAAAGATAGAGAGCAAAACGAGACGGGAATGGGCGTTTGTGTTATACCAATGACAGCCGCCAGCTCGGCGACGCAAACTCTTAAAAAAAGGAGAAGAGGAAAGAAGAACAAAAGTTGCGGACATTTTGAAGAATTAATTCTGACACTATAGTAGCCAAGGAAGTTAAGAGAGGTAAAATCAAGATAAGACCCCGCGAGGCTAGGGACTCGTCACGATTAAATTGGGGAGCAAGGAAAGGGTGACTTTCACCTTACGGTTGTGGAAAGAAAAGAAATTTCTTCGTGAAAGAAAGGGATCTGAAACACTCAAGCGAATAAGGTTCTGGAAATATGTCGGGAAGTGAATACATGCATCACACCTCACAGATAGAAGAAAAAAAGTACTATCGCGACCGAAAACGGGCGAGAGACAAGGCTGGTTACTGGGAAAGGAAGAATGAAGAAAAAACAGGGGTCGATCGGCCCAATACTGTACACTGTGAAGGGGACCCCCAACACGGGCACCAAGCTGTGGCTTCGCCAGCCAATCTGATGAAGAAGTTCGGCGCGTATAATGACCAGCAAGGCGACACCAAGGCGTAAGGAGCGAGCACTTGCGCGCGAACCAACAGGAATAAAATTGCAATGTGGACCCACGACAAAAAACCGGCGTCTCGCAACGCACACCTCCCCCCCCCCAACACCCCCCGACTGTCTTAATGATACCGTGTAGGAGGAAAGGAAAAGCAACTTACCCACCTACCCAAATCCATCAGCCGACCCCCCCCCGGCGCTGCAAAAAAGCAAGCCCAGGACCACCCGCCCAGCGGGGCTGTCTCATACACGCAAAATGGCAAAGGCGACTCGCGCGTGGGACCAAGAACAAAAGCGTCGCCCGAAATACCGCTACTCTTCGATGATATTTCAGGGACAGCCTAAACGATGTAATCCTCTAAGGGTCATCGTAAAATGTTAAAAAAGGGAAGGGGCATGAACCGAATAGTGGAAATTTGGTAAATCGAGATCACAAAGTGTGATGATAAGTAAAGTGTATAGCT
>Ga0179591_1232344_pt1 | contig 10666 bp, 12 predicted proteins | sample CZOMad2_1_08_16f_FD_182891 | JGI IMG/M metagenome (GOLD analysis project Ga0179591, IMG submission 182891) | Vadose zone soil fungal communities from Angelo Coast Range Reserve, California, USA - CZOMad2_1_08_16fungal (PacBio error correction) | ecosystem: Environmental > Terrestrial > Soil >...
AGGTAGGGGCGTTGGCTTCGAGAGGAAAGGAGAGGAAGGAAGAAGCCGTGTCTCATCAAGGCAGACGAGAAAGATCATTGGCGTACTTTGTCGATAGGAGCAGGAAAATGAAGACCGGACAAAAATGAGACGAGAAAACAAGTATAAAGCGAAATGCGACTCCACATGATTCGTCATAGAAATGGCCAGGGGGGGCGTTTGATGGGAGGTAAAACGCAATCAGTCAACAAGATGGGGGAAACGGGGATTCTCCTGGGTCAGACGGGATTTGCCGGGCTCTGAGGGAGGAAAAGGGGAGGCCCAATAGAAGGTCGGAAAAGAACTTTCACTTCTAGTCCGAAAGAAAGGATGATCCCCAAACGCGAGCCTACCCAGGGGATGTAATTGTGGAATTGGGGGGGGAAAAGTCGGCGAAGAGAAGGCTTCGAGTAGGGGCCCGGGCTCGCCTGGAAACTGAAGAAAGAAGTGAAAGAGAAGGTGGGATGGGGGGGGGGAAAGGGGAGGGGGAAGAACCAAAAAAAAAAAATTTAAAGCAGGGGAGAGGGGTAAATGGTTGGGCAGCAGCCAGGACGAACGTAGGACTGGGGGGCAACATAAAGTTAAAGAGACACAACAGGGGAAAAAAAGTGTGGCCAGCCCAGGAGTAGAGGTATTCAAAGGGACTTCTGTTACATACAGCACACCGAGGATGCAAATGGAAGCGGAAAATCTCCTGTTTTGGTAGAAAGGGGAAGAGAGGAGAGGCAGTCCATTGCATAAGGAGAAAAGCGAGTAATCATGTGGAAGAAAACTTGACGAAACAACTAAAACAAAGGGGCTGAAAGCACAAAAGGAGATGCAAGGGCTTCCAAAAAGAGAAAATCTTTAAAGAAAGGGAACAGATAATGGACAAGAAAAAAGGAATGAAGGCACCACAAGTCAAGACAAGGGACATCAAGGGGTTGTGGGCGGATGTCAGTACAACTTAGATGCAAAGTGTAGCTGAACCTGGGAAAGACCAAGAGAAGCAGTCATTATGCGCGCAAAGAAAAAGGGGGGGGGGAAGCATCTTATGACATCGGGTTCAATTAGCACCAAGCTAGATAGACAACCATGTAGTAGGAAGGAAGAGGCTGAAGACAGCGTTCATATCTTCTTCTGAAACCGCATGGGGGGAAGTTGGAGCGAAGAAAAGGAACGAAAAGAAAAGTCTTTCGGGGGAAAAGACCAGCAGAATGCGGGTGAATCGAATGTGGTCTATGACGCCCCAACAGACGGATGAAAGCCGGGGGGAACTGAAGAAAATTTGTTATTGAAAGGGGGGGGGGGGGGACCACGTAAGTCTGGCTAAAGGATGAACGAGTTGAGTGGCAGTATCTTTTTGGAATTTAAAAGCCGTGTAGAGGGTGAGTTCATACAACTAAAAAGATGAGAGGAGCTTGGAAATGGGGGGGGAGGAATGTTTACTGACAGATGCTGCAAAACGGAAAAACGAAGGGAGGCTGCACAGAGTGCCAGCCTCGGTTGTAGAAGAATTTAAGCAAAGCACTGGGGGTTATACTCAGAAGGCGAGATGAAGGAAGAGGGGCCATGATAGGCGAGAGAAGAGAAAAAGAATTATGCCACAAAACATGTACATAGAGGGGGGTCTCTTATGGACGTTACATTTCCATCACAAAAAAGGCATAAATCAGGAGGTAGGGGTCTTCGGCCCCCACGTAACCACACCCAAGAGATGAGCTTTGCACTGAGTTAGGCATGTGCATTAAGCGACAAAGAGAACCTCGGCCTCATCGCTTCGACCACTGTTGAATCCCAACGCAAGCCGAAAAACTCCGAGAAAAGAACATGGACGGCTCGCGTTGTAGGAAGGCAAAAGTGAGTCTACTGAGACTAAAAGAGAAGGGTGGACCAGGGACCCTTAGATTTGGTCACGGCAGGAAAACATTTGGAGTCAAGTAACAGTAGACAGAGGGGGCATCATGGGGGGGGATTGTGAAAACAAAAAAGAAGGAGGGCCACCTGGCCCTCTTGACAAAGTCTTGGGGGGGGAAACGACCTCACGCTGTAAAATACATTCGAGCCTACTCAATGGGGGAGGGACAAGCGCAGATGTAACGGGCATGCTGGTTCTTTAGGGAACGGTCAAAGGTATCTACCACACGGGAAAAGGGACCGCTCTCAAAGCGCAACACGTACAAACTGTGAACGTCGAAATGAGCGTAGTCCCGAATATGGAATAGACACAAAGCAAAAAGGAAGACGAGGAGTTAAATCTAGACTTCTGCTTCGAAGACATATCTTCCTAAAAAAAAAAAACGGTAGGCGGGGAAAAAAAGGGAAAGAGAGGGTAGGGAGAAAAGCGCGTCGATTATCATATTTAGTGTACCTTCGGGGGGCTTAGGTTTTCGATTCCAGAATGACGACTGAGACGGCCGAGAGCATAATCTGGGCGGTGAGAGGCGGGATTGTTGTTGGGAAAAGAGAAAGGGGAACAGGGGACCTATCGAATGCAAAAAGGGAAAATACTGAAAGTTCTTACTCCACATTGAGTGGAGACTCGAATGGAAAGGGGGGCTTTCACAAAAACAGAAAGACTGGGAAACACTTAAGGGCGACTGGGTGGGGGGAAGGGATGATCCTTTTAAGAGGTCGAGGTTCGGGCTCCCACTTTGCTCCGTCGACAAAAATACAAAACAGAAGAACTTCAGAAGAACTCAGAAAGAAAGAAGAAGGAGGAAGGAGACCTAAAAAAGAAATGGGAAGGGGATAGGCTGTTGATAAGGAAGATGGCCAGTAAAATACGGAGGAGAGTGCGTCTTCGGGCAGTGTGCATCGAGTGCAATTCCCCTCATTTAAAGAGAGGGGATGGGAGGGACGAATACACAAAGAGAAATAAAAGTTATAGGATGGAAAGGTTTGGATGTTAAAGGAAATTGTGAAGTTGGGCCGCACAGATGGCCTTATCCGGGGCCGACTTAGCCTACGGTTGAGAATCGCAGAGAAGAACGCGGGAAGCCATAAGACGCGAGGCAAATCGACCTGAATGAAGGAAAAAAATTAAAAAGGGGGGGGGGGGGGCGTGGGACCACTCGTCGTTGGTGAACGGAATAAATGTGAGAAGTGCAACGGCAATAGTCAGTTTACAAGGTAAGAGACGGAAGTCAGAGTAAGAAAAGGGGAGACTTGTCGAGAAGAATAGCAAAATACAAAGGACGACGGAACTAAAGATCATAATGGCAAAAAACGAACACGCAGAAAACCGTGGTGCAAATTTAAAAGGAGTTGGTCATGACAATCCAATGGGCAAGCAGTCATTCAGAAGATCGGGTTGTGGGGGGGGGGAGGGGGAGGGGCAGACCAACCTTTCCAGAAGGAAGAACGCGGATGGGCCGACCTTGAAAAAAATAAGGAGAGCATGATTCAGCTGAAACAGTTCAAAACTGAGCAAAAATCGGAAGGAAAAACAAAGCCTTTGACGTCGGACCTCAGAGACTCAGAAAACCAACTGAGAGAGGTGAGAGATCATGATGGAATCGTGAGAACTTCTGCGTCGTCTGGGGCGGGAAAGAGAAATGCCTAATAGTAGCCTGTGAGGAAGTGAAGCAGAGAGAATTGGATAGGGCGCATTGTGATAGAAAGACAGACAAAAAAAAAAAGAGGAAGCAATCCTTGTTTGTGTGGGTAAGAGGCAGTGGTTATGTCACAGGGGCAAAAGAAAAGGAGGGGGAAAAATTGAAATAACGTGTTTACGGGTAAAGCGAGGGGCAATGGAGGTTTGTATTAGGGCCGGGGACCCGGTGGAGAATTTCGGAAGAGGAGACAATTCCTCACATATGACAAGTTTGATGTCGCTGAACTTGTGTGAAAACCGATCTGGGTTAGAACACCGAGGGAGCTCGACAAGACCGAGTGGAGCCCAAGCAGATTGGTTGTTTTTGAAGGTGAAAAAATTGGCAGACGTAGCTCGGAAGGCAGAGGATTTCCATAAAGAGGCGGCTGAGCTATATATAGGCAAAAAGGTAGGCTGGAAGAACCACCGAAAGAAAAGGGGAAAAATCAGTGCCTGAGTCTTCAAAAATTGTCAGGCACAAAGTACATAACGAAATTGATTCTTTTAGGTCGTCGGGCAAACCTCCCATGTAAACCGACATAAAGAGCGATGGGAACTGCGTATCATTTGCGCAGGCTAACCCACAAGAGAAACTATAATGCCGCATTCTAGCTAGTTTCATCCACCAGCCAGGCACCATACTCCGGAGCAAAATGGGAGAGAGTTTACGGGAAAGGCATCAGAGTTTAGGGGGATCTTATAGAAAAAGTAGAAAGAGGGAAGAAAGGGTGTGGGGGGAAGAACATTGACGGATAAATGGGACAGGAAGAAACAGTCTGCGAGAGGCCAACTATGGGAAGGGTCAAAGTCTTCATTTAGGCCGGTGTGGGGAAAGATTCAACGCCTTCGACAGGAATCGGAAGACCTCGCAAGTCTAACTCTGAAAGTGATGTTAACTTGGGCTGCAGCAGGTATGGGGATGGACGTCAGTAAAAGAGCCAGGGAAGCGCGTCACCACGGGGACAACGAGAGAGGATCGGAGTCGCGCAACCGTGGGGGAAGAGGAAAGGCCTCGTGAATCTACCAGAAGCCACGGGCCACAGGGCAGAGATAATTAAAGAGACTGGGCGATACATCTCTCACACGAGAAAAGAGAGAGGAGTAAACGTCATAAGGGAAAATATTTAGATGTAACAAGAAGGTAGGAGGTCGTGGTGTTCGGGGGGCGAGTCCAAGGGAGAGGGCAGGCGACTCCAGGAAGGGGCGGGGACGGCCAGTTGGTAAGGAAATGTGGCTTAGTGGGACTAATTGGGGGCCGGAAAAAGAAAAAGACGAGTAAGATCTCAAGTGCGTACAAGAAAAATGGGAGGTAGCTCAGCATTCCTTGTCGAAGATGTGTGGAGGACATCCCGCCAGATGGGAAGGCCAGAGAGAGGTCAGAGGAGCTTGGGTCTTGATCATGTGGAAGAGGGAGACGGGGTGCGCGAAAAAAAGTCCTTCGCAACCCTCAACACTAGAATTCGGCGACCTAAGTCAAGAAAGAAAGAAGAACGTGACTTAGGATGCGTAAAACGAGGGCCAGGACAAAAGGGGATTGGGGTAGACGGAGATGGGATGAGTGTATTCCAGTAAGGGGGAGAAGATTTTACTAGGTAGAGGACGTGGTGACCGGTTGGTCTCTCCCTGTGCAAAAAAAGAAAGGTTGGGATTGGGTGGGGGAAAGGAGGGGGCCTAAAAAGAAAATAAGAGTGGAGCTTATTACGGGGGGGATGAGGAAAAAGGGGGGGGGACTCCTGCAGGCACTACTATTCAAGAAAGGGATTATGGTGTGGCAGACCTGATAATTGGGGAGAAGCTAAAAAGGAAGAAATCGGTCTTGCCTCCTACGAAAGGCGCTGAGCTTCAAAGAAACAGGCGTGCATAAGTTTTAAAATTTATCAACAACCGCAAGTCGGTCGTGTGAAGCCGATCAAAGGATGTTTTGGAATGATGAGATGTCATAATTCGCCAGTAGCACGGGAAAGGTAAGAATTGGATTCTCACGAAATCCTCCAAAAAAACAGATAACGCTTGAAAGATAATAAACCATTGTCGCGGCAAAAACAAGCGAAACCGTTAGGAAATAACTTTATAAAAAATGAGGCAGAAACGGGGGGGAAAGGAGCTAAAACTGGCATTGGGGGAAAGGAGCAATCTGCCCATGATTAGACCAATTTAAAGCCAAGATAGAAAAGTGATGAACTCGGAGTGAAAAGACCCGGCTCGTCTTCGGGAAATTCGTCACGGAACACAGGGGGGAGAGAGAGCTTCGTTTCTTAGATTAGCAAGGAATAGGAGAGGGGAGGAAAGGCTTGCGGTATAATCTAAGACTGCGGAGAGAATCTGAGCTAGGTGGACGGACGATCAGAAGGAATGACCGGGGGACTTGAAAGGTTAAGCTAGGGAAAAAGAGAAAAGGAGTGGATCTTGGCGGAAAGGGGGGTGGATGGCCGCAAAAACTAGAGCCTTGTGGTCCGGAAATTGTGATTTTCACGACAACTAAGTACTTATAAATTAGGGGAAAACGGGTCTGCGGGTTCGGGAAGAGATTCAGTAGTATTTGCATCGAGCAGTCGAAGTTGTGTAGGAAAATCGCGTCTCCACAATGATACTAGGAGACGTTGAACTGGCCTATGACAGGGGAAAGGAGAGAGGAAGTGCCTGTATACCAAAACAGCCGAGGGGGACGGCTGAACAACCAGAGGGGGTGATTAAAATCAAGGCAAGCATGGGAGAATGTTCAGAGATCGGGCAGGAAAAAAAAGAAGGGTAGGCCTGCTATGGCGAGAGGAGTAGCAAACGTTGCGAAAGGAACGATCTGGATCAGTAGTCAATCGCAACCATTGAAACCTTGACACATCCCCGAACAGAAAGAGGAATTTGAGGGGGGAGCTAAAAAGAAGTCCCCCCTAAGACGAGCACTGAGAACAAGGGGGCGACAAAAAGGCACCAGCATAACTCGAGGCCTCCTTCTAGTCGCCGGAAAGAACGACAGGGAGACCATCTCCGGTCACAAAAGGCCAAAGACGTCTTTGGCTCGAGGGGACGGTCAAGAATATCTCGGATCTGAGACTAGCGGAGAAGGTTGAAACGACGATGTGAGGGTGTCAAGGGCCAGCACAGGGAAAGAGAACAAGGAAAAAAAGCAAACAAGCAAGTCTTTCACAAGCAAAAGAGGGAGGGTACAAATATTGCGGTGAGGAAGGGGGGGGAAACGCCATCACGTTCGACCGAAAGAGAGCCGACAGCAGCTTCATATGGATTTAACTGGTGCAATGAGCTGCTTGGAGGTCCGTTCAAGTAGAGCACTCGCCAAGGGGAAGATACTATCCAATCGCACCGGTACTCCCCTCATGAGGAAGAGAAAAAGAAGGAACCCTGAGTTCTCCTGCCTCTTCATTGGATAAAGACAAACCAAAAATGAGAAAGAAAAGATAACTAGGGAGCATCTCTAAACAAAATTTAGGGGGGGAAGGAGGTAAGAAACCTACGTCTATATTCGAAGGAGATGGTGGACAACAGGAAGCCTTGCCAGGGGGGGTGGGATTCATGAAGAGGCAGGCGCAGCAAGTGGGTGAGCGAGGGCCGCCGAAGAATATAGGGTTGAGGGATATATGATTTGGCTAGGGAACTAATTGACCTACAAGAAAAAAAAACATGGAGCATGAAACCGAGTATCAGTGGGGAGAAGGAGGCATTATTATTCGCGAAATGTCCAACATGTGGAGTCAACACCCGAAACGGCCAAAAACTTTGGAAAAAAAGTGCAATGGGGAAGAAGGGTGTCCTGTTGAAAGAATGTAAGAGTCTCGGTCAGGCACCTCACCAATGGGCCGTCGACAACCCGCCAACCCTGAAAAAAGTGAACCCTTCTACTGCAGACTAAGATCCCGGAGCCTGGAAAGCGAGCAGAACAGATGTGAGGGGGGTGTTGGATAGGGAAAAGGGGTAGGACGGATTGGGGATGAAAAGGAGGGGGGGAGGAAGAACATTCATTATATTGATTGGGGGCCGGTTGGTCCGTGGCAACACAACGCACACAAGAGAGATGTTGGGGAATGGAGGGACCGAAGCCACCAAAAAAAAATGAGCTTCCTGTAAGGGGGGGGAGGTTTGTACTTTGAAATGGGTTGCCGTCAACAGAAGAAAAAGACTGCGGCCTAGACTTCTGGGTCATCAAAAGGAACATTGGGGATCAAAACAGCGCGCAGGAAGACCCTTCCTGGATCCTCTGTCTCTCTGAGGAACTTCGACCAGGAAGGACGCTTAAGAAACACCGCAGGCTTGTCCCCTCGGGAGTGACACCGAAGCCCCATCGGGGGGGGGGAGGGGTAAGACCAGGCGGGGAAGAGAGGTCAAAGTGTACAAGGGGGACGAGTACTCCTTGAAAAGTCGAAGAAGGAAGAAAGTGGAGACGTGCTCGCCTCATCGAAATCTCTAAACATACGTGGTAAGAAGCCAAAAGTATCGTAATGCGAGTAAGCCACGACAAGAAAAAGGAGGGAATCCCTTTAGAAAGACGGAGGGGGGAACATCACAACGGAATTTCAAACAAAAAGGAATGGGACCGATCTTGGAGGGAGTCATTAACGGGCCGAAAGATAATCAAAATTGAAAGAACTAGAGGAGGGAGATAAAGTTAAGACACCAGGCTTAACTGACGACAAACGTACATTAGGAAGAAGAAGGAAAAAGAGGTCTTAGAGAGATTCTCGCACACGTAGCGGAGGAAAAAAGAACGTAGGGATAAGAGGAAGAAGCTTTCATCAAGATGAGTCGCACCAAGTTACACCAATACGAGCCGGGTCTTGCAATTAAAGACAAGCAGATCATCCTGGGAGATCATTTGAAGGGAAAGGGGTAAGGAATTACCTCCGCCCAAAAACCTCAACGCAAAATGCCGTCAGGAATTAAAAGGCCGGTGATGGCCTGACCAAGGAAGCGAAAGTGATGGAAAGAAGTTTTCGGGGTGTTCGTGGAGGAGCTAGATGGGTGCATCTTACCCTCCGTCGGACGGTTGTGAGAGATAGTACAAGTCAATGAGCTGACGTTGAAGGGCACCTATGAGGGAAAAGGACAAGCGGACAGTTCGGCCAACGGGGGAGTAAAAACATCCGTTTGATTCGCGTCCAATACATCCGCGGGGGTTGGTAAAATTCAGAAGAGGGCACGATGGTAAAATCTGATGGCAAACCGATGCTGAAAGGAGTCTGGGCTGTATCTGAGAAAAGGAGAGGAAGGCTTCGCCTAGGGGCCTGGAGCTTCACTCCTGTCACATCACAAGAAGCTCATTTCTATTTTCGGGTCTTGCCGGTACCCCTCCCTACCCAAGACCCAGCCCCGTAAAGCTGAAAAGGGCTGTGCAGGCGCGACCCCAACAAAAAGCAAACTACCTCAAGGATTGAACGATTCCGTACGTTTCATAACAAAAAAAGCGACTTAAGCAAACAAAATCAGGCGGGTCAGCGGAGGGGGGAAGGTCAAGGAAAGGGATCTGAGGACAGGAAGGGAGAGAAAAAGGGTCGCCGACTTATAGTGGGAAAGGGGCAGGGGGGGAAAGGCCGAACAGGAAGACATAGGAAATGTAGGGTAAAAAGCAGTGGCGAAATAAGGGGTCCAAAGTGGGGAGTTGAGTGGGGACACCTCAATAAGGCAGGGGAAAGGACATAGCCTACTCAAGGGGAGGACAAAGTTAAGGGTGTCAGCCGTACTTTCTTCGGTCAATTAGAGTATACAAACTAGCATTTGCCGGAATCATAGGAACCACGCGAGCTGAGCGGGCGAGTGCGAGAAAAAGGGTTCCATACCTCAGCAGGGGAATAGCAAAAATCAATCATACCGTTTGCATACCTAAATATGTAAATCCGAGAGGAAAGACTCTATCTCAAAACACCCTTATGGATGAAAAAGAAGAGAGGAGGGGAGGAGGACATAGAAGGGAAGAAAGATGTAGATGTATGCACGTATGCCTGTCTTTTGGGGTAGGGGGGCTTCGACAAGTTGCAAAAATGCCGCCGAAACGCGGGGGGGGACCGTAAGTGTGTGTAGCAAAGTGGGCATTTTGAGAAATCGGGGAAAAAAAAAGAAAGATCGATCACAATTGAAGGAAAGGGCGTACAAAAAGTCTCTCAGAATGGCCTTGGAAGGGATGATTTCACGGGCCAACAACGGCAATAAAGGGAAAAGACTTGTAGAAAAAGCGCATTGGCGGGTGTACCGGAAGCTTCATTTGAATATGGGAAGAAGGGGGCGTCCCTCACAATTTGCTGACGTCGAACCGAACACAAGGCAAGAAAAACTTCTGGATCTATACCGAGAAGGAGGAATGCCGGTCCAGACGAACCATTTGTGGGGAGAGGGGATGTGGGGGAGAAGGACATTGTCTTGAAGGGGATTAACAGTACGGGAGAAGAAGAGGGCGTCAGATTTTCGTGGCGTGGGGTCGAGATTGCCACAGAGAAAGGAGAGGGAGGTGATGGGGAAGGTTTTTGCAAGGAAAAGACACAAGAAGAAAAAAATTATCTTATGTAAAGTGGAGGAATGAAAAAATGTTCCTCACATGCACTAATGATTAATCAGGGGGAACCTTAATCTACTGCAGCATCTAAGAGCAGCATACTCAGGGTCAGGGGGCCATCCTCGGAAGTGGCCTCGAGTACCGAAAAGAAAGTAAATTTAATCAACAACCGAGCACTTGGACACACTAGGGCGTGCAGCCGAAGACAAGATGCGGAGTGAAAGACGGAAGAGATGCAGGACATTTAATAAAATGACGACCAGGGAGCCCTAGTACTGTGGAGACTTTTAGCAAGCAGCTGATCACAAAAGGAGGGACTGACTGCAGTAGTAATGCAAAGTTAGCTTCACACTAAAAAAAAGGGAGGAATATTCATTGAAGGGTGGCAAGCAGAAAAAGGGGGGGGGAACAACCACAGGCCTTTCACTGCAAAAATCCGATCTGTTTGTCTGGGGAATTGACCACTGGAGATCAAAGAAGGGAGAACTCGCTTGATCGAACCTTGAAACAAGGCGAGGAGTCGGGAAGAAGTCGCCAACGGAAAAGCGGGGGCTGCAGAGATCTGAGACAACTTGGCG
>Ga0179591_1298795_pt1 | contig 10666 bp, 10 predicted proteins | sample CZOMad2_1_08_16f_FD_182891 | JGI IMG/M metagenome (GOLD analysis project Ga0179591, IMG submission 182891) | Vadose zone soil fungal communities from Angelo Coast Range Reserve, California, USA - CZOMad2_1_08_16fungal (PacBio error correction) | ecosystem: Environmental > Terrestrial > Soil >...
GGTTCAGAATCGAAGCGTAAAGGGGGGGGGGGGGGTAACGTCCGCGGGAGTTGTTTTGTGTCAAATCGGAAAGGCATTGAGTTAAAATTGCAGATCGATTGAGGGCGAGGGACATCGTGAGCCCATGGTAGATCTACCAAAAGGGGAAAATAACTTTGATCGGGTAAATCAACCACACGGGACATGGTTGCCGATGTGGCTCGGCGCTTAGTACGAGGATCTTCCCCGGATTAAAAGAGACTGGGGGGGGGGGGGGCTCGAAGATGCAATTGTGCTTCGGTTAGGAAGGAACCAAGTCGGACAGACCGAAGGAGATGTCCGCTCAATTATTGAGATCGGGCAGCAGACTTATAAACCGCCGGTGAAGTTTTTTCAAGAAAGAATTTGCGTTAGAAACAGAGTCGGGCAAAACCGTCTGCGGTGAAAAGAGGAACATTAGACAGTGATGTACTAGGTGGCCGAAACTTTCAAAAAACAACGGGGGCAAGAGGAAGGGCTTAGAACATTACCGATGAGTATTATGTATAATGAGAAGGAGAGAGAGTTAAGGGCCACCTAAACGACGATTGAACTAGCTAACGAACTTCCAAAAAGCCTTGAGTTGACTGGAGGGGGAGGGGAGTTGGCCAAAGATGCATGGTCACGGGGGGGGTGGTCGTTGAATCGCATGGACAAAGGCAGGTGGCCTGTGCGCGGTGAGGAATACGCCGAATTGAAATCAGGGGGGGGGGGTTAGAGGAAAGGAGGACGCAAATTCAGAATCATGGACAAGTATCACGCGTGCCGAACTATGAAAGGGGGCAAAAGCTTGGCGAGTGGAAAGCCAAGAACGGGCGATAGTAAAGAAATCGTAGGGTAAGGGTCCTGGAACGAATCGTGATACTAAGGCTAGTCGGAAAAAAGGGAGGCCGGGGGTGTGATTTGCGTTGCTGAAACAAAGACGGTCTCGGAGCGTACTCGGTTTACGTGAGAATCGACTCGAATCAAGGCTTGGGGGGGGGGGGAGAGAACAAGAAAAAAAACCTAGGACTGATGAAAAGGTGGGGTGGGAGTCAAAGAAGAATTGGTGGTTCCACCTCCGGGATGCGTCGAAGACACAGCAACTTTGATAAAAACAGGGCGCATTAAGACGGTAAACAGGAAGTGAACAAGGACGAAGAAAAGCCGAGGGGTTAGTCCGCGTTGGGGACTTACTGAACGCACGGTTCCCACCAATCGGCGGGGATGGGGGTGGAGCCTCGAGAGAAGCTGGGCGAAAGGGGAGTTTGGAAGCGGTTTAAAAGGTCAAATTCCAAGGTCATGGGCTCAATTGCGTTGGGGCGAAAAAAAAATAGTGAGCAGGGTTGGGTAAAGCATGGGAAAGATGCAAGAGCCAGCGTGCGTTTGTGCGGGCCCAACTGATCGGGCGAAGGGGGGGGGCAGATATCTTCCGGGGAATGCCGGAAACCGGCGCAGGTCAAAAATCCTGCCGCGGGTCAGTATTCCAATGTAAGCTTAACCTGTCACCGGCGAAAAAGTTTGGTCTCCAAGGGCAGGGGAGGGGGGGACGGGGTGGTGCTGAAAAGAGGCGGGTAACCCTACGACACCGCCTTCGGCCTTGGAAAAAGCGTGACATATTGCCAGATCCGAGGGCAGGGAAGGGACGGGAGGAAAACGCAAAGATAAAAAAAACACCGTAAAAAGGACAATACAAGCCGGCTATAACGGGAATTCAACGTTGAAGAAGATCGGAAAAACATGGAACTGCTAAGAGAGGAAAACAAACGAAGAAGGGGCTGCAAAGGCACAAGGTTGCCATCGGGCTAATCACAGAATATAAAAACAAAAGGCGATGAGGCTGTCAGACCATCGAGCGAGTGGGATCGAGGTTCAAGGGATAGGGAACGCGAAATGTAAAAAAGGATGGTCCGACGCGTAAAAAAAACCGGGGATGATTAGAGGAGAGAGGAAAAAACTAGCCGGCAAACAAAGGTTAAAAACAAGCCGAAACCGGAAACCCCTCGAGCAAAGCCCAGACGAAAAGGGGAAATCAGGGGAAAAAGGGTTGATATGGGGAAGGGGGGAGAAGACGGGGTCGCCTAACGACAACCGAGGGAAAAGGGACGATCACAATAAAGCATCGGGCCGTTAAATGGGAGAAGGGGAAGGTCACACGGGGAACGCTCCCTGATAAAGGACATTGCCTCAGAATCCGACGAAATAGACATGAACTACTGGGAGCACGCGAGGGATGTAACATCAAATGGGACGCAAAGGGGCAGCCGAAACGGAAACAGAAGAATGTAATCAAGAAAGATAGAATTGCTGGACAATCCGGGTAATAATACTGGACGCAGAGAAAGACGTTAAGGGGAAAAAGGGGACGAGGTTCATGGAGAAGAAGCGCGGTCACCTAGGGAGACTTGGGGTAAGGAAAAGGACGGGCCTGAAACGAGAACCCAACCAGACTGGGATGGAAATGAGAAACCCTGGCAAAAATCACCGCTATGATATGGACGTCAGATTACCAGGACAAGGTTTAACAGGGATGGGTTGGATCCCCAAGCACCCCGGGGCAAAGAGATGCTCCGATCCAGACAGTCGAAAAAAAGCATAATCTAAGAAACAACGGAGGAGAGAAAATAGATTATTGCTTTGGTTCAATTGTGAACTGGGATCAGGAGCATTGGTGCTCTCGGCCTGTGCTTGGATCCTAAACATCATGGCAAATGAGAGGGTTCAAACCCCGCTAAGGTCAAAGAAAAAGGGTCATCATCAATCGTGCAGGGGGTGCAGGTCCCAACTTGCCTGTTGATTGGGGTGCTGGTCGTTGCCGGGTTTAGGAAAGAGGTGGCCGTACCCACCGTCTGAGGGACCGGTTCGTAATTCGCGTCCCGAAAAAAAAAACAGGTGAGGGGGCGGTCGTGACGAAGCGGAAGGGTCCAGTAGCAAAGTTAGCAGCGGCGTTGTGTCGAAATATGCTTCCCTCGCCAGCCTGTTAACGTCGGGGGTTGTGGGGGGAATGAATCGAACAGAAAAATAGGGGGAGTCTGAGGGGTGGATTCTATTACGGCGGCGGAGCGGAAACGGGGAAAAGTCCCCAAAATGGTAGCGATTAATGGAGCTTATCCTCGCTCATGGAGTTCACTGAATCGATTCCAGTAGGGCGGGAGCATGGAGAAAGGAATCAGCGGCGTTACGGCTAGGCGACCTCGGAGCAAATCATTAGACTCGGCCTTGGCACAAAGATCAGTACGGATTCAGGGGACCGCGTCAAAATGCTGTGCAACAAAGGGGGGGGGGCCCTCTGAACCACCTGTACGCTCAGGAAGTACTCGAACTCCGCTCAGTTCCGTTGTACAAAAAAAGACGGAGATTCTGGGGGGGGACATATCGCGGGAAGATACCGGGGGGGGGCGGGAACGATCAACTTGCCAGTCCATGACCCCTCGGCAGGCAATCGCGGGGATCGAATTCTTCTGCGCGCACACGCTGGAGGGTTGATCAGGTTCCAGGGTAGGGGCCTCGCGATCGGGGCCTCAGATGTGGGGTAGTATGTTTTGCACGGAAAAGTTTTCTTAACGGACATACCGGGCCGGAGGCTTTGTGCCGGAAGGGTGCTCGGGAAGTTTTGACCTAAAGACATTGCAAAACGGGGAGGGAAAACTGGGCCGATTGAAGTTGTTGCCAAGGAAGCGGCACGCAAAGGTGTAAAGAACGCGGAGAACGCATAAACGACGCCACAATCCGTAGGCAGAAAAAAAAAAGAGCTCAGACCATTTAAAAGGCGGGGGAAACGAACCCGGGGTTTGGAGCCAGAGGTTGGGCCGGGTTCCAACGACTCATCGCAAACAGAACGTCGCCGAGCATTAACCTGGAAAACCAGAAGATGTTACTCGGCGAAGAGAACCATCCGGGAATAACACCCCACGGCAACCAGATTTTCGACCAACGGACCCTGAGACATCCGCGCTCAAATGCCCAAGAAACCCCAAATAGGAGAAATCCAAAAGAGGGCTGTCCAAGCGCTTTAGGTATACCCATGTCCGGTCCGATGGCGAGACGGGGGTCCGGCCGATCACACGAATGGAAACACCGGCGTCTAAATTCTCGGAGGGGGTGAAAGGAGTAACAAACCGTCTTGAATGCGGCCAGGGGTGGGAAGGAGAGCAGGGCAGAGTGACTGCGATACCGAAACTGCGACGCAAATAGTAGAGAGAAGGAAACGGTTTCTTCTTGAAAAGAGGTAAAGTCCAACAACCGGAAAGTTGAAAGACGGTCAGGGGGGGATTCAACGGTACACCGGAGCGAGACGGAAGAGGTTTGGCTGAAGAAGCAAAGCAAAAGGCACCACCCCCCCACCGGCTAAAGGGCTTTAGGAAGGAGGCCTGAAGGAAAAAATTAGACGATTCGGGCAGGAAAAGCCCCAGACCGGCGGTGATAGATAGTTCCCGTGCAAAAGAGCAAAGTGGCCGCCGCCCATCATGAACGCGTTACCGCCTGAAATGCAACAGAATAGCAGGCCGCATCCGTCTTTACAACCGGAATTTCAGGGTGCTCGCGTGGGAGGAGTCACACGCCAGGAACACCTGCGGGGCCAATGATGAAACGCTAAAAAAAGTGACCAGCATCGGAGAGGCAAGAAGCGGCACATGAAAAAAAAATTCATTTGGGTCGCTTTCAGCAAGGTCGCGAGTGAGGGGGGGGGCCGCAACCAAAGAGTTTATTAGCATAATGTAATCAGGGAGGCGATACCTTGTTTGGGTGGAGGGAAAAGTGGGTTTATAAACAATAGTCCTTAGAACTGTAAAGGATTAAGCCACCGCGAACGGGGAAAAAGAGGTGGAGAAAAAAAAAAAAGAAAGCAAAACCAAAACTGGAAGAGATCATAAATCCGCATCAATCGCGTCTGATGGAACGCTCAAATATTTGAGCGACACTGAAGTGAGAGGGACAGAGGGTACGGCAAAGGAACCGGCCTACAATGGGGCATCTTAGTTTGAGAGGTTACATTTGCTTTAGAGCAGCCGTGTGAAGTGAGCCCGGAAGGACTCCGATAATCCATGGGAGTTAACACGATAAAGGCAGGCAAGCCGAGGGGGTGGGTTCCTTTCCAGACAAAGTTGATTACCGGGGGTGAATGCGGGCGTAACCAGGGAGGGTCCGGCGCGAATACCAGTCGCGTCATGATCATGCAGGTCAAACCACCCTCAACGTCTCCGCCGCTCAGAGCCCAGTTACTTAGTTCGGACGGCGTCAAAAGAAGGCCAGGCAACAGCAACAACAGAAAAAGATGAAGATATATATGGCCGGAGCTCGAAGAAAGAAGGGGTTTGGAGTCGGCGGGAGTGGAGGGGAAAAGGGCCGGAAAATGCCTGGAGTCTGTTAATCGAATAGAAGGGGGGCTTGAGCCGGCATGGGCGGGGTCAAACCAGGGAGGACGTACTATCAAATTTGATCGGTTAATGGCACCAAGTGGCCTGGAACGTCGGGTTAAAGAAGGCACATGAGGGGGGAGATAAACGCCAAGGCTCATTCCAAAAGCTGAGGGAAGTGGGACATACGAAAAAGATGCATTTCGGGGGTTTCGTACGGACCTCGAGCAAGCCGAGATAGATCACTCAAGGAAAGCGGTTAGGGAGACGGGTAGAGAGGCCTTAGGGGAAAAAAAACAGTGGAAAAACGGCATCGGCCAAAGGACGGTGGCGGTGGAAAGACAATCAGTAGACTGTGTTAACTATTTGGACGATAACAGTTAAGCACGTGAACATCGGCAAAGGGCTACCGATGAACGACTCTCGGTGAAAAAAGTGAAAAAATCACTGACGATTCCAGATTGGCGGAAGGAAACAAAGTGGGGTTGGAAGGTGAGGGGAGGTGCTGGGGATCTGCAGGGGGACACTTTGGGGTCATGAGAATTCAAAAGTATGGGTGCAAACTGGAGGATGAGGCGACTACGCCGATAAAGAAAATCGGAGGGGGGGAAGAACGTATGCAGGGAGCATTCGGAGACGGGAGTTCAGGTTCACAGGGGGGGGGTGGACGAATGGCTCAAAAAGAAATTTTGGGCAGTGGCAAGAGACCCAACTGCGAGCAAAGGATCATGCGTCGGGGTAAGTCCCGCAGGGATAAGAGACTCGCGTAAAGCGCAGCGGGTGGCGGGATTGGGTGCTTCAAGAAAGAAACTGGGACGCGGTACAACCGGTTTAACGTGGGAGCGACCGCCTCAAGGCTTGCTGGGTAGTTCGACGAAAAAGCTCCGGATATCTAGAGATTAGAGAAAGGGGTTTGACACACTCGTTTATCGCCGGGAGACCTCCCGCAGGGAGTCCAAGAGGGAAAAGGTGAAGAAGGTTGGTACCACCCTATTTCACCCTGGCGAGAATTTCGACGAAAGTTTAAAGAAGCGGCGGGGGGGAAGGAAAAAAAACACACGGACGCCAGGATGATTGGGGGGGGACGAAAGGCGAGAAGATATGGAGAAATTTTGGAGAGAGATGGGGGGGCGAGCACTTGCCGCGTCGCCGAGGTGAAAGGGTGACGGACTGCGGCCGGGGTATGACGGGTTAAGGGAACCGGATTTGCCGTGCGGGTGGTTTACCAATTATGGAATCCGCGACGTTGGCAAGGTCGTCCCGGTACAGCCCAGGGGAGACCAAGGAGCGGTGTTCGTAGCTGTAGCTTACCTGGGAAGGAGACCGAGTTCGACACGCGAAAGGCCGTGCGAAGGAACCGTAGCTTAAAAGGTAAGCCCGCTGCGTAACAAACAAATTGGAGCCTGTGCATGCGAGGGTACAGCAGGGAAAGGCAAGTCTGGGGCAGAAGGGGGTGGATAGGGAAAGGGGGGGGGGGGTGAGGTAGGGGAAAGGGGGGTGAGGGAAGAAGGGATGGGGGGGGGGAGTGGGAGGGGGGGAGGTGTGGTGGTAGGGGGCGGGGAGGGGGGGTGTGGATGGGAAGGGGGGGGGTGTCGAGGGAAAGATGGGGGGGGGAAAAGGGGGAGAGAGAGCAACCAGGGGTCGGTGAGGGAAGGGTGAGTTGGGTAGGGGAGGTGCGAGAAGGGGAAGGCGGGGGGAAAAGGGGGGGGGTGAGGGGAATGGGCAAGAAGAGGGCGGGATTTTAGGTGGAGCGGGGTGGGGGGAACGGAAGGGGGAAACTAGACGTCTATAACCGATAGGGGAAGAAATGTTCTGAAGCAACGGCCGACAGTCCCACAAACTAGCGATATCCGGGGTCAGGGGGGAGAAGAGAACAGGGGGGGGCTTCTGCAATATCCAACCGAAAGGAGCGAGGGGTCAGACCAATCCTAGAAACTTGGTCAGGGTTTCAACCTTGCGAACACGAAGATTAAACAAAGAGATGGGAGAAACGACGACACAAAAAAGAGGAAAAGCGGAAAAAAGGTATCGGGGGCGGAGAAAAGGTGTATGAACAAAGCCGGGCCAAGGGAAAAGTCCTACCGCGAAAGCAAAGTAAAGGACTCCTGTTGGTGAAAAACCGGGGGGATAGGCTCAGTCGGAGGCCTAGGCCTACAAAAGAGGAGGCCGGGACAAAAAAAGCCATGGAGAAAACGGCCGTAGACGAAGACGAGAAGGGCTACTCCATGGCACCTTCATCGCTGAAACTGGAAGGGGGGAGGCAGCCGAGGGTCATGAAAAAAAGGCTAAATATCAACGCGTGTCTGGCACATTCATACGTAAAGAACTTGGGCAGGCTGGCGAAGGGGTGGCGCTTAGCTGTACCACTACCGAGGCAATGATGGCGGGGAAAAAAAAGGGTGGTGAAGACGTTCCCCTGTGGGGTCAGGGACTCGAGGTGTCATGTAAGCGCATTAAAACGTGGGGGACGGGGACCAGCTGGCCTAAACACCCCAAACCAATCACACATCAAAAGCAAAAGTGAGAAAGGAATGAACCGTGGGGGAAAAGCCAGGAGCGATTAATGAGGGGAATGACCGTCTCGGGGTAACAGAAGTTTGCCATGGTGTGAAGCCCAAGAAAAAAAAAGCAAGAGCACCAGGGAAGAAAAAAAGATCCTAGAGGGGAAGGGGGAAGGGATGGGGGGAAGGGGGATGGTGGGGGATCCCCGCCCTTCTTCTCCCTCGGGCGAATCTCTCACCCAACCATGACGGGGAGGGAAATTATTGGTGTCGAATATGGCCTGGGAGGCATTGGTGCTCTAGGGGCTGGGGTAAAAGGGGAAGGGAAGGACGGTTGCCTAACACCATCAGGTGAACGTACATGCGGTGGATGGGGTTGCCAGGAATGAGAGGGACTCTTGCCGTTGGCTTGGGCCTGAACGGTTGGAACAGTCAAAAAGGTCAAGTTACCCGCGAGTGCCGTTCCACGATTCGCTCTCCCTGAACCAACGTCCAAGAAAGGTCGGAAAGGAGGCATCAGGAGGGGAAGGGCATTACGAGCGTTGTAACAGCGAAAAAATATATTGATTCCTGAACAAATCCCTGGCCGTCTGGCTCGAGTGCTATGAACGAAACCATCGCGTTGCTACGGAGCCTTTGGTGGGGGGATTGGCGTTACCAAGGGAGCGAATGAGGTGACTGAAGGTAAGCCCTCTCAGGAGGGGTCCACGGCGCGGTGCCAGGAAGGGGGTTGTGGAAAACCGCCTCCGTCTTGTGGAGCTGGCGACAAGATTATCCCTCAGTATCAAGGAACGGTTCACCAGAAGGGGGGGGGAAAAAACTACGGATGGAGACAGGCCTTCGGCGGAGCTTACAGAGGCTTCTGCAGAAACCTGGGGAACTTCCGCGATACTACTAAAGGGAAAAGCTCCAGGGGGGTGGGCGGGGGAAAAACGCGGGTGACCATCATTCTGGTTGGATTCAAAGCGTTCCCTCTACAGCAAGGACCTAGATCCCAGCTCGCATGTCTGACCACGAAGCAAGAAAAAAGCACGTGGGATCGATTCTGCTGTTCCGCAGCAGGGCAATATCCTTGTCTTTGACAAAACGAAAAAAAGCGCGCTTCTGGGCCTCCGCTGGTAAGTTTGCTATCGTTTTAAGAAAAATTCTTCAACGACACCGGTGGTTTAGAAGGAGTGGTATTGCAAGGTACGGTGCGCTGGAGAAAATGGGAACGCGCGCGGACCCGGGCTGGGCCATATGGGAGTTGGGTTGGAGGAAAGCGCTGGGCGCAAAAATTGTCATCCATAACAGAAAGAGGGGACGCAGAAACCGGCAACTTCCTGTAAAACGGGCAAAGAAAATCTCGGCGCCAGTTGCTCCATTAGAAAAACCGCCAGGGGGAAGGGGCCGCACGGGCAAAGTAACCGACTCATCGCAAACAGAACAGTCGCGAGGGCCAACCTGTGCGACCCAACCACGCGAACGGGCGCAGTGAACCATGCTAATGACACAAAAACGGCCCCGAGATTTTTGCCAGCCCCACGTACCATCGAACATTCAAAGGACATTGGGGGGGGGGGGGAACAGAAAAAAAGAAGGAGGCCGATCCGCCCCTTTAGGTACCGCATCTGTAGGAAGAATTGTAGAAACCGTGCATGCTGGCCGTCAACTGACGAGAAAAACAACGAACGAGCTACACCGCGGGGGAAATTCTCAGGAGTTAATAGCTGTGGTAGGGAATAATCGGCCGGGCTGCAAAGAGCAAACCGTTGCAAGTGTCCTCGACGGCGATGAGCGGGGATCGCGACAAATATGGAATCCGGATCCGTTGTTCGGGAACGATTCCAGGAAAGGAAAAAAGGAAGTTGGGAACGGAGGTCTCCAACGGGAAAAACGGAGGACGCGTAAAAAACTGAAGTTTGGCAAGAGTGAAGCAAAGGGAAGCCGCCACCGCGCGAGCTCTTCTGCCGCCTTCAGCCCGATTCCCGAATTCCCAAGACGCGAGGATATTGATAGATTTTTCTTGGTGGCCACACGAAAATTCTTTTGTTGCCAATCGTTCGGAAGCTTGAGAAAATGAAATGCCGGCTGAAGCAACCGGCACGTCTAAAAAACAAAGGCCTTTCAATTTCGCGTATTGTTCCTCGCTCAGAAAGGGCACCCTGCTGGGCCATTCGATGGAACGCTAACATGACCATGGGATCGTATCGGCAAGCAAGGAAAAAGTCAAAAATCAAAGCCTATTTTGGCAGTCCAGTAGGTGGGGAGGGCACGCAAACCGGGTAATTCAGTTCAGTAAGATAGTAATCGGGTGACACGGACTGATTTGTGCCGGGTTCGTTGAAGGTTTCGGGAAAAAAGTATTCATTGAGGGCGGGGATATTATGGTCCAAGAACGGTGGGGGGGAAAACAAAGAGTGTCTAACCGCACTGGAGGAGCTGCCAGATAGTAAGAAGACCCTGGCAACGTCGTAGCTGAAAAGGCTTCACATAAAGGAGGATCACTCAAATATTTCTCTCGAGGTAGTCACAACCGCTCGCAAATGTCTAAAGTTTGGGGGGGTTAAACTGAGCGGCCTTTTGAGCAAGGGAATGTTCCTCAGATAATCCAGGCAGACCGTGTAACAACGAATTCGGCACTCCTGAGGGGGGTGAAGTACCCGAAGTACCGGTTCGGTAGAGTACTCGGGGGCCCGATGGCCGGGCGAAAAAACGGGATCCAGTCAGCTATGGAAATGAAAATGTTAGGTGGGGGAAAAGTTCCCCGTCCAAGTCTCCCACGACAATCAAATCCCAACGCTTAGGTATCAAAGCCTTCAAAACTGTGCC
>Ga0179591_1302977_pt1 | contig 10666 bp, 14 predicted proteins | sample CZOMad2_1_08_16f_FD_182891 | JGI IMG/M metagenome (GOLD analysis project Ga0179591, IMG submission 182891) | Vadose zone soil fungal communities from Angelo Coast Range Reserve, California, USA - CZOMad2_1_08_16fungal (PacBio error correction) | ecosystem: Environmental > Terrestrial > Soil >...
GTGGAGGCCTTCAGATTAGAAAATGAGAGTATCATCTCGGCACATGTGCTCAGTCTAGGAGCAATTCGCAAAAAGGAGGGGGAGAGATTGTCCCCGAGGCGGATGGCATCTGCCCTCCTGCGCGTTCTTCCTTTTCTGGCGTAGGTAAGCGAGTCCGGCACGGGTGGCGCGCACGTACAAGGGAGAGACGTCGGGGAAGGGGGAAAAATGAGATATCGCAAAGGACGGCAAAAATTGGTTGCGCGGAGGGAGGTGGCAGTTACATCACGATGCCGCGAAGAGGTACGCGTGGTCTTTTGAACCAGCCATCTTTCGACTAATGAACGGACAGGAGGGGGCGGAACGGCCGGTACGGCGATACTGTATTTGCGCTCGACGATGGACAAGGACGAAGGCGGGGTGGATAACTCTGGTGAAGGAGGAGAGGAGTCCAGTGCAGGACGTGATGTCGAGCTCTGAAAAAAGGTCTCGCGCAAATGCACCCAGTCCTTCCTGTAAGGGTGCGGGGGGGAACCTCGTCTCTTTCTTGCCTCTTTGTGGCGAACTCGAAGGAGTCAGGGACGGCAGAGAAAGCCGAAAACAGATCGCCGCGCAAGAACACAACCGTGTGGCGACCGACTTACAAAACACAAACCTTAGGGGGAACTTGGTCATGACCTTCTTCGAAATGCCGAGACCTCGTACAAGAAGGGACAACAACCCTGATGGGGTCCCGTCGACCATGAGTCCACCAGCTTGGGGCGCCAGGTGCGGAATCGCCTCCGGTGGGGAAGAACGTGGGAAGACCATAAGCTTCGCACCAGGGGGCTGAGCGCCTACAGGCAGGTGCAAGCGAGCCTCAGAAAGGATCGTCCATCGCTATAGGAGGTTAGTCCCTTGAGCGGCCTCTTGAAAGATTGGAGAAGTCTGTAGGTCCTGTGTCAAAAAGATCGTAGAAGGGGGGGACGGACCGTGCAACCGAGCCGGGCCAAGGCGCGCAAGGGAACTGGGGTACTCGAGGACGCAGGTCAGGATTTGGCCGACGCTTGACAGAGGCACGTAGCCCTGGCCGGGCAGAGAGAGAAGGACCTTGACGTGGACTCAGGAAGATTAAAGCTTTGAACCGTGTCCGTTTACGGACGGGCGGACACCCGGCGTCCGCTCAATGAAGGTAGGCGGGGACAGTTCCAACGCCGTTCAGAGTGGAGTCGGCCTGGGGGGGGAACGCTCTTCAAGGCCGAAAACTCTTCGTCAGAAAAGACGCCCGGTGGGAAAAAGAAGACCCAGCTGGGCCTGTTGAGGTGTGGTTAATCGGTGAGAAACGATACGCGCAGATTGAAAGAGCGGTTGACTCCACCTGTACTAATACCGGGGCTCGTAAATCCTACCTCGTGTCGGTAAAATGGCCAAAGGAAACGTAAGAGATGCCAGGGAGCGCCTGAAAGGACAAACGCCGAGTTACGGGGGGTCATGTGAACTGTCCAGGAGAAAAACGCCTACATTAAGGTGGGAGAAAAAAGCAAGTCTAAAAGTCTACAAAAACGGAGGAGAATCTGTATTGGGAGTGTCGGACCGTGCCGAGCGTTGAGCTATCATCCATGACAGGGAAAGTCCCTGAAAGATTGTTCCCCAAGGGGGAAAAGAAAAAAGGCTTCGCTGAGGCATACGGACGTACCGCGGGTCAGGACTAGGTTTAACTATAAAATCGTCCTATTGGGCTTTGGATTCACCGGATGCACTGGGGTAGTGCTAAAAAGCTATTCAGGCGCAACACGAGTAAAAACGAAAAAGGGGAACGGTTATGGAAAGTTAAAACGGGTAGCGTGAAGGGAAGGGAGCGAATTAAGATGTTAAACATAAAAGAAGAAAGTCGAACGACCTCCAAGGCCATAAAGGGAATCGAAAAGAAAACTCCGATGGAATGCCTCCCACCCCGCCAAACAAACGGCCACCCCTGAAACGGGCCCGGGGAAAAAATGGTACTATCCCCGTCAAGACGCAGGGTACACTCGGCCATTAGAGGGGGTCGAGTCGCATCGTCGGAATGTTCATTCCGACAAGAGGGACCGGACCGTCCAATTACGGGCGAGCCGTTTTCCCGGCGAGAGTCGACGTAGGAAAAAACAAATCGCTAAGAGGTGGGAAAACGGACAAGAGACAAAGTCTACACAAAAAGGAGAGGGCTCAAGGACGCGGGGAAATTCCTCTCGCCACGAGAAAAAGGAGATGAGCCATCGACTGGGGCACCGGATGAGTCGCAAATCAGCCCAAGTTGCCGCCCTAACGTATTTAGGCATCAACACGTTCGGGAATCGCCAGCCATCGGACAACCGCCAGTTGGAGGACTGCTGGTCGACGCGTACCACTGGATCTACCTTAGTTTGAAGAGGGAGAGACCGTGCGGGGTAGAAGGGGGGGATCCAGCTTGAAAATACTAGGGGTTGGTAGCGATCAACCTGTTTTGGGGGGAAAAAAGAGGGGAGCGTGAGAGGAAGACTAGTGGTCACTACCTCCTGGAACTCTAACAGATTAACACAAAAGGACCACTTGAGAGACAGAAGAGCAAGACTGGACTAAATCCTGTTCCAGCAGTGATCCCAGGGCCAGAGACTTAACTAAAAAACGGGTTTTAAGACAAAATAAAGTCACCTTGACTGCCATAGACGACGCCAGGGGGCTGAAGAGAATGGTATAAAACCATCCTCGATTGGTCTTTAGGAAGCGACGCGCTCTAAGTAAGGCGGACGTGACCGAAAGCCAAGATGAATCATTACTACTCAAAAGGCGGATAGGGAAAAGCAACATGGTCATCGCCTCTCTGTACGCTAACGGCCACAACACTGAGACGGTGACGATTTCCCACGTCGATCAAGCCAAAAAAAGATGCCGCCGTAGCTGGGACGCGCTAACAGGGACGAAGTAATCGAGACTCATAGTATCAAAGAGGAAAAATAAGACCAGGGGGGGGGGGGAGAGGAAGAACCCGCTCCCTCTGGCCAGAAACGCGATCCTCCTCCTACGCAGTCCTGGTACTAAGGAAGAAAAGGTACTCCCACATCTCTATCGCAACACCAAAGGGGATTATGTAAAATCGTCCTGAAGCTATGTGCGAGGAACAAGAGAAGCTCGTACAGGCGGGGTCGCGAGGAAGGAAAAAGGTATATCCTCAGAACTCTGTCGCGGTGCGGAAGAGGTCCCAAAAGTAGTGCTCTTGCAAAGAGTTATGAACATTTCTGAGGAGGAAGCGGGGAGTACACGACGTAGTGAAGACTCGACCTAAAAGGGATAAACGGCAGGGGAGAGGAAAAGTAGGAGGTTAGGAAGAGAAGTTGGGGAAGTGGTGTGCTCGTACAGAACTCGGCTCTCATCTAAAGGGGATGGAAGAGAGAACACTGAGAGGCGAACTGCTGCCGAGTTCTTCTCTTGGGGCCGGACGGGTCGATAGGAGATGGGACAAAGGGACTCAAGGCAGTGATACTCAGGTCTCCTCCCAGGAAAGGAGCAAGAAGATCTTCCAGGTGAAGGAGAAAGGGGTTCTTAGATCGACCACCGATGTGGAAGTCTTCCCGCGAACCCTTCTGCCGTCCAGGGGAAAAAGGCTGTCGGGGAGATTCTCGTGAGGGGTATTCGATTCATGGGGGAGAATGGAATCGTCGGAAGTGGGGGCAAGGGTAAAGATCCGAGAGTCCCGTTGAGAAAAAAGGAAGGGGGCACCCGAAAGAGAACAGAGGGGAAGTACCGGAGTCAACAAACGGGTGCGAGACCTGAGTTAAAAGCCTGTACGGTCAAAAACGCGGCGCCTACGGAGGAGACCATTCTCAGTCTCTGTTTGGGAGTTGCCTTTAGAGAGGACTCGATGGGGGATATGAGTGGAAGAAAGAAGTCTTTCTTCATTGGGTGCTCTACTCTTAAAGGAGATGGAACCTCGCCCTCGAGTGGACCCTTCATCTTGCTATCTTAAGAGAGGGAGAAGTCTGTTGAGGGGGGGAAAAATAGGGCGGGGGGAGAGTTGAAAGAAACAGAGGGGAGAATTTTTGGGTGTCTACGGAACCGATCCGGCAAAGGCGGCCACGTACTGGACAGTTACTAGGAGGAGGGATGAAGAAGGAAGGATGTGAATACGCTTGGGACGAACTTCTCAAATTCTAAGGGCGATCGTCAGGAAGTGGACGGGGACCGAATGACCAAGTTAAAATTTGGGGGGGGCCGTGGGAGGGGCCCGGAAAAAGGGGCTTAGTGGTTCTTCGTGCCCTGCTTCCTTTCCGTTCAAAAACTGTCCAGACTTCAGGAGGAGGAAGGTGGGAGGGCCCGGGAGTTCACTATACTCGAGGATCAAATGCCTTCAAGTAAGAGGAAACCACAGCTGAACACAAACAGGGTCCGTTTCAGGGGTGTTTTCCCTCTTTCAAAGAGGGCAGATTTCAAAGAAGCGTTGGGGGTAAAGGGGGGAACTCAATCACAGGACCCGGGATAGATACCAATCATAGTTTACCGCCACTCTTTAGAGAGATAGACGAAGCAGCGTATGACTCCAAACTAACTGGGGAAGGGGAAAAGGAAAGGTCCTCCGGCAGTCATGCCTACGTCATCATTAGAAAAAGAGGGCAGAATAATCTCTCTCAAGAACAAAGAAAGAGTATTAGCTTAAACAGGGAAGTTCTCTCAGGAAGGTAAAAGGCCGGATGAAAGGAGGGGGATCCTTTACAGTGGTCAAAGCCCTTCGTTTAACTTTCAAGAAGACAGAGCGGCTTGATGCGAAAATTATTGGTACACTACGTTAGTACTAGAATCGGTCCGAGTGGGAGGGAGGGGAAAAGTATTCAAACTTTATTTAAATGCCTGTAGGATTCTAACACGAGTAACACAAGGAAACGGTTTTTTTCAGCTTTGGGGGAAAAAGTGGGAGATGGAGGAAAGATTATGAACTTGATTCAATCAGAGTGAAAGAAAGGGAGGAAGACGAAGGGGAGGGAACTACCTATCAAATCACCAGTGCAATTAACCAAAGGGCCTCCCTTTTCGACCAGCCCGGAAAAAAAGCAACGGTAACAAAAGCCGGTAAAAGCATATTAAAGCCAAGACAGGAAAGAAAAGAAAGCGCCGGTGTAACGAGGGACTGGAACATTTATATCCGGCAGGAACGTTCTGAAGGATAAGAGCGGCCGAATCCCAGGAAAACTAAATTGCTATCTTTGCCCAGAATTCAGAGAAAAAAAAAAAGGCGTCCGGAGGGGAGTAGTCAAAGAGAAAAGCAAAAGAAAGCTCAGATCCGGAAATGAACATCTAACTCCTCTACCAAGAGGAGAAGAAAAGAGGAAGGGAGTAAGAGCCTGGCACCTGCTTGAGGAGAGCATCAGGGCAGCAGCTTCTGGTCGTATGTAAAGGAGGAGTCTCAAGGGGAACATAGAAACCCGCCAGGGTTGCTACTCCTTTAGGACAGGAGTAAGCTTTCTTCAGAGTCACCGGAGGGGAAGGGGTAAGTCCCACGCTGGTAAGTCTTTCATTGTTAGGAAAAAGGAGGGGGGTGGGGAGAATAATTTTATCGATCCGATTCCTCCCGCACGCCTACCCTTCAAAGAAGGGAGCAAAAGACAAAAAGGACATTCTAAAAGTACTATGACAAACTTACTTTTAACCCCCCGAAGGGTCCCCAGGCCGCATTACCTCTGTTCATAGATAAAAACCTAAGTCAGGCACATCACCGAAGAAGCGCCGCCCTGAGGGAAGAGATCTGCACATCCGTGAGAGGGGCCGCAGTAGGCTCCAGACCGGGCCTCCTCTCTTACGCGGCGTTCCACAAAAAAGAAGAGGAGAAGAGGGAGGGCATAGGGGGTATACGGAATCACAAAGAAGACTAGGGGGAAAAAAGCACATCCAAATGGATAGGACGAAAGGAACTTTTTGCATGGCCATACCTGCGTCACGCGGGCCAGGCCATTCCTCCACTAAGAAAAAGAAGACCTTACTCCCCGCTACCTAAAGAAAGAGGGGAGAACGCGCATGGCGAAAGGGAACCTCGAAACTTCCTTTTATCACCCCGAAAGAGGCCGAAAAGACGGAGTCAGAAGAAGGAAACCCGAAAGGAAAGGGAAATAGGAAAAAGATTTGCAGGAAAAGGGGGACTCCTCGCATATTAATGACTAAAGCTCATTCAAAACTATTAGGGAAAAAGGAAGAAAGGAGGGTGGCACTGAGAGGAGAAGGGGACGACGTGCGCTGCCATAGAAAGAGTAAGTCTTTAACCTTTCGCCCTTCCAAAGTCTAGCTTCCAAGAAGGGGGAAAGGGGGAAGCGTGGTTGAGAAGACCTTCTCTTCGCACCGGGGGTGAGGGAAGCTTTTGTCCGTGCAGTTCTCTCACAACGGTGAAAGGATTTGCGGTCCGCGAGGAGAGGCTGGAGTACGAGGGGAAAATAGTTAGGGGGGAAGGGTCGAGGAAAGAACGCCTCTATCAAGAGTTGTCTTGGAAAATCTACAAAGCTTTCGCATTACTCCTGCTGGGAGTTGTGGGGCTAAAAAAGTGTCTATAGGCTGAAGAGGAAAGACAAAAGGAGAAAAGGGGAGGGGTTGGAGAAGTCCAGGAAAATGCGTCCGGCTGCTTAGGCAGAATTATAACGGGGGTTTCGGGGATAGGGGAACACCAGTTGAAAAGGAGAGGCCGACTACCTTCTTTTTACTGAATATAAGATTGGGCTTCGTCTTTACAGAGTGGTCCTGGGCGCTCGGAGTGGGAGGGGGGGCCGGGAAGTAAAGACTAGTCCTCTCACACTCAAGAAGGAAACACGAAGGGGAACAGGGGGAGGAAAGAACGAGGCAGGAATAGTCTTCAAAAACACGGTTCCTCAACCACTAGAACCGAACCAGGAAAAGGCTGGCGGACTTGTACACGTCGAACAAGCCGTCGGCGTTTTTGCTAATTGATCTCAGAAGGGTGGGAAGAGGGGAAGACGTTCTTTTCGGCACCTGGGCTTGAAGCCATAAACAGCCGGGACAGGCTAGGGATCTCTCTTCGGCGAAAAAGGGAGGGGAAGAGGCGGAAGGACGGGAATAGGGAGCCTTTGAGCCTGACGGCGCAGTTCTTCAAGACAGAAAAACGAGAGAGGGGGGTGGTCGACGGAGGAAAACTAAGGAGCCTCTACTTCTTCGGGTTGTCGGAGAGAGGAAGGGAGGACGATGGAAAGGATTGGGCCGCGCTATCAGTACAAGGATCTTGGAGATCCAGGAGATCGTCCTGGAATTTTAAAACTTAACGGGTTCCGGGGTGGGAAGGGTTCCGGAGTCGGCCTTAACCGTGAGTTCTATAGGGACTGAAGGGGAGTCGTTCCAATCTCGTCTTCTTGCAATGTCTCACTCAGGAGAAAGAAGAGGAAATCACGAGGGAGGGGGAAACCAAATCACGAAAAAAAGTCACCGCCATCAAGAACCCCCCTGTTTCGGTGGTGGAATCTGGGAGAATAAGACGGCGAGGGGAAAGCGAAAAGGTATAAAAGGGTGCACATAAACTTTCCTAGAAGAAAGCCCTCTTAGTAATGAAAAGGGGGCGTCCCCTATCGCTCGAGCCTGCTCTTGGATCTTAACCTCCCCGACTGAAGGGTTGTTACAAGGCAAGAGCTAAAAAAACTAAGTTCAGTAGTCTACAATCTACTCAAAACAAGAAGCAAGAGAAGAGGAGGGACCTTCAATGGTAGCCTTAAACCCGTCGGTCAAGGGGGGGACGAAGAAGGGACATAAGGACCCCGGGATAGAGGGGTAGTCAGAGAGGGCTAGCATCTGACGTTGTAAAGGGCGACGAGAAGAGGGAGATTTTGTCGTGGGACGGGGGGGGGATTAAAGGTAGTGATCTGAAGGGCGGCGAAACCTAGTAAGGGAAAGGCCCGGTGTTCAGAGGGGGGGGGAACGTGTGACCACGGGAGAGTATGGAGGAAGAAGAGGAACGAAGTAGAGAAAAAACATAATTCAGAAAAGATTCGGAAAAGAAAAGCAAAAGGAACAGGCAGTTCAAGAAGAAACACGTCAACGTTTGACAGGGGAACTTAAACAGAAAGGTACAAAGGGGACCAGAAGGCTTTAGATCTCGTGGGAACAATCGGGAAAAGGGAGAGGTGGTCTAGCAGCGGAACTCCGTGACATTCCGGAAAGCATAGCCCACAGTACGGGGACGGCCGGGGAAAGGGCTCAGGCAGTTCTAAAGATTGGGCCAGACGGAATCTAGCAGGAATCAGTTCCAACTAAAATCCTGCTAATACTCCACGACTGAAAAGCCTTCAGGATTAAGGGAGGGCCGAGGACCAGAGGGGCCAAGGGAAAATGATTCGGGGTAGACTAAAAGTTCCAAAAAAAGTATTCCAGAGAAAAACGAGGAGAAGGAACCGGGCATATCCAAAAAAAATCCCGGTGGATACTGGCGCTTACAAAAAAGTCTCGAACGGGGTGCGGGAAAGGCTGGACGGAGGCTCTGTTGTGCAAAAGATGTCCGCCGAGGGTGAGAAAGGGGGACCACCTCTGTGGGGGGTGGAACAGAGCTTTCTGCTGGCCCGGCCGCACAAGACCTCTATGCCGAGTTGAGGGGAAAAAGGGGGGAACAAGGCAACTAACCGAAGCCCACTTCAAACACGGAAGAAGGTAAACAGTGGGGAGACTGTCAAAAGAAGGTAGCAGGAATGCACTCTGTGGCCTAATCAAAAAGTCCAAACGGACGACGAAGCAACAAGAAGGAAGGACAGGGAGCAGCGAACTGGAACTCCTTCATCTTTTCCCCGGCGAGCAAACGGAAAGGGCCGAAGGGGACTCGCATTAGACAAGAGGACAGGAGGGCTCGCTGCTCGAACGGAAAAAGCCAGATGTCGATCGGGAGGAAGGGCGGAAGGTAAAAGGCACTTTATGCGCCCATATTGGAAAAAAAAGGGGATCAAAGGGTCTCCTCAAAGCGCCGCAGATGGCGGTCGCGACTCGGGAATTGCCTAAACGCCATAATACGCATGAGTCAGGACAAAGCAAGTGCCGGGACAGCAAGAACGAACAAAAGAGAAAAAAACGGAAATGAGGTACTAAGAAAGAGAAAAGGACCTCAGAGAAAGAAAGAAAATCTCTCTACAAAAAAAAGGGGAGGAGGCAAGATTTGGGGGGGAGAACCTTCATCTGAGAGGCTGCTTCTGAGAGAGAAGCTCGGGAGGGGGAGATCCGGTCGCCGCAGCTGGAAGAGGGTTAGAAAAAGGTGGGGCAGGGCCGATTGCGAAAGACCTGCGCGTGCTTACAACTTAGGGCGTGTTTACTCTGTTAAGGAAAAGGAGTTGAACCGCCGTACAGACGAGGGCAAGCCTTCTTTGGCTGTCCGCAGTCTGGCGGGGGGAAACAGCTGCCGGGGTTCAGGGAAAAAAGGATGGAGGTGGAAGCTCTTCCAGTCCAGCTTGAGAGATCGAACATCGTTGTGGCTAGAAAAACTGCGCGAGGCATCCAGAGGGAAAAAAAGTTTTTTTAGTCGCGTACGGAAAAGGAAGTCCGGCTGGCGAGAGACGCTGGAACAGGCTAATCTTGAAAGCATCTCATTATCCCTTTCGGGAAAGGAAGGTAAGTACTGGGGGGTGGGATGGGCTCGGGGAAGTCAGCGTCCCTTGGCCCGCTTCCTGAAGGAACTTTGAACAATAGAGGAGCCTTTCGTAGGACCTTATTGAAAGGGGAGGGGGTGGCGACTACTGCCTCGGGTCAGGAGTATCTGCCTTTCTGCTCTGAGATGAAGAATCACCTGTCCACAGCACAACATTTTACGACCTGACGGAACAACCGCAAAAGTTATGAGGCCTTCTTCCACCTCTTTCCTCGTAGCGAAGGGTCAGCCGCACAGGAAGATCATGGGCTCCAGGCCAGGACGCACTGGAGATTTCCCGGGAGCAGTGGGAAGAAGGGTTGATATTTAATACCATACGCGTGATCCTTTGATGTAGAGAACCCAAAGGTGCCAGTCTATGGAAGATCCAGAAGGGTCAGGCATCTTGTAGAGCTTCTCTGCAAAAATTGAAAAAAGGATTGGGAGCTGGGTATAAGGAACGGCCTTGTCGTTTGCAAAAATAGAACTCGGATCTCATTTTTGTCAAAAGCGATGCAGTTCAAAAGTCCGCACCAACTGGGAACGGGGGGTGCCGTGGTCTGGCCCAGAGGTCCGGAATGGTCAAGGTGGGAAACTGCTTGACTCGGGAAACAGCTTTATATTGGAACTGGACGGAGCCAAAAATCCAGAACTCGGGGAAAGACAGCTTGGGAATGGATTGAGTTGGGCGGGGGGTCGGCGGAAAAAAGGCCGGTGTCTGTCCCGTTCTTGCCTTCGGAGGGACCAGAAGGAGGATGCGAAGGTTCTGTCTGGCCTTTCACGATAATTCACTCTAAAAAGAAGGAAAAAAGGGTCCAGCAAGCTAAAAATTTCAAAAGGGAATAAAAACAACAAAACACCCAAATTCTGAAACAAATTTTACGGGGAAGAGGGGGACACCAAAGAACTCAAAGTTCAAAGAATCATGTGAATCAAGCTATCAACAAATAGGACAAGGAAAAGTACGGAATAAATCTTCCTTGTACAACGGGTAATCCCGATTAATCACGGACGGCAGAACTAGGAGAATCCTGACGGGTACAACAAAAACTAAGGGGAAAAGGAAAGAGCAGATCAACGCAAAATGCAAGTAGGCGCCAAATCGAA
>Ga0179591_1350830_pt1 | contig 10666 bp, 13 predicted proteins | sample CZOMad2_1_08_16f_FD_182891 | JGI IMG/M metagenome (GOLD analysis project Ga0179591, IMG submission 182891) | Vadose zone soil fungal communities from Angelo Coast Range Reserve, California, USA - CZOMad2_1_08_16fungal (PacBio error correction) | ecosystem: Environmental > Terrestrial > Soil >...
AGGGGGGAATCCAATCCGGAACGCCGGGTGGGGCACCCAGGCTCTTAGGAAACTGTAAAGGTTCAAAGAAGTAAAAAAAGTATGATGTAACACGGCCTCACTTTCAGGGGAGAAAAGGGTTTAGCATCGCGTCTAAAGGAGAACGGAACAAAAAGCCTTCTATCTAGTCGCGTTATGGGGGTACAATGGATGGCAGGCCGTAACTCGGTTGAAAAGCCTGGAGCTTCCGCAGAGGGGTTGAACCCTTTTCTCTCAAGATGTGATAAACTGGCTGGTGGGACAAAAAAAATGCTCCTGTCTACGACATCTGCAGTTGTAGGACTCGTTTTGGGAATCGAGGAGAGGGGGCATACTCTTCCAAGCTACTACCTTCCTGAAGGCCAAAGAGGTCGGAGATAGCGGCTGAACGTACTCACAGGCACGAAATCAATCCGTCATAAGAAGGGAGGGTTGGTGCCGTTCCTATTTATCGGAAAATAAATGGGGGGGGTCACTCTGTTCTGCGGGCTTAAACAAAAGTTTAGCCCCCGCTTTGGTACAAAGCGAAAAGAACTGGGGGGGCTAGCTAAGGGATACGAAAAAATTCTGAGGGAAGGACCGGAATTATTTAATTGACGGGGCCCGCTTCTCGTACGACAACCGTGCTCCACCGAAATATCACCTCACGGACCGAAAAGTTTGAGTGGGGAGGACTGGTGCTATTTTGGGCAAAAAAGAGTTGAGGATTTTTCTACTAAAAACGCCTTGGGGGGGAAAAACTAAGGGGCAAGGACCAAATGAACACGGGAGACGGGGGAGGTGTGAAAAAATGTTTATTTCACTTTGGCTGGTGAGATGTCATTTAAACTTTCAGGAAAACGAGGGGGGGACAATAACGGAGGGACCCATCTACGCGATTAAACGGTATCTTAACTCGAAAGACGCCTTGTTCAGGGGGGGAGCGGCAAGAACGGTCGGGAAAAAAAGCTAGCCGAGTTACCGAGAACGAATAAGTCGCCGGTACGAGCGGGCTGCGGAATCGGGGGAGACATCCCAAGCTGTTGCCAAGTAGAAATGCGACTCTACAACGTGGACCCCGAGGAAATCTACTATGCAGGGGGGGAACAAAAACAGCACTTCTTTTGGGATAGCTATAGGCGCAAGGGAAGAAAAAGTGCCTACGTAGAGAAAGAATGGGGGAAAAATAAACGGAGATGGGACTTGAAAAGGTCTACGGGGGGGGGAACCCGTGATCTCGCGTTTTCCAAAAAAAAGAGGTCCAAGGGGGGGTGGGGAAAAGCGGGGCAAGAGGATGTGTTTCATATACAAAGAGTTCTGAGCCCACAAACTGAGGAGAACTTCGCTGGGAAGAAAGGGCCTCAATAGACTGACAAGAGGAAAACCCTAAGGGCGTCGGGGGTGGTCACCATCAAGACCAGAGGAGTGTTATCACGGACAAGAGCCCTAATAGCACAGAACCAAGAAGGGGGTTAAGAGCTGCTGAAGGGGACCACACACGATATGACCCTTTCGACAGGAGCGAAGTGCAACGATGGCAAAGGCAGGAAAGGGAAAAGTGGCGCCCGGACCCGCAGGACGAAACGGCACTGTTAAACAAGACATAAATCTCAAAGGCGCAGGTCTTGAATGGGGACGGTATCCTGCATCCTGTGACGAGAGAGGCAAGTCTCAAAGTCATATGAAACGCAAAGGATAACCGAAAGCGAGATCTAGAGCGGTGGCGGAAGAAAAACTGGTCGGACATCTACGACCGACCCCCTTATGAAAATTGAGGAGAAGGCAACGAATGCAGAGAGGGAAAAAGCAGGGAAGGAAACGGAACCGCAAAAAATTCACGGGGAAAGAAAGGGCAGGGCCATTGTCTACGCAGTTGAAAGTCTGCAGGGAGGGGGCGCGAGGGAGAAAAGGACCAAATGGGAAGGGAAGGGGCTGCTCGGCGGAAGAGAAAAACACTATAAACCAATGAGTGTGGAGACCAAGTTAGTAGGGAAAAAACTAAGCAACCCACCCTGAAAAAAAAAAAAAGGAATCACCAAGTGAAGTGAGAGAGAAAGAGGTCTGAGGGGGTCCGGTCGTCCAGGCCGACGGGCCGCGGGAGAGAAAAAAGTGACTTACACGGAAGCATCTGCTGGAGGCAGGTGTTTTGGGTCAAAAGGAGGCTGCCGCTAGGACGCAATATAACAAGTTAGTATCTTGGGTGGTCAACAACGACAATCGAAGGGGGCTCTAGGACGCTTATCTATACGCAATGAAAGAGAGATAAAACACTTATGGGAAAAGTATAGATGGTTTCGTATAGAGATGGAAATCAGAATAGACTCAAGGGGAGATTGGCGGGTGGGGTGCCCAACACATCACGAGGGAAAAGGGGCAGTGGCTAAGCTTCTCTATCTGAAGCAGAGCAGGCAGGACATCACCCTAACGAAAAGCGCTGCCGTTTGAAGCTCTGCAGCAGAGGGCTTGAATTACGCGACATCTATCCGGGTCGGAGCTCAGTCAGGTTAGGGGGATCGGGGGGTGAAAAGCGTGGCGGGAAACGTAACAAGAAACCTGTCGCATTTGAAAAATACGAAGTTGAAAGGGGGTCAGCCTTCCAGCCGGAAAGAAAATGCGCGGGAGGTTGGCGAGGAGAGAAACCCCGCTAACAAAAATGCTCGTCACCTGGGAGGGAAGGAAAAATGTCTAAAGGGTAAGACCAGCTGAAACTGCATTAAAAGGGAGGGGGGAAGGAAGATCACTTAGGGAAGGAGAAGCGCGAAGGAATTGCTGAGAATCCGTGGGAAGAGTCACCACTCCATCATAACTCGATGACGTCGAAGAGGATCTGATAGGACGGGGGTGCAGCAGGCAAAGGGCAAGAGAAAAAGAGAAGACAACCGCGATGATATGTGTGAGGGGGGTGGTGGTGAAAAATGTGTTTACGGGGGTTCGTTTTGGTGGCTGGAAAAAGGGGCACGGGGGTACAGTGAAAGGGGATGTCCGGCAGGCCCGACAATGAACACAACGGTAATTCACCATAATGGGTGGAAAAGAAGCAAGTCCATAAACACTTCTGGCCTTGGGTAAGGACGGATACTGGGAACTGGAGGAGGGACCAAAATGTCGTCGGTACACGCGATGGGGGGGGGAAAAAGAACGGTGTTAAGGTCTCTAAGAACGAAAGGACACTGGGAGAGAACGGTCCATCAGAGGGTCAGAAAACCGGAGGGGGGAGGACCAAGCAAACGAGTAGGCGAGCCCGTCACCATGCGTTAGGACCAGTCGTTAATTCTGAAAGAGGGGAACTCATCGGCCAGGCTGGGAAACTTCTTCGGGTTTCTACCCGGGGAAGAGGGAGGGATGGCCAGCCCCTAGAAACCGCTACGAAAAAAAGAATCAGGCGGGGACCATCAGGGCATGGATTCTCCGGCCGGGGAAAGGAGGGGGTATCCGTTAAGGGACGTCAATGTCTCTTGTGGTCGGAAAGGGGAAACAAAGACCCCCAAGTGGCAAAGAACTTCGAGGGAAAATTGGGGAGAGAACTAAACTACCTTGCTTCAGCCGAAGAGCCTGCGAAGCGAAACCTAGAGCGAGATAGGAAGGTAACAGAAGGTCCCTAGCCAGAGGGGGTGTCCTGCCAGTGAAAAGGCAACGTGAGATCGGAAAAAAGAAGTAAATTTCCCTCAACTCAGCGTTTGATTTCCGGGAATGATTCGTGCTATACGTCGGTCACAAAGGCAAACCTGGAAACACAAAGGAAGTCGTGTAGTCCCGAAAATCCGAAACCCGGGGGGGGCCCTGATTCCTCAAACGAAGACCTCGTGGACAGAGACTGTCGAGGATCGTCGGGAAAAAACTATTGTGTCTCCTATCAGAAAAGGGGTGTTCTCATCACGATAAAACTGGGGGGTCTCACTAGGCGTCCAGTGGTCATCAAGGGTGCCAAAAAAAAAGCCGCCGACGCCGCAGGCGGGGGGGGCAGTGCAGGGAGCCAGCTGGTTGATACAACATGCGGAATGGAAAAAAGGTGTTTGGATCCCGTGTCTAATACAAGGGGGGAAGTAAGGAGAGGGATCCTAACGGAAACCTGGGGAAACAGGGGAAAAAGGTGGAGGATTATCTTCTGCCGAGGGGCAAGGAGGGGGGGAAAAGAAAATTGGTATAGACGGGTCAAAATTATATGCCGAAATACCGCTGGAACGGGCGGGAAGGAGGAGACGGGAGGCCGTCGGAAACACGACGAGTAGCGAACGTCTCCTAAAAGCAGAGTCAGGGCCGGATGCACCACCTATCTCCAATTCGCCAGAAAAAGGAGGAAAGCGGGGTCCAAACAAATCGGGTAATAATCGGCACCTGCTTGGGGAGGCGCCAAGTGAAAAAAATCACAAGTCAGAAAGTGAAGGAGGGGAAAGTTACCGAGAAGGCGTACGCGCTATTAAACCCGATCCCAAAGGCGTTCGGGTGTTCAGAAATCAAGAGGGAAAAGGGACTTGGGCACATAAGGGGTGGCCTCCTCGTGAAACCTGGAAAAAAAGTAGTTGCGGAATGGGGCCTGCCAAGAAAGGACTCAAAAAAAAAAACTTAATGGAAAGGAAAAGATCCTCGAAAATCACACTGGGGGGGAAACGACGATAGAAACAGCGTCAAATCAATTCCCTGAAAAGGAAGGTAACCAAGAAAGGAATGTGGAGGGGCAATAGAGTTACTCGATCCTTGCCACACCGGAATCGACTACTGAAGGAAGGGGAAGGGGGGGGTTGCCAGCTGCGGCGCCTGAAAAGGGTCAGGATTGAAACTATTTTTTGGGGAAGGAAGGGGGAAGCAATCCTGGTAATGGAAGAAGATTGGAGTGAAAAAGGGTGTAAGAGGGAGCAAGTAAAATCTGCGGCTAGGAGACGGGCGTTGGTTCTACGAGTGAACTTGAGGCAAGAATCTCCAGCATCTACAACTGGCCGAAGCCCTTGTTCACGGGGAGCTAGCTAGGACATGACTTTTATCAACGGTTGACTAGAAGGAGGGTCCGCCAAGATCATCCAAGACTGTCTTGTGCGGGTTCCGGTCAGGGGTAGCGAGAAAAAGACTGGGCTGAAAGCTATCCGCCGCCTGTCATTTCACCAAAAAGCCATATACCCCGCAGGGGGGAAAATCTGATAAGGGAGAAAGGCGCCGCGGAGTTCGTCCTTTAACCGGGAGGAAAGGGAGTTAAAGCACATGCAACTACCAAAAAAAAAAAAAACAAAACCGGGCGAGAAAACACGGAGGACACAACATAGACGGACACTTTCGCGAGTTTTCGGGGGAGGGACTCGATTATGGTTAAACCCAAAAAATAAGTGGGGAGAGGTTTTTCGGAAAAGAAAACGACGTGCTTTTGAGAGGGAAGGGCAAAAGTTTGAGGAAAAACCGACATGAGACAAAACAAAAGGCAGGAAATTGCACACCGCCTTAGCACTTCTTGTTCTCGAGATCTAAGACGCCGGAAAAAGGGACACGGCAAAAAAGGATCTGGCTCTTGACATAGCCACGAAGAGGCTAAAGGGGAGCGCCTTTTCTATGGGGGAAGAGGGAAAAGGCCCGGTCTTCTGGGTCAGATCCAATACGGGTTCAAAAAAAGAAGGGAGCGAATCACGAGCAGCGGCTGTCCTTGTCAGAAAAAAGAGAGTGTAAAAGAGGATCGCCGAACGAAGGGTGACCACGCGCTGACCAAGGAAAATTGTTTGGGGGGGAAAAAAAGTCCCTCTTGGCGGGACTACTTGATTAGGCAGGCTAAGGTGACGACAGGGGCCTACGAGAAGGGTTTCCAAAAGAAGAGTTGGGGAAGGAAAAGCTAGCCAACGAGATAAAATGGGGCTAAAGGGCAAGGTGGGGGGCTGGTTCCAGTCTTGTTTCGGTGAAAGAGAAGCCGTTCTGCGACCATTGGGGAATGGATCTTGAGGAAAGCTCCATTTAAATCTTCTAGATCGAGGGGAAAAGCAAACCGATTTCACGTTCACCCCCCAAGAAAAGGTTGTAAAGAAAGCGGTTGGATCTCGAACTCAGGACAAAAAGGGGAACGCAGGGTGGTACTTCTGCTGGGAAAAAAACGCAGGGACTAAAGGGGGCAGGGAAGTTCTGAGGAAGCTTTCAGAAAAACCAGGTAAATTTCCAACTGGTCAAAAGTCAAAATATTACCGCAAGAAAAAGTTTAACCGGGTGGATGGAGGGTGTAAAAACCATTCTCCTCGCAGTTCAAGGGGGATCGGAGCCCGCGGAAGAATGTCGCGCGCTGCACCCGGGAGAATCAGGTCTCGAAACACCGTTCATCGAGACTCGAAGTGGCGCGCTCACCGCGGCAAGATCCGGAAGAGCCCGGAATGGAAAGGCGAAGGCCACGGGAGTGCAGATCTTGCAAAGGGGGGGCAAGGGGGGAAAACGCCGAAAATAAAGTTCCTACGGTCCAAAATAAAGAAAAAGGAAAACACTCGCAGACCTGTGTGCGAGCACGGCGAGTCAGGGCGAAGAAGGGGGGGAAAAAAACCACAGCGGCAAGGTGCGGCGCCCGGGAGGGACACGACGAGCAAGGGATAGGAGTGTAAAAGCAGAAAAAAAGGGTCAGGAATTAAAAACTACGCAAAACAGCCGGAAGGGGGATCAAACTCCCTGCGCCAAGGGCCGGCTAAAGGGGTGGGACCGTCATGGTTCCGGCCGCTGTGGACCGAGAGAATCAAGGATTGAAGAAGCTACCTGTACTTGGGGTTGATGAAAGAGAAACGGAAACGGTCGAGGAACGGAAAGCAAGTACTCCGAGCTGAAGCGTGTGGGGGCAAAACTACATCGAATTACAGGAGAGGGAAGATTCAAAGCTCAGACGCAATGTACAGAGAGAGCACACAAAAGAGGGGAAAGAGGAGTAAAAGGGATGTCTCCTCTCGGGAGGGGGGGGATCGAAAGCCCAGTGTTCGTTGGTCCCAAAAAAGAAGAACGAATTGGCAGGACGTAAGCAGCCTCAAAAGAAAAGAAGAGAAGGGAAGCACAAACCCCCCCCAAAAAAAAAAAAACAGCACAAAGGCCAGAACGCGGAGGTAGCGTTTGAAAATCAGGGCTTCCACCGACTATTGAAAGTGAAGGAGGGGGACACCATCATGGACGGAGTCCTTCTACAGCTTTTGTAAATCACTTAAGGATGGGTGGCTTTTGGGACACACCGCCCTTGGTCCGATTTCCGCAAAAATCTTTGACCTCGGGAACGTGAGGCGTCCAGAAAACATCACCTTGCACCTCTTGCGGTGGGGCGGAGAAGGAGCGAACCCAAGCTCTCATTTTCGCACCCGTCTGAGACCAAGGTGAACGGAGGGAAAAAGGAACCGGTGTCTAAGGGTCAGTGCCCAGACGGCAGAGAGGAAAAGTTTCAGGGCAAAAGGAGGACAACTAAGGGCTCGTGGGGAGGGAATAGTTACCGACTTTTCATTATTCACACGCGTCGTGAATCGAGTGAAGGTCGGGGCGGGAAGAGGTTATCGAGAAAAACAGTGGGAAGCGGGCCAGAGGGGGGCACTCTGCACGCTCACGATCCACACCTGGCAAAAAGAGTGTTTTTATCGGCTTGGGTTAACGTCGTTTACGGCGGAAGCCGTAGGGGGGGGGGGACTGGGATTTATGGGAGGGGAAGATTCTCCGCTGTGTCGAACATCGGGCAGCAAAGGGGGGGTTATCAAGGACAATCAGACCACTGCATTGAGGGAGACTTCACAGAATGACTGCGTGCTGGCAACATGTCGGAGGGGGAAACGTATTTCACTACGCAAGGGGAGATGGCCCTCGAATCTCGACTAGAAAAACTGGCACAACAACAGGGAAGACAAGACAGGCGTGGTTCATAACACGAGGATTAAAAAAGGGACGGGGCATCCCAGAACCAGGGGAACTGGGTTAGGGAAAAAGGGAAAACTCGGTCAGGGCGATCGTAAAAGTCCCAAAGGAAAAGTGGAAACTGACGAGCTTTGTCTCCACCGGCATGAAGCGGCGGGGGATCCTAATCATTCATCAACCCGAAGAGCGGTCCCCCAAGAGAGAACGGCGCGGGAACGGTTCGTTCGTCGGACATGGACGCGTGGGGGACGTAAACCTCCCTCTACTTGCGAACGTAGGAGGAGCGGAAGTGAAATTGGGTAATCGACGAAGAACTGCTTGCCGAAAAAACGCCAAAAGGAGAAGAAAGATACCTGGAATCGCGAAACGGGGTTCAAGCCGAGGGGGAAAAAAGCGCGGTGAGTGCCGTTTCATTCGCTCAGAGCTGCGAAAAAAACGGATCCGGGGTGCACTTCCGCATAGGCGGCTTGTAAAGGAATGACCGAAAAAAGGGGGGACGCGCACCAACTCAACGTAGTTCGTGAGAAAAAACGCAAACGCAAACGTTTTAAAAATCAGAGGGAGCAGACCAAAGCCCTCGTGGACAAAGTGACTGGATAGGATCGTCGGGGATAAGGTGCCTCTCCCGCCGGTACGTCCAAAAAGTGCATCATCCCGGCCAAAAGAAGCGGAACCGGAAGGGGCGAGGCAGGTAGAGGAATCGGTAAGTACCAAGAGGGGGGGAGGAGGTAGACCGTTTTTGTGAAAGGGACCCAGGAAAAACAGCGGAATACAGCTTGAAGTCCATTCTATGGCTCTCTACCCAAAGAAAGGACCGAAGCAGTCACGACGTTGGGATAAGACCGGGGAAACAAATTTCTATGTGAGCAACAGGGGTTGTAAAATAGGGCAGCAGAGTCAACCGGTAGACAGGGCGGGGGAACGGCCATAGGTCCCGGGGAGGGCAAAGGAGCTGAAAGAAATCTAAGAGATCAAACAACTAGTAGACTAGCCAAGAAAAAGGTCTGGGCACCAGGCTCGGTTCCACCATAAATCAATATGCAAAAGAGCCGGCGATGTCGACCGAAACCCTCGGAGGTATCCTCGGCAACCGAGTAATCAGGACTCAGCACGGCAAAAACAGCAAAGAGGCAAATATGAGTCTTTTGCCTTATACGCCGAAAAAGGGAGCACACCCCGTCGCCGGGGGCGTGCGGGGGTCAGCATCAAAAGTATTGGTGAAAGGGAAAAGGGGGTTTCCGACTCGGGCCGCGGGGTGAAAAAAAAGCAAAAAAAAAGGTATGCGGCGACGGCCAGAAAGTCGGCAAAACCAAAAACGGAGGAGATGAAAGGAATGCCGCCTAGCTACCGGGGACGCTGAAGAGTGAGGGAAAACCTTATGCAAAGACATTCCGGTGAGGGGAAAAACCCACTCCGGTTAGAGTGGTGATCATCGGCGAAGGAAACGCGATCACGGTCCATACCACCCGACTTCTCCACGGCGCGGGTTTGACAAGGGATGCGGCGCGACAGAACGGAATTAAGGGAGGCATCCACGATGGGGTCCTTGCCAAAAAGGAACAAGAGAAGATCGGGAGAATGGGATATGGTGGTGCACGCCTTAGACCTTGACGCCGACAGATGCTCTAGGGGAGACGTTGAGAGATTCCTCTTGGGGGTGGACCCCTACGAGCAGAAGGGGGGGGGACTAGTTCAACTAAGGGTAAAGGAGGGGTTTCTGCCGGGAGAGAAAACGGCTTCTTCACAATGGGGGGAAAAAAAAATCTCCATCTTCCAAGGGCAGCTCAAGATCTGGGTGGTAAGGGGTAGATTTTATTCTATAAAGCGCTGGAGGAAAAGCAACGGTCCGGTCATGGCACCCACAATGCGGGGAGAAGCCCACGCTTGGTAGGCAATCCGTCTAGGAAAGGATCCAGAAGACTCAATGAGGGAAGTGCGGCCGTAATTCTTTTAGGGGGACCACGGGAGATCGCTACAATTGGGACAACATTAGCACCTCAAAGTCCAAAGAGGGAAGAAAGATTCTCTTGGAGGGCTTTCGAGGAAGGGAAAAATGCGGTGTTATTCGACAAACGAATTTCGTGTGAGAGAGTCCGTTTGTAAACAGGAAGGAATAAGCAAAAATTCAAAAATTTGCACAACGGGGGTGAAGTTGAGGTGGACGACTGTCTTGATGGGAAACTTAAGAAAGCAGAATGGAAAAATTCACGTCCACAAACAGAGAGATTTAAAGGAGTGCTTTCACTGACGTACAGATTACTCTTGTAGGGTTCTGGAACCTTGGCTATGGCGAGGGTAGAAAAGGCGTGCGTCGTATACATTCACGGTGAACGGGAGAAAAGAAAAGAAATTTCTAGTCGAGGGGGTACGGCTGGACAGGCTAAAAAAGCTTTAGCTGACAATGCAAAACTGCTAAAACTGCTTGAACAGGACGAAGGCTAAAAATGCAGGTGGGGGGGGACCACCGAGTGGGCGGTACTAGCTATTATGAGTAGAACGGAGAGAAAGAAAAGAACCGGTGCCGCCGAGAAGGGGGGGAAAAAGCCGGAGCGGTGAAAAGTTGAACTATCAAAAAATTAACAGAGAAAAAGGTGTCGGAAAGGCACTTTGGAGAAACGGGGGAACCGATTTGATCGGTGGTTGAAAGAAGCACTCTTTTACTCGGTAAACCAGAGCAGGTCGGGCTTGGAGGAAAGACAGCAAAGGAAAAAAGAAAGAGGGGGAGAAACCTATGGCAGTACCATCAAAAACCGGACACCGACATGTGTCAAGCAGTTCAGCTCCGAGAAGAAACAAAAGGACCGGAGGGGGTGTATCTGCTGGGAAGTAGCAACCACAA
>Ga0179591_1164098_pt1 | contig 10665 bp, 10 predicted proteins | sample CZOMad2_1_08_16f_FD_182891 | JGI IMG/M metagenome (GOLD analysis project Ga0179591, IMG submission 182891) | Vadose zone soil fungal communities from Angelo Coast Range Reserve, California, USA - CZOMad2_1_08_16fungal (PacBio error correction) | ecosystem: Environmental > Terrestrial > Soil >...
AACGGATTGAAAAAACTGCGGGGCAGGAAACGAGCGGACGGTCTTGATCCCTAAAAAGGAAGCGCGGCCCACTCTCTTTAAATCGTCCGCCGCATGTCAAATCGAAAAGCGGACAGGGGCGGCTCCGAGTGGACCATAAACGGCTCCCGGTGGGTGGGGAAAGGAAAGAGACGAAATGACTCCGCCCTGCGGGATGAAGGGCTTTTCGCGGCAAGGGGAAAAGGTGGAAAACTTACGTTATTTCCTCATGACTGCGAAGCCCTGGAAAGAAAGTGATCAAGCAAAAAAAGATGGAGGAACTGGCCGCCTGCGTTGGGACAGACAATCGAGCAAAAAAAAGGAGCGACAAAGGAGAGGAAAGAGAAGAGACCGTCTACGCCTCTCGGATGGCAGAAGAACTCAAATCCGGCTAAATGAAGATCGGAAAGTTCTCCGCCAGCGGCTAAGAGCGCGCCACGGCAGGGACGCAATATGCGGTCCAGCTCAAGCTCCGTATCGCGGCCTAAAAAACATGAGGCCGGGGAAAGGGGAGAAGACGCAGACCTTGCCGAAGCAAAAGAAAGGAAAAAAACCTGCAAGGAGAACCGGGAAGGAGAGAAGACAGCCATAGGCACCTGTTCTGCGTATAAGCCGCTATGAAGGTGCAGGGGGAAGGAACGCACGCCGCTCGCCGTTGCCGAGAGAGAAGGACCATTCTCTAAAGAAAAAGTGATCGCCGCAAGTCAGCGACTTCCCGCAAAGGCATAGGCGCCAAAGGAAAGGCCGCAACTGAAGCTGCTGCGGGCGAAAGAAACGCCGAACACCAACGTTGTCAAGACGTTTCCATTTCCTGTTCGCAAACCCAAAGCGCCGTCAGGACTCAAACGTCGAACTCGGGCCGGAAACCACTCGCAAACAGACTGTCCAGGAGAAAAAGGAGGGCACTTCTTCAACAAGAATCAGCAACGATAAAGGGGACGCCTGGCTCAGATTCCCCGGCGGAAGCTGGCGCACGAAGCGGGGGCACAAATAAAAAAAAGAAAGGGTATGTGGATGACCCACCTGCAATTGCGCAAAGAGGCGATAAAGAGGGAAATCGAATTGACCGGCGTCGTCCAGTCGCAGGGACGCCGCGTGACCTGTCCCCGGAAAGAAAAAGAAACCTACCGGGAAGAAAAAAAGGAGCAAGGGCTTAAGAACTTCGACGACAAAATTCGACTTCGAACTCGCCGGATCGAGAGTTCCTACTACCCAGCAGTCGGCCGCACCTTCGCCGATTGGAGACGGGCTCAAAAAAAAGCTCAACCACGCCCTTCCAAACGCCGGAAAAAGGTCAGGTGTCTACGGCGAAAGACTACTTCACGGGATCGGCTGCGACTCGAGGGGGAGAATTCCGAAATCGACTTCGACCGAGGGATGGGCCCCCACATTAGACGCCCACAACCTCAAAAAGCTCGCTTAGAATAAGGGGGGACTCTTGACACTCTCAGTTCCCTAGCGCAAAACTAGAACAGTAAACAGATCCGAATTACTACGCCCGGATAGAAAAACGCGATAGCGGGAAGCACCCTCGTCTTGCCTCCCGAAAGCGGAGAAGAGATCATCAGCCACCTCGAGGGGGCGAAAGCTTCTTTCGAGGCGACCGACCATAAGGTAAAATCGTCCTTCAACGAACGTGACAGGGAAAATGAAAAATCCGTTTGAAAAAGATAACCTTTCCCGATCATTGGTCGAGGACCGGACGAAATAATCGAAAAAGAGATGGCGATCCTCCAGGAGTCCCCGGTTTCAGAGAACCCCCAGCTCTCCAGCGCAGGGATGCCGAAACTCGCGTAACCATCAAAAAAGAAGCGGACTCCCTGGGAGATACTGGTATGAGGACTGGGGACTCCTCGTATGGTGGCCGCCGGCGTACTTGAATGCGGGCAGAAGTGCCGTTTCGATGTAGGGGAAAAGGAGTCCCGACCGATGGGGGATTGGACAGAAAGGGAATCTTCCGAAGCATAGAACCAAGTCGAATCAGGGTACAGGGGGGCTGAAAGTTGTTGGGGGGGTCGAGTAACCGTGTCCACTCCCCAGCTAACTGATCGTACGAAAGCATATCGACCGAACAAAAATAACGGTAGATTAACTCCGTCGGCAAGGGTTATGTACGATGGACGTATCGAGACTCCACAAAACTAGGAGAAAGATATATATCCTCATCGGACCTCACACCCTGCCGAAAAGGCTTATCAAGGAAGGAAAAACCGGGGTTGGGGGGGTGTGACGGGAGTCTAGGGAGAACTTGTAAACGAGAAGGGAACAACGACACAGTCACCCAACCCTTCAGCCATATGGCAAGAGTACTTCTCAGGTTGGGGATGATGCGGCGGAAAAAAAAGATCATAAGACATATGTTTTTTTTTTGTCCGCCGGTAAAAAAAAAACAGAAAAAAAAAGAAAGGAAGCGGCTTCATCCCTTCCGCCTAGAAACCAAATAAATAAAGACCAAACCACTGCTCGACACATGGGAGGAAATGCTGCAGACGCCGAGGCTGCCTAATATCGGGCGAAAAGGCAGCGAGGGAAAACCGGAGAAACGGTATCTGTCGGATAGGGGGAAAGTCATCCGGGTACCGAGATTAAAGTAGCTGAGAAACGGACTAAAAGGGCGCGCAGTCTGGAAAACGTTCGTCAGTTCAAAAGGGACCGGGCCAGTTCGAAAACCATTCCCTTCACGGTTCGATCCGAGCCCAACCGCGAGGGGTAAAAAACAAAGGAGAGAGGTGTGCGGAGGAGATATAAGAGGTGAGGATATTCGTGTAGAGGGCTCGGAAGAGCGAGAAAGCCGGGCGTAGAAGTCCGGATCAAGGGCCCTGCGTAAAAAGAGTAGCTCGGATCGTGAACTAGGGAAGAAACATGAAGCTCCTTCAGAGCGGCGGGAGGGGGGGGTAAAAGGCGCTGGGGGGGCCATTCTCCGGCGGGAAGCCGCTCAAGGGGACGCTATGTACATCGCGTCGTAAAAATCAGAGAAAAACCCTTCTTTATCCGGCCAGAACCACGTAGTTGGCGACGGCGGATGGGGGGGAAGTGGGGGGGGAGGAGGAGAGTGTGGATCATAAGTCTCCAGAGAGGTTCGAAGGTGAGTCCGGGGCTTGCGTAGGTCAGACCCGTCGCGGTCGAATTCTATCGTGGGAGGGAAGAGGGAAGAGTAAGCGAAGTTTGTCCGGGCTATCAGGGGGGATGAGGGGGAAATTCTCGTAGGGGGGGAAAGACAATCGGGAATGCGACGACGTAATGTCGCTCGGGAGGAAAAGCAACGGAGCCGAGGCTGTTTCCCCATTCAGGTGTCATCAGAAAACGGTATCTCAAAGCAAGTGGGCGAGCACGCGCGTAACAAATGCGCCGAATTCCGCGCTTTCAAGATCTGTGGCTGGATGTTCCTAAAGAGGAGAAAAGGGGGCCGTGAAGTCGGTTGCGATCGATTGGTGCAGAAAAGGGGAAAGAAGAGGATAGCGCGGCCTGGGTTTGGGCGAAGCAAAAGACCGGACCACGTTGGCTCGACGCGGTCCGAACAGCGGCCAGCAACTTCAGCGTAAAAGACCAGAAACTGACCATCATCGCCTGCCGGAGTCGAAGGAACAATCACGGTTCTAACTCAGACGTCGCTACGCGGAACCAGAAATAGAATCAGGGTGCAGTGGGCAGCCAAATGAACCTCAGCGCGGCTGAAAGACAGAGAAGGAGAAGAAAAGTAAGCAGGGAAAAAGAATATGCGGAAGCTCGCATGACGCAGGTGTCCGACGGTTGGAATCAGCTGCCCAGGAAGTCGTCTCCGTTTTCCGCAGCGGAGACGGAGCGAACGGAGCTGGGAAAAAAAAAAGGCCCCGAGAAAGACGGCGACAACCTTCCTCGCCTTTGGCAAGGAAGAGGAAGAAGGAAGACGAGCGGGAACGCCGGGACTCAGCCTAAGCTTCGAGCACGATGTCCCAGAGATAAGACGAGGAGGAGCCGGAGAAGGATTAGACTCTCTTCTGGACAGACACGGCACGCCTCCGACGTGAACGAGGAAAACAACCCGTTCGCCGTTCAATCATCCGCAGATGCGGAAAAAAGGCTCAACCGAAAAGCATGGACCTCAAACGAGAAGGGAACAGGAGAAGAAAAACTCCGACCGCTACCAAGGCCTTTCATCCCCAGAGCGGCAGTGAAATCGCACAACTCTCACAAACAACTGTATGCCGGGGATGGGACGAAGGACCGCCCTGGAAGGAGCGAAAAAAGCGCCAGGTGCGGCTGTCGGGATCAAACCTTCGCCTCGCCAGGCAATAGAAAAAAAAACAAAGAGAGAAACAAAAAAAAGGAGGAAAAAAGAAGAGTAACGTCTCTGGAGGAAACGTCCGTCGGCCGAGGAACGTGAAAAATCTCTCCCAGAAGGCATCGTGACGAAATAAATTTTAACCTAAAAGGAGCCTAGGGGACTCATCCCGCAACAAGTTGGGGGAAAAGGCAAGCTCAAAGTGAAAACCCTGCGGATGAAGGCCTTGGTCTCGAAGGGAAAGAAAGAAAAGGAAATGGAAGGTATTTCCGACCTTGGCATAACCTTGGAGGGGGTACCTCGGAAGGACTGGGAATGCCGCCTTCTTTTTTGACAAGCAAGTCGAGATGCCGTGAACTAAGAGCATCGCTTCGAGAATCTCTCTCTACCGAAAAAAATCCAGGCATTCGAGGGAGCGTGAAGAGAAGCGGCCATAGACTTCCCTCACAGCTCGGGGCTGGAGCCCAAAAGAGGAAGACGAAGGAACCACAGGCGAGAAAGTGGCGCAGAGGCGGGCACTCCATCACTTCTCAAGGACAACATATAAGGACCGGAGACGACGCAGACCTGCCTTCTGAGCAGAACGGAAAAAGGAGATGCAGGGGCTTTTCAGCCAGGATCGCGAAGCCTAAAAAACGTTTCGCTAGGTCAGCCCCGACGAGTAATTTTCAGGGGATGCAAAGAAAAGGCAAGCCCTCTCGCCGGTGCACGCTTGGAGAGAAAATACGTCTACGGAAGAGAACGGACTCTACTGATGTCCCGAAGCGAATGAGGGACAAGGGCGTGCGCTTGAACTCACGCTGAAGCTGCTGGCGGGGGCGATTGTGGAAGCCAAGCGAAAAAACGGACTTTGAGCTTTCCTTATTCGACACCCAAGAGCACGCGAGCATCTGGGAAATCGGGAATGCACCCCTCGATCGCCACCACGGCATGATTCAGCACGATTCGGCACACCAGCATCAGAAACCTAAGAGGGAAACTCCGAAGAAGAAAAGAAAAGGCAAGAAGAGGAAAGACTCGACTCGACCCTGTGCTAGAACTTTCTTGGGGGAAACCTGGAGGCGACCACATACTCGGGGGCGAGCGAGATTCTCGCAGAATCGACCTCGGATCATGGGGGAGAACGGGGAGACGCGACAATGGCCCCTCCCGCCCTCAACGGCTAGAGCAAGGCCGAAAAGAACGACCGTCTAACAAACGCCGATAGACTCGAAACGCGCCTTTTATGGACGTCCTACGAAAGAAGGAAAGAAAAAAAAGTGAAAGACCATCTTTTGGCGAACTAAGAGAATCAAAATCTCCTCCACTCCCGTCCACACTCCGTCAGCCGTGAAGTGGGTATGCATGGAAAGAGAAGAAGACGACTTGATTGGGATTCGGCGACGCGATGTCCATGACTCCCGCTCGACATCATACGCCGGCGAGAACCCAGTTTCGAAACACAACGCCCCGCTCGCTGGCAAGTCTTCATGCATGAAGAAAAAAAGTAAAAAGCGGAAAAACCGGGGGCACGATCCAGGGACCTTTCTACGCAAGAGCGAACGTAGAGACCGGAACTCTATCAAGCACACCTCGGCAAAGGGAGGCAAAAAGCGGAAAATCTATCGGGCTCAGAAAAAAAAGGCTTCGCGGGAGAAAGCGAAGGTCATAAGGCAAAAAGGGGGGCTTTACCATTTGAAACTGGCAGCCGTGAAAAACAGCAAAAAAAAAACCTGCGCGAGCCAGGGAGAAAACCGGGAATAGACGGCGAACAGACTCGAGTGCTATCCTCACCGATCCCCTGGGTTAAGAACAAAAAAAGCTAGAGATATCTCGAGATTCACGCCCATCCGACGTAACCAAGACATTTCACCTGTCGATCATAAACTGTGCACGGGAGAACGAAAGAGAGGGTGCCGCTTCGGACCGGAGAAGACCGAAAGGAGATGTAGGGGTGATGAACAAAGCAAAACACGAAAATCGGAGATGTGGCAGAACTGATCTTCAATGAAGAGTAGAAAAACCGGGGAAGGGTGTCTCATCTGGCAAGTGTGGGGGGGAAAGGAGAAGAAAGAACAACAGTCATCTCCAACGATCAAAAAACAGAAGCTTAAAGGTAGATTGGGGGGGGGGGAATGAGGAATCGAGATCCAAAACAAAGAGGAGGGAAAAAAGAGATACTCAACAGAGGCAAAGAAACAGGCCGAGCAGTATGATCTACCGGTGCAAAGGTCGAAGAGGGACCGCTTTTAGGGGGGCCAGGCCTCGCCCCAAACCCTTCAGCACAGATTTACACATAGGCTGGGGGAGGAAAGGGAAAGATCCGGGTTCTTCACTGTCCAAAACACATGATGGGAAGCCTCCTGACTCACCGACATCTCAACACGGCGGCGTCTGGAAAAAATCACGCCTCGGGGCCACCAAACGACATGAGGCATTCAAGACCGGAAGTAACAGAGAAGAAGAACAAGGGAAGGGGCTTCTGGTCTGAGAAAACGAGGAAGTCTCTCTCGAGGGAGATCTGGAGCCGAACAAGGGGGCAAGGAAAAAGGAGAGGGGATTCCGGGGCAAGATCTTCCCGGGACGCTATCCGACGGATCAAAAAGGTGAGAGAAAAGAGAATGGGTCATTTCCTCCCCAAGACCCAGGCAAAAAAGGAGAAGAGCCTATGAGAATCGTTTTAGAGAAGACCATCCGAGAGCGCCCTCAGGTCGGCGAGATCAGGTCGCCAGGGAGTGCGGGAGACGTACGATTGGAAATACTCGTAGCTCAGGAGCCTGCGTGGAAGGGATCGTGAACCCGCTGGTAACTCTCCGAGAACTGTAGATTGAAAGCCGCCTCTAATCAGTATCAGGGGGGGGGAGAAGTAATTTTCCTCGGGGCCATCAGGACGCTCAGAAAAAAAGTCGAAGTTCTTCCTGTACGTCGAGCTGGAACGAAAGATAAGAGGGGCAGATGATAAGGACAGACCACCTACATGTGGCCGTAGCCATTAGTCAAGGGGGAGTATAGAGAAATCCGCCAACTATTTTCTAAAGGGTTGCTGCCGAATCAGGGTAACTAGTGAGAGCACGCTCGTTCCATAGTTCTGGGGAGGAGAGGAAAGGGGAGTAATCAATTTTTTCCGGCGTTAGCCAGTGTAAGGGGGATGGACTCTTTCCGTCGGAAAGACAAGCGTTCTCGCTAGAAAAGTCAGGATCCGGAGTCGCAAGAGCTGTGGTGAATGCCTGTGGTCGAACCAAAAAAGAGAGGAAAGGGAGGGAAATCTCAGTTGCGCAGCTGCGCCGGGCGAGTAGCAAAAAGATCGGGTTGTCTTGATCTGGGGACGAAGCTGCCGAGGAATCCTGGCCAAGGGGCGATCGAGTGCAGGCCGGTGCGCTAGGATCGCGCACAAAGTCGAAGAAAAGAAGAAAAGAACAAACGTGTCTGCTAGCGTGCAAACAAAGCCAAAAAAAGGCTTCATCTTGAGGAAGGAGAACGCAAGGGCTGAATCAATCGCCTGCGGGAAGCTACGTGGCCGGGCGGGTCACAGGATAAGAACGAACGGACCACCCGTGACGCAAAGGAGACGAGAGTGCAGGCTGGCTCCCAACCGAACATCATCTCGGTCTTTGACATTAGCATAAAGAGGGAGATAGAAAGCGCCGATGAGGTACGCTAAAAAGGAGCAGTGGTTCCGGGACTTGGGAAAAACGACGGCAGGTCTTCGTCGGTCTCCGGTTTCCTAAGCGTCTCGGAAAGCAAAGAGGGGAGATGGAAGCGCCTCTTCTCCACGTCCTCGCCTGTGGGAAAAAACGAAAAAAGAAAAGCAGAGATGGTCCGCCTGTCAACTCCGCAGCAGCCTTCGGCAACGAAGAAGGTCCTCAGGACAATCCGCGAGGAACCGTTCTAGCGATTACGGACGACCGCTGCTTTTACGAAGAAGCCGCATCAAGGAGAAAAAAGAAAAAAAAAGCGACATTCCCAGTCCGCAAGCGATCAATCAAAGGCTGACAACGGTCAGGGACCTCAAAGAAACCTGGCATGATGCCCCACGCCGCCGACCAAAAGGAATCATCAAAAAAAAGGAATTCTGAAGAGGAACAAGAAACCCACAAAGGGATTGCCGGGATGGTCCACTCCGAAAAGTCCAACCGCGGGGAAAAGAAAGGCGTACTCTTTCAATCTATGGGGCGCGGCTTCGGGATCAACAAGCCGCCTCTAAGAATTCAGACCGAGACGCTGAATTCCGCGCAAAGCAACAACAAATGAGAAGAAAAAAGGAGGGGAGAAGAGGTCTCTTTCACTGAAAATGGCCGCGCGATGGTCGAAGGAAAAAAAGAAAAAAGTCTGAAAACTGTCAAGGGCAGAATGTTCTCGAGACAGGAACGGCGGAGCCGGAAGTGGACCATCCAAAGTCATAACGGGGTGGGGGGGAGAGGAAGCAAAAAGGGACCCGCCGCCCTGCTTATGAATGCAGAACGGAGAGGAAAATCCAGGGACACGGGACTTTTATTTCCTTACTGAGGGGAAGCCCCTTGGGCGTTAGAGAAGCTCCAAAAGATGAACTTGCCGGGCCGGTCGTTGTTGTACAAGGACGAAGGGAGAAAGCACAGGATTAGAAGACGCGCTCGACCGGCGAAAAAAGAGGCCGTAAGGCAAGCGTGCGCTACCTTCAAGGGGGCAACCGGCGGCCAGCTCAGACAGGCAGGCTTCCTAGCTGCGCCACACATTCAGGAAAGGTGGAGACGAGCGGGACAACAGAACGCCGTCAGTCAGATACTCTTCCTTCACCGGAGAAAACAAAAAGAAAACGCGCCCTAACACCTTCTAATGTCGGTCAGCCATCGGGCGTCACCGGATCGACCAAAAAAAGGCCGTATTTCAAGCAGAAGAAGTGGGCAGTGGAACCTAAAAAAAAAAAAAAAGCCTATCGTCCGTTGGGCACTCCTAGGAAAAGGTCCGTACTTCCAGGACTATGGGGATCGCCGGCCACTCGGACTTCCGCAGGCTATTATGTTACATCCCTTTCTTCGCTTAAGATCAGAGAAAGAGGGCGGGGAAGGGTCTGACCGCTCTAGCCCAAACTTGGAGAGGTTTGAAGGGTGAGGTAATGGATGTCCCACCCCCACAGCGCCGGAGAAATCCCCTCGTCGACAACCTGAAAGAAACCCCTCGAGAGAAGAAAGGATAGGGGAGAAAAATTAGTCAGACTTCGTCACCCTCATCACACAAAGGGTTGAACGAACTTAAGGAGTCCCCGAGAAGGAAGGACAAAGCGAGGCCTCGACAACGGGATAGATCCACCTCAGGTGATGACCAAAAGGAGGTAGAAAACGATCGTCATCTCTTATTTCCATAAGTCGTCCGTCAGAAGAGAGGTTTATGGTCCTCCCGACCGGGGGCCCCGTAGGAAACCAACCCCCAAACAACCCCCCCCCTCGCAGCCAAAAATTCTTTAAGAAGGCAAAGAAGAACTATCGACGTCGGTAAAAATCCCCACAGAAGGAAGAGAGAACGAGAAAGGCCAGATTATAAGCGACCTTCGACCTGTTGGCGACTTCTCATCCACAGCCTCCCACAAGGAAAACAGAGCAGGCAATGTAGGGGGGTAGGAAGGACAAGCAGACTAAGGTCGTTATAGCGTCGAGGCATGTACAGGGGAACCCAAAGAGAACCAGCTCTGACGCGACGGGGCCGATCCCCGGAAAAATCCTTCTACGGCCCACAACCTTAAAAAGGGCGGGGAATTAGCTGGAGGGGCTCTTGACAAGCTCATGGGAAGGAGACGATCACGACGGGGCACGATCAGGAAGGTTGAGGTACAACGATCGAAGATCGTTCTGAAAACGAGTAGCAGAAAAAAACGTACTTCGGAAGAGACCCCTCACAAAGACGGGAGAGGAGATAGCAGCCAGCCACCCTAGGTTTCAAAGACGCGGCGTTCAAGGGGGCTCGACCGCGAGGAATCAAAGACCAAGGAAAAATGGACTTTGACCTGTGGAATCATTAAATGTCAAAAGAACTCACCCGGTCCAACGTGTAGAAAAGGACGTCTTTCCAACGTACTCGAGTCGAGAAAAAAGAGATGATCCCGGTGAGGACTCCCCCATCTCGACGCGCGCGCGAGCAGCCCTACTGCGTAGACCACAGCAAATTTGCCTCCGCTAGCTGGGAGTGGCTTGTGAACGGGCATCCCTCGGGGTGGACGAGGCGAAAGGGAGAAAAAAGAAGGATTGTAATGGGGTTAAACCGCTGCACGAACATCTGCTGATGGGACAGGAAGGAGGTAGGAAGAAAAAGAAGAAACCGGACGAAGTGGTCGATAAGAAGGGGGGGGGCTAGGAACAGGGGCCCCTCCACCACTGGACGAACAAAAGGGACCCCAACCCGGTCGATCAGAAGCGGAAGGTTGGAAGAAAAGGAGG
>Ga0179591_1247834_pt1 | contig 10665 bp, 14 predicted proteins | sample CZOMad2_1_08_16f_FD_182891 | JGI IMG/M metagenome (GOLD analysis project Ga0179591, IMG submission 182891) | Vadose zone soil fungal communities from Angelo Coast Range Reserve, California, USA - CZOMad2_1_08_16fungal (PacBio error correction) | ecosystem: Environmental > Terrestrial > Soil >...
GACACCAGCCACTCAACTGCCGGGTAGCCATGTCTTACCCAAGCACTACCGGAACAACCCCCCACCCCGTCCAAACAAAAATCCCCTTCCAAAACTGGGCACAAGAGGGTTCCCCGGCACGAAATCCCCTCATCCTCCCGGGTCCACTCATTCCAATTAGGAACACCCATCTAACCCGTGACGGTCCCCACTGTCACTCTCTAACCCCCAACCCCACCCCCCACCAACCAACCCTAATTATACCCTATATATGGTCACTTACAAATGTTAAAAAAAACCCACCCCACTCGAAAGGGTACGCTCGTGGGCGCCGGGGGGCTCGTCCCGCTCTGCTCGAAAAGACAGCTGGAACTTGGCCTGACAACCATGGCCGAAAAGGGGCAACGCCACCTAAAAAAAACCCTCTGGGGAGAGAGCGCCAGCCCATCCTACACATCCCTAACAGCACCCAAAGGGGGGGGGGCCTACCCAAGAAGGGAGTGCGTCCCGCAGCCTATGCCGCGGGAAAAGCGTCGGTGTCCTCAGGCGGTCACGTTGAACGATTTTTGCCCGGGGAGATCCCCGACTTGGCCCTCTAATGGAAAACAAAACACACCCCCACCCCCACCACCCCACCCGCACCAAACAAAAAAATGGACGGAACAAAATCAACCACACGCCAGAACTCCACACGGATGACATCAAGCTCCAAGCCAGCCGCTTACCCTGCTCTCGCACCACCCCTCCATCCCGGTACACACCAACACCACAGGCGTCAACCACGGGGTGCGTTCCTCTCGAAAGAAGGGAAATCTACCCCCCTCGAATTTCACCACAACCGTATCGTCACCCAACTAGATCGTTCACCTTGCGTGCACAGAAGAAAAACTAATCACGTCCCTTTAGGAGTAGTTTCCCAAGTAAAAGCAGCCCCTATTCTCACAAGGCACCAGGTATCCTCCCGCGAAAACGCGGTTGGCGGCGCTGGGCAAAGTCGTCCCCATTCTAAAAACTCCGCTCCCTACACCCCACCCAACCAATACCCGAGACACGGCCGCCTGTTGGGCTGTTGCAGGCTTGCCCCTGCCTTAAAAAAAGGGACTGCCCAACCAAAAACCCCACCACGGTCCTCAAGCGGGGGGTAGAGGGATCAAAGCGCCCGCGTTCCCCATCTCCCAACCAACAGCCCCCCAGGCCAGAGCGGTTCCTAGTAAAAACCAATGGGACCCACATTGAGTCTCCCTCCGCTCCAAAAAACACCGACCCCGCCCCCGCAATTGCCGGCCCGGTCCTCAATGGGACACGCCCGGCGGGCCAAAAAAAAAGCCATCTCCTCCTGGGAAGCCGCCTTTCCTCAACCCACCCCGCAGAGACTCCTAGACCACACTAAGGGGTCTCCGCGGCCACCCTCCCGCGTGAGCCGCCTAAAAAGCCCATTTCCCCTGCGAGCCCCCGGCACAAAAAACCCCTCCTCCACCCAGTAAGGGCTTCTCGATCCCCATAAGTGGTCGCACAAACAAGAGCTTGACGGGGGTGGGGGAACTAAGGTCCCACCTGCTCCCAGCAGCGCGGGGCTCTCTTGGCCCCCTGGGGGGGGGAAAGTTTCCGGCAGGTGTGCGCGACTGCCAGCAACTTGATCACCTCGACACCTGACAACTCAAACACGATCCGCAGGGCGAAAATAGGAACGGACCCGTTCCGGGACCTACTAATGCGCCCTCTCTCTACTTCCCTTGTTGGAAAGATACCAAAAGGGTCTTAAGGGTCGGGGACCAGGGTCCTTGGGTCCATCCCCGGAAAAATTCTCATTCACCTTTTGTCAGAATACGGAGCCTCGTTCCTTAGAAAGAATATCCCCGGACGGCACTCCGAACGACCCCTACGACAAGATCCAACCCCCTGCCGTAAGGGGGATGACGAGGGCCGCCCGGCCTCCCGCGGCGTGTACTCGTGCACATACCCTCACCGGATCAAGCCCCAGGGCGTCCATCCAGATATCACAAAAACGAAAAAGAGAGGGACCCTCTTCTCACCTGTTCTCATGGTAAAGAGAAGGGTGACTCCCGGCGATGGAAATCCAACTGATCCGACCCTCGAGAAAAAAAACGCCCCCAATCCTCCCAAAAAAAAACCCCCTCCCCGCAAAAACGACCCGCTGTCCGTTGGGAACAGAAAACAACCCCAACCCCCACCCCAGAAAGACTAGTCGTCGAACCGCCCCAACAAACCCCCACCCCAAGTCTCAAAGAAAAAACCCCGGCCGGAACGTACTTGGAAGAAGGAGGGTTCTGTGGGAGGAAGGGGTAGAGAGAAAGTGGGGGGGGTCCCCGGTGAAAATTTGTAGGGTAGCGGTGAGGGGGGGGGGGCCGGCTCGTGACCTAGGGATGTAGCACCTGAATCCTCCAAGAGCAAAAACTCACAGGGGAACCACCGGGGGGGTGGTGTTGCACTCACGGATCTAGCGGCCGGAACGCGCACCCCACTGCGGAAGAGATTGGAACCCGGGGGGTCTCACTCCCGAAAGACAGACAGGGGAGTGGGGTTTATGACGACATACACGCCAAGCCTGTTCGAGAGGGGGAAAAAAAAAAAACAGAAGGCTTGCTCCCCCGGTGGGGAAAAAGGTTTGGGTTCGTGAACGTCAAACCTTTCCTAATGGCGGAAGACCGCTGAATCCAGCAGGGTAGCTGGCGCCCGTCTTGACAAACTGCCCACCCTCAACACACACAACCCTGTCCAAAGAAAGACTGACTCCTCTCTACGCGCGAACCGTCGAAAGGAGCTGCGACCGCCGAGTGACACTACCGCCCCGCGCGAACACTCCGATCGACCGCGATAAGCGTGCCCCCGCAGTTGCCTCTAACACGAGGACTGCATGCAAGACAAAAAAAAAAGCGCTGACGTTTGAACCAAACCCAGACACCACCGCAACTGCTGCCGGAAGGGACGAAGAAGTGGAATGGAGCAAGTCGCCCCGTGTGCAAACACCTTCAAAAGAAAAAAGGGATGATGAAAAGGATTTGGCGATTGGTCCGGGGGGGGACGGCCCCAAGCCTGAACCGTCTAGTAACAACAACCAAGAAAAGACTGACCTCATGAGTACAATAGCATGGGCAGGGGGGATCTGCCACGTCAAACTGGGAAAAAAAAAGGCGGGAAGGCTCCGTACTCAAGCAACATATGGGGAAGCATACTCGACCTCTGCAGGGGGACCCCTACCCCGCCTCTGTGGAAAAAAGCCTAGGACTGGGAGGGCACAAAAAGGGGAGGCGACACTAGGAGCTCGCCCGAGGGCCCAGCGAAAGCGGAAGGGGGGGGGGGGGGACGGGGAATTCCAACCTCGACTCCTGTCGGAACCCTGCATACGGGGGCGGCGGTAAAAAAACAGACGGGTTCTTTCGTGGGAGGAAAGAACGCCGCAAAAGGGGAACGAAGTGACCCAACACGAAAAAACACGGAGATCCCGGAAAAGGAGTCCGCCCTGCATGACAACCCTCGGAACTGTTGCAATGCACTGACATAACCGCCCAAAGGGGAAAAAGGGAACCTAGGATAACGCGCTGGAAGATGATGGGGGGGAAAAGTAACAAAATAATCGTTGGAGGGCGCTTTCAACAACAAAAAAAAAGGGGAAAGGGGTGGGGAAAATAAGGGGAAGAGATCCAGATGGAAAGGGGGGGGTGTTTATTTCATCACAAATAAACCCTCAAAACGCACAACGGGAATCACTACCACCTCCGCGGAGGAGGAATGTTTAGCATGAATCGATGGGGTGACGAAGGTGGTTCACCGTCGGGTGCCGGAATCTCAAGTGGTGTGACGCGGGGCCACAGCCGACTCCGACGCCGGAGCCCTTCTCTCGGCACAAACAGGAAAGAAACTGTACGCAAATAAGAACGCACGTTGGCTAGCACCTCCCCGGGGGAGTAAAAACAAACGTGGACGCCCACAACGAAAGGGGGGGGACATCTCCTAAAAAAGGAGGGTTAAAAAGACCGAGCCATCACACCTCAGGGGGAACGTCCCGTCTACAAAAAAAGAACGTTACCCAACACAACGCCGCCCTACTAGCGCTCCAAAATAGTTACATGCAGGAGAGGTCAATAAGCAGGGGTCTCTCCCAGTTAGGCTAGCAGAGCCAAACAAAAAAGGAAGGGAAGGAATGTTACCTGAGGAAAAAGACAATACCAAATACATTCAATCCCAAAACAAAAAAGCTTTGCATTGGGGTCAGCCCAACGTCCGTCAGAGTGCCGCCACAGGAACTCCCCCCATGGCCATAAACCAGCAAAACAGCACGCAGACTAAAAAGCCGGACTGGGCGAAAAATCCGCCGCTCACGACCCGCGGGGAGGGGGGGGGGGGGGGGACAATATAAAGACAAGAGCGACAAAATATAACCGTTCCAGGAGGTTGCTCAGGGGCGACCGCATACCCTTACGAGTGGGAGAAATTGGGTAGGAACCACGACGCAAGCTGGGGGGGATGACTTACCCGAAGCAAAAAACCCACCACTCAACGGAGGAGACCGTGTCAGGGGCGACCAGGTTAAACCAAAAAAACGGAGGGCACAACCCTAAACCCCCCCGCACACCAACGTCCAGCCCCCCCAGGTCGCCACTCGAAAGAGGAAAAAGGTTCCGGCCACGACCCCAAACCCCGCCCAACACAGGAGCCCAGGATGGCCGGGGACAACGACCAAAAAGGCAAAACTTCCTCGAACCCTAAAATCCCGGAACCAATCTCCCCGGACAGCTATCACCGCCAAGAGTCCTTGACCAAGAAAAAACTGCGCAAACGTGACAGGGTCCCCGCAAATAGAAGGGCCATGATCACCATCCGGTGCTTGGGGGGCTGGACACGCCCGCAAGGAAAACAAAAATACCGAAAAAAAAGTCAACAGCACCCCGTGTCCAAAACAGCCCCGGGCCAAAATTACAACGTACCGGGGACAACCCCCGAAGCTCCCTCGCCCCCTTCCCCGCCCGCCCCAACAGCAAGCCGGTGATGGACACACTCCAGGACGGTCACACAAGGGAAGGCTCCCGTGTCCTACGCTAAAGACTCAGGCCCTATTTCAACGCCCCCATTGGCGCCCATGTCAAAAACGTGCCAAAAAGTCGCCTCCGGGGGCTCCAGACCGGGTCGAAAATCAAGCCAGACAAAGGCACCCCCTCCACGGGAAGACAGGATACAAGAGGCCGAACGCAACTATTAGCCAAAACGGTAAGGGAACAGTCGAGGCGATCCAAAGGGGAGACGGCTTGAGCAAACTAGGGGGGGAAAAAGGAATCAAGAACCCCAGACACCCTCCCCACAGAAAAAGATACAGCAAAGGGGTCAATTTGAAGATACGCCAGTCACGGAGAGAGGCGAACACTTTTGGTCAGGCTTCAGATAGGGCTACCTCTAAACAATGGTTCCCATTTCAGGGAATGGAAGAAACGAAAAGGAACCTGGGGATCGTCCAGGAAATATAAAAGGGGGGCGAACAGTGAGGGGAAAAAGCCCGCGCGAACGGTTCATCCTATCTTTGAGGCTCTCAAGTGGAATGTCCGAAAAGGACCCAGCAGAGGGACACCCCTCCTCTCCCACCCCAAAATGGAGGCTAAAACAACGAAACACCGCTCCGCGATGAAATCAAATTCAAAATCGGCAAAAAGCAAGGGGGGGATGCACGAACCATGTAACAGAAGACCCCCTACCTGAAAAAAGGGCCGACAAACTCCGTCGAGCGAATAAAGAGACGTAACCTGGGCTCTAGCTTGCCGGTCACCCGTGCCAGCCGGGGGGAAACGACCCCCAGAAAACGCCCGAAAACAAGGGGGGGGGTTCCCGAGAAAACAAACACCACGCCACTTCTTACAACAACTCGCCCACCGAACCGTCGAGACTCGAGCCAGTCGAGTCAGAGAACCGCGGGGATTGGGCTTTCCACGGCCGACCAAAAAGGGGGAAGCACACGCCAAAAATGCTTTAAAAAAGGCGAAAGAAGGTTGCGGGGCGGGGGGGGACATCAGTGCGAAAACAAAATGGAGATTCCTCCAAAAGACTCCCCGAACCCCACGCCCCCCCAAGTCCACTAAAAGTGCCTGAGTCCATACACAGCAGCAACCAAACCACACCAAAAACCGGTGCGGTCTTGGGACTGACAAGCCAACTCTTAGGAAACCTATTTCCCCAGCTCGGAGTGTTTATGCCGGGGGCGTCGCGGTAAAAAGAAATTTTCCTTGGCGTCAGGACAAGGGGGTCGCCGAAAAAAAACACGGAGAAGAAAGCACGCGGGGTGGGCCCAAGGAAATATTGTCAAACTCGAGAAAGGAGAGCTCCCAAACTCACCGGGGGGGGGGCAAAAGCCACGGGAAAAGCGCCAGCCGCAAAAGGGACAGCAGGCGAATAAGACCGCGCCAATACCGAGAAAAAAAATGGGCGGGTATCACAGCTAGGACGTGCTGGGCATCATCTCACCACAAGCTCTGGAGTGACTGGGAGGGGAAATAGAAGGGGCTAACAAAAAAAAAATCCTTCACCTCATCAATACAAACCGGCACGCGTGACAACAAGGGACCAATACGTGAGCTCCAGGCAAGGTGGAGTCGGTATCCTGTCATTACGTCAAGGCAAGGCCCAGCAAAAGGGGCCGAAAAGCCCGTGCCCCACACGGTTCTTCAAGGGTGTGCCTTCACTGAGACCTCAGGCCATCACCCCGGGGAAAAAACTCTCCGTTTAGCCGCGGTTCATCGGGCCACACAAAATAGAAACAAAACGAAGGTTGAGGAGCCTGAGTGGCACCCGAGTTGACACAAGGGAGAGGTTGTGTGTCCTGCCAGGGAAAAAGGGGTGTTGACAAAAACCAAGGGGCTGAGCAACTCCCCACCGAGGGCCAGACCGGACTTCAGCAAAAACGAAGGAAAAACGCCTTTGAACATCAAAAGGGGGACCCCAAAAAAACTCTCAGTGTACCCACCCTGGAGCAACCCGAAAAAACAAAAACCTGCCTTGGGGGTTAAAAAAAAAACCCCCCCATGTTCCCCCGACCACGCAACACCACAAAAAAATGGCTCCGTGAGAACAAAGTCAGTCTAGTCGCAGACAAAAACACAACCCCGGGGAACTCGGATGCTCAAGAACCGGTCGCCAACTCCCACAAAAATCTGTTGTGTGAAAGCTTAGGGGGGAGGGGGCCAGTGGCATTCTGGGCGAGCTTGATCAACAAATCAGGGCGACTCTCTTGGCAAAGCGCGGGTGGGGCCAAAAAAGCAACGAAAAGTTGGGGCGCACACGCCGGGGCCAGCAGTAAGCAAAGACCACACCCCGACAAGATCTCGGCCAAACAAACCAGTCAGACAAACGGCGTCAACCGACACGATCACACAGGTCCCTGGTCCCACAGTGAACAGTGCCGGGGCGAGGCCCGCGGGTGTGACCTCATTGGAGTGAAAAACAGAAAAGGCAGGAAGACAAAAAAGAGGCGAATAACCGGCCGAAACCGAGGGCAGGACAAATGAAAGAAAAACCAAAACGGGGGAACAGTAAACAACGAAAACTGTAAATCAAAAAAGGAAAAAAAAAAGACCCGTTCCCCGTTCCGTCTCACGCCATCATCCCCCTCTGCCGTGGAACCCTTGGTGGACCGCCGAAGGAAAGTCGGGCCAATCGCCTAAGAGTGGGGCAGGGCAGCCATGGGGACGCAAAAGAAGAGAAAACGCCGCGCCTTCAAAGAGGCCTTTTCGCCAATAACACCCCTCAGCTGGGTTGGGAAAGAGAGCCTGGAAAAAAATTGGCCTCCCACCCCTCCCGAACCGTACCCCGCAGTGGGACCCAGTGTCACCAAGATCGGGAAGGCAACCTCATCCCCCAAGGAAGAGCAGGACTCCACATACTCTTTCCACTTCGATCGCAACTACTACCAAATGGGGGGTTCAAGAGGAACCTAAATGGTCCAAAAAAGGTCGAATACAACGTGCCGGTGGGGGTACCCAATCCCCACCTACCCCACCCGGCCAAAAAACACGATCGTTCCTTACTAAAAGAGCACCCTCTCGCCCCCATTTGAGGATCTGCGGGGAGATCTCTCCACAAAATAGGTTTCCTTGGAGTCTTGTAGGGAAGGACAGACGGGGGGTAAAACAACGCCAAGTCAGCACGAGACCCGAAGTCTACGGTCCGGAAAAAGTGACGAGTTCGATAGCCAGAAGAGCCCTTGGGTCAGTCGGACCCAGAAAACCACTGGCAGGCGATCACAAGGAGAAAGAGCAGGGGGGTAGCCACCATGGGGTACCACGACAGGGAAAAAAAACATCCCTCGGGTCCAGAAGAGCGAGTTTTGTCGGGGATCACACTGTCAAAAAAATTAAGCGGGGCAAGAAAAGTAAAGGAGAAGGGAAGGGAGAACACACTTGGGGGCCCGCCCTGTACACGAGGAGGAGGGTAAGACGGCAGAACGTGATCCACAAAACTTGTGTGCACAACCCTGTTGACATGACTGTGTAGGAAAAAGGAGGGGGGGGGCGATGGCCGGACCGACTGGAAAAAAACGAAAAGAGCTGGTGCACGTATCAGGCTGACACCACCATATCCTGGTAAGGGGAGGACTTGACCTTGTATGGAACCCGGACAGGACCTCAACCAAAACGGAGGTGAGAGGAAGGGTAGATCAAAAGGGGGGACGGAATCTCAAGAAACTACCTGTCCCGAGAATAACTGCCCACAACTCTGGAAAAGACTCGCAGGAGAAGACGCCCACGGAAGGACCCACTGGCCAACAGTTAAAGGCAAGGGGAAAAAAAGCAGTGAGACCAGAATCAACAAATACCCACAAAAGAGAGGAAAAATACAATTGGGGGTTCCTGGAACAATCATAAGTGGGGCCCCCAAAACATAGAAGGGGGGAAAACCGACGGCAAAAAAAGTTTTAAGAACAGTAGGGATGACGGCCCCCTGCTGGGGGGGGGAAAAAGGGACACAAAACTCTCCGATCCTTCAGAAAAGCAAGAAACCACAAACCCAACACAGAGGGAGAATACCGTCGGGGGGAGTGAACTGAACACAAATCTCTTTCACGAACGTGAGGAATAACGCCCAGGCAAACAAGCTGGGGAGGGTGTGGGAAGTAAAAAAACAGGGGGGGGACCCCAGACACCGTGAAAAACTTTGCCTCCGAAACGAGGACAATAAAGAGAATCCCTGACCCTCGAGACATGCTGGGGAAAAAACACCCGCCGCATGTAGTGCTGTGCACAAAAAAAAAAGATTCACGAACAGGAAAAGTCGAAAAACCCCTACATCATGAAGGGGAATTCAAGGGGGGAGGGGTGCGAAGAAAAGGAAAACCAGAAATCGGGGGGGGGGGTTTCCCGGGAAAAGACACCGGTGTCCCCAAAATGGGGGGTCAAAGACCCTCCCACCCAAACCAGACGAGATCGATCAAATTTTAGGCCGCACGCAAAAAACAAGCGGCGAAAAAATAGGGGAGAATAAGGAAAACGAAAAGATAGTTGGAGTGGGGGACGCATCGAGCCAGGGAAACCCAGGGAGATAGCTCGCCTGGTACACTATCCGGCCCACTGGCCACCAATAGCTGTCCCAGCACAAAACCAAAAAGCGAACCCCTTCCGGGAGGTCACCAACTTAGGGGGATTTCCAGATCAACCCGCGACGGGACAAGCTCCCAACCTTAAGAACTTCCAAAAGGAAAAAAATCTTTTCCCACCGAAAGACCGCCCACCTTAATAAAAGGGCGAAGGGACCGACAAAAAAACTCCCTCCGGCAGGTACAAAACACAACAGCGCTCCGATGTCCGGCGAACCGAAAGGGGAGGGCCAGGGTGATGACAAAGAAGCACAGGGACCAGTTGGAGGACGACATGCGGTCCGATCCTGCGCGACAGGTCGCAAGGATCATCCCGAAGAAAATCGAAACTCCATGAAAAAACCCCCCGAGTTACGCATCCTCACGGGGGGAAGGAAGTTCCCCACCCCCCCCGGGGAAAGGGACAAGTAAACTCGACGGAACAACCTGGTCGGGCCAGGTGCGGAAAAAAACATCCCCAATGCACAACTGGGGGGGCGAAAAGACCAGGAGTATGCGAAGAAAACACAAGAGGTGCGCAAACAGGGGGTCTGCTGAAGGGGGGCGTGCCCCCTTGAGGGATCAGCCGAGGAGAAAAGCAAGAGAGAATGGCAAATGTCCATAAAAAGGGAAAAAAAGAAAAGAACTAAATCCACTATCGCGAAAGACTTCAGGAACAGAGTTGGGGTGGAGCAAACGAATAAAGGAGGGGAAGCCGAGGGGGCAATGGGCCCAAAAGTAAAAGGAATCGGTGGTGCGCTCACTTTGGGGTTCTGAATGCAGGACCCTCAAAGGGGCCGGTTGGCTCCGAAAAAACCCAGGACTCACAGTAAAAAATCAGAAAAAACAACTGCCAAAAAAAACGAACAACCAGGGGGGGGTTTATCACAAGTCCAAAAAGACAACTCCCCGAACAAAAATAGAGGAGGGGGAACGAAGCTACCGCTAAAGGGAGGAAAAAAGATCCCGTCCTCGAAGCACCGGGGGCGAGGTGTCTCACTACACACGGTGGGGCAAGCGGGGCCAAGAGGGGCACCGCCCCAAAAGAAGTAAGAAACACCCACTTCGTCGGAAGCCCAGGGGGAACATTGGTCCGGATTCCCAAAACCCTGCGA
>Ga0179591_1212683_pt1 | contig 10664 bp, 11 predicted proteins | sample CZOMad2_1_08_16f_FD_182891 | JGI IMG/M metagenome (GOLD analysis project Ga0179591, IMG submission 182891) | Vadose zone soil fungal communities from Angelo Coast Range Reserve, California, USA - CZOMad2_1_08_16fungal (PacBio error correction) | ecosystem: Environmental > Terrestrial > Soil >...
TGGAATCTCGGCCTGCATGCCTGTAACTCGAGAAGGCGGAAAACGACATTTGCGAGGGTCCAAGAATTGGGGAGAAACACCCGAGAAAGCGGGGGCCTGCAAAACCGTCGGCAGCAAGGCTCGTAAGAGTCCAGCAACGTCAGCAGGCCGGAAAGACCGAGAAAAAGGAGAAGCGCGAGAATGTCTCAGGCTCTCCGGGGTGGGTGCCGGGATGAAAAAATCGCTGACAAAGAGAGCGATATGAGGAGAAGAAGGCGCGCGTCGAAGCTCTCTCCGCGACCCGTGCGGTCGAGTCGTGTGAGGTTGGTTGCCCTGATCCGTGGACGAGGTTCCAAGCTCGAAGGGAAAGTACCCGAGGTCTGCGAAAAAGACTGTCGCACAAAAAATCTCGGCCGGGGCGTCAGAGTGGGGTTGAGCAAAAGACGAGCAATCTGCGGTGATCCTCAACCGCGTTGAAGGCAAGGCCAGTTCGGCTACAACAGAAAATTTATAGGTCGGGGAAAAAGAAGAAAAAAAGGGAAGCCTTGAACGAAAATCACGCCGACTCTGCTGGGGCAGATGAGGAAGGGAAAGGGTCGTTAATGACGACAGATGATGTTGCAGGAAAACCAAATGACTATTATGAATTCATTTCTTCATGCCTACAGTATTCATTGCTTAATTGGAAAGGATTCACAACCAAGAGGGGGGGAAGAGAAGAGGAGATACTAGGAGAACGCAGGGAGGTTAGAGATGAATTAGTCAAAGAAAGGAAAAACACTAATAACTTCGAAAAGAAAGAAACAAAATAATTAAATCAGTATGTAAACAAAACTCTTAGGATGGGTTGGTTGAGAGGGAGGAAGTACGAAAAAGGCGAAGCGTAAAACTGAGAAATTGCGCGACGTGGGCAAGAAGTCTCAAAAAGGAGGAAAAAGGGAGGGGGAACAGTATCTAGGGTTGCCTTTAAAATTTTGGTGGGGGGACGGCGAGGTAGTTCCAACATTTGAGGGAGAGGGGGCAAATCAAGGGAAATAAAGGGTGTAGGGGGGGAAGAAAGACCAGGGTTTGGCATCGCTTTACAAAAAAAAGTAGGAAGGGGGAGCAAACCAAAGAGGAGGGAAGAATAAACATTTTTGAGAGAAAACAATTCGTAGAAAGGTCGGGCCTTTCCAAAAGGGCATGATGCGTGGGGAGGACTGGATTGGTCAAGGGGTTATTATCAAAAAAAAAGGTGAAGAAGGAAGGAGACTCATACTTCGATGATAAATTAGGATGACTTTGGGACAAAAAAAGACTTTCAAAAAAAAAAAAAAAAAAAAAAAAACAAGGGGAGGGAAGGACGGGGGGGGTCAGGAAAATCCGCAAAGAGAAAGAAAAAAGACGGAGACTTTCACTTTAATCAGCTAATTGAAAAACGATACAATGAACGAAACTTTCTTTTTAAGGAGTTGTCTCTTTCAGTAGGCACATGAGTGACAGTGTACGGGTTCAGGAACGAAATAAGGAAACAAAAAAGTCTATTTTTCCCTGAAGAGCCTACAGAAAGGGTTTCCAGCCATCGATGCGCATGGAGAGCACAACAAGCTAGGAGGGGACAAAAAGACTCGGGAGGTCCAAGGCGGGAAAAATAGAAAGGAGAGAGACAGAAGGGCTGGAAGGCAGTTGATGCCGGCATATACTTAAAGAAGGAACGGTCGCTTTACTAAAAGCACGCATTGAGCGACAATTCTGCGGCACACGGAAGAGCACTGGAGCTAAGATTAAAACTTATGCATCCTATGTCATCACAAAAGGTACGCTCGGGCAGAAAGTGTGGGGGATGAAGCCTGGAGATGTTCTTGTGACCCTTTCAGCAAGGAACCAAGAAAAAGATGGAATCAAAAAAACCGCAAACCGATCGTCAATGTCTCCGCATGAAGCTCAGGATCGATTGGACGAAAAAAGAAAGGGTCTGCAGCGGTAACAAAGTTGCGCCGAAGACCAGGGCGTTGGCAACTCGATAAAAGTGAGGGAAAGGGATGCTTGGGAAGACATCCAACCGGGCCTGCGAAAGCCTGACAACCCTACTCAACACCACGGGGACGCGACGGAAGCGAAAAAAGGTTTTTCGCGATCGCGGAAACACTAGCTGAAAAGCCAAGTCCGAGAAATACGTTTTCACGGCACGTCGTGGCGGCCCTCGCCGGCCCTCGCGGGGATCTGACAAAAAAACGCAACGGTCAAACGATCTCGCAAGAAGACCCGGACATATGACAGAGGCAAACACATTCATCGGCACATTGCGGGCTGATCAACTTTAGCGGGCATGTATGTTTGCAAAGCATGCTTGGCATTCGTGTCCCGGGGCGAGGGCAACGAAGCGGGGAGGCAAAAAGCAAACTATTGTTACAGGGGTCATAAGGCGCTGGGTATACTTGCGCTGAGCATTCTCCAAACTCGGAATGCCAGATGGCCGAAAGGGGGCTCGACCACTATCGGCTGCAGGAGCCAAGCAGGCAAGACATTCAGAGTACGATTCAGGTGCCAACTGGGGGGAAAATATCTATCAGATTGATGGACCCGCTGGCGTCGTCCTAGGCGCCCCGCCGCAGGCGGCACACATCCGTCACCTCCGATAGCCCTTGGCGCCATCCGGCATGACTTCCGTAACCCTAATCCACACCTCTGCTTACTAGTCGAAGGAGCCCGGGACCGTGTAGCTACTTTGCTTCGGCGTGACCTCTTCGTTCAAGGAGACCCAGTCTCTCCTTAGTCCTACGGGAAGTAAGCGGGCGCGTTAAGCCGAATCCTACAGAGGGGCTGGGCCGAATGAAGATCAGGGCTCCATGCAGCTCGGCCGCGTGTTGGCGAGCGCTTTACAGCCACGGAACGGTTACAAGTCCGGCCTCGCGCAAAAATAGCCCCGCAACTGCATGCGGGACACTTGACGTCTGAACAAATCATTTGCAGGTCGCTCCTTTACATATTATCAATGGGATGGCACATGGCCTAGAATGGGAGGGTCCCATCACGAACATGGGAGCGTTTGATCGGGGTTATGGCCCCGGTCGATTTCCCATCAAGAACGAAGATCAAGGTCGATCGGGGTCTGTTCTATGCATTGGGGCCGGAATGGGGATGATAAGCTGGGGTAGGATTCTTCCGCGAGGCTGCCACCTTAGGGCCGCGGCCGCTTGAGTCGAGACGCGCGCAAAAGGGAGGCATATGTCAGAGAAAGGATCAGCTTTGTGCCGTCGAGACAACATCGTGGACCGAACATATTTTCTCGAGGGGGGTTGCTGGAGCGATATGGCTGCGGCCACGGAGTAACCAAATCTAGCTGTCCGACCAGAACTGTGAACCGGTTTCAAAATGGCGGCTGTCTCAAACCGTCGGCGACCAACACGCACTTTCGAACGCGGCGCGGAGACTGTGGCCAAAAAAAAATCGGAGTATAGGTGGTTACGATGTTGTGAGAGGTTCTTGCAAAATACTGGCTGCCGCGCGAATTAAGTAAAAAGGCCCTGACGAGATGACATGAAAGATCGACAAAAAAAGTCAACAGAGAGGGATCTGAAGAAATCCCAGACAGGGGGGCGCGATAAAAGGTCGAACCGAAAGAGGTTCGCAACAGCCACCTCACGCCAGGCTGAATTAGACATAAAGATGCAAACAAGAGAGGTGTCCTGAAGAGAGGACGTACCTCGTCGAAAAATAGAAAACAAACCAACTGAAGGCAAACCATAAGTCGGTTTCAAGTTGAAATGAGGGGAGAATCGATATCGACGGCGAGAAAGGGATTTCCCTGAGGTTCATCGTGGTGAAGAAAGGCGTGCGACTACAGCAGGGGAGAGATCCGCTCTTGTGGGGTCAGCTAAAGTGAATACGCCCGACCTCAACGATCCCCATCGATTCCAGACGTGCTGATTGGGAGGCGGAGTGAACGAGAAGGTATCAAAGAAGGAGAGGGAGGAGGGGGGGGGGGGAGGCAGGGAGGGGCCAGTGCGAAGAGAGAGGGTAGAGGAAGGTGTGGGGAGACTGGGGAGGGAGGAGAAGGGGGAGGAGAGGAAAGGGAGCTAGAATAACATTGAGGAATTGTCGTTGCTAGGGGGGATGGGGAGGATGAGGGGTAATGAGTTGGGGGAGGGGGAGGTAGGGAGAGGGAGTGTGGGAGGAAGGTGGTGGAATAAGGGATAGGATGCGGTGGTAAAGAGTGTGGGCGGGGAAGGGTTCGGGCGAGAGTGAGGAAGGAAGGGGGTAGGGGCAGGACCAGGGGAGGGGGGTGAGAGGGTAAGCGGTTAGTTGAGTGGTTGGAAGGAGGGGAGAAGGAGAGGTGAATTACAAGAAAGGAAAGAAGCGTGAGAGAGAAAGGAAGTCGGCAGGGAGTAGGAAGAAGGGGGGGTTGAAGGGAGGGGGGACGGGGGATAGGGGCGAGGGTGGGGTAGGGGGGAAGAGTGGGAGGAGGACCGTGGAGTGGGGGATGGGATGTAGGTTGGGAGAGCATGAGGGAGGGAGCAGGGGGGGGGTGGAGTGAGGTGGGAGTAGAAATCGTTTAAGAGGAGGGTGGGGGAGGTAAGGGTGTGCTTTAAGGGGGGGGGACGGCAGGTGGGTGGGTGGTTAACCTTACGGGTATGGACGAATAGGAGGAGGGAGGAGCGACTCAAAAAAAATACAGGAACGGGGCGAAAAGGTTGTTTGGATCCATGAGGAGAGAAGGACGAAGAAACGCAAAAAAAGGAGGCATGGGTAAACAGGCGAGATACTATAGGATCCTTCGGGAGGAAGGCGAAAGGAGGAAGGAAACGAAGGAGGCTAGAGAGGGAGAGTCAAAGACAGGGCGGGAAAGGACCATCCTTGTAGGGGAGATGCTTTGGGAAAGGGGTGATAAAGGGGGAGGGGAGAGGGCCAAAAAATATCAAAAGAGGAGGAGTACACGTGGAATCGGTGGGTGAAGAACCTCGATCGCGTCAAAAGGTCTGGATCCGTAGGGGAGGGAATCTTGTCAAAAAAAGATAGAGGAAAAAGGGGGGGGGCTCCAGGTAGACAAAGAAGAGGGGGGGTTCGTAGGGAAAAGGACTCCCCTGGGGATAAAGATCGTTGTTGGAGGCTGAGGCCCAAAGCGGCTTGGTTAAGAAGCAGAAGAATTTAGAGAACCCGCCACGTGGAAGAGGGAGGAGTAGAAAACCGTTGTGTCAGTGGGAGAGAGAGAAAAACCACAAGGGGGGGGAAGTGGTTGGTTTGAGGGGGAAAAAAAAGATAGGCTTCACCCACCTTCTTAAAACAACAAAAAAAGAAAAAACCCCCCCTCCACAAAGAAAGGCTGGTTTTTTTCCGCCGCACTACGCCCCGAGAAGCTGAAAGAAGGTATCGTAAAACCGGAATAATTGCGGAAGATGGGTTTACTCAGGTGGTTCTGACCAGGGGAAGAGAAGGGAGACAAAATATTGGGGGGGAAAGACAAGACAAAAAAACCATTCTCTTCTAATTCCTGTAAAAAAGGAAAGCGGAAGATGCATGGGACGCTGGAGTGGATCTAGACAACAAAAGGAAAAGATATGAAGTGGTGAAACACCCGACTAAATAGGATAGAACGGAAAACAGAGGGGGCTGGGGGAAGACAAAAAAAATCCGACCTGATTAGAGAAAGAGAATTAGGAAAGGGGAGGGAATGTTGGCATAGAGTCCTCATAAAGTAAAAGTGCTCAACACTTGATCCAAAAGGGAGGGGAGAATGATAAAAAGGAGGGAGAGAAGATCTTCTGAAAGGGAAGGGGGGGAGTCCCAACTGGAAGAGAAAGAATGGAAGGAAAGAAAAGAACGAAAGAAAAGAGCGCCCTTACTCTCGGTACGGAGGGAAAGGATAAAGGAATAATTTAGAAAAAAAGAACAAAGGGAGTTCGGGAGAGGAAAGTTGAGTCTAGAAAGGAGAATAGTGCTAAGTCCAAAAGCTGGTTTACCAGCTCACGTCCCCTCAAAATACTCAGAAGGACTGTCGTTTCTGGGAATCGAGAGGTGTGGAGAGAACCGAGAAAGGGGGTAAGAGAGGTGAAGGGAGTCACAAAAAGGGAAAGGATAAAAAAATGGCGAAGAACTACTGGAAATGTCAAGAAACAAGAAAGGCTATGAAAACTTACGCGTGTTTAAAACTGGGGAAATGGAGGACGAGAGAAAAATTAGCGAAAAGGAAAAAAAAAAACAACCAAAAGCTAATCTGAAAACAATGGACAAGGAGGCACTGGATACTAGGGGGGTGTGGCGCGAGTTTGTAGAAGGAGAGAAAAAAAGAAGAGCCGGACAGCGGGAAAAAAAGGAAACTTTTAGTCGAACCTGAAGCAGCGATTGGGAGGGAGAAACCCTAGGGAGGTCGAATATGTCTCGCGCCCACCTGGGCAGGGAGGGCTGGGGCAGAAAAGGAGCGGCGATTTTGGAAAGGGTAGAGCGGAAGGCTTGGAAGAATCTTAAAGGGAAACCTGGTCAGGAGATACGGCCCATTCACGCGTCGCGAAAAAATTGAGAAAAAAAGAATAGCCAAGCCACTCGGAACCAAAAGAAGCAGAGTAGGATTCTGAAAGACAGATTCGAATCTCCTGCAGCTGATCAAAAGAGTTCAAGTGTCGCGAGAATGTCCTTGCCGAAATGGGTTAGGAAAAGAAGACCTGATGTAACCTCTTAGGGAAGAAATTGGTAGGCCAGCCTGGAGATGGGCAAGAACGCCGGACGCCGAAGAGAATAAAAGTCCAGCCCACACGCTCTTCCTGGCAAGTCTGGTAGCTGCAACTTGGTTCGGGTCGAACGGCACAAAAACATCACTGATCTATTTCGATCGCCATCTTATTACAGAGGGAGAAGCCTATTAACTGAGGAAAGTCAGAACTCAGGGGGCGCATGCAAACCACGGGGCCGGCGAATGCTGATTAAGAGAGAAAAAAAAAATTCATCTGAAAGCAAAAAAGAGGCCCATCTATCTCGCTGTCGTTAAACAAGAAGCAAAACAAGAGGGATTCCCTTGCGCACGTAGGCGTTTTCGTGCGGTTAAGGGAAAAAAATCATGATCGGCTTGATTGGCTCAGCAAATAAGAATTACCAGATGGCGATTGGTCAAGGATGGGGGTAGTAGAAAGTAGGGGGGGGTTTGGTCAAACTAAAGGCGCTGCAGGGGTAGCGGTTCGACGGGCAGGAATTAAAGGAAGTTGAGCCTGAGGGGGCCGGGGAGGACCGTGGTGAAAAGTACTAACACACTCAGGAACCTAAAAGTGGCATGGTCTGACAAAAGTGAATTACGAAGACAACTGACCTCTGTAGACGCGGGGGATGAAAAAGAAGACGCCCGCCTCGGAAGGGGAGGACTAGTTAAATCCGAAGGGAGTTCTCGCGTACGCGCAGGTCATCAAAAAGACCACAAGAAGATACCGGGGAACTGGCTTGGAAGGAGGGCACGCGCGGCACTCGGGCAAACTTTGGAAATAGGATCTGGAGATTCATCAGGGCAAGGAGCGGGAGCTGGGATCTCCGACTTGCAGGCTCAATAGTTAGAAGCCATAGTCCGAAAAATCTATCTGGGAAAGAGGGATGAAAACAGTTTGCCCGAAACCTTCAGAGATGTTAAGGGAAGGCGCATGCGATAAGAGAGAAAAAAAAATAAGGCAGAAAAAAAAATAGTGGCGGTCAAAAACTAGCGAAGGCAGAGGACCAGCCATCTCTTCCTGAAACAGGGTCCAGAGTTTGTAGACGGCACCAAAACAAGTAATAAAAAGCGCCGGGAGGGAGATCAATTGACACTATTGGTGGAAGGGAACAGTGCCTCTAAACACGCTTCGTGTCTACCCGCAACCGACAAAGCGAAACTAGCTCAATCACTTCTTCATTAACATAGGATGTACAGAATCTCGTTGATCGCAACCGCAGGACGGTTCGATGATGGGGGCCGATCTTTTACATATGGGGAAAAGCGCCGGGGCGGAGGGGGAGAGGTTCTACTCGCGTGTGGTCATGTAACTCCAACGCCAAGTGGGGCTCCTCTGTTAGAACAAGAGAGGCCGGCGTATGGAATTTCTCTACAATTGGGGGGGACAAAAAGAGGTGGGAGAGCTCTGCGAGAAATAGGGGGGTTCTAACGTCAATGACGTAGCAAAAGTCTTGGGGTGCTGGTGGTTGTGTCAGGTATCTGCTCAAGGCCCGGTCTGGATTAGGAATGCATAGGCCGACTCAACGCCAGATCGGGTGGCATCTGCAGTGAAACAGGGAAGTGGAAAACCCTGTGAAAGAAAGGGGTGAAGATAGAAGAAATTCCTCACAATCTTGCGGCACTGAAAAGAAATTGACGAGCGGCTGTTCGGTGAATTCGCAGGCCGGAAGAAAGGGGTGCTGAAGGTGTCAACAAAGTCCCACAAAACAGGCACGCGGGAAGGCGCATTCACAGACGCCAGCCCGTTCAGAGAGCACTTGACCTAGGCTCAGGCATCGCATCCGTAGCGTTGTGAGATTCCTTTGACCGCGAAGGGGGGGAATGCATCAGGAATCAAGCGACAAGAAAAACGCTGCCGCAGCAAGGAATCTTTACAACAAAAAACGCCACAGGCGGGAAAGGCAAGGGGGTCAAAAAGCGCCCGACCGTGGGAAGCATATTCTTGTTGTAAAACAAAAAAGCTGGGGGTCGGGGGGAGGCCATGCAGAAATCAGCTATGTGGTCAATGAAACACAGAGATGTCGGAGTAAGTGAAGGTACCCATCGCACCTCGTGGGAGCATAGCGTCCGCCACGTCACTGTCACGTCGGAATCGGAAAGGAGGATCTCCCCACCATGCCACCAGAGTTGACAGGCTATCATAGTGGGGGACCACTGTCGAGCGATGAAAACGGTGCCAGATACCGGTCCTTTTCAAAAAGGCGGCGGCCAACAACACACTCTGGAAAAAGCCGTGAAGTCCGGCAAGCTCAAACTCATGAGAAGATGCAGGCCGGACGCCGGCGGTGCTTCCCATGAAGAGGCTCATACCAAACCGCACACAGCTCCAGAGGGCCAAAGACCATCATGGGGAAGGTCAAACTGCACGAGCCACACAGGGGTGCAAAAAGATCCAAACATGGTGGATAACGGAAGCGTACCAGAAGGGTTGACACAGACAAAGGAGGACAAAAACTCCCCACCGACAATTTAAGTTTGTATTGCGGAAGGACCCGTTTTCAAGGAAAAAGACGGGAAAAACCGGACGGAAGCTTCCTAGCAGGCTTGGCGACCTCTTGAGCAGACGAAAAAAGACCTGGAAACCGCGTGAGCCGCAGTAATTTTCTCACACCGTTATCGTCATGGAAAAAAAACCCCGGACGAATCAAAAGAATGAGAGTAACTTTGTGCCGACGAATTTCGGGTTCGTCCGCAATTTAGGGCGCAGCAGAAACTTAAAACCGAAGAAAAATATCGAGGGCTGGTACAAAAACTTGAAGGGGGACTACAAGTTCCATGAGCACGCCCCTTCCGCCCGGAGGCATAACGCAGGCTGTGCTCCTACGTTACTTTTGTCAACGGACACGCCAGCAACACCGCACGGGATCAATTCCTGCACGCGAGGCCAGTGAGTTTGGTCCGGGGTCCACCTCCTTCTAGCAAAGGGAAAAAAAAATCCTCCGTGGAACATGGGAAGGTCCCCAAAAAAAAACACGCACGAGGTTGATCAAAACACAAAAAACAAACTCATCGCCCGGCGTTTTCAAACATCTGACGAGAAGGGCTCCTCGGAGCGACAGTATAGAAACAAATGCTTGTCTTCGAGAAATTCGAACTTGTCCAGGGCCTTACGACGGAGAGGGCAACACCACCGCCCGGCCAACAACCTATAAAGACACAACGACGCAACGGAGAGAACGTCCTTCAGACGCGCGCAGGTCAACGGGTCATAGAAAGGCCGGTTTGCAGCCAACCGGGCAGAGACGGCAACACCGAAAGAGAGCTTCGCTACACGTCTCAACTTCTTCAGGGTCGTAGTCCTAGGGGAGGAAGGCCTGCGGACTGGAAAAAAAGATACAACTTGAGTCAGACTGTTTGCCGGCACCCGATAATCGTGGTGGTTTCCTCTCAAACACATCTTCTTGGGGGCAGGACAAGTCGTTAGTGACGCTTTCTGGAAGAGCGACGGAAAAAAAAAAACTGACCGATCACCGTGCCAACCGTGAGAGCCATGCCCCCCCCCAAAGCACCAAAATGGGCTGCGGCAGAAAAACGGCACCGTACACAGCCTAACAACTTGAGGTGCCCGGAGTTTTGTGACAAACGGAAATCGCTTCGCCTCGACGTCCTTACGCAATTCACAGGAAAAAGAGTCCTTCCTTGCCCACGCAGTCGAGGAGCGGCAGCTTCGAAAAGAAGCGATTTGGAGATCTTAGTTGCACAGCAGGAACGCTTCTGCTTACTCTAGCGAAAAGGAACGGACGTTTTTCTGCGGTTGGTTTGATGCCAGGGGTACGGCTAATAACCGAGGTCGAACTGCATCCCATCAGTGCCAGATTTGGCGAGATTAACTCAAACGGGCGCTTACTGGAAGGGGACCTTTTCAAGAGGGGCACGGACGATGGTCTTTGCCTCGACTCGTCGGAGTTCTCAATCGGGGCCAAATGCGCAAGTGGCAGGGAGTCTTGCCGGATTGGGAGAGTGCGCAGCTGCACCTAGACGGCACACTGGATCACGGGGCCTTATCGTACCCCGCTAG
>Ga0179591_1292708_pt1 | contig 10664 bp, 18 predicted proteins | sample CZOMad2_1_08_16f_FD_182891 | JGI IMG/M metagenome (GOLD analysis project Ga0179591, IMG submission 182891) | Vadose zone soil fungal communities from Angelo Coast Range Reserve, California, USA - CZOMad2_1_08_16fungal (PacBio error correction) | ecosystem: Environmental > Terrestrial > Soil >...
AAGAAAATGTGTCACAAACGACAACAAAAAGGTAGAAAGGGACGGTTGTAGTGAACGGGCGCACTAGACTGAGGTGTTGTCAGAAAAAGAGGGAAAAAAACCGTGACGTAAGAAAAGAGAAAAGGGGAGCGATCCCTTGGGAAAGACTCGAATTTTGTTGCATTCAGGGCAGGGAAAAAGAAAGGGAGCAACGCTTAGGGGGGGACCGTCCATGACGTGTGTTTATTCGTCGCAAAAGCCACAGAACTGATCGAATACCGAGAGAAAAGACGGGGCGAAAGGGGCCGCTGACTGGGGGGGCGGGGAGTCTTTACTCTGCTCTACGCGAGGGGGTAGGGAGGAGGCCGGCGGGAAGCCATCAAAAAAGTTTGCAAATGTTCTTTGCATAGGGGGGACGCGTCAGAAAGGATTGACAGGGAAGGGGGGAAGGTGCCAAAAGTTTGGAGGGGTCTAAAGTGAGGGAGGGGGAAAGGGTGGGGGGTGCATGGCAGTGGGGGGGCGTCGTCTTACTCTCGTGGAGAGGAAGAAAAAGCAATGAAATCCGGGGGGAAATGGGGGGGGGCGGCTGGTTTGCACTGTGTCGGAGGGCAATGATCGATTCCTGAGCTTTCAGAAGGGGGGGGGCAAAAAAAAGGGAAGCTTAGAAGAGGGAGGGATGGGGTTCGGGGCGGTCGGGTCACCTCGGAAACAGGAAAAGTAAGGGGCGATCAGCTTCCAACTCTGAAAGAGAACTCTAGTAGAGGAAGGAAAAAAAAAAAATTCAATGTGGCTTGGAGGGCGAGCATGCCAACTCGCCAAGAGAGGGGGGGCCGAAGGGGTCAGTTTTGGGGTGGGGGAAAGGAGGGAAAGGGGGCCGTGGGCGCTAGGGGAAAAAGGAGACTCGGTTCGAATAGAGAAAGGGGGCGTTTTCTTGAAAAGGGGGGGGGTGTGGGGGGGGGTCTTTGGTAGAGGGGTGGTGGGGAGTTCGGGGGGGGGGGGGGGTGGTGTCGGGATGGTGGGGTAGGAGTGGGGCGGGGAGGGGGGGGGGGGTGTGGGGGGGGTTTGTTGGGGGGAGACTTGGTATAGAAAAAAGTTGGGGTGTTGGGTGGGGCTGTGAGGGGGGGGGTTGGGGGGTGGGGAGGGAGGGGGGTGGGTTTCTCCGTGGGTCGTTTTCTGCTAGTCCTCGTATGAAGAGGTGTCGATAGGGAGGTGGAGTGGAGTCAAGAGGAGGGGACTTCGAGCAAAAAAAAGAAAGGGAAAATTGTCATTATCCTTTGGAGGATGCCAAGGGGTTACCTCTTTCTGCACAGGAATAGGAGAGAGAGGGCAGGAACGCCGGGGGGGGGGGAAAAAAACGAAAGGGGGAGGAATGTTTCCGTATGTATGTTTGCAGGGTTTGGGGGGGGGGGTGGGGGCGTCAATTGGTGGGGCGGCTGGGAGGGGGGAGGGGGGGGAGGTGGCATGGCGTTCGTGAGGGAGAGTGAAGGGACTGCTTTCAATGCTAAGGGGGGGGGGGTGTTTGGTGTTGGCCTGCGAGTGGGTAACATTTGAGCAGGGGGGGGAGGGGGAATCGGTTGAGGTGTCGAATCTGGAAAAAAGGTGGTGGGGAGAACTGGGACTTATATCTTGGGCCGGGGGGGGGGACCGAGTTAGGGTATTGAGGAGGAAAGGGTAAGGAAGATCAAGACGTGCAAAAGGGGAAGAAACGGAAATCTAAAAGAGCTGCGCCATGTACCTGGACTGGAGAGGAAAGAGAGAAAAGAAGAGAGGGAAAAAGTCGTCGGGGTGAAATTTTTAAAGAGGGGGGAAAAAACGAAAGTCGGGGGGAGTGCTACTAACCATCTTACGGGGGAAGGGGCTGGAGCTGGGGACGAGCAGAAGGAGGGAGAGACAAACAGAGTCTAGCAACAGGGGGGAAGGGGCAGCCATTACCATAGCCGGAAATGGAGCAGTCAACCTATCTTCTTTCAAGCAGGAGGGAGAACGTGGGGGGGGGGGGGGAAGAGAACAAAGGGGGGGGAAAGGCCAACACTCTCATCTCAAAGGAATGGCCCAATTCTAAAATCAATGGGGGACTGGGGGAGCTGGAAAAGGGAGGGGGGGTCAGAAGGGTGGATTTTTCGTGCTTGGAGGGCCATACTTGTGACAGGGGGGGAAAATAGGCAGGGGAAATAAAGCGAGTGGGCGACTCTTTTCGATGGGTGAAACATTTGGTTAGGGTTGTTGAGAGAGAATGAAAGGGGTTGGTAGAAGGGACCAAAAGATAAAAATACTCCCCCTTCACGGCCGAAATGGAGGTGGGGTTTTGAGCAGTCATGGGGGACAAGAGAAAAAGTAAGTTGGAGGAGAGAGAGAGGGGGGGGCCGGCTCTGTTTTTAGAGAAAGCTTATTATCTCTAGAAACAAGGTGGTAAAGAGGAAAGATCATCCTCGGGAAGGGAAAAGGACAAGAAGGGTCTGCCAATCTCTTGTTAAGAAGGCGGGCTTGCGGGACTTGCAAAAGGAGGGGGGGAAATGCAGAGGCCCTTCATTGGGAAGAAAAACAACCTTTGCTTGGGAAAAAGCGCCGGAATCTTTGGTTCGGGAGAAAGGGGGTGGGGGGCGTCAAAGGCGAAAGCGTGGTCAACAAGGGGAGGTGAGGGGGAGACACTTTCCAGTGGAAGTAAGAAAGCACAGCGCTCGACTGTAGGTGGTAGGGAGGGGGAGAGCGCTGAGTTCCCAAAAAAGGGGGGGGTGGGAGGCAGGGGTGAGTGGTCTCTCTCTTTCGTGGTGCTGCGTTTGCGGGGGGGGGGGGGGGGTAGCGATGCGTGTGGGGGGGGGGAGGCTCGTTTTCAGTGGAGAAGGGGGGAGGGGGGGGGGGGATGTAGTGTGTGCTGGGATGCTTGGGGGCGGGTGATAATCTGTGCTGGGGTGTGTAGGGGTTTGGGGGTGTGGGGGGGGGGCTCTGTTCTTCTCTCATTGGGAGGATTAAGCGGTTGGGGGGGGGCATCCGAGGAAAAGGAAAAGAAAAGGTTTTATGGTGTGGGTAACGGAGGGTCGGCGCAGGTGTGGGTCGTGTGTGTGCAGGGGGGGGCGTGGGTGCACTCTGGTGTCGCGCCTGGAAGGGGGGGGGGGGTGGGGGGACTTGGGGAGCGACGCAAAGGAAAAGGGAGTGAAGGGAGGGGGAATGGTTGGAAAACGGTGTCCGTTACTAAGGGGGGGGGAACGGAGGGCGGGGTTACGGAATGGGGGTGAAGGTGAGGGAAAGAGGTGACTAGTCGTAGGGGGACCTTCGTCTCCGTCATGGCGCAACCGGAAGAAAGGAAAAGGGGTGGGGGGCGTTTGGGGGGGCATAGGAGAAAAAGAATGGGGGGGGGGGACTGTCTCTGGACGCAAATAAAGCGAAAAGCAGATTGTTCGCCCTTTACAGAAAAAGGAGAAGGGGAGGGTCGGTTAACTGGTAAGTCTCTTCATAAGAAGGAGGGGAAGAAGGGGGGTGTGGTGTGGGTGTGAGTCGTAATAACTCTGTAAGGGGGGAGAATGGGGTCGGCCACTTGTCCATCTATGATCGGCGAGGAAGAGGAAGAAAAGACCTCAACGGAGGAAAAAAGGGAAAGGAAAAAGGGGGACATCGTTCTCTGACACTAAAGGGGGGGGGTTGGATGTGCAAGTTTGAAGAAGGGGTGGGGGGGGGGGGGGGGGGGGGGGAACTTAGGGAAGAATTCGGTCAAAAAGCTCACACATGACAGTGGGGGGGTGGTCAGGAGAGCTCTTGAGAGGGAAGAGAAGAGCGGAATAAAAGAGGGGTATCTTCTCTCCTATCAATCCAATGCAGGGGGGGGGGGCGAGGTTGAATGGGGGTGGGGGGACGACGCGACGATTTGGGGGAAAGGAGATGGAGAAGGAAAAAGAGAGGTCCTATTCTACCTCTATTTCTTCGGGAGGAGGCTACAGGTGACATTTTGGAAGAAAAGGGGGGGGGGGACGACCGAAAAGGAAGCCTATTTTGGGGGAGGGGGGAAGGGAAAAGGGTAAAGCTCTCCTAGAGGGTGGCCTCGTCGTCTGATGAGGGGGGGACCGAAGCATTAAGCCAGCGAAAGAGGAAGGAGGGGGGTTTCTGACTTGGGGTGGGACACCCTATTCCAGAGGTTGTTCAAGTTGCTGGATGGAGGAGAAGAGGGGGGTTATGCGCGATAACGCTCAGAGGAAGGTGGGGTGCCTTCATCCGTCGAGAAAAGGTACTGATCGAGGGTTTTTTTCTTTTGAAGAGGGGGAGAAGAGCATCAAGGCTGCACTGACGTTGGGGGGGAGGGGAGAAAGGGGAAAAGATTCAAGTCTTTCACAATCGGGGGAGTTGCGTGTCTAGTGTTTCCTTCGGGGGGGGGGGTGTGAAACTCAGGGAAAGGACCGATCGGAGAAGGAGAGGACGGGGAAAGGTCCTGCCAGTCGTGCTTTTGCGTGTCGGGGGGTAAGAGTCGGGGTGGGGCTCGGGAACCGGAGATACCCTCTGCAGAAAAGAGAGGGAAGGGAAGGGAATCTCCGCGGTCTAACTGAGGGAGAGGGTGTTGGGTGTGTGCGGGAGGGATCTCGGGGGGGGTGGGTGTGGTGGGGGGTGGGGGGGGGGGGGTGGGGGGCGGTGGTGGGGGGTGGGGGGGGGGGGGGTGGGTTTGTGGGGGGGTTTTGTGGTTGTTGGGGGGTGGGGGGTGGGGGGGTGGGTGGGGGGGGGGGGGGGGGGGTGTTTGTGTTTTTTGTTGGGGGGGGGGGGGGGGTGGGGGGGGGGGGTGGGGTGTGGGGGTTGGTCCTCAAGGGGGGGGGTGGGTGTGGGGGTGTGTCGTGGGTTTGTGTCGTGTGTCGTGTATTTGGGGTTGAGGGGGGTGGGGTGGGGACAGGGGGGCGTGGGCGTTTGGAAGCTTCTCTCTGGAAAAAAGAGAGTGTGGGGGAGTGGGGAGGCGGTCGCTTTTTTGAGGGGGGAAGAAGGGAGGATGGTACCCTCTGCGCCACAGGGGTGGTGGGTGGGTGGGGAGGGGTGGGGGGGTGGTGGGGGGGGGGTTGGTGGGTGGGTGTGTGTGGTGTTGGTGTGGGGTGGTGGGGGGGGGGGGGTTGTGGGGTGGTTTTTTTTTGTGGGGGTGGGTTGTGGTGTTTGGGTGGGGGGGGTGGGGGGGGGGGGGGGGGGGGGGTGGTGGGGTGGGGTGGGGGGGGTTGTGTGTGTGTTGGGTTGTGGGTGGGGGTGGGGGGTGGGGGGGGGGGTGGTGGTGGGGGGGGGTGTTGGGTGGGGGGGTGGGGTGGGGGTGGGGGGGGTGGTGGGGGGGGGTGGGGGGTGTTTTGTTGGGGAGGGGTGGATGTGTGGGGGGGGGGGGGGGGGGGGGGTGTGAGGGGGGTGGTGGTGGTGGTGTGTTGGTGTTGTGTTGTGTGGTGTTGGGTTGGGGTTTTTTTGGGTGGGGGGTTGTGGGGTTTGGTGGGTGTTGGGTTGTTGTGTGGGTTGGGGGGGGGGGGGGTTGGGTGTGTGGGGGGGTTGGGGTTGGTTTTGTTTTGGGTTGGTGGGTGTGGTGTTGGTTTTTGGTTTTGGTGTTTGTTGGTGTGGGTGGTGGGGTGTTTGGTGTTGTGTTGTTGGTGGTGTGTTTGGGTGGTGGGGGGTGGGGGGTGTGTGGGTGGTTTGGGGGGGTGGTGTGTTGGTGTGGGGGGTGGGGGTGTGTTGTGGGGTGTGTGGGTTTTGGGGGGGGGGTGGGGGAGGTGAAAAGGGTTGGTAAATGGGTGCGTCTCCAAACATTCTTCGGAGGAAATCCTTCGTATGACAAAGGGGGGGGACCGGGGTCCTAATTATAGTGAAGGTGGAAAAAAGAAATTCATGTCGGGGGTTGTGTGGGTTTCAAACTGCAGTCTAAGGGGTCGCAACGGAATTCTTTCGATAAAGTAAGGAAACAAACCATTGGGGGGGGAGAGGTGGGTTTCTCTTGGGACAGAAGGGAGGGGTTTATAAAACTTATATCCAAGAAAAGAAGGGGGGGGGGGGAGGGTCCCGTTCATCACAGAAGAGGGGGGCAGCTGTGGTGGGGACGGGGGGGGGGGGCTGGTGGGAAAGCGGGAAGGGGGGAGGATTCCAGTCACCCAAGAGGGGGATTAGCTCGCCCCTGTGTTCCCTCTAAAAGGTGGGGTGACCTCTCATCGAGGGGGGGGGGGGAGAAAGTAACTCATAAAGAGGCGATTAATGGGTAGGATAGTGTGGTGCGCATCCAGATTGGTATAGGAGGGGTCTTAAAATTATTGAGGCGTTCGCTGAAGAGTTCTCTCTAGGAAAGGGGAAAAGAGATAGATGAGCTCTCGGCCAGTGAGTCCCTCTGGCGGGAAAAGGCTGGTTCAAGTTTTTATACAAAAAGGGGGGGGGAGCGACGTTTTTGATCATTTGCCCTGGGCGGGAAAGGTTGCCACCCTCCAGCCTTACAAAACGAAAGAAGAGGGAAGGGAAAACTGAATTAAAGGGGGCTGGAAGGGAAACCAAGGGAACAAAAGAGGGGAGGAAAGGAGATACTTTTTTCTATCATGGTCAAGGGGTCTTGCACATAAGGGAAAGGGGGGCGAAGACATGCACCGTTTGGGGAGGAAAAGGAGAAGGGGTTAACCACCGACGCCTTGATAGACTTCCTTGAATGCAGGACTGCGGGGTCCTCTGCACGGGAAGGAAAAAAGGAAGGAGAGGGCTTCTATCCGCCTGTGGGTTAAACCTCATTCTTTTGAAAGAGATATGAAACGACTGCAAAAAGGGAGAGGGGGAAGAAGGTAAGAAAGGCGGCTAAATTCTGCCAACGGTCTTCTCTGCTTGCTTTTTCTCTATGGTGGGGGGGGGGTGTGCCGGGGAAAGGAAAGGGGGAGGAGGGTGCCTATCTTTCTTCAGGGGGGGGAAGTTTTGCTTTTGGCGCAGGTACGAAAGGGCTCTTAAAGACGTACTGACGGAGGAAAAAAGAGAGGGAAAAGAGAGGTGTTTTTCCCCCCATTCTCCTACTGAGGGTAGCCATTCACTACTAACTGAAACAGATTGTTTTGGGGGGGTGGGGTAATGTCTACACCTACAAAATGTCAGGGAAGAAGGGGGGGGGGGGCCCTTCCCTATTTTTTATGTCGTAGAAAGGAGGAGGGTGAAAGTCTGCTGAAGGGGGGGGGGAAAGTGGGGAGAGGGGGGGGGAGAGAAATACTCTCAAAAATCTCTTGAGGATGGGGGTAGGGAGGGGAAAGGGAGGGAAAAAAAAAGGGGCAAATTCTTTAAGGAAGCTGAACTTACTAAAGTATTGGAAGAAAAAGAAAAAATAGGCCCTGTCGGGTAGAAAGGGAAGAAAGGGAAAAGGAAGGGCGACTCTTCTATCGTTTTAAATCTTCTAAGAGGGGGGAAAGGTGGGATTCGGGAACGTCAACTTTTAAAGGAAAGAGAGAAAAAGGAGAGGGACGACTCTCTGTCGCAAGGGAGGCATGTGCTACTCATGTTCAAAAGCGGAGAGAGATCGATTAAGAAAAAAAAAGAAAGACAGGGGCTTGATAGGCTGAGGGGGGGAAACGGCGAAAAAGGGGGGGAAACAACTACTATCTTCAGTTGGGTGGGGGGGGGAAGATGGAAGACATATTTGGGCCGGTAAACAGGATCAACGCGGAATTGTCCCGAGAAGAGAAGGGAGGGGGGAGGAGGGAGTTGTTCTCATTTATTTCCACTGGGGGTGACTCGGCATATCCCGTCGATGAAGGCGCGTCATCGGAGGTTGGAATAAAAAGAACTTTTCTTGAGAAGGTGGAGTATTCCGGGTTTCCCCTCGATAAAGAAGAAAGGACTTCCCGGAGTCCTATTCTTTTCCCGGGGGGAAAGTAAAGAAGTGACTTGTTTAAAGGGACGTCTATAGTTTGGGGGGCATATGCCCAACAGCGCAAAGAGGTAGGGGAAGGGGGGGAGATTACTTATCTCTTGCAAAGGGAGGGGGGTTGGCCTCAGTTTAACAGTTGCGCAGTCCGAAAGAGTTTGCCTTTCTAATCGGAAAAGGGGGGAAGGGGGGGGGGGGATTTCCTTTCTTATTCAGGAAAAAAGGGATTTGGAAAAACTCTAAAGAAGGGCTAAATATTATCTCTCGGGAAAACCCCCCCCCCCCCACGGAGAGAGGAAGGGGAAAAAGCTATCCTTGAGTTCTTCTGTCCTTCTTGTTAAATGCATGGGAAAATAGCTACTAAAAGAGGGAGCCTAACACATAGAGATGGGGGTGTTTTCCTCGTCCAAATGACAAAAATGCGCCGTTTAAGGAGGGGAGGGGGTCAAATCTTTCACTATAGAAGGAAATGAGTGTTTTGTAACTATCTATCTTACCTTCAGTAAGAAATGAGGGAGTTCGGTCCGAATTGTTACATTGTTTCTTCAATCATAAAGGGGGGAAGGAGGGGGGGGAGAAAGAGAGGCTCTTTTTCTAATAAGTATTTTGGGGGGGAGGGTGGGCTTCTGCGTTGCTGAAACTTCAAGGAAGGGGGTCAAATTGGTCCGCATCACCTAGTTTGGAGAGGGGGAAGAAAGAAGGGGGGAGGGGGAAACTAGTTACCTCGTTGGAAAGAAAAACAACACGATTATTAGTACACCTCGATAGATCATCCGCGGTCAAGGGAAAAACTGTTGATCTCCACTCCGTGGCTGAGGGGAAGGGAAAAAAAAAAAAGAAAGACTGCCTTCAGTTTGTCATCCAGCATCCAACTTGCTTGGGGGAGGTAGACACACTCCCACTCTCGCACTCGCTAAAAGCGGAACACAGGTAAAAAGGGAGCCGAATTCAAACGGAAACAAGAGAAGGCTGACCTGGAAGTTCCTCTCTCTCTTTTGAAGGGTGCTCGCTTGTCTCTCTAGGGAAGAGGGGAAGAACTCTCTCTCTTAAGGAGAAAAGAAGCTTCTATTTCATTTGCAAGAGGAGAGCAAATAATCTAGGGTAGGAGGAGGAGGGGAGGGAGGAGCGGTCTCTTTGTTTAGTCTAAACCATGAGAAAGACTGCATCCTCTTCTACGTACCCCGAAAAATTGGGGCTCTGGGGGGAAGAGGAAAGAGTCTCCAGTCTTTACTCGGCTCTCCTACTACTACGGGGAAAGGAAGTCACCAAATGTCCGGGGGGGGAAAAGGGATTTAAAAGGAAACCTTCTCAACTTTGAAGAGGGAGTAGGTACTTCTATGGGAAGGACAGTAAATCTCAACCTTAGAACGGGTAGGTTTTCATCGCTGAAAAGAAGAAAAGAATTCTACTGATAAAAAATTCTCACCAAGGTCCAAAAAACTGGAAGCAACTAATAGAGAGGGGGGGGGAAGGGGGCCTCTTAACCAACCATGAAAGGAAAGAAAGGAAAAAATGAACTAACTCCCAGTGAAGTGGGTTAGCTAAGGTAATTCCAAAAAAAAAAAAAAAAAAGAGAAAGAAGATTACTCTTTTCAGGGAAGGCATCTGATTGCGGTCAGATGTTTTTGTAAGGGGGGAAAGAAAAAAAAGAGGAACTCCATCTGCCTTTCTCGGGGGGGTGAAAGGAAAAAAGGAGTCTGAAAGCTCAAACAACAAGGGGAAGAAGAGGGGGGGTCACAAAACTCTCTTGGAGAAGATAGCAATTATCGTCTCCGCACTATCAAGAGAGGATAAGAGCTAGATTCGGCAAGAAAAAGAGGGGGGTTGAAAAAGGCCGCTCCTTCATCACGGAAGAGAAGGAGGCAGTCGACTCTTTTAATCGCAAAGGGGGAAAAAAGAAAGAAAAAAATAATCCCCACCTCTCCAAAGGGGAAGGCTCAATCTTTCAAAAGAGGAGAAGAGTCGCGGCATGAAGAAGAAGAGGTCTAAAAGAAAAGGGCAATACTTGCAAGGGGGGGGGAAAGGGGGTTTGACCAGAAGAAATTTTGCAAGGACACGCTATTAAGAGAAGGGGGAGAGAAAGTAACTCTCTCTTTACCGAAAAGGGAGATCCCTCGTTTTTGCGGAGTCAAAAATTGTAAGAGGAAAAAAAAGGGGGGAAAACCATATGAAGCGGCTGCACTGACAGTTTTGGGGGGGGGAACAAGAAAAGTATGTCAAAATCGGGGAGGGATTTCTACTTTTCTTCTTCGAAGAAAAACATCTTCGACCATCAGGGGACTAGTCCTCCGCGAAAGAGGGGGGGGGGGGAGGATCTCACCCTCAACCGGGAGGGAGATGCAGCACTCCTCGGCAACTCCGCCGAGGGCGAAAAAAAAGAGGGAAAAAGAAGAAGATCTATTTACCAAAAAGGGAATGACGCTCTGGAAACATCCATTTCTTACGATCCGTTTGGGGAAAAAGAAGCCAGCCGTCTCAAGGGGGAGGGGACAAAAAACCACAGGATATAGCAGCATCCGGCGATGAGGGGAAAAAAAGAAAAAGAGGGGGAAGGGGGGGGGGGGGGGGGGCCGCATCATGCCGTCTATCAAGGAGGCTCTCATTGGCTCAAAACGGGAAAAAAAAATCCGAGGGCCTAGTGGTAGAAGGGGGGGGAAAAGAGGGAGGAAAAAAAGAGATCCTTAATTCACCTTCTTTTGGGGGGGAAAAAAAAGGCGGCAGTCTTTGTTTTCGACTGCCGCGAGGGAGTGGCAAAAAAAAAATCCAATCCTTTGCTTAAAGAGAAAAGGGGAAGAAAAAAAAAAAAAAGAGGAAGGTAATCCAAAAACCAGTGAACCAGAAATCTAGGGAAGAGCAAGGGCGCTCTCTC
>Ga0179591_1300965_pt1 | contig 10664 bp, 16 predicted proteins | sample CZOMad2_1_08_16f_FD_182891 | JGI IMG/M metagenome (GOLD analysis project Ga0179591, IMG submission 182891) | Vadose zone soil fungal communities from Angelo Coast Range Reserve, California, USA - CZOMad2_1_08_16fungal (PacBio error correction) | ecosystem: Environmental > Terrestrial > Soil >...
TCTCGTTTCCCATCGCTCCGCGTGGGAATGGTTCTTCGGACGCTCCGAGTCAGAGGGCGATAAGAAGAAGGAAAAAGGTTTGGCTGGGAAAGGAAAAGGGAAAAAGAAAGACAAACACGGAGCGAGGGAACGAGATGATTATATGGCTTGATGCGTCGAGCCGGGTCGCGTGAGAGAAAGGGAGGGGAAAAAAAAAGGGAGCTGCGAAAAAAGGAAGAGGAAAAAAAGGAAAACGCTGCGCTGTTTATCCATAACATGATCCGATCCTGCAACTATCATTCGCCTCGATATTGGGGAAGAAAGAAAAGAGGCTATCTTTGGAGGGGAGAAGAGGAGAAATAGAAAAGAAAGGGGAAGCGGTTGAACCTCCAGTTACTTCCTATGTTCGTCTCGAGGACTTCAGGTTGTCGTAATGGCGATGAAGGGGGGAGGAGGGGGGGAAAAACAAGGAGGGGGGCGAAGACATGCCATATCGACGGATCACAAAGCGGCGGGTCGACGAGGTAGAAGGAGACGAGGAGGGGAGGGAGGGAAGGAATGCCATCGACCTAAACGCTTACGATAGCATCACCAGGAGAAGGAGGAGAAAGGGGAAAGGAGAAGAGGAGAAGGGAGACAAACTTTCTGCCTTGCCTCCTACCCTCAACCACCCGTCGGTCGGAACACGGGATGCATGGGAGGGGAGGAAAGGGGGGGGGAGAAGAGAAGAAAAGGAGGTGTATCGGGCTCTCGTCTTCTTATAACGGGCGTTGCATACGTCCCATCTTGATAATCTAGAAGAAAAAAGAGGGGGTGGGGGGGGAAAGAAAAGGGGGGAGGCCAATCCCCCACCTGCGTGCGTATACTTTCCGCGTCGGCTTCTAAGTGCGCACTACTTAAGGAAAGGGAGGGGAAGGAAAGCTTTTTGGGGGGGGGGGGGGGAAAAAAATTCTCCCTTTACGTATCAACTGTTCATCTCGTTCCCTCCCTCTTTTATCCTCCCGGGCCGGAAGCGAGAGGGAAAAGGAGAAGAGCAGTGAAGAGGGGAAGGAAAAAGGCTTGATTGTTTTTTGCCGCTTCCGCTTCTTGGCGAGAGGGGGGGGGGGGGCGCGGGAGGGAGGGGGGGAGGGGGGGAGAAAAGAAGGGCGGTAAACAGCCGCAAAGAGGAAAAAAAAAAGGGCCGAGAGAGGAAGGAAGGTCGCGATTACGATGCCGCCGAATGAGTAAGTTGTGGAAAGGGAGAGGTTCCGAGGAGGAAAGAAAAAAAGGAGCACGCGCGCGCCATCTGAGGAGAAAAAAGAAGAAAGATTCTTGGGAAAAAGGAAAAGGAAAAAAACTCCGGCGCTGACGCGGCTCGACTGATCAATCACATCCTCTCCCTTTCATGCAACGGGCTGCGAAAGGGGGAAGAGAATTGCCAAAAAAGGAGGTGGGGTGCCTCGGCGAAAGTTCGCGGCGAGCTTCATCGCGTTTCTGCTCTTGCCCATACTGCACCTAAGGGGGAGGAAAAAGGAGGAGGGGGGGGGTACGGTTCGGTTTCGACCTCTTTCTTCGCATAAACGAGTTGGCCGCATCGGAGTAAGGGGGAAAAAGAGGAGGAGTTGAGAGAGGGAAAAGAAAGGAGGGGGGGGGGCGGTGCTGATCTTCACAGAACGGCTTCCATACCAGGTTGAAGATTTCGTCCGCTGCATGAGAGGGGGAAAGGGGAGCAAATCTCCAGGAAAAAGGGGAGAGAAGTAGGGGGATCGTCGCGGCGGTCTTCTTCCATCTGCTTCGTTTATTTTTCCCCTCCACCAGCACTGCCGGGCCGGTGGAGCGGAAAAGAAAAGAAAAGGGGATGCCTCGACGGGAGGGGAAAAATGGGAGGAAGGGAGAAGAGAATCGCCGCCCGGCTGTTGGCCTTCTATTCCGTGTTGTATCCTTCAGAATGAGGACGCCCGAAAAGAGGGAAAAAAGGTTCGAGGAAGGGAAAAAGAAAGGGAGGAGGCATCGCGGGCCTTTTTCAAATCTTCTTTGCGTGGCGGAACGGGGGAGAAAAGAGGGAGAGGAAAAAAATGCGGAAGGGGAAAACAAAACGCGACGCGGTGCGAAGCCCTCACGCATCTTCTTCCCTTCCTCCGCGTTTCGGCCTTCGTGGGGGGATAAGGAGAAAGGCGGGGGAAAAGAAGGGGAGAGGGGGAAAGTTGGCCGCGTTTTCGCATCGCCCCGGCCATCAGCAGATCGCCGAGATCGACCCAGAGGCGAAACTGGGAAAAAAAGAAAAGAAAAAAAGCGAGATAGAAGAAAAGGAGGAAAGAGGGGAGGGATGGTTTCCGTCCAAGCATCGTCAACACCGCCAAGGTCGTTCGATCGCCTTCTTTGGCTCGGAGGAGGAGAGGGAAAAAAAAAAAAATCGAAGGGGAAAAAGAGCGTTCGCGGGTCGCGGGCACTCGGGCTTCCCAGAAGGGGGAAAAAAACGAAAAGTGGGGGGGAAAAGGAAAAACCGGAGGGTCGCGCCCTTCGCGCTATGGCGCCAGGGCCAGGATCCAAGAGGGAGGGGGGAGAAAAAAAGAAAAGAAACGGAAAAAGAGAAAAGGAGAGGAGGGGGAGAGGGGGTTCTGGGCTGCCGTTAGCCGCCGCGTTAGGGTCGGCCTTCGCCTTGTCCTGTTCCGTCCCGCCTGCCATCTGGAAAAAAAAGAAAAAAGCGGGCAAAAAAGAAAAAGAGAAACGTGGAAGACGCTGTTGGCTTTGAACGTCTTCCGTTGAGCGCGGCGAAGAGAAGGAGAGGAAAAAAGTTGAGCAGAAAAAAAGGGGGAAAAGAGAGGATCTGCGATCGGCGACCCGTATCGTCCGGTCTTCCGATCGGCCTTCTCCTTCACCGGCGGCGATCAAGGAGAAAAAAAACGGGCGAAGAAAAAAGGAAAAAAGGAAGGGAAAAAAGGGCAAGGCGTTCGATCCCTCGGCGGGCGTTCGTTCATCAGCAGCGCCATCGCGTGTTTCGTCGATCTCTAAACCCAAGAGGGAGGAAAAAAAAAAAAAACTCGAGAAAAAAAAGAGGCCGCTCTTGGTCCTTCCGCTTTTCGCAGGCGGAAGCTTCATCCGAGGGGGCTGTTAAAAAAGGGAAGGAGAAAAAAAATTCGGAAAAAAAAAGAGATAAACCACAAACGGAGGAGGAGGAAAATAGCTAGCTACCGCGCCTGGTACACCTGTTGAAGAGCCACGGCCGGAGGGAAAAAAAAAAATTCGAAGGGGAAAAGAAAGAAAAAAAGAAGGGGCTCGAAGGGGCCAAGACCGCCCCGCCCATCCCTCTCCGGTGTAGCATCGACGAACACCATGGCGCGGAGGAGGGAAAAAGGAAAAAAAAGAAAAAAGGTGCGTGAAAAAAAAGAAAAGAAGAAAAGGGGAGTTCCAACGGGCCGCTCGACTTGATCGCCGCCGGGTTGACGGATACAGCCGTCCTGAAGACCCGGACGTCCGGTCGCCGATGAGGAAGAAAAGAAGGAAAAAGGAGAGGGAAAAGTGCGAGGGAAAAAAAAGGGGGGGCCCCGGGGGGGGGATTCGGCCTCGCCGCTCCTTCGCCGCGCTCCACACGACGTCAAAGAAAAAAGATAGGAAAGAAAGAATAGCCTCGGCCAAAAAAGAGGAGAGGAAAAGAGGGTGGCAAGATGCAGTTCTGAACATTACAAGTCCTTGCTCTCCCTACCTCTTCTTCTACGTCATCCCAGGTAACCCTACGAAATCCTCTTCGACGCCGATGAAGAGAGGAGAGGGGGATGGAAAAGGTTGGAAAAGAAACGTATGCGCGAAGTGCGCTACTCCTTGTTTGCAAACTCTACAATCCAAAGATTCTTTTAGTGATCAAGATAGGGAAGAAAAAAAAACTAAGAGGGGAAGAAAGGAGGGCCGCGGCATACCGAATCACGAACCGAGCCAAAGAAGTCGATCGACTCCTTTGCCGTTTTTTGCCGATACGGGGAAGAAAAAAAAAAGAAAAAAAAGGCGTCTGAAAAAGGGAGGGAAGAAGAAAAGGGGCGCCTCTGGGTCATCTCGCGATCTCTTCTGTCTCGATTTCTATTCGAAAACGCGGCCAGCGGGACGAGCAAGGGAGGAAAGGAAAAAACCTTGCAAAAGAAGGAAAAAAAAAAGGCCGGAACGCGGAGGAAGGTAATAATATGCTTGAGCTTCTCCCTTCGTCCGCGCAGGGGACGACAAAAAAAAAAAGAGATGCAAAAGGGGGGAGAAAAAGTTCCGCACCGCACGCCGATTTGACAACTGGCCCGCTCTCTTCCTCCCGCAAGTGAGAAGGAGGAAAGGAAAAAAAAAAAGGTAAGGGAAAAGAAGAAATCATTCTGAATGATTACACACGGCCATCGCAGCCACCTCCGGCATCGAAAAAGAGAAAAAAAAGAAGTCGAAAAAAAAAAGAAGCCGTGCTCTTACGTTCTCTCACCGCCCGTCACTTTGCTGGTGGATGGTAAAATCCCCGAAGAAGGAAAAAAATCCGAGAAGAAAAGTGGTACTGGCGATTGGCCGGAACTCGACACTGAAAAAGAACAGGAGCGGCCGAACTCTCAACCTGGTCTGGACCGGGAGGGAAAAAGAAAAAAGCGGAAAAAAAGGAAAAAAGGGGGGGGGGGGAAGCGCCGCCGGGTGGCAAACCGCGAACTCGATGCTCACTCTTTTATGCGAAGAAAATAAGAAGGGGAACCAAAGAAAAGGCCGCGAGTGCCTCGCCGAGGTGCATTTCCGCATGGCACGCGCGAACCCGCGGATGAAGCAGGGGGAAGAAGGAAAGAGAGACCAAAAAAAAGGAAAAAAAACGCGACAAGACCGCGCCTTTCTATAGCCCCTTGGCCTAAGAAGCGGAGGAGGGGAGAAAAAAAAACAAAGAAAAAGAAAGGAGGGGGGGGGGGGATTCGTTGCAAAGAATCTGTATCGGATTCCAATCACCTTTCAGTTGACACTCAGAAGGAGGGGCGGAGACTGCCCCAGGAGAAAAAAGAAGAAAAAGGAAGCAGGAACAACTCCTCTTCGGCGGCATCGTAATCGCGCCATTCATTGCCGCTAGTCTGGCATGCGACCATCGGGAAAAAAAAAGGAAAAAAAAAGGGGAAAAAAAAAAAAAAGGAAAAGAAGAAAGAGCGCCAAGAGCGGAGCGGCAAAAACCACTCATCTATTTGCCAAAGGCTAAAAAAAAAAGGAAGGGGAAGAAAAAAAAGGCGTAAGGGGGAAAGGGAGGGGGAAAAAAGAGCTGCACAGTTGCTACGTGAAAGGGATAAGGTGTCTGAAAACAAGCCGTAGCAGCCGATTGGGAAAGGAAAAAAAAGAAAAAACTTTGGAAAAAAAAAAAGTGGGAGAAGAAAGCAGTGGGGGATGGCGTACTCAAGTGTCTTGCCCATTCAACACCCTAGACATGCTGACCGGCAAAAAAGAGGGAGGGGAAGCTCGGGAAAAAAAAAAAAAGAAAGAAGGGAGCTCATCTCTTCAACTTTCAGTCCCTATTACATTGGCGGAAGACCGTTTTCCCCGACCGACGGGGGGTGGAGGGGGGGAAAGGAGAAGAAAATCAAGAGAGGGGGAGAGGGGACCAGTTTCTCATTCGTAAATCTTTTAACCTAAGTTCGCCTGGTGGAATGTTCGTAAGCGTTCGGGAAGGAAGGAAAAAAAGAAGCTCGGGAGAAAAAAAAGAAAGGGAAGAAAAAAAAAGGGGGTGATCCGTCGATATGGGCATTCCTGATTACGACCTTTCGTATGCGTTACGTTGCCCTAACTCCAGAAATCCACGGAAGAGGGAAGGAAAAAAAAAAGAAAGAAAAGTCACTGTAGGGAAAAAAGAGGGAAGGGGGATGCCAGAAAGATGACACTTTCCAGTTCAACGCGGTCTTGGCTCTGACTGGCAAAAGATCGAGGAGAATGAGAGGGGAAAAAAAAAGGGGAAAAAAAAAGGGGAGGGGAACACCAGAGGCTTGTCCATCTCACCTTGATATACTTCTCGACCCAGTCTACCAAACTCGGGCGCGAACGGAACTGGGGGGGGGGGGGGGAAAAAAAATCCATATAGGAAAAAAGAGAGAAAGGGAGGGAGGCGGCCTCTCCGCGGCCCAGCAAACGCTTTGATCTCATCCGTTGTTTCCACCAAAACTCACCCCGATGAGATCGCAAGAGACGCGAGCGTCGAAGGAAGGAAAAGAAAAAAAAAAAAAAAAAAAAAAAAAAAAAAGAGAAAACCCGCACACAAAAAGAACCCAAAAAATCCCCCCCCTCCCCCCCCCCCCCAGTCAAACCCCAGGAAAGGAAAGAAGTAAACGACCTCCCCACCCCCCCCCCCAGGAAATGACCCCCCCGCCACCGAGCAAGAAGCTAAGGAAAAATAAAGCAACTCCCACACGAAAGACATGCCCAGGATGCAGACCCACGGCCCCAATGAGACAAGGTAAGCGGGTGTACAACTCGCCACTGAAAGCCTGATAAGCTGGGCCGCATCGATCGCCAACCCCACCCCGGCCCCAAGAATGATGTGGTAAGCACCTGCCCGGAGACCCAAGAGGGTACGCCCCGCGCGCCGGAAAGTGGCAGAGAAGGGAAAGCCGCTACATACCGTCCCGCCCTCCCCTCGACAGAAAGCCGTGGGAGGAAAAGGCGCGTCTACGGCCCCCCGTCAAAAGCTCTGGGGAAGATGAAAGGGACGCGCCAGGCCCAGCCCGGCGCACCGTTATGGACAAGCAAAAGGAAGCGAACGTCTTCGCCCCTCTCGCCTCCCCCCCCCCGGCATAGAGCGGGGGGGGGAGATGTCTCCCAGCCCCCTCCGCGCCCCCTCCAATAAGTAAGAGAGCGTGAGATGAAAGAGAAAACACGAGTACGGGGTGGCGTGGCGGCAACTGAGGATCGGGGCAAACACGGGGAGTAGGGTAATAACGAGCCTGCGCCCACTGAGCCCGCACCCCGCCAGAAGGCAAACCGAAGAGGGAGAAATTCACGAAGCAAAATAGACTCAGAAAGGGAGTATCGACTGTCACGGGCCCGCGCCCCCCCATGTCAAAGGCGTAGGGGGGGGGGAATCACCCGTGCTTGGACCCATCCGCCCGGCCCCCAGCGCGAAAAAATAGCGCAAGAATGGCACCGACCGAGATCCTCGCACGACCCAACCCGACGCAAGAAGTCAGCCCGAGCGGAGGCTTGCGAACCCGCCCGGGTGACAGGCCAAGGAGAGCGACATGAAGGGCAAGACAACACGCAGCTATAGAGGGAGGGGGGGGAGAGAAAACCGTGTCGGGGCGGTCCCCGCCCCCGCCGAGAGACAAGAGGGGGTAAATAGAATAGGACCCGCACGGGTGCGCCCTCCTCCGCCCGCCATTTAAAGGAATGTGGAAATGAGGCGCCCCTCTCCTGGCCCAGTTCACCGAGAGGGGGCTGAACAGCAGACAAAAAGAGGAGGAAAAGAATAAGTCCCCTCGTGCCCATGCTCCGCGTGGGAATGTTCTTTTCGGACGCTCCGCTTCCTCTTGCGATCCTCCTCGGTTGCGTTTGTGGTGAAACACGATTGGGAAGGAAAAAAAGGGGAAAAAACATTTCCCAAAAGAGAAGAAAAGAGGAAGAGAGACGGTCGCGTGAGCGCCCGTATTTCTTGTAGACTTGGTGAGAATTAATCTCAGGTCTGAGATGCGGCAAGCCTCTGGGTGAACAACCGAACAAAGAGGAAGGGGAAAAAGCATTCCCGAAAAAAAGAAAAGGAAAAGAGTGAACTGACAGTGTCTATCTTTCTGGCATCAACGGCAACTACCCAGAAAAGTTTAAACCAAAAGGGGAAGGAGGGGGAAAGGCAAGTGTCGTAATAGTGCGATTCCCTTGGACTTTCTTTGAGTAGGCCACGTCACGACCTACGAACGGTACAGGCAGAGGAAAAAAGGAAAAAAAAAAAAAAAAAAGACGAGAAGAGGGGGCGGGCGACTCGGTATCGTCATGTCCATGCGGTACGACTAGCATTGGACAGCTTGACCGGAAGGGGGAAAAAAAAAAACCCAGGGAGAAAAAGAGGGAGAGGAAAGGAAGAAGAGAACTGGTCCTCGATCACCTTCTTTTCTTACGACGTGAACGACAACTTTTTCTGCCTTGCCGACGAACAAAAAAAAAGGAAAAAAAAAAGTCTTCCAAAAGGGAGAAAAGGGAAAGAAAAGAAGGGCGGTGTAGTCTGGCTCTCGTCGTCTTCTCACCTCGTGATACGCATCATCTTGATCGGAGCGAAGGGGAAAGAAAGGGGGGAATGGGGAAGGAGAAAGAAAAAACCTGCGTGCGTATGACTTTCGTCGTCTTCTCAAACGTGGCGCACTCCTTCCTTCCGGAAAAGAGGGGAAGAAAAAGAAGAGAAAAGGTTTTTGCCGAAAAAAAAAAAGGAAAAAAGGGGGGAAAGAGCGTTCCGTCCCGCTTTATTCCTCCTTGTCCTTTACGCTCTCGTTACTTTCTTATCTCTTGCCTCAAGCTCCAGCAGTTCCTCTTTAGAAGGGAAGAAAAAAGGGGGGGAAGGGGGGAGCCTCGAGAAAGGGGGGGAAAAGGGGGAAAAGGGAGATAGGAGGTTACGGCTCCCCTCAACTGTGCTGTTTAACCTCCTCCCCCTCTTTTTCCATCCTCCTTTACCGATGGTCGCATGGGAAAAGAAAATGTAATGTAGAAAGAAAAAAACCGAAGAGGAGTATGTTCCTGATTAATTCTTATGGCTGTGTCACAAGTAATTTCCTTCGGGGCGTGCACGGGAAAAAAAAAAAGATCTTAGTGAAAAGAAGGGGGGGGAAAGGGGGTGAAGCCGACAGATTCTTGACGAATCCCCGAATGATCCTTGCCCAAGCCACTCCGGGCGCGGGGAAGAAAAAATCAAAAAATGCAGCACGGGCTATCTAACGGCGGGCTTCTTGTAGCGTTCGGGAAGGGGAAGTAATAGAAAGAGAAAGAGAAGAGTTCGGCGGCGAGCTTCAATCGCGTTTTCGCGCTTGCCCATGAGGGGAAGAAGAAAAAAATCGAGGGGGGTCGTTCGGTTTTCCGCCGCTTTCTTCGCATAAACGCGTGCCGCAGCGAGTTCGCGGTTGAAAAGGGAGAAAAAAAAAAGGCGCGAAAAAAAAAAGAGGGGTTGTCTGTTCTGATCTTCCACGAACTGCTTCCAGACCAGGTTGAAGGAGGGGAAAAAAAAACTTCTTGGGGGAAAAAGAAAGGGAAAAAAAGAGCCATTACCCACTTTTCGCTGTGCAGAAGAAAAGAGGGGGAAGAGCGGAAAAAGAAAGGGAAAAATCCATCGCTTCGTGGACTTTTCCCCTCCACCAGCAACTGCCGGGCGGTGAGCGAACGGGAAGACAAAAAAAGTGAAAGAGAAGAGGATAGGCCACGCCGGGGGGTTCTCAGCACTAGTAGATCGCCCGGCTTTTGGCTTCGATGGCCGGGGGGGGGAAGAGGAAGAAAAAAGAGGGAAAAGAAAGGGGAAGGGGAGGGGAGATTCGTTCGCTCCCAGTCTCACTTTTCTGTCTTCAATCGCGGGAAGGGGAAAGAGGGAGACGTCGGAGGAAGAGTCGAGGATCGGGCCGCGTTTCGTTCTTTACCCAGCGCGACCGAGGTGAGGAAAAGAAAAGAGGAAAACAGAAAGAGGAAGAGGGGAAAAAGGTAGAGCGCACGGGGGTTATCGGTGTAACGCTTCAGCCTTGCTCGTAAAGAGGGGGGAAGCGGGGGGAAAAAAGGATAGCCATCGGCCATCATCAGATCGCGATATATCGAAAAGAGGGAAAAAAGAAGGGGGGGGGAAAACGAAGAAAAAAAAAAAGAAGAATCGCCGATCCACTATTCGTCATCGAGGTCGGCTTGTTTTTTCCGGCCAAGAAAGGGAAAAAAAGGAAAAAAATCGAGGGGGGAAAGGAGTGTTCGTTTCCTCGGCCATCCCATCGCCCGTTTTTAAACCCGGTCCACGCTTCGCGGGGCGGAGGAAAGAGGGGAGGAAAAAAATCCACAAAAAGGGGGGGAGGGGAGAGTTGGCAAACAGGAGGTCCCTGCACTTCGCGCATACTTTCTCCAGTATCCTCTTTCGGTTTCGACAAAAGGACAGAAAAAAACCACCATGAAAAAAAAAGGAAAGAAAGAGGACTCGAGAGATTTTCGTTTAGGGTTCCTGGCTTCCCGTAGCCGGCCAGGGAAAGGGGAGAAGGGAAGAAAAGGGTGTCCTGTCAGGAGAGGGGGGAAAAAAGGAGCGGCCAGATCGTAGCAGCCCGGAGCTTTGGCCTCGGCTTCACCTCCTGCGTGACGTGGAAGAAAAGGGGGGGAGGAAAAGGAGAAAAGGGGGAGGAGAAGGCCGCATCGCGCTTTCCGCGTTTATTGATCAACCGGCCCGGGGAAAAATGCGAATCGGAAAAAAAAGAAAAAGGGAGGAATCTCCGTCAACCCGGCGGCGATCAAGTCGAGCGCACTGTTTGAATCCAACCGGGCGACGAGGCAAAAGAGCAAGAAAGTAAAGGAAGGGAGCGGAACGCACCGATTGCAAGGGAATCAAAAAAAAAAGAAAAGAACGCCAGCGCGTGTTCTTCCTATGCTCACCCCCTGCTAGTGCTAGGCGTTCGGTCGGGGGAAACGGAAAAATCTTCCGCTTCCTTGTCTTCCCCGCTTTGCGTCAGGCGAAGCGGTGACAAAAGGAAGGGGCGGGAAGGGAAATAAAAAGGTGTCGTCCCAGGCGCCTGTCG
>Ga0179591_1263595_pt1 | contig 10663 bp, 9 predicted proteins | sample CZOMad2_1_08_16f_FD_182891 | JGI IMG/M metagenome (GOLD analysis project Ga0179591, IMG submission 182891) | Vadose zone soil fungal communities from Angelo Coast Range Reserve, California, USA - CZOMad2_1_08_16fungal (PacBio error correction) | ecosystem: Environmental > Terrestrial > Soil >...
ACGGTTAACGAGGGAAGGAGGTGAACGCGCCGACGATCTGGGGGGAAAGGTGCTATACGGCTAATACGAATCTCACGACGAATTGGAATCGAACATGTATTGGGGGGAGCACTTCCTTCCCGAGGATCAGGAGGCTTGACGAAAAAATTCAGCCGGAGACAGGACACGAGTGGGCTCGTTAGAACAAAAATCAGCTTGACTTATAGCAGGGAAATGGCGCATCCGGGCTCGGAGTAACATCGACGCGCTCCTGAGAGGGAGAAAGCTAACAAAAAAGGAAGAAGAGCTCCGAGGGCCTTTGCCGGATAAGGGAAGGACAGCGCGCAAATAGAAGCCGGTTGACGAGGGCTTATGAGAGATTATCCAAGGAGCGCCTATCTATCCTCTTTCTAATCTCACAGCGTACGTAGCAGAACGTTTAAAACGTAAAGGGGAAGAAGTTAGAAATCAAGGATCACACTTAAGGGGGTCGGCTTAACTTTCTCGGTCCTAAGACACGAAAATCTCCCTTGGCGCGACGCTGAACTATAATGACAGAAAAGGGATTAGAAGTCGGGAAACTAGGTCAGAAAAGGTAGGGGGTGCGTTGGAAGCTGACCGGAGGGTAAGAACCGAGAGAGAGAATTAAATGCTCTTTGCATAGGTTCAGGCGGGACACGCACTTAGTGACAAATCGCCGGAAAAGGGAAGCTATCACAGCGGTCAGAAAGGCTCAAACAAAACTACCCGGCGGGGGTCGAGGTCAGCGGGAAGTGACTCATAGGTCCTACTCTTTCTACTTCAGGTGAGAAAAAAGGAAGGACCTCGCAGAAGGGCACGCAAGACTAAGCGTCACAGGTCAGGAGGAAAAACAACACTTGAGGTTCACTTGTGGGGAAAGAAGTGTCAAGGAATTACTCCTAGGCGGAAGTTCTCGGAGTGCCTGAAAAGGATCTGCCCTGATACTTGATGTCATCAAGGGATGCGCTACCGATAGGGACAACCAGCAATGGAAGTCTATCGCCGCATCAGAAGGGAGAAGAGGGTCTAACTCATTGTCCTAACGAAACCTCGGGTCTAAAGCGAGACGTGGCAGAACCTGAGCAAAGGGAGGGAAGTCACGGGAGCCTATCTACCCGCGGCATCTAACGACAGGTCCTCCAGGGGGGCTAAGTGATGGTGCTACTCAACGGGGCCTTAATTTAATTGTATGGAAAAGAAGAGACGAACTTAAAGAATATAGTTACAGAAAGAACGGACAATAGTTGAGAAGGCGAAAGCACAACATGCACTCCCTTAGTTGTTTTTAGAAAGGCCCGAGGTAGAGCAGATCTCAGCTCCCCATAAGAGCAGTGGGTGATGAACAGGGTGAAGAGATGGGGTGTAGGTGGTAGAGGAGGGGACGTGCGGGATGAATAGTATATTAGAGAGACGCAGAGGATGGGGGAGAGGTGAGGGGAGGAAATGGGGAAAAGGGGTGGGGGGATGATGAAGGATAAGAGAGGAGGAATAGGGGGGGGGGGGAGGGGGGTGGGGAGAGTGGGAGCGAGGGGGAAAAGAGGTAGAGAAAGGAGCGGGATAGGGGTTGAAATGGTGGGAGGAGGATATAACGGGGAGGGAGAGAGGGAGGTAGTAGGGTCGGGGGAGGGTAGAAGGAGGGAGGGAGGGACGGATGGAAGAGATAGATGGGTGGTAGGGACGGGGTGGAGGGAAAGGGCAGAGAAGGGAGACGTAAGGGAAGGGGCGAAAGAGAGGGGGAGGGGGGAGGGGGGGGGGAGGCGAAGAAGAGGGTGAGAGGTTGGAAGAGGGGGGTGAGGAGGGAGGAGGGGGAGTAGAAGATGGTTTGGTTGGGGGGCAAGATTGGGTTGGGTTGGGAGGGACGTGGGGAGAGGGAAGAACAGGGAGTAGGAGTGTGGGGTGGGCGAGGAGGAGGGGGGGACTGGGAGATATAGAAGAAGGTTACAGAGACATCCCCTCTAGCTGCTGATTATTATTCAAGAAGGTTCCCATAATAAAGATAAATGGGACTGGGTTTAAGATCTTTTATCTCTTCTTTTTTGGATCAGACGAGGGGGAAGATCTCTTAGAAGCGTCGTCGTGAGATCCGTATGGAAATGAGGCGCAAACAGATAGGGAGTTCAAGGTCATATCGAGGTGCGAGTTCTGGAGCTGCAAAAAGAAAGATTTTTGCGACCAGGGAAAGAAACTTTCATGCCTTCGGATTCGCCTCACAACAGCTCCGGAAATAGGGGAGAAGACAAGGCATCAAGGTTGCCGTTAATTCCACGAGGATTCCAGCGAACCGTTCCGTAGGGCACGAGCGTGGGCCGTTTTGGAAGAAAGAAAACCTGGAAAAAAGGAGGCAGTTGGGCTATCGAGGCAGACAGGTATCAAACTGCGGAAGGAGGGGAGAAACTCAAAAGAAATCGGTTCGGACTTCAGTTCAAGGAGAAAAAGGTATCTGTGGAAACTAAGGACTCTACGCGCCGGGGCACGAAAAGAACACGACAGAAGGAAATCCACTCTGGACAAATCCCGAAAAATAGACATTTCGATCTTTCTATGCAAAAAGGAGGAGGGACGAAGAGTCAGGGGAAAAAAAATAGTACTTCGCAAGCGGAATATGCTACTTGAAAGAAAAACTGTGCCGATCCCTTCATCAACCAGAAAAAACCTGCAACGCAAAGAGAAGAGAGGAAAAAAAAAAAAAAAAACAAGAAAAAAAGAAAAAAAAAAAAAAAAAAAGGGACGCCTGTAAAAAAACTTCCCTATGGCCTGGGAATCGCCGTAAATAAAATATCTCTTCTTTACTCCGAGGCAGGAGCGCTTAATGCTACAGAAAGGCCTCTCCAACAGAACTTCAACTACTGAGACCTTAATCCTTCACCCCGGTTTGTTTTCCTCGCGATCACCATTGATCAACTGCGGCGCGCGCTCCTATTCATCCTATCCCTAGATCAGAGCCCGGCAAAACGGGCTAATAAGAAAAGAAAACAGGGGAAAAGGAAATCCGGCATTCCAGATCTATGCGAGGGGACGCCGTCAGAGTTGAAATTCCTTGTCCTAAATTCTTGAAGGAGAATAGGGGGGTTTTCTGCTTCTGCTACTAGGTGCTCCATACCGGAGGAGCGCAAAACGCGAGGAAAACAAAAAAGAAAAAAAAGCGATTACAGGGACAAAAGAAAAATTTAACTTGAATCGTGCGAGCACGAAGGTAAAGTCTCCTCTACTCTCTCATCTACAAAGAGAGTGTGGTCTGGAGCTTCTCTCTTGCCTCGTCGAGACGAGACCGAGGCAAAAATCCGTTGGGGTAAGCGAAGATTGAAGCTGCGTTCACTAATAGGAAACTCGAGACGACGTGTGTGGGAGGAGTCACCAACATGCCGATGAGAGAAAGACTTTACTTCGGACGAGGAAAGGGGGAACCGCAAAAACGCACTCTACGATAGCTCGTCATATACAGGGATCTGGTCGAAGGGGAAAATCCATCGTACTCTATGGAGGCGATCCAGCGCGAGGGTCAGTCTGGTTACCTCGGGGATGCAGAGGAAACTACAAACCAGTTATACGCTTATCAGATGATGATCGCGAGATAATCTTTATCTAAATCCTCTAACTCTCGGAGGGTCCAAAGGAGATGGATCCCTCCAGGAAGAGCATCCAATCGCTGGCGCGAGGGGGGGGAAAGGCCGTGTCTAGAATCCTTTCCGCGTCCTCATGTGGGGTAACTTGGGAGGGACTTTCTCTTCAAAAAGGACAGATCGTCACGACTCTGCGTAGAAAGTATGGCGAGGGATCTTACTTCTCTTCACCTATCCCACCTCAGACGTGGTCGCGGGACCCAGGGCTCATGGGGACCTGGGTCATAAGCTAAAGGGAGAGACGGAACAGCGGCCCCGTCTTAAAAAGATGTCACTCTCACTGAGACCGTCGTTGAGCTTGATCCTCGATTAAATCCGCGAAAAGGGACCGCGACGGCTCTCACTGACGTGAAAACTTCCAGAAGAGGAGAGAGAAAACCAAACTTAGGATGGAAGGAGAGATAATGTACTTGTTACCGAAGTTCGGTCTTCAAAGCTCGCCGTCAGGGGAAAAACCTAGAGACTCGCTTCACTGAGGGACCCCAAAAGTGCACATCGATTAGGTGGGGGAAGAGAACGCCCCGTCGGGCCGATGGGGTCAAAAACAAAACCCCCCCCCCCCCCCGACACAAAAAAAAGCAGTCGCACAGCATCACCAAGAACCCTATAAGGGAGAAAACGTCTGGGATGGGCGAATCTTGAAAATGGAAAACCAAAAACAAAGAGCTAGTTGCCGGGGACTTGGGAAATCAATCAAAGAACACCATTGAAAAAATGAACCATAAACGGAAATGATCGTAGACAGGACTTCCATCAATCTTTTTTAATTCGAGAGGGATCGAAGACGATTCTTCCCCAGACTATCGTGGTAAGGAGACAGAAAGAGAGATCATCGGCCTCAAGGATGGCGAATCGTCTTTTGGAAACTCTACCTCAGAGGTCCCACAAGAAGTCTAGGAAGGGGGGGGGGTCAAAACTCGGGTCTATGTAGGAAACGACCAGATCCCGTTAGGACGTCGGGAGAAGAAAGGAGAAGACAAGTCTTCTGAGAAAGAGCAAAAGTCAATATACGCGAAAGAAACTTTACTTCCCTTTCTCATCTCAAACGAGGAAACACGACAGGTCTTGGGGCGATACTACCCACCACAAAATCGACCTTCAGGCACTACGTCGGTTAACGGCTAGACGTAGGAGGCATACTGGGGGGACACCAAACAGCAAAAAAGTCGATACCGATCTGCTCGAGTATCTTCAGGACACCTATGTTGCTATCCAGGCTAGGCGGTAAAACGAAGGGAGTGGGGTTGGCTAAGGGGAACGCAGATCCTAATTACCGCGTTATAACTGCGGATAAGAAAAGGTAACTCTCTCGAAAATAAGAACACCTCTATCGACACGACCCAAGGAAAACTCAAAGCTGAAGAATTCCAATCGCCGACTGATGGGTAAAACGGGCGATGACTAGCTTCAGGACTAGAGAAAAAGGTATTGGGGAAGACGCACGTTCTTGGCAAGCGATGGATCAGGGCGGGAGGAGGAGTCGTCGCGGGAGCCAAGCCAAAAGTTATCTGGAGACTGGGGGGAAGGTAGACTAGAAACCAATCTTGGCTTTATTAGAAGAGAGGAGGGTATGAATCGGTCGCATTCCTAAGAGTAGCCCTCGAAGCGAGAAAGAGGAGGCCAGTCCCAGGGACGGTGAAAACCTCGGCGATTCGGAGCAGCCATCCTTTCTCTTACTTCCGACACGACGTATGAAAAGGAAGAGAAGGGGTTGAAAGTAACTCAAATTCAACGGTAGAAGCAGGTAATAGAAAGGAGAAGAGGGGGCCGATCGTCAAGGGGAGGAGGGGCGTAATAAGGGTCTGGTCTGTTAAGGACCGACGCATGGCCGCGAGTCGGGGGAGAAAGACGGAGAACTCTCGATCTTGCGAAGGAAAGTATTTCAAAGAAGAATCGCTAAAAAATACGAAATGGAAAAGAGGAATGCCTTCCACCGATCGACGTCCAGGAGGTAACTCAGTGAGTTCTGATAATCCTTACCATTGATAGTATGTTCAATCTATGAAAAAGTAACTAAAAAAAGACCGAAATTTTTTATCGGTCATTCGTGCAAACCTTCCGATCAATCGGACACATCGAGAAGGGGGGGGCCGGATCCTCGTCGGAAAACTGCCATTCAGGGCACGGATCCGTTAGGATGAGTCAGGGCGCGGGAAGACTCAAGCAAAGGACGACCTCGTCGTCCTCGGTGGGAGGAGACCCGAACGGCTGATAAGGATTCACTAACAATCGCAGGTTTCGATACGAACTTCACTATCATGGGGGGGGTTTAGAAGGATAGAACAGAGAAAAGGCCGCGTCCTCTCGAGAGGGAAGCGCGGACGTCGCACGGAGGGAAAGAGTCCTAAAAGGCAAAGGAAAGTACAAAGAGGGGTTACACCAGAGGACTTCTGTCTGGGACTGGCTCTCAAGGGAAAAGCAACTAAATAGAAGGGGTCAAGGAAGAAAGACACCCTTCCCCTAGAGGGTCCGCCAAAAAGAAAAAAAAAATGGCATACCACAAACGACGAAGGGACTAAACACTTCTGGCAAAGTTTAACGGAAAAAAAAGGGCTACTCCAGCGGAAAATGTCTGGGGGGAGAAGCAAGAAAGCCTCACCTTTGGGGGACACTTCGGAAACATGAATCTCAAAAAAAAAACAATTCAGTGAAAAGAGAGAGAGAAAAAAGTAATTCAATTAGGGTCTAAATTGCTGATCCCAGAACTGCCAACGTAACAGCCTCTGGAATCGAAGGGAACTGTAAAGGACTGCAAGCTTGAGCGACCGGGGTGAGTAAAAATTCGTGGGGGGTTCGGAAAGGGAACTGGAGAATTAAAATAGCCATATGGCGGGAAGGAGACAAGAACGCGATCTTCTCTTCTCTGAAAAAGACGTCTTGGCTGGAGCAGACCCTACTACTCATTCGGGTAAAAGAGGGCACATGCTGGGGGGTGGGAGAGGAGTACAAGCGAGGTCAACGCGCGCAACATAGAGTGGAAAACATCTCTTGTCGCGATGGCCCAAGGGGGCAGACCACAAACTCGTCTAGATCCAAATGAGAGGTTCTGGAAGGCCCGCACGAAGCTTCTGGTGAGCAACAGGAAGCCAGAGGGTAGCAAACACTTAAAACTCTAGCTCCTGACGAAAGCGTCAAAAAAATGCTCGGCGAAAGGGGGGAAAGAAAAAGGAGAAGGAATGAAAAGCCCTTAGATGGGGGCACGAGCGTGGGGAGTCAGAGGGGGGGGGGGGACAAAATGACCAAAAAGAGAATTTTTAAACCAAAAGGGTTCTAGAGGAAAGGGCGGTAGGGGAATAGACCGGCGATCTACAAGACCACGACCAGGAAGTCCGTAGAATTAAGACGAAAGTGCAAGTCAATAGTTAACGGGAGCAGTCGAGCTTGGAGGAGGACTCAATCTAGTCAAGGAAAGACGAAAACAAAAAAAAAGAAGAAACGGAGGACCCGACGAGCGCCAGCGAGATTTCTAACCGAAGGGAAAGCTATCTAATCTCAAGATCTGCCTTAGGAGAGAAACCGTTGCACTCGAAAAAGGAAGACGATCACGCGGAGAGAAGGAGAAGAACGAGAGTCAAAAGGGGGCAAAGAAAGGAGGCGCGATCGCCGATTGGGCGCAGGACCAGGGAAGAAGATGTCCCGAGCACAGCGATTTCTACAGAGACGCTTCCATTAAAATCTCCCTGCACTCGAGGAGAGGAAGATGAACTAAAAAAAAGGACGACGAGCCAATCTTAAGTAGATCCCTGAATGCGGAACCTGAAAGGGAAAGACCGAAGCAATCTCCTCAATAATTCTTGACGACCAAATAAAGTTCTAGGTAAAACTCTCTTGATTTGCATAGGAAGCATCGAAAGGGCCATGATCGTCGGCGGGGGATTAATTGCCGGGGAAAAAAAGGGCACTGGGGAAAGACTGGTTCTCTGCGAGGGGGAAGCTGTCGCGACATCCTACGAAGCTGAGTGGGAGAGAGATTGAAAGGAAGCCTGCTTCAGGCAAAGAGAGGGGCGAGCACGATGTTACGAGGCAGAGAGAGGGGAATCTCGACTGCTCAATTTCGTAGATCAAAAAATGTCAAGCCGACAAAGACTCTCTCCCCGGCGGAAAGGGGGAGACCCTTAATCGAAACTTCTGGTGGGGGGAAACTTGAGAACTTCAGATCGGGAAACGAGGGAATTTTGAGTCGCGGCGGACTGGGCTAATTGAGGGAAAACAATGGAAACGAGCTCTCGTACTGTCATGAGAAAAAGGTATCAGAAGGGGAGAAAAGGAGACTACGCCAAAGCGGAGTCCGATTCGATCTGGTAGGAGGGCCAGAAATCGACGCGAGTTGCGCTACAGAGTGCGCTTAGTGGTGGACGAGAGGGAGCGGAAAAGGGGAGAGCCAACTCTTTAGCCTACGTGCTTAAAAGGCAAGGAGGTATAGATCGTCCAGGAAAGAACGAGCACAAAAAATCTCGGCCGGCTATGGGAAGAAGTAAGGGCTAGATCGTTAGGAGGCGGGGAGGGGCAGGAGACGGATCCTTAAAAGGGCGTCCTCGGGTCTCTCTGGGGAGGGGGGTGGGGAACTGGTCAAGCTAACAGAAGAGGGAAAGCTCGGGAAAAGGCTGGCTCGGACTCGGGGGTCTCTTCAAGAATACGCAAATCACGAAAAAGGGGAAAAGCTCTGCTAAAGGGAAGAGAGAAAACGAAGGAATAAAGCGCTGCTCGCTCGCCCACGGGCGCCCCGTTGTAAGGACTGGAGAAGAGAAAAAACTACGACGTTCGGATCATAAAGGCGTTTGAGAACCGAAAAAATACCCCTACGCTCTCCTGACGGAAAACGTCTTATAGAAAAAGAAAAATAAGATTAGTAAAAAGAAAGAGGAAGGAGCGGCGTGGGGGGACTTCAGGCAGGGGAAGGAGCGCAGGGAGGAACTAAACCTATCGAGAAGCAAAAGGAAAATCGCGGACGCGAAACGCTAAAAGGAAAAGCAGTCACGCAGCCGCGGGGCCTCGAGACAGAAAGAGGAAACCAAGTCTATATTCAAAAGGAAGAAAAGGGCCGCTAAAAAAAAATTCGGTAGATGGCTATAGAAGAGAAGGCCGATCACGAGCAAAGAAAAGGATGATCGTGTGAAGGGGAGCCGATAAGATAAATACCAAAAGGCTCACCCGAGGGACGCCTACTACATGATCTTCATAAGGGGAACGGAGCTAGGGGATGCTCGCTCAGCGGGATCCCATAAACGAGGAGGATTTGCCGAGTAAAACGAGGATATCTCGGAGAATCGTCAGCCACAAGGATTCTAACAAAGTGGCGACTAAGAAAATCGGCCCCCAGAAGCGCTTGCTGGAGCTGGGATCGCACCACAACGAGGAGAGGGGTCTCTTCCAAGATAAGAAAGCGAGCAGACTACAATCCAGGTGTGGATCCGAAAAAAAGGACATGAAGGAGAGAAGAGTAAAAAGGGGGATATCGCACGCGCCGGAGCCGAAAAAAAGGAAAGCAGAAAAAAGCGAAGGGTATAACCCCGCCCAGAAGAAGAGCAGGTAGTCAATCTTAAGTTTCTAAGAGGGAAGATTATTCCTGACCGAGCAGACTCGCGCGACGCTCCACCGACCAACCGTCTAAAAGGGTCCGAGAGGGGCTAAAACGGGTCGTCACCTAACGGTGAGGGAAACTAAAAAAGTCAGGTTCCAAAGAGAAAGAACGAGGGGAAAAGGCGGAGAGAAAGGGAGCGCATCAGTATTATGACGTTCGCCGACATAAGAACACCGAGAAGACCGCCACAACAAAAAAAAAAACAGGCCCACTCACTTGGGACCAATCGCAGAAACCCTTGAGATAAAAGGCCATTAAAGAGGGGGCGTCGCGTCCGGGTATTTTTAAAAACGTCAGGAGCAAGGTGAAAACCCGGGAGAGGGGATCAAGGGCTGGGATCAAGAGGGAAAAGGGAGAACCTCCTACTGATGGTACGCCGGCGGGTCATTCTGACCTCGTGAGGGAAAAAAAGGATAAAAAAGCGAGTGTGCAGGCTGGTAGCAGGCCGCGGCGAGGAAAAGATAGACTCCAAAGAAGACCAACAATCGCGACTAAAGCGAGCAAAATGAAATGGCTAGAAGGATCTGGAAAATGGGCTGACGCCGTAACAGCTCAGGCAATTAAGAGGGGAATTTTCTTGAAGACTAGATTAGGAATTAAAGGAGAATACTAGAAGATCCGCTTGAGAAGCTCTAATCCGAGGCGGGAAAGTAGTCACGCACGAAAAAAACAAGCTACTTCCGGGATCAAAGTGAGACGAGCGTGGGGTCAAGATTGGGGGGAAAAAGCCTGGAGGGCAGAGCATGCAGAAACTCGCAAAGGTGAGGCTCTAACTAAAAGGGATACAGCTCGACGGAAAAAAGCTCTTACACGCAAAGGGGGATGGACAGCTGGAGAGGTTCTCTCTGAACAGGGGAAAAAGAAACTCTACCGACGGGGACGCGGTTGGGTAAACGTGCATTCGGTCAAAAAAGCGAGGTTCACACGAAAAACGATAATCGTGTCTGCAATTCAAGGAAGATCCGGCCAGAGGAAGCAATAGGAAGGAGATCGACACATCCTAGCGAAAGGAGAGAATTCGCCCAAAATGTTCCTGGACTTAACTCCATAGAGACACGGGGGACTAATCTGAAATAAATTCCCGAGCCGGTCAGCCTGGGGGAAAGCCAAAGAGAAAAAAAAGAAAGATCCAGAATCTCTCGCCCGCGGGGAGTGAGCCTCAAATCAGAAAGCTGATAAAGAAGTCTGTAAAAACCATCACATTACGGGGGTGCCCCTTCAAGATTAACGAACTCTCATCAAGAGAGGGATGCGCAATCACTAAAAAAAAAAAAAAAGTCTCTTTAGAAGGGGGGAAGAGTCGACATGTAAGAACTTCAGGACGGGCGGCGCAGGAAATCACGGGGAAGGGAGAGACCCCCGAAAAAAAGAAGACCTGGAAATTATCCGCCATCAAATTTATCATTCTGGTATGTTTAAGAAAAAAAAAACATCACCATAAGGAAAAGGGTGCCGACGGACA
>Ga0179591_1306519_pt1 | contig 10663 bp, 11 predicted proteins | sample CZOMad2_1_08_16f_FD_182891 | JGI IMG/M metagenome (GOLD analysis project Ga0179591, IMG submission 182891) | Vadose zone soil fungal communities from Angelo Coast Range Reserve, California, USA - CZOMad2_1_08_16fungal (PacBio error correction) | ecosystem: Environmental > Terrestrial > Soil >...
CTGCGGAAGGAGGGGACACCAGGCTAATATTAGTAACCCAAAATCTGGAAAAAACCAGGGGAACGTTCACGTCTGGGGCAGTTGAAACAACCGGGGGAAAACGAATGGAGGTAAAAAGAACGGCTTGCGTAGGAACCACCCCGTGTGCGGCTTGCCGGGAATGTGGGCCGGAAGATCCAAAATCAGGCTTAAATGTGGTTGTCGATCGGAAGAGAAAGAGGGGGGCCCTCCTCCTCGTGAAGTAAAAGGTGGGCGAACCTATCGTTCATTGGTCTCACGGATACATACTAAAGCCGGCGGAAGGTTGGTAGAAAATGGGAGTTCGGGGGTCCTATTTCCTCATTAAAGGTGGGAAAATATCCTGGGGCTTTGAAGGCAAATGCTTGCCGAAAAAAAAAAACGGTATGACCGGCACGCGAGAGAGCAGGTCCCTCGAATTTTCCTCTAAACTTAGAAGCCGGTTTGGGGGGAGAATGACAAGCTGTAACATGTTAGACTCCAGGGAAAAAAAACGGCGTGGGGGGGGATCGTTCTCCTAAAGGACAAGTACTTGTCGCGGTTTCAATCTACTTCTCCAGTGAAAAAAAAGGCGGGGGAGAGGGGCGGAAAAAGAGGGTGTTGCCGCCGGGAAAATCCAAAAGATTCCATCGGGCAAACTCCGCCGCCGGGTGGCCTCCGTTGGGGAATCCACGTGCAGGACATTAACAGGGAGTTTTCCTTACCCATGGAAAGGAGGAAAGGGGCAGAAGTCTCCGCGAAAAGAAGGGAAAAGAAGACAGATCCTGGAAAGCACCGTTGGAGTGCTAAATCGGAGAGAAGTGGATAGTCATCTACTACCTCATAAGGAAAGAGAACGGGGGCAGGGAAGGGACGGAAAAACGACAAAGAAAAACAAACACCAACGGGAGAGATGTAACTGGGGACTTCCACAGGGAACGGCTGGTAGACGAGACCAATAAGAACTGAGCCGGCTGGAGAGTGCAGACAGTGGCTCAAAGGGGGAAAAAGTCCGGGCAAGAGCGGCGGGAAAAAAAGTTTGAAGAGAAAAAGAGAGTCTGTCCAGGAGTGAAAAGGAAAACCGCTTCCGGTGGACTCGGGTATCACTTCTTCGAGCGCCACCAAAAGGAGGAAAAGAGGGAGGCAAAGCGAAAGGCAGGGGCAAGAAAATCAGAGAAGTAGATACAAGGATCCTTAATCGAGCAATCTCAAAAAAAAAAAAAAAAAAAAAAAAAAAACCAAAACTGCAGGTAAAGGAACCAATCTCCCTCTGCAACGAGGGAAGCAGGGAGTTAAACTCAAAAAAAAAAAAGCGACAACGGGCAGTACTACGCATTGGGGTTGGGAGATAAACGCGATCGCGGCTCCAACACACTCCTGGTGAACGAACGACGAGCAAGGGAGAAGGGGCATGGGGTCTGGAGCACAGGCTTCAAAACGGGGGAAACTACCGGTCGATTGCCTGCGGGGAGGGGGGCGTACACATGAAAGTTCAGAAGTACCAATCTCACTGTTCAACAAGGCGGACACAAAAGATAGATCCTCACGAGACGCTCAAAAAGGGAAAAAAAGGCATCGAGTACGGATCAGTCCAGTCGGGCAAGAGAAACTCTCTGGGTTCGCCCGGAGGCCATTCCCGGGGGGGGGAAAAAGGGCAAGACTGCGAGGGCCAACATACCAATCTTGAAAAACCCCGAAGGGAGAGTCGTTTAGACCAAGTTTCAAGATAGTTGGAGTGGCTACAAGTTGGGATCCGTCTCCTGCCAGCGCTCGAGAAAGTAAAAAAAAAGTTGAAAGGTTGGGGCGCTCACTGAAGAAAAAGTGGCGCACCAGGGGGGTTCACAGGTGGAAAAAACAAAGAAGAAGTATAAGGGAATCCAAGAAGGAGACAATACTTAGGGAGTCGGAGGCAAGGGGCCGAAAACAAACTGGTCTGTATGATTTTCCAGACCGGCAGAGAAAGGGCCTTATAGGGGAAGGGAAACAATCAGGGGGGCGAAAAAATCATTGGCAGTAGGGGCGAGGGCCAAAGCCTAAAATCGTTGACCGGCAATCGGAAAGCGTGGCACTGTAAGGGAGGCACTTTTCTTCGGGACAGCAAAAGACTAAGGGAACCGCCGGAGGCCGCGAAAAAGGGAAGAGTCTATGCTCTGAACATCGGCTGAACGAAACCCAACTGTGGAAGAAAACACCTCGATGGAGATGGAAGGGGAAAAGAGAACAAAACCATCGGGAAAAATGGGTCGTTTTACCACTTTAGCCAATGAAGGAGAATTTGCGATTTCGGAACCTGGGGATGAGACAGAAAAAGTTGTTCTGGAAGGCAGGCCTATATACAAACCGAAAGGGCACAGGTAAAGCTGTAAAGCTGATTTCATCAGGAAAGAAGAGTCAGAATCATAAGGCCCTGACCATTGTGCGTGGCACAAACCCGAGTGGCTAATTGGTAATTCGCCCAAGGGGGAGGCGAACAAAAAGCTAAACGCACCTGCCAAGTATCCTGCTAAGGGAATAACCAGCTGTGGGGGGACGCCACGTATCAAAACCGTCTCAATTGTGTCGGTAGGGGAAAAGAAAAAGGCGCCGCAAATGGGGCGACCACCCTAAAAAGGAGGGAGGGCGGGGCCTGTATTCTGTCTGAAGAAAAAAGAGGAACACGTGTGGCCAAGGGTTAATTTGGAGAAAAAAGGGGGGCTTCAAGGCTTTACGGCCGAGGGGAGGGGGGGGGGAAAGGGGGGGCGTCAGGAAACGTTTTCAGAAAACAAAACACATTGGGAGGGTCATCTCAAAGCCAGAAAATCACATCTGCGGGGCATGGGGAAGTCACTGGGTTCTGTCGCGAGCAGCTTATGGCGAAATTGGGAAACTTCTTTGGATATAGTTCATACAAAGTGGGAAACGCATCACACTTTAAAAGTTCTGGGAAGACAAGGACATCTTAGCCGATCGGAAAAGGGGGGGGGACAGGCCTTGGGCGAGGTTGCAAAGGAGCAGGGTAGGTGACGGCGAACTAGGAAACGGCGTCAACATCTTAAAAGGATGCGCACGAAGGAGAGTCCTTTGGGATAGGGGAAGAGGGGAAAGAGGCTCACGCCATCTGGAAGACTTTATCAAGTAGGTTAATGTGGGGAACAACCGCCCCAAGAACACCTGAAAAAATTTCGTCTCACGGGGAAAGGGGTACAGGGGGGTTATAACAGGAGGTGAATACCCAGATCTCAGCTGAGTCTTAGTGGGGAAAGCCGAATGTCTCGGGCCGATGTCAAGGGGGGGGGGGGGAGGGGGAAGGTCAAAGGACGGGGGAAAAAACAAAGCGAAGAGGGGGTACGAACAAAAAAAAGCTGTCTTTTAGGGTCCATTTCCAATAAAAAATCGGAGTGGGTCAGAGGGAAAGAAAAAGGGGGCAAAGCGCTCAGTGGGAGAAGTCCATTTCGTCCTCCAAAAGACGCAGAAGAAGATTGAAAGGAAACCAGGTTTGACAATCGAGGGAAACGGACATTGGTCCCAAAATGGGGAGCAGCGGGAAGTAGAAAAAAAGAACAACAGTGAGAGGGGCGGAAGGATTAAAGGTAGACAAAGGGTGAAAATACCAGGGGGGTTGGGAAGGGGGGGGGGGAGGGGGTGATGCTGGGAGGGAGGAGATTAGGCAGAGAAGAGGGGGGGTCAACGGCTGAACGCAGCACTACCTTCGCCAAAAAAAACTCGCCCTGGAAAGGGCAATATTGCAGGGGTAATGGGGGGAAAAAAAGAAAGACAAGCTGCTGCGGAGTTGAGGGGGGTGGAACCCACTAAAAAAAGGGGGTAAAATCATCAACGCAGAAACTTTTCCACCCAGCCAGATGTGGGGGGGCGGGGATAAAGTTCGCGCAATTCGTCAGAAAGGCAAACCACGACGTCCATAGAATAAACTGGGGAAAGATTATGGGGGGGGCCTGAAAAGCATTTAAAAGCAGATGGGTCATATGAAACTTTGAGGGGGGGGACTACATCGGGACTAGGAGGGGGGAATCTGACGCGGAACAACTTAAAAAACCTTGTATTAAAAACAAAAACAAGCCGAAAGCCGAGACCTTATTTCGCTAGAAAGGGAGGGAACATCGAGTGGATGGATTGAGGGTTGCGATAGCCAGGCTTCCTACTCAATAAAAGAGGAGGGAGACCGGTGCGAAAAATATAAGAAGGGGACGCGAGAGAAGTCAAGGAGTTTGCCAAAGGGAAGGGTCTGTGGGACGACAGTAGCGAAAAGCAAAAGTCGTTGGTGAAGTGTTTTACTACAATGGGCAACCACGAACGGGGTGGTGACTAAGTAAAAAAACGAGGAGGGAAATGAGGGAGAGAGTCACGGTTCTGTGGTTACCCAGTCGGAAAAAATACATAAAAGACGTCTGAAAACGCAGACGGGCAGAACATGGGAAAAAAATGGCAAGAGGTAGCAAAGGCGAGAGCGAATGAGGGTACGGCACGCGATGGATTGCCGTCTTGTAGAGGATAGTCGAAACCAGCCAAATCCCGCTCTCCAAATGAAAAAATCGCCCTTACGGGAGGGGGGAGAAAGAGGGGGGGAAGGGCGGGGGGAAAATTACTGGCTCTGCAAAAAATCGTTCTCTGATAGAAGGCGCATCGAACCGGAGTACCTAACCACTCCTCTGGGAAAGAGAAGCAAAGCGGGGAACAAGGAAATCTTTCAATGCTGCAACTAAACGGGAATAAACTGAAAGAAGGATGGCGTTCGAGGGGGACGAAGGTTAGAGGAGCTTGGAGACACGCAAAAGAAACAGAGGGGCTGTAGTGGGGGAGTTAAACCCTGAATGGGGACCTCGGTTGGGGAGGGGGTAAGTAGAGCGGGAGTGTTATGGGAACCCTAACATACCCTCTGTCATGGCCGGGGAAGAGAAGAGTTTAAGGGAGGAAAAAAAGAGATATCTCTTGCCGGGTGCAAAAAAAAAACAACAAGCCAAGACATAGTTGGGGTGTTATGTTCAAATGGGGTGATACCGCTTCCTTCAAATCCTTGACGAGGAAGATCACTGGCTACGCGGTGGGAAAAGGGAGAAAAAAAGGAAAAAAAGGTGATCATGACTTAGCAACCGTCACAGTCATCAGGAGGGGTATAGCTAGCAGAGGTACTGAGGAGCGCCTAAAAACAGAAACTCGGGGGGCAAAAGAATCGCCGGTCTCCTCAGGTAGAGTATTTGGTTGGGGAAACAGCAAGGAAACCAGCGGTTTGAGAAGTATGCAACAAGCCGAAGGAGGGTGGAAAAAAAAAAGGAGCCCGGAAAGAACCACACGAAGAAAAAACCGCGGGTCGGGGAAAAACTAGCGGCTCAAACGGCACGGGAAGGTTCGGGGGGATAAGCACAGGTCAACAAGGGAACCTTGTCAGGGGGCGCTGGGGGGGAGTTGGTAGATACGAAAGTGGGTATCCAATATGGAAAGGAATGGGACCGATGAGGGGAGGGGGTAACAGGGGAATAAGTCAAACGCGAGGGGGGGGTTATGGCGATGCTGAAGGAAGTTAGAGGATCGGCAATAGAAGGCGGCTCAGAGAAAATCAAAAAGGCTGACGGTGACAAACTTTCGGGATATCTCTATCAATGGGAAAAAAAATGGCGACCAGTGAGGCAAGGGGTGCATCTGGACTAGAAGGAAAAGCACCGAAGGGGACAACGTCGCCATAGATTCCCGAGTATTCACTGTCTCATTTCCGAACACTTCCCAAGTAAAAAAGAGGGGAGGAATACAAAGCCGCCGTCGGGGTTGGGAAAGGGACAGATATGATAGAAAAGGACAATCACTCCGAAAGCAGTTTGAAGCAATGGGGACTGAACGCACATAAAGGAATGGCGGCAAACTGATGGGAGAGTGGGGGAACGCGGCCCACAAAAAACTGTGGAGGTGGTCGCCTGTACAGGGGGGGCTGGCGACCGGTGAAGGGAGGAAAAAAAAAACCAAGAAAAAAGAGGAGGTGATCAGCGACCGTGGATACCGAACCCAATTATCCGGGAAATAAGCCGGATCAAACGGTCTTCTAATAAAGGGGACGAGCTTGCGGAGGGGGGATCCAAAGGGGGGGCATAATGAACGCCTAGCAAAGAGCCTTTCACGCACAGGAACATTAGGATCTTTACCTGGCGGGAGTTTATTGATAAGGGGAAGGGCTACCCGATTGGTAGGAGCACCCAAGGCCCCGTAAGACGAAAGGAATGTCGAGGCACCGTTCTCACACGAAAAGCCTCAACGTAAAGGGGGGAAGTCGCGGTAAGCAAACATCAAAAGCACAACAAATTGGAAAAAAAAAGGAAAGGGGTTAAAAGCGAGGCCCAAAAATTCAAACAACTCATTAAGGGTTTGGGCGTGGGTACACAAAGGGTATAAACCCGACGAAAAGAGGCGAGGCGATTGCGGCGTCGGAAGGAGGGGAACTTTTTGCGGGTGCTGCCTGCCAATAAAGGGAGAATGAACAGGAAAGTGCCGCCCGTGGGAAGGAGGGCAACTACTACTGCAGCGGGAAGGACTGGTGAAAAAAAGAAATTAACCGATTAGGGACCGGCGTTTCGCGACAGAGTCGCCGGGGAAAAACCAAGAAGGGAAAAAAGTGTGGGGGTCCGCAGCGGAAAAGATTCCAGCTGACAGGGATGGGAAACTAGATGCATGCGGCTTAAAAGCTGGAACCCGCCATGGCGAAAAGAGGGCTAAGTGGGGGGCGAACAGGTGGGTCCAGTCGGGAACGGCCCAAACTGAGGGAGGTAGTCGCCGGAATTTACATAAACGTGAAAAAGAAAAAGGGGAAAAGGGAAGGGTGGAGGGGGAAATCAAAAGACTCGACGGCAAGGGGGGAAAGGGGGCTAGAGACTCGAGGGGGAGGGGGGGGGGGAAACCGTCCGAGATCCGGGAAGGCTAAAACATTGCCCCCAGAGCGTTCAAATCACTGAGCACTATAAACCCCACCAAAAAAGAGCGAATAGAGGCTCTAGAGGGGAGGGGGGAGGAAAAAGGGTTCGGCCGTCATTTGGGGAAAGCGTGTGGAAAATTTCCTATTAAGAAGGGGTCAAGGGATTGAAACAACGTGGGAAGGGGGACCCTAAAAAAAGAGAAAAATCTAGGAAGAGACCAGGGGGAGTAAAAGAAAGACGTGCTGAAAGGGAATGGAGAACAAAAATAAAGGAATTTTATCGACTCCAGGTTGCGTGGAACCCCGGGGGAGAGCCGGGCGATCTCGGAGCCGCGATAGACAACAAGAAAAGGGGGGGGAAAGGTTTACCGATCAAGGAGCCAAAGAGGAAAAAACAGTGCGCGGCATACAGTCGGGGCTGAAAGATCGGGGCATACTTGCTATCTCTTCTCACGGATGAACGCAGCGGGAAAAAGAGGGGGGGAGCAAAGGGCGATAGCAGACCCGGGGGACGGAAGCTTGCCCTTGAACAGTACAGAAAGACTCGCCTCTGCTCCTCGGAAAAGAGAAAAATCGCCGAAAGACCGTCGAAGGGGAAAAAACCCACCTGATTCCCACATCAGGCGTCGATGAATTAAAATGGGAAAGAGGAAAAGAAGGATCCTTTCGTACGGCAAAGAGGAGGGAACAAAACTCTGAGAAAAAAAAAAAAAAAGGGGGGAGATTCGACTAGAGGGGACGGGCGTTCTTCCTGCAAACGGTCAAAAAAAAAAAAGGCTGATTGAGGCCAAGGAGACATCCTTCGGCGGAAAGGCAAGTGAGCATACGCCTTCTCGCGAAAAAGCGTCAAGGGCTATGAGCGGGGTAACGGTCCAGTGGGGCTCCTATTCAGTAAATTTTAAAAGGAAAAGGTTTGAGTTCGTTCGCGAAAAAACACTAGTGGTTCTTACTCTGAGCGGCGTAGGGTCAAGGGAGGTTAGAAAGCGCAATACCCTTAAATCGAAAGGGGAAAAACTCCCCACCATCTCCGGCTTTTCAACGAGGAAAGAAAGATGTTTCACCCTCATACCAAAAAATGAAGCGGGTGAGGGAAAAGGAGAAAGGGAGGGATCTGGGTACTAGGGGAGCCCCCCGCGGGGAAGAAGACCTATAGGATCGACTCTATTGAAGGTCGTAGGCAACCGGCTTCAGTACGAGAATACTCAACCCAGTCAGGTGGAAATTCTGCGGAGGAGGGGGAGGGAAAAACAACTAGTGCTACAGAGGAAAAAATAACGCTACTTGGGTCCAGACGAATTGCAAACAAACTTGCATTATCCAGATGTCCAAACTCCACTTTCACCAAAGGAAACTATCAGAGGGAGTCAGAAGGTACTGAAGGCAGTGTATACCAGGCGCAGTCGGGGGTCAAACAAGTTACCCTTTGAGGCCTATAGGGCAAAAAAAGTCAGAATCTCAACAATTAACCCCAGAATTTCCCTAAGGGGGGAAAAGTTCTTGGAGAGTAAGCAAATCCGGCAGGGTAGGGTCAGAACATTACTGACTACCCACAGCAGCTCGATGTCCAGAAGAACGGGGGCAAAGGGTTGACTTAGTCCTTAATCGTATGGGGCCAAGCAAAGGAAAAAAAAAATAGGGGGGAGCCGCATCATATATAGCAGCACCGACCAGAAAGGAATGCGGCATCGGTGGTCAAAGGTCCGAAAGCCAACTGGAAGTCTTAAAGAGGGGGTTCAAAAAAAGAGAAAAAAAAGGGGACCCGTACGCGAAAGGCAAAGGTGACGAAATCAAGGTATGAAGTAATGGCTAAAACGATTGAAGGGGGATAATTTCAACGCTCCACCAAGAAGAAGATACAGGAAGGGAAAAGGGGTTATACATTTAGGGCTGCAAGGGGAAGGATCAAACCGGGAGGACTCTGAGACGCGAAAGCGAATCTCGACTATGCAGCCCGAAGGGAAAAAAACCAAGTGGTGACCTCAGAGTATTAGACGTTGGGGGACTGAAGGACATTGACTGCCTTATCTGTGCTGGGAGGTTCGTGGGGGGAGCCTGGGGAGGGAGGAAAAAATATTGAAAAAAAGTTGAAAAAAGTGAGTCTTATAAAAAACTTTACTTCGGACAAGGATGGTCTTGACGGAGAAAGTCATTTGCGGCCCCGGCGGGCAGGGAGAGAGTTCATTAGGGAACCACACCTCTGATTCGCAAAAAAAAAAAAAAAAAAAAAAAAAAAAAAAAAAATCATTTGCAAGAAGATACAAAAAGGTCGTGGGGGTCGTTGAGTAGATTTCAGTGGAGCGGGCCAGTTGGGTGCCGTGAGGGGGCCCAACTTTTGGCGCGCCTCACGAGATACTACTTACGTTGATACTGCGGAGGAGAAAAGTAAACCAGGCTTGGGGCGCCAATCAGGCTCTGTCTGTCACACAATCTTTGGTTGACTTTTCAGATCCAATCCAAAAGGGAGGGGAAAAGGTACCGGGGTCAAGGCAGAACTGAAAGAAAAATAGGGATTTCTGGACCTTTCCAAATCAACCCGCGGGAAGAAGGGAAGGAAACCAAGTAATTTTGTTGGGTTCCTAAAAAAATTGTCTTCCAACGGGAGGGAAGGCTGAGGGGGTTATTGTCGCGGATGGAAGGATCGTCAAAAAGTACAACCCCAAGAGAAAGGAATTGGATCGCACTCCGGCAGTCTTGGCCTTTTTCCTGGACTACCTGGGAGAAGATCGGAAAGATGCTTATATGGCTACGGGAACGTCGGTTGCAATGGTCATTAGGGGGGAAGAATCTTCAACGCACCCTTTGGCAATTTGGTTCCTAACTGATCGGATCGATAACGTAAGGGGTTTGGGGGGGGAGGACGGGTTGTCCGGGACGGGCGGCAAAGGTGAATATAAGTATCTACCCCTATAAAAGGGAGGAAGAAACTGGTCCAACAAGATGCGCCCGAAGTCGTTTCACGGATCAGGGAAAAGCTTCGACACGAAACATGGGCAAGGTACCGCTAGAAAGAAGTGGAAGGTTCGGGGGGGTACAAACATCAACCCAGACAACCACGGTAAGGACAAATCCGGTGAGACGTGTAAGGGACCCGGCGCGTCAGCTGCGGCGGTTTTTTCGAGAAATGGCGACCGCCAGAGGGCGGCAAGTAGGGAGGGGAACGACGTGAGTTAAAAAGTCTTTCAGAGTCGGCAAAGGATGTGGGAACTTCAGCTGGACTTGGGCCATGAAGATCGGCGTGGGAAACTGATGAGACGTTAGCGAGAATTGCCAACGGAGAGGGGCCGAGCCACGTGTAAGTCCCAGGGAAAAAGCAGAAAGCGAACCATGACTGAAAAGGGAGGGGGCCGCAAGATCTTTGAAAAAAGAGCAGACAGGTGGGAAACAAAGGTGATGAGCGTGAAAAAAAAGGTAGCAAGGGATGTCTTCACGAATGATTTAAGAAAAGGTGAGACAACCAGGGAAAGAAACTTCTTTTTTCTTTGTGATGGGGGAAGCAAAGCGTCGGAAAGGAGCAGAAGGAAAAGGGAAAAAGGGGCGGCCTAAGACATTTCGGCCTACGCCCGGCAGTTGTTGGGAACAACACTCGATCAAAAAGAAGCTCTGCTGAGAGTACCCTAGGGAAAAACCAGAGGGGGGGGAACAATCAGCATGATCTGCCACCATTGGGGATATTGGGAGCAGCGCAAAGGAACTCCGAATCAACAACCATCTTCCATAAAAGAGTCTTGGGGACGAAGGATGGGGGGGAAAAGAAAAATTCAAGAATCGCGGAAA
>Ga0179591_1355952_pt1 | contig 10663 bp, 11 predicted proteins | sample CZOMad2_1_08_16f_FD_182891 | JGI IMG/M metagenome (GOLD analysis project Ga0179591, IMG submission 182891) | Vadose zone soil fungal communities from Angelo Coast Range Reserve, California, USA - CZOMad2_1_08_16fungal (PacBio error correction) | ecosystem: Environmental > Terrestrial > Soil >...
CTCTTGGGAGGGAAAAAAAAAACTCGCCCCGTGTACATCTTGTGAAAGGAGGGGGGAGAGTCTCTTTTAGTAGGCCGACATTCTGTATGGGGGTCTTGGGAAAAAACTATGCTTACATGTGTTTCGCGGACATTGGAGGCTTGAAATAAAATTAAAAGGAAAAGAACGGGCAGAAACAACTCAAAACCAGTAACAAAGCAACCCAAGTGGAAAAGTGGAAAAACAGGAACCCTCTGTGAGAAATGTGCTTTCGAAGGGTCCCCAATCTGGGGAGAGATTATGCAAGCCCGAGGAGCCTCAAAAAAAACTTGGGGGCGCCTGAACAATGAAACGCAAAATGAAAGAAAGCACGGGGAGCTCTTTGAGCTCTCTTTAGGGCGCGAGGAAGCGGGGAGTGTCGCCAGAGTGCCCATCGGCGTACACTGAACCCGAAGGACCGCCTCAAAATCGTCTCAACACAAATTCAATAAGCAAAAAAGCAAGGGGGGAAAAGGGGGCCCGTAAAGATCCCCTCGACAAACATTGTGGCCGCAGAGGAAAAATTCAGGGATGGACATGCAAGGGGTGCAAGCTGAAAATTTTCGCAGTATTGGGAGATTGAGGAACTGGGAATGAATATCATAGAGGGCAAGCCAATTGAGATGCGGCGACGATAAGGCTTTGCCACGGACCGGGAGCCATGGGGGCAAGTACGAAAGGAGGGGAGTTTGACCAACGCTTGCGGGTCTACGGTGAGGCTAGCTAAAAAAAATAGGAAGAGAAAATCAAAGGGGAAAGCGAAGAGCAACGTCAACCGCTGCACGGAACTTGCGGAAAGGAAATAGAATCTCACGTACCAACAAAGAAGAAAAATAAATCGCTGGGGGAAAAGCCGGAACGCTGCAGAAAGCTATGGGTCAAACTACCAACAACTGGAGACAGCCCAGAGGTGGACGAACAGTAACAAAGCGGCCACACTTGTTGTACTCATAATCGGGGAACGACTTTATTTGATGGCCAAGAGAGGGAAAGGGATAAAAAAGACTCGCGAAGCTAATATGCTGGGTACTATCAAGGAAATTTAGAAAGAAGCAAGAGAAACCTTGGTGATAAAAAAATCGAGAAGGGACGGGCGAGGGAGGAAATCGTCCGACACAAAGTGATTTAAGAGAAGCAGAAAAAAGAAAGTCGGGAAAACAGAAAAAACAAAGAAGAACGGGACGCGTCCAGGAAACGAAAAGGTCTCAATCTTGACAAGGGACTCATCAGGGAGCGACGATAACACAAGCTCCCAAGGGAAAAACCAAGAGGGTGTCCTTACTCGACAATAGTCGCTGAGCTAACCGAAGCCGCGTATGCAAGAAGGAAGAGTAAGGGAGGTGTAGGAAATGGGGGGATCAGAGGTCGTCCGAACCGATAATTCCAGTCTGCAAGTGCATGAGGTAGAGAACCTCAGAACCAACGAAGACTAGGGGAAGGGGATTGGTCTTAGCTCAGTCGGGGAGGGACTATGTCCAGAAGGACTTGAGGGTGGCGGGCGTTCCGAGACGGCAAACAATCTAAAATTTAAGAAAGGAAAGATTGGGTGAAAGTGAAGGAGAAAAAAAGTGTTGTTGAGCAGGGAAAAAAAAATGGCAATAGACGGCCATCCACGTGAAAAAATACAGACAACAAAATAGAGGAGTAGCGCAAGGAATGAACCGAAGCGAAAGAGGGGGACCAAAGAGAAGGCCTTCAACCTGGATCAGCTCCTAGCAATCACCACCTCAAGGCAACCTTCCTCGACTACGAGAGAGATAGGGATGGGGCAAAACTTCTCACTAAGCAAAAACACGCGAGCGGTTGTGAAGACTTGGGGAACAACTGATCGAGTGAACAACATGTGAGGGGGGGGAGGCAGTTTAGGCAAAAACAAGTAGAAAAAAAAACCAATTTCGCCATTCAAATGTAAATAAAAACCGGGGGTACGTTTCACAGACAGAGAGGGGAGCTCAACAAAAGAAAGAAGCGGAAAAAAAACGGTAGGAGGACAAAAGAGATTAGCTCCTCGCCAGGGGTTGAGTTGACTTGAGAGAAAAAGCCGGAGTGCGGTTAGCGTCAGAATAATTGCCCGGGGAAAGGGAAGAATGGCGAACGGAGGGGTCGCAAGAAGAAAAGACGGAAAAGACTGTCGTGGTTTATCTGGGGGGTGGAAAAAAAAACAAAGGATCTAAAATTAGAGCAGGGGCTTATCGGAGGGGGGGTCCGAGGAAGCCAGAACTCGGGTCGCAAGGGGTACTAGGGGTTAAAGGTCTGATCGATGTGAAGCCGGGTTTCAAATAAGGGTTAGAAGGAGGGGAGGGGGAAAAGCTCTCGGCGAGTGTTTTTTTGGAGGGCTACGGGGCACCGGGGGGATGGAAAAGTGCCATCGGTGGAGGGAACAAAACAACTCCTCAGGGACATCCATAGGAAGGGAAAGCAGGGGTCAATTTCGATTGCAGCAAAAGGCGGCCCAAAAGACGTTTGTCCAACACAGAGGAACGAAACCAATAATGCACCTCGGTCAAATGGGAAAAGGTCTGACCCAACGACCAGCAAGTTGGCAAAGTGGAAGAAAGGAGGTCGGAGGCATTTCAGTAAAAAAACTAGCGAGGAAACCGCGGCGGGGGAGAGCCGAGCGATGGTGGCTAAGGACATAATTCCTGCGGGCCTTGGGAGGGGAGATGGTGGGTTATCGTCGCCTCCCGGGAGTGAGAAGATTGCGAGCAGACCGCTTACAGAAGGCACCTGGCGCTCTTTACTGGTGGTGAAGGGGATCATCGCCCTTATTAAAAAAACTCGAAAAGAAGAACTCACCGAGTTTGGGAAATAAGAGAGGAGCTGCGGAGCGGCCCGGCGCTCAGTAAGGCCAGGGGCAGGGAAAAAAGGAAAGATTGTCTATTCTTACACGCATTATTGAGAGGAGGAGTCCAAAAAACAGGCGATTAGCAGAAAATAGTGGAGCGTAAATCCTTGCAGATCAGCAACGCCAGCCCGCCCCCGGAGGGAGGGTAAAAATGGTCAAGGCGGAGCAGTGAGAAAAGAACCGGGAACGAGCTCAATTTTGTTGCGGGTGTAAGAAGTAAGTCAAGGAGTAGTTAACAAGGCTTATTGTCTCTGGATTCGTGGTTGAAAGATAAATCCAAGCAGTCAGTGCGTTTTTCACCAAAAGTTCTAACCTGAAGCCATTGCCTGGCGGAGGTGCACCAGCATCGAAAGAGACGTCACTGGGTTCGCTGGTATCGAGAACGCTCACCGGTCCACCCATCAAGAGGACCTCAAAACTCACCGACGTGAAAGATGCTCCTCAGCAGCAACTGATGTGCCGTGGGCCAAAGAACGCGCGCAGGAAAGCAGATCAAAGGAAGAACTTCATCTACTAGGGGTGCCATGAAAAATCGCCAAAGCAAATCTCGACGAAAGTTGTGAAAAAGGTGCAAAAGAAAAAGAAACTCTACTTGATTGAACGAGGGGGAGGCGCGAATTTCAAAAAAAACCGGATTTGCAGTTGCTCACTGAAATGTTGAGGTTGAGGAAACGAGGAGGGGGTCCATTGCTTTGGGGAAAACTTCTGGTTATGGAAGGGAGAATGGCGGAAAAAGCGGTTGGGCACAAAAGAATTCAGGCCATGTCTCCTAAAGACATCTCCCCGACCCTGTGGCGGGTGGCCCGCTCTAACTGGATCCGTGATTCAGACAATGGATTGGCATTACGGCGGGGGCTCCTCTTCCTGGGTGTGAAGGTGGTATCGATGGAAAAGACTAGATGTATTTCCATGTCGTAGGGGAAGAAGAACTTAACAGACAACATTTTCGGGGATGGTGGAAACTTGTACACAAAGTTGGGGGGTTACTTTCTTTTTGAGTTGAAAGAAGAGGGAGAACTTGAGTGAAACCAAGTCAAACCCCAAGCGAGGAGCGGATGAAAGTAAAAAAAACTACATACGGGCGCATCTCGCCATCCATCCCATACCACAAAGAAAATTGCACCGGGAGCGCACAGCTGCCTGGCCGAAAAGAACTCATAAATGCGGCCGCGCGCCAGAGCCACAATAGAGAAGAGGGGAGGAAGACGCAAAATTGAGAACAAAAAAACAGATAAGGTCTGGAGGCAGGAGAACGACGGCTATTACATCAAATGGGGGGGAAGCAGAGGCTTCGTGGGGGGGGTGAACCAATGGCTCCGACGGATGCGCACTGACTGTGGGAAGAAACTCAAAAGGAAGGGAAGGGGACAAAACAGGCGCCGCGGAAAACCACGGAACTGAAAGGTCGTGATTGGGCGCGAATCGAGCTTTGACTCACTGTGCGGGACGGGTGAGGGGTCAAAAGTGAAAAAATCTACCGGAAGTTGGGGAAAAATGGAAACGAGTCGGGCCAAGGGGCAACTTTTGAAGGACTCTTCGAGAGCGCCGGAATAATCATCAAAGAAAAGAAGTCTTCAAGTTAAGATAGGGGAGTGTTTGAAAAGACGGGAAACTGGACCATAGCGGGAGAGTCTACAGTGGGTTTAGGATGGGAATTGCTCGCACGCCACAAGTCGAGGAAAGTCTTGTGGAAAGAGCGCTGACGAACAAGTTCCTGCGGACGAGCATGTATCAGGTAATTCTTGGGGATAAAGGTTCGGGCATATCCCCCTTAAAGGCAGTAATAAAAGAAGATCTAATGAGGTCCTTGGAACTTGAAAACTTCGCTGGAAAGAATAGAGAAAAAGGGAACCTCATTCATTCAAACGAAAGAGTGTTGGGGAACCAGTTTGAAAGGCATTGCGGTGGCGAAAAAATCCTATCCAGAAGGGGCATCCTGAAACGAACAGATGGAGAGGGGGAACTTTTCAATCTGATTAGACGCTAGGGAAAGCTCTCGAACAAACTCTCGTAGTTCCTATCTGGAGTGAAGCGTCCCCTAAAGGCCGAGAGGGTGCTGCGGACATTCGAGGAAGGATTACGCAATCGAGCAAAAAGAAAAAATCCAGTGAAACACAACTAAAGACTGGGTGACTCGAACCTACAAAAAAACCAAGGATTAGAGTGAATAAGGACCCGGGCATCAACGGTTGGGTCAAAGGGTCTACTACTTTTCTGGGATCAGGGAAAAAAGGGGAGCCATCCGCATCGGCGAAAGAGGGAAAGGGAGGCCAAGAAACTCTCGAGAACGCGAGGTTATCGAGTCCTCTTGGATCGGAGGAATCGAGAAAAAGCGCGGGTAATACCATTTGACGGCCAAACTATTGTCGACGGATCTCACCTCTTGAAGGAAACACCCTGGACGGGGCAAAAGAGGACGGGGTAGAGGGGTCTCGATGTCTCTATCGGAACGAGAAAAGTCATCATCCGAAGACGAGCTCGGAATTTATGATTATAGAAAACGGAATAAATCTTACCGATCAAAAAAGCGGCACGCGAGAAAGGGGCAGAGTGAAATGGGCAAAGAAAAAGATCTCGCCGGTGGGGGAAAAAAGGAACTGCAAACTGCGAGCAATATGGGCCGGAGTTCAACGAGGAAACCAAAGACCCTACACGTGAGCGAGAGAAGGAGAGGTGAAGAAGGGCGCGAAGTCGAGGGGTCTATAAAAAACCCAAAGGCGGAAGAACCCCAAGAAGAGGGGGTGTATAAAAAAGGGGTCCAAGACCTTCGTAGATATCACTGTCCTGATCAAGAAGAACCTAAACAAGAGGAGGGTTTCGGTCAAAGGCGTTAGAAACACAGATCGCAAATAACCGGACCGATGGGGAAGCGGCGACATGTTGAAAGTGCCATCGCGGTTTGGGGAGAGGGATGGCGCCTATATCGATAGGGGAGATTGAAGGGTCGTCACCCCGCGAGCAGTAGGACGAAAAAAGAAAAGGGGGTGGAATCGCCGCAGAACATGACGGTGGGTTGAAAAAAAGGGAAAAGAGAGGGAAAGATGAAGACGAAAACTGAAGAAACTGGAGGATAGGGGCGCCGGCGAAGATACTGGACATTATGGAGCGTGAGGGGGGATGAGGGAAGTATGGGACACAATTCTCCCTTTTCGACTAAAGAATTGTGAGTGGCGGGAGTAGGGAGCAATTCTTAGGGGGTAGGGGGAAGCCGGGGTAAGCGAGGGGGGGTTTCGAGAAAGGGAAAAGAAAAGGGATTCGGCGGCGAAACGAAAAAAGAAACCAATTACAATGCAAAAAAAAGGGGAGGGGGGCAAACCTGGGGAATTTCTTGAAGCGGGGAGATAGGGGGGGTTTCCCTGGCAAAGGGAAAGCGCGCCAGACGGCCACAAACACTGTTTTGCATGCATAAAACAGGTCATGAGAGCTAAAACTTTGAGAAGAAGGGGCGGCGGTGCCGGCAAACGCGCGGACAAGAGGAAGGAAAGAACCAAACCGCACCCAAGACAGCCGTCATCGGATCAAGAATCACCAAGGGGGAAACGAGGATTCAGGAAAGAGAGGGGCGAACGCATGGATTACGGAAAAGGAGTTCGCGGAAATTTGGCTTATGGGGGCGTTAGCGATCAAAAAATTGAGAACTGGGAAAGGACGTCATGAGAAAATTAATCTGCGAGAAAAACTCGAGAATCTTTGCAGGCCTGCTAAATGGGATGGGCTGGAAGAGTGAAAAACGGGGGATTTTGGCTAACACAGAGGGCAGGGTGATCGGGGCGGAGGAAACTGCGAAAAAAAAGGAAGGAAAGGGGGCAAGCCGAAGGTCACTTAGCGAAATTAGCGCGGGGTGAACAAAATTACGACGGGACCAATCCTCAACTGTTGGGACGCGAGACTTCTCTGTGGTCATAAACTACCGAAAGCTTGAAGGGTCCAGCGTCGAAGGCGGGAGAACCAATCGCGACGTGGCCAATGGGGCTCCGGGAGACTCTGAGAGAGGAGGTTGGCCAATCGGAGGGGGAGAGACACGATGGTGTGCCAATCGGGGTAGGGACTGCGAGGAAAATCTCATCCAGGGAAAGTTGACCTGGCGCTGAAGAGGAACGCAGAGAATGATCATTTTAAGGAAAAAAACTAATGTTAATTACTATCTTCAAAGAAGACTACGACAAACAGAGGAGACAAGGATTTAAAGGCTCGAGGCAAATCTGAGGGAAATCCAGGAGAAGAACCAACTGCTCTCCCGAAAGGCGGCCGAATTCCCTCATTAGAGGAGGAGAGGTCGCTCAGGAAAGACGGGACAGAGGACCAAGGTGCTCATGAATTGCCTACAATAGGAGGTGCACGGAGGGGGAAATTGCTTCTTGAACCGCCGAACAGGGGAATCTACACTACGAAGAGAGACTATCTTAGTGGCTCTGTCCGTTTCGAGGGGGGACTTTGCAAAGGTGCTGAGGGGGATCGATGAAAAGGGTTGGATAGAAGGAAGGGGGGGGTGGAGCCAACAAGGGGCCATATACGGCATAAGCCGATGGGTCGACGTACACAACCACACAGAAAGAGACTATATGGGAGGAGACCTGACCTCAGAGAGGAAAAAGCCTAATCACCTGTGCAAGCGGAGCAATCGGGAAAATGGCTGTAAGAAGTCCTCTATCTAAAATCCTGGAGAAAACTTCTAGTGACGAGAAGAGAACATAGTCGGGAAGTTTTCTCCTAATTTGACCAAATAGAGAACAGGTAGACTTAGTTTCATGAGTCCGGAAGGGTGAGACAGTGGCCACAATTCTTTACGCCCCTGCGGGGGCGAAAGCTATGGACAGACCCTCTCCAGCCGAAAGGTGGACCTAAGAAGGAAAAGGTTAACTAAAAAGCGGGGATGAGCTAATCTCTAAGAACCAAAAAAAAGGAGAATAATATTATGACTCTCTGTGGGAGATATGATGGGCCTGCCGGGGGGGCGGATTAATTGTCGCGGTTAGAGAAAATGTGAAGAGGAATCGCAAATGGGCTAAACTTCTGGGGGCAAGAGGAAAGCACTGGGGCGGTGTACTGAAGGATTCATGGGGGGGGCTCAAACAATGCGAGGAATGTTCGCTTAGCGGGGAGACGGGGGAGGACATGGGGGGAAGACATAGATCTAGGACGTTTTGTACCGGCGCACAAATGTGGGAAAAGGGGGGAAAAAAAGGGAAAAAGAAGGCTCTCTTAGTTAATAAGAGAAAAAAATTCAAGTCGTCGCGCTGCCACAGGGTGTCGGGGAGAGCACCCAAGCCGGTGGCCGTCGCCATCTGTTCGCGCTAAAAAGATCCGGCATTATCCAATAAGGAAAAGGCCGAGAGGCGTCGGGCGACACCGGCGGCCTTGAAGGCCGCCAAGAACGTTGGCCAACGGAAGAGAAGAAAAAACTCTTTGTAAGGGCAAATCGCTTACTATTAAAAGAGTTGGGGGAGAGGGAGAGGAAGAGAGCGAACCAGCATTAAGGGGGGAAACAGGCTCCGGTTCGACGGAAGGCGGAAGGCCATTTTCAGTGAGAGAATGCAAACGCCGACACTAGGAAGTTTAGCGAGGGAGACATAATGCTCCTTAAAGGGTCCTGAGGCGAATCGTGGGCGGGGGTCTATACTCCCTGGTTGAAGCGGAGGAAGCGAAGAGGGGACTCGGAAAAGTGACTTGGATTTTGGGGTGCCGTGGGCGGAGAAGGGACTCAAGGATTAATCACCTAGTTTGTGTCGGATTAATAAAAACAGCTAGCGCAACTGGAAAGCTCTTCCATTCTTCCAAATTTCAATTGGGAAAAAAAGGGGAAAGGGGTAATGATGGCTCCACAAGGCACCCAGTCGATTAGCAGTTGAGAGGAAAAATAAATGCCAAAAAATAGAGCCTATCGCCCCCGGAGATTAGGTAAAGTGGTCACGAGGGGGCGGGCAGAGTTCAAACTCGCTTGGGGACGGCGCTTACAAGCTTGGGAGAAGAAGTAGACAAAAAGTTTTCAACCATCGGATGCTCTGAGGCTTTAGGGGGGGGGGGGAGGGGGTAAAAAAAAAGGGATCCCGGCAGGATTTGACAAACAAAAAAAAAAAGAAGGAAGCCATCGCGGCGGGGAAAAAGAGCGAGAGGGCGGACTTGAGGTAAAACACGCTCCACCTGGGGGAGACCAGCAGCGTGCGGTCCAACCGCACGGGAAAAAGCGAAGAAAACAGGGCCAGGGTCCTTGAAAGAATAGCATTCAAGAGAGGCTACATGCTACGGACGGGGAAAAAATCTCCAAGAGTCTAAATTTGGATCGAAAGAAGGGTGCACCATCCAGATTCTCACTCGCCAGAAACCGGAGTACTGTTGGAACGTGCGCAGGGAAAGGGGCCGAGGGGAATTGCTCTGCTGAGAAGGGTGAATGTGAGGAGGAGAGGAACATTTAAAAGGAGGCTGGTTTAAGAATGGACAGGCTCTAGGGAGAAAACGAGAAAAACAGCGCGCCGGCAAAAAAGAAAAAGACCAGTTGAGAGACTTGGCAAAGAGGGGAAGGGGGGCAGAAAAGAAACAAGTTTTGGTGAGAGTGAGCTCAAAAAGGGGTGCAAAGAAGTTAAAACTCGTCTAAAGAAAACTCCAACTCCAAAAGGGGGAAAAAAGGGGAAGACATATTGGTTTGTGCTTGGAATTGGGGAGTTTGGGAAAAGCGCAACTAGGTAAACCTCCAATCGCGAACCAAGTACAAATCTCGTGGAAAGAAGAAAGAAAAAAAAGATATGAAGCACTACTCCATAGATCAAGCCTAGTCAAGATTGTGGAAAAAAGGAAAAGGCTGGTCGAGAGAAAGGCCGCAGACTCATCCTTCAAAGCATCAAGGATAGCGCCGCGAAAACTATCGCAGGAAAAAAAGCAAAATGTGACCGCGCTTAAAAGAAAAGGAGACAAGGAGGAGGCAAAAACTCAGGGTTCCCGGCGATTCCCTCATCACATTGGAAGGGGGAAAGAGGGAAGAAGGGAAAAGATTTGCTGGGGGGAAAAGATGATGTTTCTCGAGAGGAGTGCAAAAATTCCGCAGGGAAGAAGGACTCGAAAAACTAAGTGCCGTGGCAGGAACAACATGCCCGTAAAAGGGGGATGACGCATCTCTTGGTGCGCGAAGTCGTCTTTGACTAACCACGGAAAATTCGAAGTAGGCGCAAGGACAAGGTCACCTCTACCGAAAAAAGTTGGGTTGCCAGCAAAAGGAAAAAAGCTGGGACCATGGGGGAACCTGTGGGGAATCACGCTGACAGAGGAACGCAAAAAAAAGTCATCAAAGATCGGCCAGCAAACGGGAAATGGAGAGGTGGTTTCAAGGCTCGCCGGAAAGACACCGGGGGAAAAATTGCGGACATGAGGAGGGTTTTGCCGGGTATTGCGCACCCCCCAACCGGGAGGAAGAGGGGGTGCGGAGCGCCGGCCGAAGAAAGGATGAGCGAAAACGCCGCTTTTGGATCGGTACTGAAAGGGAAGGGGGGAAAGCCAAAGAGGCAGAGCTCGACAGCTTCGGAAAGGTAGGATAGGGCGAACCAAGAAGAAACAATCATTACTTCACAAGACAGAGCCGTGGGAAGAAAGGAAAGGAAGTGCCAGATCCGCGACAGAGTTCAACGGAAATAAAGGGGAAGGAAAAAAACAGGAACAGAGAAAACTGCAAGAACGTAGACTCGCGTATGTATAAGTTTCGGCGAAACGGTCACCGAAAGAAGAGGAGGGGAGGGGAACGGCATGAGGGGGGAAGCGGTTGATCCGAAGGTCAGAGCCGACACAGATCAGCAAACGCGAATAAGAAAGAAG
>Ga0179591_1259197_pt1 | contig 10662 bp, 20 predicted proteins | sample CZOMad2_1_08_16f_FD_182891 | JGI IMG/M metagenome (GOLD analysis project Ga0179591, IMG submission 182891) | Vadose zone soil fungal communities from Angelo Coast Range Reserve, California, USA - CZOMad2_1_08_16fungal (PacBio error correction) | ecosystem: Environmental > Terrestrial > Soil >...
TTTCACGTAGTCCTTAGAAGTGGATCAGACCAAACGAAAGTAGATCGGAACTGGAAAGCCCAGAGGATACAGCTGTGGGAAAGCGAAAGGTAGAATTGCAATGGGGCCATGCAAACACCCAGTAAAGTCAATAGAAAAAGAGGCGGCAATTGGGATTCCGGGATGGGGGGGGAGGACCCAAATCAGTAGTATCCCTCTGGGGGGTACTCTGTACTATATAGGGCAGCGCCCCGAGAATCAACTAACTATGAACCGCATGAGGGAGATTTCACAAAAGGTGCATCAAAGACCTAAGGAAGGACCAAGGCAGCTATGATTCTCACGGGCCGGGAACCAAGACGAAGTGAGGGGCTAAAGTCTACGCCTTTATGTTAACGTGAAGTCCTGGAGAGAGGGACATCGGATGAGGAAATAGGGAGTAAAATTACCCTTCACTGGACAGAAGATCGCAGCGGTTTTACTTCCACTGTTATTGAGGAGAAGTAGAGGCGACCCAGCATGGGGAAAAAGAAGAGGACCGCCCGAGGGAGGTTTGTAACGGGAGCAACTGAAGACGACTACAGTTTATATGAAAAAGTAGACTGAGCAGTTCAGCACGTCGTTCTCCGAGGAGGCCATTGGGGAAGGAAGACCCAAAATGGACAACGCAAGAAAGTTTGAACTCATTAGTAGCCAATAGGCTGCCGAAAGTCAAAACCGTGAACAAAAGAAAGCAAAATTTTAAAAGAAAAGCTTTATGGTTCGAGGGATTTTCCATTCATCCTCTACTTACCTGCAGACAGGGGGGGGGGGTTTTTGGGGAGTGGGGGGTTGGTGTGGTGAGTCGAGGGGAGGAAGCATCAATCTGGCCTCTTTGGGAAGGGGGCCAAAAGGAAAAAGAAAGGAGGTACGGCTATTCTGGGTCTGGAAAAAATCCAGGAAGTCAGTGACTCGGAAGGTCCGAACCGAGTGGAGGGGCGTGGATAGCGGTCAGAAAAGATGGAGGAGGGTGGTCTGGAAATCTGAGAGGCACAGACGCGTGGGGTCTCTAACTGACACGTTAGAACGCTAGACAAGACTCAAGAGGGAGGCGAACCAACTAATAAAAATCTCAGGAGAAAAGAGCCGAATCTAAAAGGAATACCGGGCCAACTCCAAGGGGGCCGAGTAAGAAGGAACAGAACAGCAAAGACAAGATTGAGGCGTATAACAGCAAAAACTGGGTCGGAGCGAATAAGGGCAAGGGGGTTTGCAGTTTCATAAGAGAAGGGCGGGGAGATGCCTCTATATTCTGAAAAAACAACTGACTTACCTTCAGGGTCGCGAGGAAGGAGGGGCAAAAGCTGGTAGCTTGGTCGCGAAAATCTTTCACAATAAAGACCAAGGAGGGACACTCTTGAGGAAGTTTTAGCAACCAAGAAAAAAAGTCAAGGGAGCCTAGCGCAAACGGAATGATCGGCAGTTGGGTGGAAACTCGAAGGAAAAAACGAGAAGGAACAGGAACGGGGGCCGGGGGGGTTCAAAGGTTTGTTGGGGGGGGGAGAGACAGACAACCTTGACCCCGACGTTTTGCTCTACCCCAGGAGAGCAGAAAGAGGGTAGCGCGGGGGGGAAGGTTCTCCGCGTCATTTTAAGCCGCCTTTGAAGGAAAAGGGGTTGGGTGGTAGAGGACAATTCCTCTGAAACCGAAGAAGCTACCACAAGAGCCCAGACCAATACCATGGAAACGCGAGGGGTGCAAAGTGTCGCCGCCAAGAGAAGAAGGCATTGTATTTCAGCTGAAAGTTTGAGACTTGTTCAGCAGGATCAAAGGGAGAAAGTCAGAGGACATAAAAAGGAAAAAGACGCTCAGCGGCTACAGTGTTGAAAACAATGAGGTCAAAGCGGCCAGTCGGAAAGGCTTATAACCTGAAGGTCGAAGGAACCGGGCTCTACAGGAAGGGGGGAGGAAAAGGCCATAAGTGTACAGCGATTATAACTTCAGATGAAGCAGAGAGAGGGTCAACTCTGTGCTTGGAAAAAGAAGATGCATAGGCGGAAGTTTAACTTCGAAGCCGCCTGGAGACATAAGGTTAAGCAATGTCCAGAGGGGGGCAGAAGGCTACGGAAGGGGTCCGCAGATGGCGCGCAGGATTGGGTGACAAGTCGGGGGAGAGGGACATGCTCAGAAACACCACGACAGAAACACCCAAAAACGCCAGAGAAAAAAAGGCGGATCGTTGGGAGAGCGAAGCAGTAAGGGACCTCCGTGAACCATCAGGAGGAAGTGGGCAGGTATCAAAGGAGTCAGGAAATGCCAACTGACCTGGGTGGATGTTCTGACCAAGAAAGGGCTCCACAACTGTAAAAGGCGGGAGCAATAAGTCACTACCGGTCAGACAAACGGTCAGGAATAAAGACCCATGATTTATGGTAAAGGGGGGAGGACGGCGAAAAGAGTCAGATTCACGAGGCAACTGGGAGGAGGACGATCACAGTCGGTCACTAATTTACGCAGAGAGTGAAAAGAGGCAGTAAACTCCCAAGTGGGGGGGCGGGAGTGGTCGCGAATAATCAGGGGGGGTCACACTCAAAGAAAGAGCGGGAAAGGGGGTCAGTGAATGAAAAGTTGAAATCAGATTGTAGGGAAAAAATTCCTCACTTCATTCCCCTGCCAATGGGAGCCCCAAAGAGAAGAACCAGAGGGAGCAAGAAATCTTTTGTTAGTAGACAAAGAGGAAATCAAGCAGAGGTGACAGACATGAGAGAAAAGGAGGTTGGAGTCCCCCCCCCCCCCCCCCAAACCACCAAGCCAACCACGCAGAGGCGAAGGGGACTAAAGTAAGAAAATACCTTTTCAGAAGGAAGAGAAGCTGCAGCAAAAAGACTACGGAAAGGAAAGCATAGAAACAGGGGAAGAAGAACAGGACCCGGAAGAAAGGCAAACTTCGCTTGGGGACTTCCGCCAAAAGGAGGGGAAGAAAAAGGACTACAATCTCAAGAAAGGAATCCACAGGAAAGCTCAAGGGGACTACTACGGAAACATGAAATTTTCCCCTAACACGAGAACATAAATACTAAGGAAAAACAACAACGTGAATCGGAGGAGGTAGATTGGTAAAGGGGGCCTTTTTCAGGGAAATTTGAAGTAAGGATGTGAAATCGCTTCTAGCCGATATAGGACTGGCGTTTTGGAGGGCCTGGGTCGTGAAAAAAGGAAACAGAAGGGGCGTCTTAAGCTTATGGTCCAGACCTTTCAGGTAACCGGGAGGAAAACGAGGGACGATAAAATGGGATCACGGCTGTGGGAAGGTGCAAAATTCAAGCAGGGTGCTTGAAGGGAGGATGGGTCACAAGAGGTCTGTAGCCCTTGGGATTCTCGAAGAACGCAGGGACGACAAAACTCAGAAAAGAGAGGGTGTGGCGGGAAAGAGGAATCTAGAGCACCGTTGAGATTGGCGGAAAAATCTGCACCAGGTCTTACTTCAAGATAGGAGCGGGCTTTGGCCATTGGGAGTTGATCACTTGGAGGAATTCATTGAACTGGGAAGAGAGGATAAACGTAAATTGGGGGGGCGCCCAAAAGAATTCAGTGGGACCAGGCTTTGGTTAGGACGTTGGGAGATAGAGGAGTGAGTGGAAAAGAGAGGACGATGGAAAATTGAAATTTATTCGCTCATGGGGCATAAAAAGGACGTGTAGTCAAACAGACACTTGTGAAGAGAACATCCCTGAGATTAAGGTTAATTCGACCAAAATTATCCTAAAAAGGACCCAAAAGTTGTGGTCCGTCATATGAATAACGGGGCAAGAGGGAAAGGCTTTCTGATCAGAAATCTGCCGGCATGGGGCGGGAGGGTTATGGTGAATCAGAGTGCGGGGGGAACTGGCACTCAAGGATGTAAACGAGGATAAGTCATTGAAGTGATTTGACGAGGAAAAAGGTCTCACGTGGGGTCAAGCGGCGATCAAAGAATCCAGGGTTTAAGGGCTGGGATGGTGATTTTCGAGCCTAATCAAAGGTCATCTAGAAGGCCAAGGTGGGCGGAAAAAAATTCCGTAAATGCGATGGGGCAAGGGTCGGGATATGATACAATGAGGCGGGGATCCCAAGAGGAGGGCGAAAGGGTTACAAATTCCGAAGATCGCTCACGTAGGAAGGTTAAAATAGGGGAGTAACTCCGGGATCCCGGCCAAGATAACGGAGATTGTAACTGAAAGAACCACGTAGGAAAGGCGGAAAGGTAAAGGGAGTCACAAGCAAGTGACCGGGAAATAAGGAATCATTGAAGATCGGAAAAAACGTTCGGGGCTGCACTAGGGAGTGTAAATTGAATCTTGGGGGTACTTCTGAAAAAAGGGATCTGTGGTGAAGAAGGTCAGAAAGCATGAATAAGGGCATGGAGAAGATTCGGAGGAAGAAAGGCCGGTTGACTCTCGTTGAAGCGATGATGGGGGGGGTGTCGGGGGAGTCCTCTGTCAAAAAGAAGGAGAGTTGAGAGACCCACATGAGGAAAATAGGGGAGTCTTTAACAGGGTGGGTTGGGAGGCTGTAAAAAAAAGGGGGGGGGGGAACTGCGGGGGATAAGATTTTATGCTAGTGTTAGACCTTTCGGGAACGCCCGAAGGAGGAACTGAGGGTTAGAAAAAAAAAACACATTTAATAAACGGTCAGGAGCCACTGGATGGGGTTTTACAGGATGGGACGCCAAAGTCCTTGATTAAGGTGCGCTGAGGGGCGCAGATTTTTCTCAAGGTTGGATGTTCGGAAAAGCCTGTGCCCCCAGTGCGAAACTGGCTAGGGATCCGGCCGTTTTGAAGAAGGGGGGGACTTCGGGGGACTCCTAGCCGCCCCAGTTAATGGGAAAGGAAGGGGGATGCGCTCTGATAGGAGGCCTCTGGCTACGGAAGAATTCACCGGTAACTGCTGCATGACCCATACGCACTGGTGGGGGGGGGGTGAGGTGGGGAAGAGGGGGGGTGGATGTGGAAGGGTGGAGAGGGGGGGAGTGGGTGGGGGAGGCATAATGGGGAAAGTGGGTTGGGGTTAAGAATGATTGAAAGGGGGAGGACGAAGGGGTGGAGATAGTGCAAGGAATTGGAGAAGGGTTTGGAAAAGTTGGAAGGGAGGAAGGGAAGGCGGAGATGGTGGGGGAGGATGTGGAGGGGGGGTGGGAGAGGGGCTTGGGGTAGAAGAAGGAGGTATGGGCGGGGTGAGGGAAAGTGTGGGGGAGGGGTGGGGGTGGGGGGGGAGGGGGACGATGGTTGGGTGGGGCAGAGCGGGATATGGGTTGGTGGATGGTTGAAGTGAGTGTGGTAGCCGGGAAGGGGTGAAGGTTGGAAGGGTGGTGTGGGGACGGTGGGGGTTGGGGGGTGGGAGGAAGATGAGGGGGAGGTGGAGGGTGAGGGAAGGGTCGGGAAGGAGAGGTGGGTGCGGCGGCGAGGTGGGAAGGCATGGGGGTACGTATGGTGAAGAGAGGGTTGTGGGGCGTTGGGGGAAAGCTTGGTGTTAATGAGTGTGCTCAGCATGGGGGGAGCGTGGAGCGGGAGCTGAGGGGGGAGGTTAGGGTGTCGTGATGGGATACGGGGGATAGGGGCTTGGGGTTGATGCAGGGTATTGGTGGAAGGGGGAAGGAGGGTGCAGGGTAAGGGAGCTGGAGGGGGAGCGGGGGGCGTGGGGAAAGTGGAGGGTGGATGGGGAGGGTGTATGGTGGGGAGTGGGGGTAGGGGAGTGCGAGGTGGTATGGAGGAGAGGGGGTTGGACTTGTGAGGGAAAGATTGGGGGAGTGGGTAGGAGGGGCATATGGGGTGGAGGTGGGCAGAGTGGGAGGGGGTGGGCGGGTGTAGGTTCCTGTGGATGGGGAGGGGGGAGGGCAGAGAGATTGGTGGGTAGTGGGGGGGGGACGTGTGGCGTAGATCACCTGGGGGGTCGTGGAAGGTGAGAGGGCGTCGGGAGGTGGTTGGTGGTGGAGAATAGGAAGGGGGTTGGGTGGGGGATGGGGGGGAAAGATGAAGGGAAGGGAGGGAGGGGGGGGGGAAATGGTTTGCAGGTAAGGAGGGAGTTGTGGGTGGGGGTGAGGAAGAGGGGTAGAGGGTACGTAGGTTCATGGGAGGTGAAGGGGTGGCAAGTGGGGGGGTATGGATGAGGTTGGCAGGGAGTGGGGGGGAGTGGGGGGTAGAAGAGTAGGGGTAAGGGCGGGGAAGAGTTAGTGGGAGGGAAGGAAGGAAAACAGGGGAGGGGTGGTGAAGGGCACAAGCAGGAGGGGCCAGAGGGGGGGGGGGGGGGGGAGTGAGGGTATTGGAGATGAGGGGATAGTGGTCCTGTTGAAGTGGGGAAAAGGGATTGTGGAGGGAGTTGGGTGAGGTGAATTAGAGTGCGGCCGTCAGGGAGGGACGGAGAAGGGGTCAACATGGCGGCGCGAGGGGTGGGTGTGGGTATGAGGGGAGAGGGGCATGGGTGGTTGAGGGTGGGAGGGGGGGATAGTTGGGCGGATGAGTGGGGGGGGATTAGGGCTTGAGTGGTGGGTAAGGAGGGGGGAGAGGTGTTAGAAAGGCGTGGTTTGCTATCACAACAGAAAGGGGGAGAAGGAACGAATGTGTGTGGGAGGGTGTGCGGGAGTCTGGGAAGTGTTTTGGCCAGGTGGTGGATGGAAGGGGAGCAGTTCTACAGAAGGGAGGGGGGGGGGAGTATGTGGGGATGGGAGGGGTAGACGGGAAGTACGGTGGAGGCAATAGGGAAGGGAAGGGGGGGGGGGCTGGGAGGGGGGAATGGGGAGGGTATGTGGGGAGGTAGTGGTGAAATGAGAGTGAGGAGGGGGGAGAGTGAGGGGGGGGAAAGGGGGTGGGTGCGCGGTTGGGGGGGAAAGGGAGGGGGGGTGGAAGGTCGGGTGGGTGGGGGGTGTGGAGGGATAGGGTAGCGATGTAGGTGGGGGGTTCGTTTGGCGAGTGGCAGTTGGGTAGAAAACGGGGGAGGGGGGGGTTGGAGATGGTAGATTTCAGGGGCCTCAAGTGCGGTTAGCCGAGGAATGTTGTCACTTGTAGGAGCCCAGGAGAAGCGAGGAGTTGATGGCTAGTGGTTCTAGGTGAAAAGTGACCCACAAGGGGTCGGGTTCATTGACGGAAGGAGTTAGTACTTAAAAACAATCAGGCGATAGTGCCAGTTAAAACCTCCATCAAGGTCGGCAGGAGTGAAGAGAAACACTAAGAAGAATGGGGGGAAACCGAGCCATCTGAAGGGCTAAGGGTCGGGAAGTAGCTGCCCCATAGGTCTCAACGGATAGGGACTCTTGATGTTGAGAGGAAGCCGGAAAAAAGGAGGGAGGCAACGAAACAGGCCAAGAAAGGAAACTGGCGATACAGGCTGAGGGTGCGAAAGATTACAAGGGTTCAAGGTTAACGTGAGGGGGGGGTAGAGGAAGCTACGCTATAAAAAAAGAGACACATTTGGAGCCTTTGCAGGGACGGGGGAGCTTCTCAATTGCATCAGAAGGAAAGGAGATGGTGTGGGAATTAATGGGGGTGGGGGAAATTGAACAAGGTTTACCAAAAAAGCAGTGGGGCGACGTGTCGAGGAAAGAGGCCGTAACAGAAAAAATAAACTTGGCCCGGGAACGTGGAGAGAAGCGCAATACCTTAAAGGGGGGAATGGGGAAGGGGGAAGCGGGAAAGGATTTGCGATCCTTGGGGCCATATCTAAAGTTAACAAGAAAGGGTCTAAGATCAAAGCCTGGGCTATGGTGGTAACATGTGTTTTAGGGAAGAAGAAGGGGGTTAGAGACAGAGAGTCCGGCAACTTTTTATTTTCCTTCGTGTTGGCTAATGAACTCAAAAGCTTGGTACGAATATAATCGGAAAGTGGTAAGGGGATATGGAGGCGGGGGGCCAACTTCGCAGGGAAAGGAAGGAAATGGCTTGTTCTCTGCTGGATCACGGAGTGGCAAGAGCCAATCAAAGGGGGTCAGAGTCCGAAGATGGGGAGCGGGAAAGGGGAAGGGAGGGGGGGCAGGAGACACAAAACAACTGCATGTCTAAAAGGGAGGATAAAATCCAGTTCAAAGTCCATTACGAGAGGCACTCTTTGGGGGGGTTGGGGGAGGAGCCCGTGCAACTAGAAAAAGGGGGAAAAAATGATGAATCTCTCTCAAAACCCCCATGGGAGAAGAGATGGGGGAACGAGGCACTGGTATGGAGGGCAATCCCAGACAACGCGAATCGTAAAAAATCGGAAAGTCAAATCGGATTGAACCGCACGTACAATTAAGTCACCAAGGCAGGGCATGAACACAGGGGGAACCGGTCAGAGAACAGAGCAACTCTCTCCTTGGAAGTAATGTGATTGGTACTAAAAACTAAGTACGGAAGAATAGAAGCAAAGAAGATGACTTACCGAATCAAGAGGGACTTCGAGGGGCGCCCATGATGGAGGATGTTACCGGGAGGAGACCCAATGAAACATGGAAGGGAGGGGAAAGTTCGGCACCAGTGGAGGGGGAAAAAAAGTGACCCACCCATCTGGACTGGAAGAGGTAACTAAATCAAGAGGATGTAAAAAAAAGATGTCTCGAGATAACGGCGCAAACTGAGGTAGGGGTTTCGAGAAAAAGTCACACGGCATATTCACAAAATTCTTGGGCTCTGGCGAGAGACAGCCGGGGGGGGAAAGGGAGTTTGTGAGGAGATCCAGGAACCACGCACATTATAAAGTATAACCTACCTCCTAGGATGGGGGTGGGGGGTAACAGTGAACGCCCTCTAATATAAAGTTAGACTCAAAGAGTAGCTCAAGAAGGCATTTGCAGGGATCCTTGATTGGAAGAACCCAAAATGTGCATAGAGGGAAGGGAAATGGTAAAGGTCGCCAGGAAGATAAAATCAAGAATTCAGGAAGGAAAACTAGGGATCAGGGGCCAGAAAAAGGCCATCCAAAAAGTTCGAGCCTAACGCATTTAAGTGGGGGAAACGGGTGGGAAGTCAGCCCTACTCCCTGCCGTAATGTTAGGAAAGCACAAGAAAATGTGTAGGGATGCAGAGGGAGGGAAGTATACATTCGGAGGGTGGAAAAGAAGACCTGAAGGCCTTATTTCAGCAGGGCAACATGCTTGGGGGGGAAGTTGGGGAGGGGGCGAGAGCAGAATTGTAGAAAGCTTGAGAGGGACGCTCCGGAATACCAGTGGACTAGAAGGAGAAAGGTTTTGATTGTACCATCGCAATAATGACAGCTCAGTACTCCTGCTGAGGTGGCCGGGGGATCGAGAGGGGGGCTATAAATTCCTCGCAGGTTAAGATCCTTGAGTAGGGGGGGGAACGACTGAAAATCAAAAGAACAATGAATCAGTCGGGGGGAGCTCCACGCAAAAGGTTTCAAGGAGGGAAGAGAAAACAAGGGGAGTTCTGTAGAAATCACGGCAGGGCCGGGGGGGGGGCCTATTACATTCTCTCCCGAGGCTAGGGGAGAAGATTCAGGCGGAGAAAGAAAAAGACGCATTAAAGGGAAAGGGGACGTTTCAGGGAGATAAAAGGCAAAGAGGTGTCCACCTTCATAGCTTCTCTGAAACGGCAGATTATCCGAGGGGAGCTGGGTTAGTCACCACGGGGTAAGGGGTAACTGAGTGCCTCCGAGCCAAGGAAATAAGAATGGGATACACCAAAGAGAGAAAAGGTGCATCCCTGAACGTTGACCTTAGTTGTTGGGATATTAACATAAAAGGTCTAGAAGGGGGGGGCAGAGACGCCTTCAGGCTCGCCAGTAGAGACTAGGGACCGAAGTTAGCCGGAGGTCTCCAGAGAAGTGTAACTCCTGATGGGACAGGTGGGGGGGTGGTTTATCGGGAAGGTATGAAGCCCTTAACGGGGAGACGACGAAAGGGTCCCAGAGGAATGGGGAAGTCAAATACCGGCAGTTGAAGTCAGGGCAGAATAGGGAGACTTGACGTTTGGGGAGGGGGGGACAGATTTTTAATTTGACGCGAAAAAGGGACTTTGATCGACCTGGGGGAACGCCATGTCGGGAGAGGGAGAGACCGGCAGTTGTAAGCAAAGTCAAACGGAGGTCCTTCTGTTCTCTGAGAAAGCATTAACATTACGACTCCAAATCCTCAACGGAAAAGTTGGACGCGAGGCTGAATGGAATTGGAGAATCACTTGCACCGAATTATTTAGGAGGCAATGCTGATCGGGCATTTTCAGTCCGACACTACTCAGGTTCCATCAACATGAAGAGTGGCAGACGCTAATTAAGTTTGGAAGGGCAATCGGGTTGGAGCCTAAGGGTCGGCAAATGGCTTATGAAATCTTTTTCAGCGAAGACCAAGTCCAGGAGACCCATCGATCGGGAGGAGGAAAGATTTGAAGAACCGGCTGTACCATCACACTGGAAAGGGTGATCAGAGGGGTCAAAAGACTTCAGCGTCCTCCTTAAAAAAGATTTGAAGCACGAGACACTCGACCCTGTCCACAAGAGAGAGATCTTCTTGAGGCAAGCAGGGCCATCAAGATTAATTGCAATCTAAAGAGAGGGGGTAAGGGGGAAGGAAGGCTCAAAATCTGGAGAAATCAAATGAGCGGGGCTCTAAGACACAGAGGGGTCACAATACGGGATCCACTTTCAGAGGGGAACAACTGAAGGAAAAACCATGGGAAAGAGGTGGGGAGGGGCATCTAGAGAAACCTGGATCGCTCAACGTCCAAATCATCTTCCAGTTCTTG
>Ga0179591_1344017_pt1 | contig 10662 bp, 8 predicted proteins | sample CZOMad2_1_08_16f_FD_182891 | JGI IMG/M metagenome (GOLD analysis project Ga0179591, IMG submission 182891) | Vadose zone soil fungal communities from Angelo Coast Range Reserve, California, USA - CZOMad2_1_08_16fungal (PacBio error correction) | ecosystem: Environmental > Terrestrial > Soil >...
CAGAGGACTGGAGGGAAAAGTACCGAATCTTCCCTCCTAGGGAAAGGGGAATCTACTTAATCCTACTCGGAGTATACTAAAGAGGTATCCTAGCAGGGGGGCTAGCAAGATACAACAAAGCTAGTCCGTAATAGAACGCAAAATCCAAAAACGTACCTGACAGGAAGTAAAGAGGAGAAGATACCTTCCTGTCTCTGTCTGACATTCCAAGTTATTGGAAAGAGCTGGGGAAGGGGGGGGTTCAAGAGAAAGAAATCTTGAGGGGGAAATGAAGCGTCTTCCCTTTACGAAGGCTCGTCATCATTGGAATGAAAGGAGGGGGAAGTCGGAGAAAAGGCGCTGAAAAAAATTGGGAGGAGGTGACGTAAGAAGTGGCGAAGGCGGGGGTTGATCTAGGGAAGAGGAACGCTCGAGCATACAAAGGGGGGAGGACTTTGTTCTAATGAGAAAATCTGAAAGAGAAGATGAGGAGATTCAAGCAATGACGCTTTTAAAAAAACTAGTGTGACGTCGCACGTTAAGAATACGAAAAGGAGGGGGACACCAATCCAGACTACTCAGGGGGAGCATACCTGGTCGGAGTGGGCGGAAACCGCCCAAAGGAGGTGATGCCGATGGCTTTGGAAGACGGGAGTTAAACTGTGGGGTCACAAAAACCCGGAAAAAGGGTACCCCGATATTCGGAATTCTCGACCGGGTGACAAGTCATAGTTCGCCACAAAAGAGGATCTCTGAAAAGGAACCTTTGCACGGGACGGCAGGAAAAGACAAAGGGTCTTGTCGAAAACTATGCTTCAACGTAGGTGAGGCGGCATTCAAAAAAAAGAAGGAAGGTGGAAGGGAGGGGTGCTGAGGGGGAAACTTCCTTTAGATGTAAAGGGCAGGTATTAGGGGTCCCTTGCCTTACACAGAAAAGGGCACGGACCGGGATAGGGCTCTGACGCACGAGACTCAGGAGAGAACTTCAGTCTGACCCTTAGAACGGAGAAGGCAAGAGGAGGGAATTACTCCTCATCCCGGTTCGCATTCAACGAGAACCCTTCGTTTAATAAGCGTGATTGGAAACGATAAGGGGAAATTCATGTAAGGAAACGAACTTCGGGGGGGGGAAAGTCTCACTTCTCCTTCTTTTCCTAAAAAGCCAACTCAGCTCATCCTACAGAAGAGACGGCCACCCCAGGGAAAAAACAAAAACGGGGGAGGTTAAAAGGAGTCGCCATATGGGGGGAGATGTTGCCTCTGGTAGGCGGCGTGAATGTGACAAGGATTGGGAATACATTTAGGGAAAAAGTGAGAAAAAAAAAAACATGGGGGGTTGTAGAGTGCATGACCCTTATTTACATGTGGGGGGGGTGGTTTTGGGGGGGGGGGGGTTGGGTGGGGGAGGGGGGGGGAGGTAATAGGGAAAAAAAGTCTTCTAAGGAAGAATATGGGGGGGTGGGGGGGTGTCTGATAGGAAGGACTTCCTCCTTTAGCAAAAGGGACTTCGCTTCTCTCTCCGTCGCAGAGAGGGGTCGCTCAAAATCCAGAACCGAAAAGTTCGAAATCGAGGAAAAAAAAAAAAAAAAAAGGTAACATAGATAAGTAAAAGGGGGGGGAACTTCACTGGCCGGGGGGGGAGGCGCGCTACTCGTTTGTGCCAAAGGAATCTAATACAGAGCTAAATGAGGAATTCCTGAAAAACTATGATTCATCAAAAAAGAGGGGGGGGAGAAAGGTCCAGCAAAAGCCAAGGGGTAGTTTGTCCATCTCGTTTCTCCTTCTAAGAAGGTATTTGGTACGTAACTCAATGGGGGAGGAAAGGCGGGGGTCCCGTCAAAGAAAGCATCTCAGGAAAACTTTCACAATCAAAAGAAAATGGAGGAGAGACTGGGGGAAGGACTAACGCGTTGTCCGACTCCGCGGGGCCGAATCGAATTCTCGTAGTATGAGCTGAAAGAAAAGGAGGAACTAAGTAAAGGGACCTCAAAGAAAGGAGGACACGGAAAGGCAAAAAGGATCCGGGACGGGCCTTGTCTCTTTTGCCTATCAGATCACGCAGCTTAGAAGGCGGGCTCGCACGGCGTGAAACGAAGGGGGGAGGGGGTTAGAGGGGACAAGGTCGGCCGTGTAAAAAAAAAGGGTCTATCAGCAAGGAAAGGGAAACGCGTTGCGGGAGAGGTAATACGCCCTCCGAAAGAACGGGAAAAGGTTTAAAGGCCCTGATCGGTGGAAAAGAGATAAACCTCTCCAAGGGAGAATGCTGCTGCTGTCAAAAAGGAGGGGAGGAAAAAAGGCCGTTTTATTTGACGCCGAAGGGGGCAGTTGCAAGGGGAACGTTGATCCGATAAGATCGATGCAGGCATGGGAAAAGCAGTGTCCTTCGCGAAAAGCCAGAGATCACGGGGGGGTGAGACCGAGGGAAAGAGGGAAGAAGGCGTTCGCTTAGCCAACGGTACCATTACACGAGTCATCACCATCCAGAGGAAAAAGCTTGAAGGGAAGTCCAACTAAGGGAGAACTCTTGCTGGAGAAAAGAAATGGGAGGAACTCTAACCCACCTTCAGATAAGGGGGACATTTCCGTCCAAGGGAGGGTAAGAACAGCGATCGTGGAAAGGAATAAAAAAAGGTCATACCAGGAATTCCCGGGGAGGGGATAATCTCCTTAGCACACCTTAAGACGTTGGATGACGCAAGCAAAAATCAACCGAAAAGTGACCTGGTCAGAGTAGGGACGTCAGGCCGCTCCCTAAGGACTTTAAAGAGATGGATACACCGAAATTTCCAAAGGTGCGCAGAAAAGGGGAAATGAACAAACACGATCACTTCGCCAAAGTAACACTAGGGGAGTACAGAAAGGCCGAATAAAAGAGGTAAAATCATAAGGTAATTCTTCAAGGAATCTGGCCTGTACTAGGGTGCCCCGAAAGACAGGTGCTTCTACTTCGGTCTTCTCAGGGGTGCTATGAAGGGGAGGTTCGGGGATACAGTTAGCCAGAAAAGGCCACCCTTTTAGATTCAAAGGATGTGAGCAACAAGCAGCGGAGTCTACAGAGGTTAGAAAAGGGAGGCTGTGAGGACCAAGGAGAGATCAGTTGCGAAGTGAATCGGATCGTCTAGGAAAAAATGGATCTAAACAACAAAGAGGGAGAAAAGAGAGATTATCACAGCTTCGTACGCAAGGAGCCGATGAAAAGAGGCTCTGGGGCATTAATCATCTACTGGAGAGATCAAGGAGGGGAGTAAGAAGACATCTGTTGGTTTAGCAAGATACTAAGCGATGATAAAAAGATTCAAAAAAAATTGTCATCGCAGAGTATCCTAAAATTAACCTCGGACATGTGTCAAAATATCGTGAGTCGTGCCTAGACGATGCCTCATTCACGGTGGAGGGAATCTTGTCAAAAGGAGGGATTTGTCCGGGGGGGTATTGAAAAGACTTTTGTGGAAACGTCTGGAAAGGGGATCGGGCATCAATGGCCCTTTAGGTTCAATTCCTCCGGGGGCTGGGGTTACGGTTTCTCTTAAGGGAGCACTGCAGTAGTTTTACAGGGACTCCTATATAGGGAAAAGGGGGGGGGGGGATGAGAATCTCGTATCGTAACGAATTTGAGAAAAGGGATCACGTACTGACCGTACTGGGACGATGTTATCTATGCGACGGGGGCAGGACGCTGAAAGAGGGCCTTCGCACGGCCCATTAGGATCAGGAAGGGGGGGTGTAAAAAGACCACCCTCTTGTATGGCAGGTTAGAAAGCGTACTCTGAGGGGGGCCTGGGATGACTATAATACCACGAGGAAAGACTTACAAGTGCTTTTGTCAGACCCCCCCCCCGAAAAAAAAAGGTTGGGGAGAAGGGGGGGGCATCAAAGTCTAGGTGTTTACAAAAAGAGGGGTCCAAAGCGGGATCGCTTTGACTCTACTGGGTGACGAGTTCCTGGAGAGGGTCCGATCGGGGGGAAGGGAAAAGCAAGAAAACTGAAGAAAGTAAGCACGACCAAAAGGAAAAAGGTGAGGAGGCAACGCGTGAGTTGGAGGGAGAAAGGGGCTAGTATCCAGAATCCTGAAGGAGAGAGGGATTCCCTAGTGGCACCCTGGGGCGCTGACAGGCTACAGAGGACTCAAAAAAAAAAAAAAGACCTTCTCGGCCTATTTCTACCGAGAGGATATTTAATGCAAGGGCGGCCGTACGCCGCAGAAAAAGAAGGACTATCCCGAAGGACCTTGCAGGGAGAGGAGGACAAGGAGGAAAGGCTCTCCAGGAGCGCGCCGCCTAAAAGGGGGGGTTCCTTCTTCTAGAAAATTCGTGGGGTCTCAGAAAAGAAAGAAATCTCAGGGAAAACTCAGGGAGTCAACAAGGGGGGAAAAGAAATGTGTGGGGGGTTGAGGGGTTGCCTCTTTTAGTCTTGGGGGGGGGCAGTATGTTACAAGGTCCTCATTGAGTTCCAAAAAGAGGGGGAAGTGAAAAAAGAAGGGACTCCGTGATGGCCTGGGTAATAGAATCTGAGGGAATCAAATTAGGCGTGGGGGGCGATTAACTCATATGCTGAGGATTCAACTTCCATGTAGCTACCGGGACTTTCTATTCCGAGAAAAAGGGAAAAAAAAAGAATCGAATAAGCAGATAGCCGGACATTCGGAAAATCGACAACAACAAACAAACGAGAAATAGCACATGAAGAAGGACCGCCTATATTTATTCTCTCGCGTGGGGCACGCCAATGCGAGGCAAGGAGGGTCGCTACATGGGGGAAAAAGGAAAAGATTACGTGAAGAAAGGAAGGGGGCGTGCTATAAAGTGCTTTCCAGCCATCCGCTCAAATACATGGGTCCTTGAGAGCGGGAGTGGCTCCCTTCTCATCGGGGGGGGGGGGGGAGGGGGAACTCAGGGGGGCCCGTTAAGAACACAAAAAAAAAAAGACCAAAACGCAAAAATACAATTGCCGACTAGTTGAAGGCCGGGTTTACGGGAAGAAGGACTTCCCCGAGGAAGGAAAGCTGGTTGAGACACAAAGAAGGAAGCCGGCCCCCTCCACTATCTGGAGAGCGAAAGTCTCATTAGGGGGGGGGAGCGCCGAGGAGGGGGGAGAGGGGGTTCCAGGGGTCAAGGGTGACCACGCCTAGAAAGAAACGGCTCCTGAGGAGCGTACGCCGCTGCGCTGCTAGAGCCTGCGCCGGGGACGGGAGGACATAGGGGGGGGATAAAAGGCTAAAATCGGGGGTCTATTAGAAAAGAGGCTCCCGTCCGTGCCAGCAACTTTCATATCGGGAAAAGAAGAGTCCTTCTAACCTCTCCAGAGAGGAATGGATCTAGCCCAACCAAGGTAAAAAGGAAGCCTGCCTCCAGAGACTTTGGCCTAGGAGTGGAAGTACTACAAATCAAAGGAGGAAGAAAGCTTCAGGACTCTATGGTTTCGAACACAAAGAGGACAGTACCTCTGGAATCTCGAATCTCTTTTGAGCAGTTTCTCGGCCAGGCCCACGCAATGGGAAGAGGACGAGTTCGACTACATCAAAAAGGAAAAGGTGGGAAGGAAAACTCCTCATATTAACGCGGCATTTCTTACTCAGGGAGGGGTGGGTAAGAACTCGCACCAAAAGAAAGAAGGATCCCTGGGAAAGGAACCAGGCGGAATAAGGCGGGAAGAGGTCCCTGCGCTTGTCCCCTGTCAAACACATAGTCTTTACCAGGAAGGGGATCCAGGAGGAGGATCCTGAAACTTATCAAAATTTTTAGGCAAGCTAGCTGAAAAAGAAGGGCAAAGAATCTTCCTGTACAAAGCACAAATTCCGGCGGGGGGGGAAGGGGGCACCGGGACTCCCGAATACTTTGACGAGAAAAAAATGTGAAAAAAAAGATGGGGCCTATCGGAAAGAGTCACGTCACCATCCAGGGGGAAGCCAACAGATTATGACACTACCGTCAAAATCAAGGAGAATCATACCAGGGGCTTCACGAAGTCGCGGATGGGCCCGCTAAAGATGGGGGGCAGGGCTACTTGGAGGAGGATCCTACTGGGATAGGGGGGCTGACTAGCGGGCGGGAAGAAAAAACCTTGGGGTGAGAAGGGGTCGTCTAAGGTGAGACGGAGCAGCGTATGAACCCGTCATTCCTCCGAGCGGAAAAGGGACAGGGGGGACAGTTGGAAAGAAGGTTAAAGAGAGCCGGTGAAAAAGAACTAGCACACACAACAACTTAGGAAAAAAGAGATATATGACGGCCGTGCGACTCCGATCACAGGAAACTGAAGTCCCGTTAAGCAAAAAGATAGAAGTCCAGCGAAGGCAGTATACGACCATCTGAAGGGTTACTCAGCCAGGGCAAATACCAGTGGGCTATTCCGAGGAAAAAAGAATAGTCAAACGTCACCCTGAAAAAAAAGGATCAAGGGATCACAAAAGGCATGCCGACTTCACAGAAAAGAGGGGGAGCTGTGGGAAGAGAACTTTTGGAAGGAAAAAACGTCGCCGGGGAGGAGAAGGGAAGGGGGGGTGCTCCGCAGGGGGGGCTCTTCAAGCATTCCAGGGGAAAAGCGGGTTCATTGAGGGGGTGCCAGGAGGGGGGGGGGAAAAAGTCCAGGGTGTTACGGACAACAAAACGTCGCGGGGAACTGAATACGAGAGGAAAAAGATCTTCCCTTGGGTTTTTTGGGCGGAGTCTCAAAGGAGAAAGAAAAAGAGACCTGAAGGGACCCCTTAAGAGAAGTTCGTATTGAGGGGACAAAAAAAAAAAAAGGCACCAGAACGGGGTCTATTTTCCTACAGGTCGCCTGCGTACTCAAGCGAGGGAAGGGGGCGGAAAGGAAGGGGCGGGGGGGGGGCTGGGGAAAAAAGACGAGGGGAAGGAAACGGGGGACGCGGACCTTCGGAAAGAATGATCGAAGGGAAGAGTTTACCCGGGAGAACCCGAGAAGGTGAAATTCCAGTTCAAGGAAAACTGACGGGGTTACTATCGGAACACTCCTACTTCTTCAAGTAGCTAGATGGACGTCTTCAGGGGGGGTGAAAGGGGGAGGAATGGGAGGGTTGCAGAAGGGGGCAGCATAATCAGAAGGAAGTTCCGAAAGTATAAGGAAGCGATCATCCCTTTAGAAACGGGGAATGACTTTACGGGGGAACCTCTACCTCTAAGGAAGAAAGATACCGAGGAGCCCTTCCCCTTCGGGGAAAAAGAGGCCTACGCAACAGCAAAGGGGAAAACCGGGCGTAACCAAGGAGGTCCCGTGTTTTACTGCTCAAGGACATGAGAGACCGTAAAGAAAAGGTCAGGGAAAAGGATCAAAAAGGAGTCCTCAAGTCAAAGCAACTCATCTAGGAAAGGAGAGTCGGGCCATCGCGTGGGAACGGCTAGGTATTCAAACTGAAGCCATTTTAGTTGGTGGTGGGAAGCTGGGGAAGCTGGGGGGATGGTCCAAGCCTCCTTGAGGGAAAATTCTAGGAAGAGATGGCCCTCATTACCCAGTTGGACTGTCTTTGGAGCAGCTCGCCAGAAAGAGTGGTGGGAATGAACTCATAGGGGGGGGAAACAGACATGGACCCTCGAGGGAGACTTTCTTGCCCCCACGCGCCTCCAGAGAAATCCATATATGCGGCAACAAAGTTGCAAACTAGAAAAAAGGGTGTAGGAAGGAGGGGGTGGAATGGCATGGGTATTCGAGGAGGAGCGTGGGGAACAGCCATATGCACACAGAGGAGGCCGCTTTTCTCTACATTGAGGGTTAAAAGAAAGAACTATGAAGCCCACCCTGCGCAGAAAAGACAGGGAGTTCTGGGGGGCTAAGCAAGGTGAAAAGGGAGCCAAAGTCGTTTGGGAAGCAGTTGTCTTTGTTCTAACTCAAGTAGATCGAGGTGTCCGTAAAAAAGCCAACAAGCGGGGGGGACAACCACATCGAGTTTCCTTACCAGGAAGGGGGGGGGGACGACTAAGGCTGTTGGGAAGAAGAATGCCCTTATTATTATAGTGACAGTCCTGGGACTAAGGAAAAAGGTCAAATAAAGGGGGGCTATTCGAAGGCTGTTGATCTCCTACTGGACTTGAAGAGGTGCCAGATCAGGAAGGAAAGATTCAGTACGGAGTGGATTCCTGGAAAGCTTCTCTTCTTCCATTAAAGGAAGTTTCCTGTTCTACAAGGGACGAAGGTCCTCTCGGAGTGAAGGGGAGTTAAAAAGATCTCACGATGAAAGGCCCACTACTTATAACCTCTCCAGTAGAAGGATCATCTTCCCGAGCACATCCAGAAGGGAGACAAAGAGCCTTGGAGCATTCCGAGGGCCATCTAGAATGACGGGGTGCCGGAAGTATATTTTCCTACTATACGATCGGGAAAATTCAAAGTGTCCTCATTAACTCGGCAGAGAACCATCGATATGAAAAGGGGGAAGACCAAAGAAAAAGATCGGGGAGGAGAGTCTTGGTCAAGCCGGAAAGGGGAAGGAAAATCACCTTTTACCAGGAGAGTAGGTGGAACCTCACCAAAACCGAGTAAAGGGGAAGGAAAAGCCAACGGGAGAGGAAAGTTCTGGGGAGTTGTTGTAGGGGGAAAGGAACCTCCGGGGAGTGGACATTGTCCTTCCCTTGAAGAAAATCACGAAATACTTGGAGAAGGGCCGCGTGCCCAAGCAAAGAGTCAAGGTGTCCTTTGAAATATGTGGAAAAAGGGGCAAAGAGAACCTTTGGATGCAAAGAGAGGGGCTAGCACCCGGAGAAGAAAAGCTCTCAACCTTAAGGTCCTGCGCAACCATCCGGAACGGGAAAAGGGATCAGATAATGAAAGAAGGACCTGATGGAGAATATGACTGGCATCGGAAGCACTATCATTCGAAGGAGACTTACCAAGGGGGGAGGGCCGAACTGAGGGACAAAAAAAGGAATGCGGAGGAATGGGGGAGAAACCGTACAGATAAATCATAGGGAGAATAGCACAAGTAGGAGGAAATTGAGCCTAAGAGAAATTATGGGTCTGAGAATCTGGGATGGGGGCAGAGCCCACCTTGTATATGCCCGTGTATTATAACAATCCTCGGGGGCCTCATCAGAAAGCTAGTGCTAAAGTATCGGTCAAGAGGGGGATCATGTGACTTCCATACAAAACTCGGGGGAAAAATCTCTAAAGAAAAGTGTTATGAGTCGTAGGGGGGGGGGGGAAATCACCGTCAAGGGAAAAATGAAAGATAGCGTCCCACAGTCAGCCATCTAGGAGGCCATACAGAAAAAACCTGAGGGGGGCCTCTAAGACTATACCGGGGGGGAACGGACGAAAGGTAAAGAAGAGCCTCAGGACTCATTCTCCTAACGGACAGGGAAGGGGGCAAAGAGAAAACCTGCTTGTCAAAAGTTGAAGGAAGGACGCATTCACTGTCTTATGAGGGGGCACGGACGGGTATTTTCCCAGGAGGCACAAGGAGAAATTGCTGGGGGGGGAAAGAGAAACTTGAGAGGGGTGGGAGGAAAATGAAAAGGTTCTCATCAAGCATGTCCGAAGGACTGGGGAGGGGGGGGGGGGTTTCCATTCTCTGAGGCCCTGAATGGAAGGGTGACAAAGAAGCCTTTGGAACCGGGCTAGCTGAAAGAAGAAATACAACCCGGTGTGCTAATTTCAGTAGAGGATCACAAGAAAGGGGAGGGAATTACGGGGGGAGAGAAGGAAACGTACACGCAGGGGAAAGAGTGAAGAACGGACATGGCAACGGAGATCGAAGGAAGGCGGCCTACCACCCTCGTGTCTCCTGGGAAGAAGGGACAAGCACGCCCGTACTCTTTGGGGGGGGGCGGAATCCCTAAAATAAGAGACGAAGTTGTAAACAAAGAAATGTCTTGAAGTTGCTTGGAGAGACGACCGTTCTTCTACAAGCGCTCTGCGTCTAAAAGGGCGTCATAGGGAAAAACTCTGATGGGACGTGACGCTTAAACGGGGGGGGGAAGGCGGCCATACTGAACAAGTGCGGCTCCTACGGTTTCAACTCCTATAGTGGAGTGCGTCATTCAAGTCAAGGGAAAACAGAGCAGGCTGAGTGATCAAAAAGAGAAAAATGTGGGGGGGGGGGGGGTGGGGGGGGGGGGGGGTTGGGGGGTGGGGGGGGTGGGGGGTGGTGGGTGGGGGGGGAGGGATGGTTATTGGTTGGTGTGGTTGGAAATTCTTTGACAGCAAACAAGGCCCAACCGTCCTCTGTTCAGAGCCTTACCTCTCCCACGGAGGGGGAACTCTCGAAAGAGAGGCGCCCAACTTAAAAAGCTGTCAAGAGAATCCTCTTTGGAAACCCTTCCTAGAAGCGTGTCCTACTCTTCCTTTCTGGTGCCGGCCCAAGCGCGATCCCGAGAATGGCCTTTCGGAAGAGGAACTTGATCTGGGAGGTGGGTTCTCCTTAGGGAAAAAAGGGCCTCCATCTCAGGAAAGCGAGTCTTCCTCCACTCTATGACCCCTTCTATTAAATGACTCATCCATGGGGGAGGGGATATGTTGGGCTGTGTGAGAAAGTTATGTTAACTGAAAAAAAGGGGGAGGATCCGCTTAGGGGAAGACGCCTATTATAGGAAAGGAGATTGCTCATTACCCATTAAAGGGGAGAAGGTCTGAGACCCTAAGCCCGGAACTCATAGGGGGGACTTCCTCCAGGAGTGAGCCTCGCCCTAGAAAAAATAGAGCGCATCCTATATGCGGCTTAAGGGAAAAAAGGTTGAG
>Ga0179591_1168471_pt1 | contig 10661 bp, 10 predicted proteins | sample CZOMad2_1_08_16f_FD_182891 | JGI IMG/M metagenome (GOLD analysis project Ga0179591, IMG submission 182891) | Vadose zone soil fungal communities from Angelo Coast Range Reserve, California, USA - CZOMad2_1_08_16fungal (PacBio error correction) | ecosystem: Environmental > Terrestrial > Soil >...
ACAAAACTGGGGAAATAAGCGAAGAAGAAAAAGGAAAAAACTTCATAAGAAAACACGCTTTGGGACCCGTGCGTGTACCTGATCCAAGAACCGTCCGATCACAAAAAAAGGACGGGACCAATTCCTGAAGCGAGCTTGAAACAATAAGAAAAAAAAACAGCAGGTGGTACGGTTGCTCGTGGGGGAGAAAAAAGGATCTCTAAAAAAACGGCGGCTCTGTTTACAGCCGACGAAAGAAGACTTGCCGCTCGGTCAACTTTGCGCTGCCGTCAAAAAAAAAACAAGGGACGCACCGCCCAACTCAAGGGAAAAAAAACCCCCGGAAAAAGGAGGAAAAAATGAACAACCTCATCTTCCGAGCGGGACAAAGAAACAACCGCATCGTCCACGATCTCAGAAGTGACTCAACATCGTCGAAAACAAATGCGCAGAAACAAGAGGGCACAAATAGAACGGCTTTGGAAATCGAAGAGAGCCCCGGCACCACAAGCGAGCTCGGTGTGGCAAAGACACTGAAGAGGCTCGGCCGTGAGACATCACCCCGCACCCGGGAGTAAAGAACGAGGGACTCTCCGAACAAACAAGAAACACCCCGGAAACGGGAAAATGAAAGAGGGGAAAGCGCAAGGGGTCATCGCATACTAAAAAACGAAAAACGGCGGGGGAAGGGAACACATAAGGGGAATAAGGATTCAAATCATTCAAAGAGGAAAGAAATTAACAAGAAGAGGGATTATTAAAATGGCTTTGAATTAAACCGTCGTAGGTCGAGGACGAAAAAAGTCATTGGGCATCAAACGGAACTATCGGAACAGAAGACTTAGGAAAAGAAGGTAGAAGGATGTGAGACAGTAAGGGGGCGGGGGAAAGGGAAAAACCCGACCGATGAAATCAGCCTTTCAAGAACATCAACCGAGGAAACGGGTGCTCCTCTTCAACGAGGAAGGAAGACCGTAAAAAAAGACAAAAATTCCATCAAATCGATGGAGCATCTGTCTAGCAGATCTGTCCGCCCGGTCGTTCAAAGAAAAATTCCGTGGCAAACGTACGGACGTTGATTTCTGCAAAGGGGGGAACGCTGGTATCTAGGGAAAGAAGGGGCTGGCAAACTGCGAGGAAAACTCACGAAAAAATAAGGCGTTCCCATTGGGAACAAAGAAGATTGGTCTAGGGGTTCGGGTCTGAGTTGACGTTGATCTTTTCGGGAGCCAAAAGATAGGAGGGCAAAAGAAAACCTCTACAAGGGAGAGTAAAAGGCAATCGTTCTGGCTTTTCGAACAGTACGCAGGTTTTCCCGAGAGGCTGGTGGACCAAAAAAAACGAGCATTTAAAAGGAAAGGGAAGGGACTGCGAGGGACAGCTAGAGAGGATATTCGTCCTGGGGTGGGGGGAGGCAGTGCCGACGCAGCAAAAATACTGAGGTACTTGCGCTTTTCTGCGTAAAAAGTCGTTGTAAAAAAAGAAACCTAGGGCTTCGGCCAGACGCAAAAGGAGGTTTCGGCCCGGCCGAACAAGGTTAAAAAAAGGGGTCGGATTTTAAAAAAAAGTCCTACAGGGGGGAGAAAGACCAACTCCATAAGACAGCCCGAGACCTTTCTGGAGGAAGGAGAAAAAAACAGGTTGATGGAAGGAGGGGAAAACAGAGAACTGCCAAAGAAAAGACAAAAAAGGAAGGGCAGGGAAAATCAACCAGCCGACCGGAGGGGAGAAATTGGACGGGACTTTGCCGAGGAATAAAGGAAAAGGGACGAAGAAAGCTCGTAGGAGCGTGTGAAGTTCAAGGGGTCTACACCACCGGATCAAAAGTGAAGGGCAAAAGGGAAGGTCGGGCACGCCAAAACTACTGAGAGCAAAAACTCGGGGGGGTCGTCCTAGAAAGAAAAAAAAAGGAGAATGACGGTCAAAAAAAGGAAAGCAAGCATGCAACACAACCCGAAAAAAAAGGGGCACAATTTAAAAAAATGGCCTCAGGGAGCCGCGTTACTGAAAAGGAGCGACCCACGTCAAAAGAGCGACACCAAACTCGTGCATCAGAATTCCGAGAAAGTCATAGTGCTCAGGTCGGCCCACAGGAAAAAGGGAAAAAAAAAACAATATTAGACAAAAAACAGGAAAGGGCCGAGCTCCTCTCGAGCTGTTGGGAAAAAGAAAAAGAGATACTGAACCTTTCCGAGCCAAAAAAAGGGAAGGGGGAAAAACCTCGGTACTGATAGAGATACCAGGGTCACTGGTCTAAACGGTAGGAAAGAAAGCTCGATCCAAAAGCAACAAAGCCTTCAAAATGGGGAGGACCGCGGAAGGAAGAGACCGGTAGACGTGGGGTCTCTGGACTAGTCGGGGGACGAGGGAAGGGGAAAAAAAAAAGGGCGCGAACGGGTGAAAAGACGAAAAAAAGGTAATGGAACCGCCAATGAAAGTCCGGAACAGGAAGGAAGAACCGTCAGCGAAAACCGACCGGTGCAAAAAAGGGCTGACGAAGATTTGGACTCATGCTCAAAATAGTCTCCAAGAAGGGAGACTGAACTCGCAAAAGCAGAAACCTAAAAGAAGCGGCACCCCTTACCAAAAAAGAAAAGGGACGAGCCGGCCAGGCGGTCACGAAAGAACACAGGCAGGCCAGGGAAGCGAAAGTAAGAAGTAAAAAAAGGAAAAAGCAACTAACTTAGATGACGACAGAGAGTCCTTGGGAAAAGAACGAACCAAAAGATGCATTATCGGCAAAGACCTATGATGAGGGGACAAACGTTGGTTGGGAGGCAATAGGCTCGTTTCAACATGAGCCTTTATGACAGGGAGAGAGCCGAAAAGGAGGGGTAAGAACGGGTGGAGTGGAAAAACGGGGAGGGAGGGTGGAGTCATCCAAAAAAAAGGACAAGAGAAATAAAAACGGGACAGGGGATGATTCTTACTAAAAGAAGAGAGGAGTTTTCAATCTTACACTAACTGGCTTGGAAAAAGAAGAGTGCCCAGCGTTATAGATAAGGAAAAGTCCTTAAAACCCTCCCTCTCAAAGAATAACCTTACCAAAAGGAAAAAGTTGGAGAACGATGAAGAAAACACTTCGGGGCCTCACCAAGAAAAAAGGGGGTAAAATCTCCACTAGAGTCGAGCCTTTAAACAGGGGGTTGACGGGCGAAACACTGTGAAAAAAAAAACGGTAGGAAACAACAAAACAGGAAAGCTTAGCAAGAAGTTTGAAGACGCAATCAAAAAATCCGAAATAACGACCCTTCCCTTGCCCAGTGAAGAGGATTGGAAACATACTTAAACGAAAACACGGGGAAACGCAGCAAAAAACCAACTGGGAAGCGTATTTCACAATAAAAGGAAAAGGGCTTGGTTAAAACTGGGGAAATGCAAACCGCGAGCAAAAGGGGAGTCTGAAGTTACGAGATCACTGCCACTCCGTCAGGGAAAAAAGAGGGCCACTCTGACGCCCGAACAACTAAAATAGAGGGCGTGGGGGAAAAGGGAAAAGAAAAGTACCGGTCGCAACTATTCGGAACGAAAAGTCGCCAACTCAAAGGCCCATGCCGGCTCTGAAAGAAAAGTAACTTACTGACGCCGGTGGGGGACCTGCCTCTAAGAAGCGGTGTCAGGAAAAGCCAAAAACGGGGAACTCCGGGTTCCATATCCGCGGTGGGTAAAATGGAAAAACCTCATTGGGGAAAAAAAGAAGGAGGTCGTCGTTCCCCCAACGAAAAACCAGGGTTAATAAAGGCGAAAAAGAGTAACCGCGCCTGAAGTAGGGACCTAGGTTCACTGGGGGGGAGGTTTTCGGGTGGGAAAGAAGTAAAAAGAGTTAACCGTTCAAGGAAAAAAAATCAAAAGAGAGAGCTGGGGTAAGTGTTAGTCCATTAAAGAAAATCATGATCCAAGGACTAGTGTATGATCCAACAAGGTGTCCCGTCTTCGTTGGGGGGAGGAGAAGCCCGCCCTTTTGGAGGAAAAGAAAATGCTGCAAGGGGGGTGGGCCAAGGTGGGAAAAGCAGGGAAGGCAAACACGGTAAAGAAAGGGAAGCCCGGAAAACTTTATGTAAGCAGAATTGGCGTGCTTGACCAGCGAGAAAAACAATTCTGGGCGACAAAAGAAACAAAAGGGGCGGATGGGAAAAAGATCCTAGATACTCGACCCTAAAAAAAAACAAGACATCATGAAAGGTCCAGACAAGGTCAGCGCTTGCCGAGAGACCCCATGGAGGAGGGGTCAACGGAACAAGAAAAACCGAACAGAAACGCCCCAAGTGACCGAATGCGAAACTGCGACTACACCGAGAAGCGGGTCTAAAAAGTTCAAAAAAGATGATCAAGGGTTAAAGAAAACTTCTCTTTTGGATGTGTGTGGACAATGGGGAACTGGTTTGGTGCAGGTACTGTTTACAACGTAAGACGACCAGGAAAATAACAAGAGTAAAAAGAAGGAATCGTTCCTCGAACGAAGCCGAGTTGAACAAGGAGTTGCCGGCCGGGGGGTCTCTACGACGACTAGGGTGGGGGTACAAGAATTGGGAAACCCCAAAGCGAAAAGGGTGGCCAGGTCAAAATATGCAAAAGGGACTGCTCCGCATTCTAAGAGCTTCAAAAAAATCAATGGGCTAAAAACGTCGCGGGGGAACTTTAAAAGTTGAATAGGGGGCGACCGCTGAATGGGATGGAGGCCAAAAAAGGGGAAGGGGATGGTAAGGGGGGACCAGGTACATTGTGCCGGTCCGAAAAAAAACACAGAGAGGCCGGTGAATTAAAGTTAAGCAGAGTGAAGGACTCGCGCATAGGTGCAAGAGGAAATCAAACTCCAGAAAGTTGTAAAGAAGATAGAAGGGGAAAGCCCGAAGCCTGGCAGGAGAAAGGTTGGAACGGGGGGGGCGTTCAGTTGATCAAAAAAAAGCCGAATTGCCAGAAGGGACCTTCCGCTGGAGAGGCAGGCGCCCGGCGGGGTTCTGGCGAGCCGGCACAAAATCTGTAGCCGGGGCTGGGGAAGGAATAACACCGGTTTCTACGACCAAAAAGGGAAAGCAGCGACTCGAGGTGGCGGGGGCGTCAAAAAAGGCAGAGGGGCGCCAGCCAAAAAGGATGGTAAAAAGAGAGATCCCAAGGACCATGAAGGGAAGGTCTCAACTGAGACTTGTCCCGAGCAAACATGTCCCGCCAGGTCAACGGGGCACATAAATAGAAAAGTATGAAACTTGAGAGAGTGCGGCCGGGAATGTGAACGCATCAGAAGGGGGTATGGGGGGGGGGAATTTAAGAGGAAGAAAAAAACCAAGCCCGGTCAAGACAAAGATAAATCGTACTCAACGGCTAGACTAAAAAGGGAACATAGCCAGGGGATATCAACTAAACAAAGTGAACCAGAAGGGGAAAGGAGGGAACCAAAAAAGAAAAATCCGGTGTGGGCCCAGGTATTCTAGAAATTCCCAACTACCCATAAAGGGGATCACGGAGTATAGGCAAGGGTGCGGAAGTAAAGGGGGGCTTTGTGTAACTCTGACTCCCAACGGGAGGAGCGCAGGTGGGTCCACGGAACGAAAGTTGGACATGGAGGATCAAAAAAAAAGAAGGACTCTAGACAAACAATAGGAGAGAAACGATTAAGAAATAGAGTCTGGGGGGGGGAGAAAAAGGCGAGGGCCCGATAAGAAAGTTCTGTGTCACCCAGGAAAGAGCGTACGGGGAAACATACCCTGAACAAAGCAGGGGAAGATCTTTGTACCGGTCGTCAATCGAGACCAGAAAGGGGAAAAAGATTCTCCGGGTTCGCGGCCAAAGGACGGCGGAGTTTTTGCCGCAGGGAAGCGTAGGCCGACAACGGATTAGAAGCGGACTGAAAAAAAAAGAGGATTCTTAGGGCGATGCAGGGAAGGGATAGCACGAGAAAGAAGGGGGGAGCGGACGTGCCCGCTGGGGTCGATGCGTCGCCCTTAGTAATCTGACTGGGGGAATTGGGAGGAGCTTCCCCTCACGTCTAGGGGAAAAAAGGAAAAAAAACGGGGGGGACTAACGTTGGTCACGCGTTCAGTAACTCCAGGACGAAAAACAACGAAGTGCAGGCGGCCTCGGCCTGAAACGAAGGGGGGGCCATCGGCGTCGGCCGTAAGAAGTGAACTAAACAATGGCAAGGAAGGGTTCAGCCGGAAAAAAAAAAAAAAAAAAAAAGAAAAAAAAAAAAGAAAAAAGGAAAAGAGCTTTGCTCGATTCTGGGGGAAAGTACAGGCCCGCACCCAACACAAGAAGGAAGACATGGTTGGTAACTCATGGTATAAAAAGCACCGCTAAATATGCTGAAGGACCTTTTCAAGGAAAAACGTAGCAATAGAGGGGGGATCGGCCGACCATGGAGAGGAGAGCAGACCTACTACAAATAAGGGAAGAGGGCAGAGAGTCAAAAGGCTGCGTCAGAAAAAAAAAGAACCACAAACTTCCAGCAGACGATGGAGTTCAAACTCGACGACTGTGAGCAAAATCGAACGGCGTGCCGGGAAACGACTAGGACGAGAGCCTGTCTCTAATCTCTTCTAACGGAGGGACCCAGGGAGAAAATTTAACCTCGGACTTGGGAGAAGAAGAGGGACAAACAAGAAAGTAAAACGGTTGCGCGTAGCCCTGATCAAAAGAAAACGCGGCCGAAAAAATTAAAAAACGGAGGCATGAGACGAAGTCCCTCCCGATCAGAAAAGGGGGAAATGTTGGAATTGTAAAGGTCAGGAAGCAAAAAACCGGAATTCCGATGTTTGAAGCCGAGAACTGAGGGGAAGAAAAAGAAAGGGAAAGTAGTGACTTTCTCTGCGGAGAGCAGAAAAACAACGGACCAACCTAAGAAAACACAAACACTCCCTGGAGAACCGAACAGAGGGGGGGAAAAAGACGTCGAGATGTGACGAAAAGGAAGCCCCCTAAGTTACAGAGAACGGGCGACAACAAGAAATCAACAAGGCGCCAAAAAAAAAAAACGTCGGGACGAAGACTGGGCTGTGAAGAGATAGAGACCGGACTCAGAAAAATCAACAGCGAAGGGGCACGCATACTCCCGCTCTTCATGGGAACGCGCCACACCGGGGGGATAGGGTAAGGGAGATCGATGATCCCTTTCTTCAGTCCGCCCACCGACCGGGAAAAGTAAAACTACTTAAAAAAAGTGTACGAGCTCTGGGCAGAGGGAAGTGAACCGGCAAGGAGAGAGAAAATGCAAAAAAGGACCTCACGGCACTCTCGACAAAAACTGGGGGGGGAAGAGAGGAAAAAATATAAGAAGTAAGACTGGTCGTAAAAAACGGTCTGGGGTGAATACTCAGACGGTCCAGTGCACTGGCAAACGGGTCGATAGAAGATCTCGATTAAAAGGAGACAGTTTCACAAAAAAAAACTGGGGGGAAAGAATGGGGGAGGTTTTTCGTACCTGACGGACCCTTGAAAGGAAGCCGGCAACTGTCTGATAAGCCAAAAGGGGGTCCCGTCCGTCACTCCAGAAGAAGGCGGCGCAACCAGCAGAATAGGATGCGCAAGCAAAAAAAACTGGGAAAAGATTTGCCCAACCCAACAAATTCGTCAAAAAGAAACCGGATTCCCGGGTTTGCCTAGAGGTGCTGAAGAAAGAGGGGGATCAAGCTTCTTTAAAAAAGAGGAAAAAAGAGGTGGAGGTCTGCATGCGACGAGGGTAAAAAAAGGAAGAGAAAGGGCCTAAGGGGGAGAAGACATGGCGGTCGGCCGGGTCTGGTTGTAGTGAGGGGGCAAGTTCTCTTAAACGCTCAGAAAGCCTCATCTCAAACTGGGTCCCCTAGGAAGATGGAAATTGGTCGAAAAGATTAAACATACTAAAAGGGGGTTTGATCGGAACTTGAAGATCAACCTGGTTTCAAAAAAAAAAATAGGAAAAGAGAGGGGGAATCTTCATTAGTGGACAAGGGGGATCCAGGAACCGTGGGGATAGAAAAAAAAGGGGTAGGTGGGGAAGTCATGCCGGAAAAAACGTGTCCAAAACTACTAATCACAGGAAGATTGTAGGGGGGGGGAGGGGGCCCCAAGAATTACAAGTGTCGTGGGCAACCGAAGTGCCGCTAAAGGAGCAAGAACTGCGGTTCGGCGGGCCCGCACGAAGTCGATGTGGAGCAAAAGGAGAGAACCCAGCAAGTCCCATCGGACCGGCCAAAAAAAAAGGAAAAAGGGAGATCACCGGAAGCCGTCCTATGAAGGGTAAGAGCAGCGCCCTCTTAGGTAAAACGTCTCCGAAAGAAGGGGGAAGATGGACACCGAGGGTTGGGAAAACCAGGGGAGGAGAAGACTCGTAGGCCGCGGTTTCCCTTCCCCCTCTAACAGGAAACCGAAAAAGTCAAAAGTCATGGGGAAGGGATTGCCCCCTTTTGCGAAAGTAAAGGAAGCAAACATCCATCCAAGGGGTCAAAAAGAGAACGGATAGGGCTCCAACAGGGGGGTACAAGACAGTCCTAAAGAAGATGACACGTGACGAAACCGAGAGCCCTTGGAAAGTGAGACGGGAAGAAAAAAAACGCACATTAAACCGCGGCGAACCCAACGGACTGGAAAAAACGCCACCGCAACACAGACCATATGATCACGAATCTTTCGTAAAAAAGTATTCATAAAGGATCAAAAGAGGACACACGGGGGAATTCGAAGGAAACAGTCGAGAACAAACGCCACGCAGGATCCTTCTAGAAAGAAGATCTGGGGGGCTAGGTATCTTAAAGTCAGGAACGAACACTGGTGGACAGTCACTAGTCACATTCGAGATGTTACAGAAATAAACTGGTCGTGAAAGCTAGCTCGATCAAGGGGCTTCAACATTAAGGTAGGGAAAAATCAGAGCACCGTCGAACAGAGGAAAAAGACAGGGTCAAATTCCTTACAAAGGAGAGACCAAAAAAACTGAAGGTTAACCAAAAAAGAATAGGGTAAAAAGAGGGGGCCCCCAACTTGTCAGGTTTTAAAAAGGCCCAGAAGAGAATCATACCCCGTCCAGTGGGGGGACAGGTAAAAACGGTCCAAACGTCACGATCCGTCGCCCAAAAACGGGGGATAGGAACCAGACTGTGGGGGGGATAGCGAATTAAAAAAAAAACAACACAAATGTGTTCGCCTTAACCCACCCAAAGATAGGGGGGGCCGCGTAAGTCAGAGGAACCCAATTTCAGGCAAGGAAACCTGCCAAACGGGAGAGCCGGGACCAACTGGGTAGAGTAAAGGACCAAAGTCCCAAACCGGAAACTACGAAATAAGTGAACTCTCTACTGGACCTGTGAACGAGTAAGCAGGGCGGTGGACCTGGAGCGAAACTATCCCTGGGACCAAGACGGGAGGGGCAAGTTCAAGCTCATGACAAGTCAACGACAGGCAAAATTGTTGTTGGGACGGCACGAAAATTCGTCCCCTTAACGAACACGTTTCCAGGGAAAAGTATGGAAAGAACTGTTAAGAACTCTCAGGAGGGCACGAAGGGGGAACGCATCACGACCTCTACAAAGGTCATGATGCGAAAATTACCGTCGTCCGGGAAACAAACTGTACAAATACGGAAAAACATTGTCCTTACGAACGAAACGGGACGTTGGAGAAAGATCTTCCAATAATCGTTACTAATAAATGACCCCATGGGAAAAGGGGCAGAACAAGAGGTATTAAACGACACACGAAGGTAGCAAGATAGTTCTACCAGGGAAAGAAAGTGTTGGCGAAGAGAAAGGTTCTGATGCTGTAGCAACCGCCAAGAAGGGTAAAATGGCCCAAATCGACAGAAAAAAAATGCTCTCGGCCACCGAACAAAAAAAGACACGATCCGTGGGAATAGAGGGGACGCCAGAGGAATCATTTTGAACTCAAATCAAAAAAGAGAGGCTTCACGTCCGGCTGGCGGAACCAGAACAAGCGACGTTGAGCGGAGCGCCAAGGTTAAAGGGGGCTTATGGTACGAAAAAATCAGTTAAAAACTGCTGTACACGAAGGGGAAATCAGATCCTTCACTAAGGGACGGAAGCTAATCTCTTCTTTTGGGCTTAAGCAATAACGTGTGGAGAAAAAAGGCGAAGGTCCCACGAGGGGGGGATCAAATGCATGGGGGAAATGCCTTCCGAGAAAAAAGTGCCAACGTGACAGAAGAGTTGTACACTCCTGGGAAAAAGCGAGTATTAAAGAAAAAAGAGGGGGGCTGCGCAGGAACTATGGGGCCCCAACAAATTTGGGATTGGCTGGGCCAAAGTGCATGGCGGGCTGGCAAAAATCGCAGGGGAAAAAAAAGGGAACAGGTCGTGTCTAAAGAACGACGGTACGGCCAGACTTATAGGGCAAGAGAAAGCGGAGAAATGGAAACATCTTGTCCTTCAAAAAAATCCAAGGAGGGTTTATGTCAGATGTCGGGCTCAGGTAAGACAGGGGGGGCCAAACGGTCCCATGTTACCAGAAAAAAAAAGAGAGCTGAGGGAACGAAGGGAAAAAAAAGCAAGAGCAACAAAAAGGGGAAAAACTCCATTGGTTTAAAGGCGACACAGCGTGGTGTTCGTTACATGATGGAGGAGAGAAAAACGACTGGGGGCTGGCTTGATGTGGAGCGGGGGGGGAGACAAGCCAACGGAAGACCGGCAGCGACAGGAAAGATCTGCTAATGGGTAGAAAAAGGAGTACGCTTACGAAAGAAGGGTCGGGCAGCGACCAAG
>Ga0179591_1359048_pt1 | contig 10661 bp, 10 predicted proteins | sample CZOMad2_1_08_16f_FD_182891 | JGI IMG/M metagenome (GOLD analysis project Ga0179591, IMG submission 182891) | Vadose zone soil fungal communities from Angelo Coast Range Reserve, California, USA - CZOMad2_1_08_16fungal (PacBio error correction) | ecosystem: Environmental > Terrestrial > Soil >...
GAGGGCATACTACTTGAAAAGGTGCACCACCACCATGCGATATACCTCAAGGGGGAAGAACTTAGCGTCGCGGGGGGGGAAAAAAAAGACTAACCACCTTCATCGGCTTCGCAAACCGGCACCAGGGGGACGACTGCGTAATAAGTTGACGGAATAGGCGAAAAACGAAGGGTTCGAGAAAAAAAACAACCAGCGCCGAGCATGTCGGCACTCTTCGGAAAAACGGGAGCGCTCGCCAGCTCATCGGGGGAGGAAAGGGGCCAAACTCTGGAAGTGCAAAAAAAAAGGACTATTGCTGAACTGTGCTGCGCAGGAGGGGAACAGCCAAATACCGGTGGGGACAAGGGGGCGGGCAAAAAAGGGAGGGAAAAACTTCGGGTAAGGCCATCCGAGGGTTCTTGACGAACGAATAGGCCAAAGAGGCGTCACAGGGGATGAAGGAAGCCCGCCGCAACTTGGGGGGTAAAGTTTTCGGGGACAAAAAAGCCTCCATCCGCGCACCGGCGGAACCAAAAAAGGGGAGAATCGGCAGGGGGAAAGGATTGCCCTACAGAGGTGCAAAAGCATGGAGGGGTAAAAAAAGAAGTCACTTAAACACTAATGGGGAGTAGTCTGGGCAAAAGGGATCCGTAGTCAAACGAGACTAATGTCAAAGGAGAAAGTTGTGGCTTTGGCACGTCAAAAGAAAAGGAGGGACAATTCTCCGTGGGAATGCGGATGTCTTGGGTTGGATATCGCGCCAACCCCTTCAAGGTGTACTCAAGGGGGGATGCCGGGGAGAAAAAAACGGGGGAGGAGAGGGACAAGGTGGAAACCTGGCCTCTAGCTTCTCAACGTACACCTCTATGAGATAGCCATCGGCCGCGAAAGCACACTGGAAGCAGGCGAATCTCCAAGAGTAAGGCTCAAAGAGAAAACCATCGAAGGGTCCCACCATACTTAAATTATTGGGCGCGCAAAGACACGAGCAGTGACGAACGGCCCTGTAGCTCGAAAAACTGGGAAAAAAAAGGGGGTTGCCTAAGGAGGGGGGGCGAGCGCCTGGGTGGGGAGGTTAACCGGCAACTATAGGAAAAAAGAGAGGGGTGATATTGAAGCCGAGTGGAAGGGGGAAAGGACCACGACGTGAGTTGGAGTTCCTCAAAAAATCAGGAAGAGAGAAAAAAATTTCGTAATTGTCACGCGGCAACCGGGCAAAGGAAGGGCAGGGGGGTTGAAGAGAAATTGCTCCTGAACGAGGGCAAAAATCAAAAACGGTCGAAAAAAAAAGACACCACTAGTGCAAAACTCTCACCAGGAGAGACTCTAGAAAAAAACAAACAACGTAGATTAGTAAAATCGGTCAGGGGGAAAACTTTAAATTTCCATGACGGCAGGGGGGGGATGTCCGGGCCGACAAAGAAGCAAAACAACAAACGTTTCCGGCCAGCAAAAAAAAATCAGACCCGGGAAAACACGGGAAAGGGAGAACAATACTACTAAAAAATGCGTCTCCCCGGGGGAGAAGTACAAGAAAAATCCGTGTTCAGCCGCATCAGAAAGGTTAAGGGGACGAAACAAGAACAGAACCTACCGCAGCCAAGATGCGTGCAAAGCAGGAAGAAAAAACAAAAAGGAGCGCGAAAAACGGACCTAAATCGCACCGGTCACTAAGTTCGGAGAAAGACCCAGGCCCGGTAAACTCAAAGGCTGGCGAGAAAGAAAGTCAGGCGAGAAGGACCTGTCGATGTGGGACGGGCAAGTCCAAATAATCAACTGAAAAGGGAAATCAGAACCTCGGAAAATTCGCATGGGGCCGAGATCGGGGGGAAAAAGGTTTGACCTTCCTCAGAAGAAAGGGGTTGAGACCGGGCCTCAAACCTACTAAAACAGGGTGACAGCGGGTTAACAAAAAAAACCGCCTCGGGAAAGGAACGGTAGAAATGAAAAAAAACGACAAATACTCCCCTTCAACGAAAAGAGGAGTGGCCAAAGCCAGGGAAGGACATCTTAAAAAAACGGAGACCAAGAAATAATCCGTCCGATCACTGGTCGTACCAATGAATCAACAAAAGACGCGCCAGAAGGACCATGATCTAAACGAAGGATCGTGGAGTACGTAAAAAGAAAGGCCGATCCCTAAAGCCCCAAGCGGTTTTGGCCGACGGCCAAACGACAAATCAAGTGAAAAAAGAGAAATAAATGACCGACCGGGGGGAATCACGGCGTGGGAACAACCCTGAAAAGTTGGGCAAAAGTCGGAGGAGGAGGAAGTCCAGGTGGAAAACTGACAAGTTCCTGGGAGGTGAAAAAGGTCACACCTCGGGCAAAGGCGAAAACTTTGAAATCGTATTCTTTCTTGTTGCAAAAAAAACCCCGTGGACACCAAAGGGGTTAACACCTGAACTGGAGAGCAGGCACTGGGGACTGAGACGGCGGGGGAAAACTGGTACAGCGACGAGGGTTCTCACAATCGGAAGCAACTGGATAATAAAAGCCTATACGACGTGAAGAAGGAATCAGACAATTCAAAAAGGGGATAGGAGGGTCGGCAAAACACAGGAAACTTCTATGCGTCACTATTAACAAAGTGCAAACGAAATAACTGAATGGGAAACAGAAGCGAAGGGGGGAAGGGCATGGGAGGGGGGAAACCCGAAGGAAAGGGTAAAAGAGTCAGGGGAAAAAGGCGACGCAGGGAGATACCAAGAGGAACATCATCGCAATTTGGTCTGAAAGGCCGGCGTCAAAAGGAAGAAAAAAGGGGGGGGGCGGAGAAAAACCTTATTGGAAATCAAAAAAGGGGATGTTGCTTTGGAGATTGACACAGGGTACCAATCCCCCAAAGAGCTTTCGCGCCTAGGTCTGAGGTAAAGAGACAGGAGAAAGTATCCTGGTCATATGGGGGATGAGAAGGAGATGGTTTCCTGTTGGCGGCGCGCCTGGACATGGGCTTTACGTGGCCGTGAGCTGGGCAGGCGATATGATCTGGAAAAGGACACCCATAGACCTATCCTGGGAAGGGAAAACGGGAATGCAAAGGGAGAGGGAGCACCAAAAACCTGCGGTTGAAATCAGAAAAAGTAGAAGATTGGTCAATAACTGATTCCGTGACCGGGGGAAGGGCTTCTCCTGGGTAAAAATGAATGCCACTTCTACGGCAATGTAGAGACGGAAACCTTCAAAGAAACGCCGCTATCTAAACGAAGGCGCTAAAAAAAAAAGACCGACTCAAGTCCAGGGATGTCTAAAGGAAGCTCTGGGAGCGGCATCCAACAAGGGAGACGTCAATGTTACAGTATACCCATTAGGATGGACACGCTCAGACTCTTAGAAAATTTTTTGAGGGGCACACGTCAAAGTTTCTTCCGGATAAGGGGGAAGGAGGAATTTCAACAGGGGGCTGCAAGGACCTCCTGTGTACTTCCAGACTTAGCAAACTCTTGCCGGAAACAGGGCAAGGAACGCTAAGCGAATTTCGCGGAAAATTTTCCCCACGATACCTGGTTCACACTGACCGGTGCTGGGAGGGGGTAGGGGACGGGGGCCTGTGGTTAGTCCATTCCAAAAGAGAGAAAAGTAACTCCACAGTCACATTTCATTGCTGGAGGGATCAGGGGGGAAAGGTATGGGGCACTCCTCGAAAAGGGAAGGGCACCTCCCGGTGACCCTTTCCCAGGCGACGGGGGAGGGGGGAATGTGTTCCTGAAGAAATGAGGGAGGGGTCCCGGGCGTATCAAGGTGGAGTAACAAAAAAACAAAGGGAGTAGGAGGAAAGAGGAATAGTTGAAAAGCTAAAACAATCGTGGGACTGTCATTATTGCGAGCAACGAGAAGGGGGAACAGCCCCGGAAGCGTGCGTAAAATAGTTAATTGTCCTAGACACTTAATACGAAAAAGAGGAAAAATGCCGAAAGTGGGCGAAAGACAATGGCACCAGGAAACACGCCAGGACCATGGAAAACCACGCCGGACTACGCGACGAGCGTGCACATCGAAGTCCTGGGAAAAGGGTGGAGAGCGAAAACCCAAGAGAAAGTACCAAAACGGAAAAACTGCTAAAATCAGGGGGGGGAAACGAAAGGGGGGGCTCAGAGGTCAGGGGTGGCCCTCTCCGAGCAATTATTTTCCTAACGGAGTACGAAAGGATTCAGCCCTGACTAGTCGGGGAATCCAAAAAAGGCCCTAAACCATGAAAGGCGATCGAGAGACCCCAGGAAAATCGCCGATCCAATCGTACGCGTCGGGGAAAGGGACAAAGGTAGATAAATGCCAAATTTTCGAAGACATGTCGGGCGCGTGGGGGCGGGCGGTCAGGAGGACCATGTGATGGAAAAGGGAAAGAAAAGAGGTTTGAGGAAAAATCAAGGGTCATCCACACGGCCCGGTGTTCGCTAACTCGCCCAAAAGGGGAAGGATGGAACGTTTTGACAATATATTGGAATGAGGAAGAAGAGTAATCACCCACAGACTCCCAATCCCCATAAGGACAGACTGGAAAGAGAGGGAATGCGTCCATGCGCAACAGCCCCGCCCGTCCAGGGGGGGGGCTATCGCCATGCGATCGACGTAGTCAAAAAGACAAGCCGCGAGCGGAAGATACTTGTGGGGCAAAGAAATAATATAATGTGAAAAGAAGGAACTCTCTCCAAGGAGCAGACCTCAGGGGGGAAAGGTGCCGAGACTACTTGGAAAAAGTAAGACAACCCAAAGTAGTCCCTGAATCCGTGATCATTCTCCGTCAAGCGTTCAGCTTAAAAAACCACTTATCGGGGGGGCAGGGAGAAAATGCCGCCTAACGGGGGGAGGGTTAGGGTAGGGGGGTTTCCGCGAAGGGAGGACTTTTTTTCAGAAGACGAACCTGGATGAGGACTTTCTCGCACAGGGCCCTGTAGGAGAGAACAGGGGCCGAGGCATCGAGGGGCGGTTCCAAACACGGAAAAGGACATGGGTTGGGGAAAGCCGCGGAAGTTTCCATAGTTGTGCTGCGGGACGGAAAAAGGAGGGGGGGGTGTAAGGACTGTCAATGGATAAGGATGTACAACAAAGGACCAAAAGGGGCCCTATACCTGGGGAACCGACGAAAGGTTGAATTCCCTGAAAAAAAGAAGGGGGAGAGCGAAGCCCTGGAAAGGTGAATTGAAAAAACCTAACGAAAACACTCCCAACCTTCGCCAACCCAAAAGGTATGATCGGCCTTTGAAATGAAGGTTGGGGGTTGACCCGAAGGAAGAAAAAGCAGTGCGCGCGAAGGAATCTGAACGAATAGTCGGAAGGGGCGGCTGGGGGCGAGCGGCTATACTAAATGTAAGGTTCCATCGCGACGAAAATGGGGTCAAAGGTTTGGAAAGGGAAGGCCCTGGGACTCGCGTGGTTGGGGGCGGGGAAATTCACGTTGTGGTAGAGAACGCACGGCCCAAACAAGGAGGACTTTGGTAACGCAGGGGACCCAATGATCCATGACGGGGGGAAGGGGACCCCCCCAGGTCTTCCAGGGAAGAGAGGGAAGGGTAAAAACAAAGGAAATAGACCACCCTGCAAAACAACCGCTATCTTGACCGCTCATCAGGAAATGATGCCCAGCCAACAAAAAGCGACCCTTTGGGCAGGTAAAAGAAAGAAATAGCCGGGGATGGCGAGAAAAGCACGAAAGCGTGGACTCACTGAACTTGAACGACAAGGGTCAAGGACTTGGCGTTCAGAGCAAATGCAAGGGGAAAAGGAACGTCCCTGATGGACATGGGTCGGTTAGGAAGGTAGGCCCATTGAAAGAAAGAGATGCTGACCAAAGAGACGTGGCTGCGTCTGCTACACGGACTCTCGCCGTCGTAGGAGCGCAAAAACGAAAAAAATGAAAGCCCGGGAAAGGTCGCCGGAAGAGGAAAAAGGGTCGCCACCTCCTGACCCTCATAAAGTGAAACAAGCGCGAAGCCTCGAGAAAAAAAAAAAAGTAGTGATGAGATCAGGCCGGCGGCGGTGAAAGTTGGGGAAGTAAGATGGGCCCGGAAAGAGGGGTCCGGAGAGGGAGAAAATCATGAAACGTCCCAAGGTCCGCCCGGAAGAAAAAAGAGGGGACGAAAATGAGGGGGAGACCAATAACTCCAAAACAACTGTATGTTCCACAAACAGGAAAAGAGACCCCATAAAAAGAAGGGGCAGACTGGCGCATCTACAACTCCGGAAGGTCGTTCCAAACTCCACTAAAAGACGACGCACGAAGAAGAGCGGTCAGAAGGGGGTAAGAAAACGTTCAAGTTTCAGTGGAACCTAAACGGAACCATAAACTTGCCTGCGCGGAACAAGCTCAGCAGCCATAATTTCGAGTTGACGGGTCAAACCAAGGTAAGATGGGGTTGAAAACAGTGTTTCGGTAGATGAGCTGTCAAAATATCCCGGGGGGTCAAGCCGCGGACGATCGGGATATTTTTTACCAGAGAGCAAAGAACCCAGGGGAACACTTTAAAACCCGAAACCCGCTATCTCGGAGAGGCTGGTCAAAACCGAGCATTCGTGGGACTTGCCAAGGGCGATCCTGAAACCAAAACAACAAACCGCAACGAAAACGAATCCTAAAAATGAAACGAACATTCCCTTCATCTTTCAAAAAAAAAAAAGGGGGGGTCCTCAAAAGAAAGAAGAGGACGGGGAGCACTTTCTTCAAATTTAGAGGCTATCTAAAGAAGACAAAACCGAAAGCCAAATCCGGCTTAGAAAACTCCAAAGGAGAAGAGAGGAACTTTTACCGGGGACAGCCAGGAAGCAGCAAGCTTTTTGCCGAAGCGGGCGGTCCATCCAAAAAGTAGAAAATTGCCGAATCAGCCAAAGGCCGAACCGGGCGAACGAATTGCCGCAAACAACCCCCCAGCAACTTTTTGAAAAAAAAGGGAAGGCGGCTGGCGCTTTCTACAAAAACTGTGCGGGAAATGCTCATTCTTTAAACAGGGAAACGAAGAAGGGAAGGGTTTCCCAAGTCTTGTAAGTCGACGGCTTCTTCTTTTGAAAAACAAAAGGGGGACAACAAAAGCAGCAGGGGGGGTGTTTCCCCTGCATGGAGAAGAAAAGGCATCTGGAACAGAGACCAAAAAAGGGTGGCAACTACGCACGAGGGCAAGGGGACAAAAGACAAGAAGGGGTCCGAGCTCCGAATAAACCCCAGAAAAAGAGAAAAAAGAGAAGTCACAGTGAAGGAAAAGGGGAAGGAACACAACCCGTCTAAGGAGTCGCCCTAATGAAAAAAAAGGTTCACGAAGTGGAAAGATGCGCAAGAAATAAGGGCGGAACAGGGGAAAGGACACCCCCGGAATGTTTCGATCGCGAAGCGACGCCTGATACAATGTATAGAGAAAAGATGGTGTGGATTCAAAAAAAGGGAACTTCGTAAAATAGAATCAAAATTGGCCCGCGGGACCAGGAGGAAAAATCAAATTAGCTGAACTCGGGGGGGAGTTGAAAGGGAAACATCGCCGCTACAAGAGCTTAAGGCCTCAAAGCAAACTAGGATATCGGGCCAAAGAAACCTGGGCAAGAGGGGGGGATGAAATTCAAAAAGGGAGAGGGTTGGGATGCAAATGGGGCCGGATGGGCGTGCTTCTGGGCCAGGGGGGAAAGAAAAGTAGACTGGGACTTGATGGAAAGAAAAACAAAGGGGTCAACAAACGTCACCCTACAAGGATTCTGGTCGAGTTTTGCAAGACAAACCCGCGCAAAACGGGCGCATCCCCTCAGGCGAAGGAGGGGGTACACGCGATTGCCTTTTTCAAAAGGGTGGGGCATAGGGGCGCTGCCATCGACAGAAAATGAAATCGACTTGGCAGGTTGCGTGAAAGAAAGGAAAGCCAAAACCTGGGGGTCAAAACAGAGGCGAGGCTCTGGACGCGGCCGTCGCAGGCACTCGACTGGCAATTTTGCTTTCGGCCTGATCGCAGGGTCGGCAAAAGATCTTAGGGGAACCGACCCTCGCAAGAAGTACGGGAACCTCTTGGGGGGAGGTCCTTTAAGAGGGTTGGGGTCTGAAATCGAACTGGGGAATTCCGGAGTCTATCCTCACTGGGAAGCCTGCAAAAAAGAGGGGGGGGTGGTTTCTTCGCCATAAAGGGCTACACCTTCCTGAAAAAAAAAGGGAATGGCTGGGAACACGCGCCCGGGGAGCGAATTGTGACTGTAACACGTAAAATGCCTGTGCCTGGGGGGCAATTTCTGGAAAAAACAGGCCCGAGAAAAAGTCTTGGACTGGGGTACTCCTCAAGAAAACGGAGGATTCTGGAAAGGGCTTCGACAGACAGAGACTAGGGGGGAATTATGCCAAGATCCCTCCACTCTGGGAAAAAGTGCCCACCTGAACTAAAGGTGCTGGGGCGCAATGCATGCGGCTGGTTACGTGCAAAGAGCGAACAAATCTCCAGACAAAAAAAAAAAAAGGGGGGGGAGAGTATGGTCGCCGCAACGCGCTGTTCTTCCAAGCGGAAAGGACACAAACCATCCGCGAGGGGAAGGGCCAAAAGCAGTGAAGCCGTGACGGGCAGCAGGGCATTGTCTATAACAACCCAGCCAGACGAGAAAAAGGTTCACGCAGATGGGGCAGGACCAGGGAACTAAAGCACAAAAACCGCAAAAAAAAGAGCGCTTACCCGGCCTACTTCCGTTCGAAAACGGGGGAACCTTTTGTCAAAAAAAGGGCAAGAAAGGTGTATCCCACTTGTTGAACAGAAAGACAGGAAGTGGCAGGCAAAGGTCCATGAACGGCGAAGCACCATGAGACTCTCAACGACAAAAGAAAATTTTTCAGAAAAAAAACCTGGACATGGGGCGAGAACGTGCCTAGCCGACCTCCCTCACCACACGAGATAATGCCGAAAGCGCCCAAAGCGAGAAGAGTCTTCGTGCAAAAAAAAAAAGCAAAAAGGGGGCCGGATCAAACGAAGGGAAGGAAAGTTTGAATAAACAGCCAAATTGACCATACCAGGTGACATCAGGGGGGGCCAGCATGAGTGAGAAAAGGGCTTATAGTTAAAAAGAGGGAACGCCTCAGGGGGGGGGGACTGCAAAACCGGAAAGGGCCGGGTTCGAAGAATCTCCCCAGGATCGCGTGGTAAAATCGTTCATGTGCCTGTCATATCAGTTCTCGTCAAAAAGGAAGCAAGCAAAATCCCCCATGTTAAACAAAAAAAAGGAAAGGAAACAAATTCGGGTTAACCAGCACCCAAGGGAAATGGGCCTTATCTCAATTACTCCGCGTCTACGACCGAAAAGGAAGAGCGATCGTCTATAAAAAGTGAAAAACCAAAAAAAAAAACGGACAGATAACGAAAAAGAAAGGAATAGCCTGCCACCCTCAAAACCTGCGGTCGGGTTTGGAACGGGAAATCGGGAAGCACCCAACATTACTGTATCCCCTCCCTCGGTGAGCAGCTCAGCGGGAAAAGGTTTGCCAAAACGCGAAAACTTCATCGGGGGTGAGATCATTAAAGAAACAGAAAAGACAAGACTTTCGTGAGTCTCAGGCTATTTTGACGGTAGGAGAAAAGCAAGCATTGCATTTGTTAAGCGACCCAGACCGAAACTGGTCGGAATGTTAATGTCGGGTCTTCGGCACGAGGATCGGGCGCTCGACCGACGCCCCAAAACGGAGGTCCTGAAAAGTGTGCCATTCCACCAGAAAAAGAAGGGGCCACCTTCCCGGAACGACGCATGGGGGGAGTTGGGAAAGAGGTCAAACAAAAAAGGGGTCCAATAGTCCGAACCTGTTACCAAAACCCCAAACTACCTAGACCTCGGGGAGACCAGATATGGGGCAAAAAACCAGAGGTTACGAAGCAAGAAGGGTGGGCAATACGCTTTGCGTGACGCCCATCAAAAGCTCATCTACAAAAGGGGGACAAGTATTATTCTCGAAAAATTTGGAGGAGGGCCGTTTGGAAAAAAAAGGGGGCAACAAAGAGGAAAGATGGGGCTGGGTCAACGCCCCGGGACTTCACTAAAATAGATCTTGTCGTGATGGTCGGTGGCGGGTTCTGATCGAAAGGAGAAAGGGACAGGGCCAAAACAGTGGCAAATCGACTAATTTTGTGGGGCGGGCCAGAATGGGGAAGCACCAGAAGTGGTCTCACGCTATGTCAGGGAGCGGAATGGGGGGGACGGGGACATTGTCCGCGTCCAGGAATAAAGAGCAGGGGGGGCCAGCCCTGGAAAAAAATGAGAGGGGGGAGGGCAAAATGACTTTTCCTAATGACACTCACAGAGAGGACAAGGACCCAAGTACCTCGAGTAAGGAAGTCACAATCAACTGGACGATCATCTTAGGAAAAAAGGGAGCAGCTAAACAGAAACCATCGACGGCCAGGAAAAATCGAAAGGGAGGGGACGTGATCGCTCCCATCAACGAGGAGAAAGAAATTCACCTAACAAAAAGGAAGCCAAAACATTGAACGGAACCCGTTTAAGAAAGTCGATGCGTGGGGGAGACAAACAAGGGCAAAGCGGAGTTCATTTCTTGGTTCGGTAGTCGCCAGCCCATAGGGATGGGGGGAAGGGGGAACCAGGTAAACGGGCCTCGTCTGGGAAACACAAATGGAAAACTCCTACGCAAAAGGCTAAACGGGCTACGCACCGGCCGGTGTCCGATCCTGAAGCTGAGGAAAAGGAAAAATATTTTCCACAAGATCATGACTTCACGCCGCGTAACG
>Ga0179591_1379912_pt1 | contig 10661 bp, 8 predicted proteins | sample CZOMad2_1_08_16f_FD_182891 | JGI IMG/M metagenome (GOLD analysis project Ga0179591, IMG submission 182891) | Vadose zone soil fungal communities from Angelo Coast Range Reserve, California, USA - CZOMad2_1_08_16fungal (PacBio error correction) | ecosystem: Environmental > Terrestrial > Soil >...
CGCAATCGGATGCGTTGTTACTGTCTGGGAATCGATGAGCGCGCATTGTTGATGTCGTCACACGTCAGGTGCAGATCATCATTATCTACTCGTTGGTTACCTGAATACTGTGGCGCCCGTCGGGCGAGACGCCACAAGCATCGCGGTCAGCCGCTACACGCTTCGATGCGATCGACCAATGAGAAAGGCCTTCATAGAGGTGATCGACTGCGCTGTGTTAAACGAGGACGACGCCCTTATGCCCGCGCACCGGGTACAAGATACTCTGCGAGATACGCGTCCTGACCGGATAACACGGTGATCAGGAGCCCGTTTGCGGGATTTTACGATGACACGGGAATGTTGCGGCGCGCCAATTCCCAACAATTCAGCCGTAGATTACAATTCCAGAATGGCTGATTTTTTTAGGGGGCTGGCCACCGACGCCTTCTTCAGACTGTGGCGGCCCACTGAAAACTCCAAAAACGACGAACCCTCCAGCGATCGAGAAAAGCCAGCGGTATGGCAGCAGGACCGTCCCGACACGTCGCGGCGAATCAATTGAGAGCGGCGACGCCCTGATGGCGGACTGCGATGGTCTGCGGTCGCGTCAGGCAACAGGGTGGAGTAGTCGAGCCATAAGCAGAACACGCAACCTCCTTGAGGCCGGCGTTTCGCTGCTGCGCACAGCGCACAAGGGTGGACGTCGATCAAACCACCTACGCTGCCCAGAAACGATGGTCAGGCCGTTATTGGCGCTGACAAGAATATATACGACATTGTTGCTTAAATCATCGAATAGCATCGTTCCACGGAGGCAGGCAGAACTCTTTCTCGTCATACCTAGCGAAACACGTTCCATAGTCTTGCAGCCTAGAACGCGAACCCTTCTGCTCAAAAGCGCGTTTGTTATTCGTTGGCCGCAATCGGTTGCAACGTGAAACAGAGTTTCGCACGATTAATCTTCCGGAAAGCCAACGGCCCTACGTCTGGGAATTCCATAAATTCGGTGATCAATCGGGATCGATGATGGACCCATAGGCCTCCGGGCGTTGTGATCGCAGCCATGGCTTTGATGCCCCATCGGCGGCGTGGGCACATGCTCAAGGAATGCGTTGGATACAACTACAAATCACCGCCCCGCTTGGCCGACATGCCCCCCCCTAGATACGGATTCATTTCGGTAACTCAGACGCACCTGGAATTCTAGCCATAACCCAGGTCAACGCCGACAAATCAAATCACGTAGAGTAAGCAAAATATCCTATTTGGCGTAATTTCCGAATTTTGTCCCGATATTGAAAGCTGGATCAGTGAGCAACATTTCGCTACTCACCAAGGCCTGCATGCTTCGGCGTATCAACGATTGGCTCAAGATCGATTGGGATCGCCTCTTTCGCACCGAAGCAGCGAAAGAAAAGAAAAAGCGAAAGGATTAATCGAACGCATCCCAACTCGACCACACGTACCCCTGGATCGGCCTTTTCAGGCCAATATTGAGGGGCTAAAAGGCAAATACACCGTTCTAAGTAGTGAATGGAATGCCCTGTTGTTGTGGAACATTGGAGAACTGAGAAGATTTCAGCCAGAAGATTCCAAGAAGGCGATTCCTTGAGTTAAGGCCCCTGCTGATACCGGTCCGTCACGATCAAGGAGTTCAGCAAAAATATCCTTCTGTGAATAGAGTCATTAAGGGCTTTGATTCCGACCTAGCGAGTATGGCGTTAGGGATCCCCAGGAACGTTTCAGCGGCGGTCCTCATTCAAACACCCCACGCGCTAATTTTTAGCAGGGCACTTAGGCACCGCCTCTCCCCGTCAATATTATTACTTGTTCGGAGTTGCCTTGGTGGTCGTTCGTTTCGCTCCAGCCCGTGATCCGGTTCTTGATCCGATCCCAAGCATAAGCATTCTACTCATAGTCGCCGCGATACTTCTATGAGAGCCGCGGTTCCTTGCGTTTTTCAATACGCACCCGGTGAAGACAATGGTTTCCTTCCGTCCGGATGGTTGGAGTTTATGTTGGCCCGCCCTCTGGTAGCGGTCGCAACACGGTTCCGCCACCACGAGGTCCCCGTTTTGAATTTTTCTCGCCCCGTCAAATCCCTCCTGACATGTCGCGGCTTGAACAAGGAGAGTGGCTTGGTGAAGGTTCCGCGTTGAATGTGCCTGATACGGATAATCGTGATTGTCACGTTCACCGGCTGCGTCCCTTCAAGCAGCAAACCGGCCGGCACAAGCATTCCGTAATGCTGGCAGCACACTACAGCACTCATGTAGTGCGATGGCGCGAAGTGTAAGCGCTGTCCTCAGGCCCACGGCTTTTGAGTTCTGGCTTTCATAGGCCCACGGCAGCAACGTCGCTATCGCGTTGTGGGGTGACCATTGACGATGCTCGTGAGGGCTTCGTTCCGATACGGCGAGCGGGTCGAGGTCGTTAACTTGCAGTCTCGATCAGGAACGCGACGGTGCCCAATGCTCGGCGCCGCTCGAACCCGCGAACACGCGTTCTTCTTCCGGTTGAGCGCATCGGCGGATGGGCGCTCGACGGTGTTTTGTCGAGTTCGATGTCTGCCGTCTCGATGAAGCGCGTCAGGCCCTCCCATCGCTACCGGGCGTAGCGGATGAGCCGTTGCAAGTTTCTTTCTCTCTTCTGGCTGATCAGGCCGAGTTTTGCGCGCAACCACGGCTCGAGGCGGCGATCAGGGGACGGGCTTTAGCGAGCGACTGTTCGGCGTCCCCTCGGGACTTTTCGGACCGCCGGACGTCGTCTCGCCGGCGTAGAGCCCGGCAATACGTTCGAGGCTTCGCTGGCGATTCGGTGCCGGAAACCAGATACGGCGAGTTCATATAAGCCACGCCGAACGTGCGACCTCAGAATGCAAGGCGGTACATCGCCTCGGTCGGGCGAGCTTGCGATAGCCGGCATAAAACCGGCGACCTCAGAATGCCTGAGCCCTCCAATGGGTCATTGGCCGCCTCATATTTTGCGATCGGGGCGCGTAGACATACACGACCCAGGTTATCCCGGGCCCCCCATGGCCGGCGTCAGCCATCATAAGGCCCAAAGTTACCGTCTTGGTGCACCCCCGGCAGGAAGCGAGCACCGCGCCGTCGTCTCGTTCCTCAAACATCGGGGGCGGCTGCTTCAGCCTCACAGCCCCCGCTCCTCAGTCGACGCATGTGCCAGGCAGCGTGGTCCGACCCGTCGGCAAGCGTGGATCGATCCAGCTCGATACCATTGCCGGGCGAGATCTAGCTGGCGGTACACGGCAGTGTCGCATATTTCACACCAGGACCTGGGCGATGGTGCTTCCGTCGCAGGCCGCCTTCGATCATCGGCGCTGGCGCGAGGGCCTCACGCACACCATCTTCGCACGCGGCAGCGTATTTTTCGGGCGGCGTTGACGACACCCGAACTGCGCCGGCACGATGTCCAGCCGCTCCGCCTTGTCCCTTCGCCGATCCGGTGCAACTCGGCCCTGGCAGCAGGGGCAGCCTGTTGTCGATATCGACACGACTCTCGACCGTGGCAAATGCCCGGCACGACCGCGATTGGTGCTGTCCTTCTCGGCCCGCGCGCTCGCTCAGTCGGAAACCGCTGCGCTGCCTATCGTCCGCATCGCTCGCCGCCGTTTTGCTCGACGTCCTTCAGGCCCGACACAGTGATCCTGGGGGCAGCGGTCTCGCCTGCGGCCAAAACGGGGCCGCTGCGTCCTTGATGATCTGCGCAGCCGCTCACTCTCGCACGCTCGGCGACGCGCATCGCTTTCATCGCGTATCGAGATCGTCGGGAATGCGTCGCCGGCATGACCAAATCAGATCAGATATTCGCGGCATTTTGCGACGATCTCGATGCCGCTGATTCACTTTCGTCGCCGCAGGCATAAAAAATCAGCCTTGATGCGTCGGCCTCCCCCGTCTCATCCGCCTCAGAACGCGCCGCCAGTCCTAGCCCTTCAGCAACGCGACAATTGCGCTGCCGACACACGCATCACGCCATCCTCAATCTTCGGGCCCCCCCCCCAAAGGGGCGGAAGATGCCGTCCTCGCAGCCGTTTGGAAACAACAACGTCCCGTGCCATCCCAGAACACTAGTTTGATCCCGGTTCCGCACGCTTCGCCCGGAACACGTAAACCGCCCCGGAGAAAGGATCCGCCGCCATCGTCTCCTCGCGCACAGCGATGCCAGTCCCTCAGCGCCTTTGGCAGATTCGACAGGCTGGGTCTTGGGTCGCCACCATTACGCGAACCGCACCCGTCGGGGCCGATCATGCCTGGGCTTTCAATCAACAAAACGCACGCACACGCCTCACATCTTTGCGTCCCGCAACCGCGCCGACCCGGATCCTCACCCGTCGATCTCGACCGTCGACTCATTCCGCATACCGGCTGCAACCTGGCGCGGCGGCAACTTTGCGGTTGCCGACGGATGGAAGGAGCGACTATGCCGCTTCCCCCCGGATGAACAACCGGCAGCCCCTCCGCATAGAAAGCCCACCTGAATTCTTGCAGTGCCGTCGCTCATCCAAATAACTGTTTTGCGTGACATCCAATGCCTCGGCCACGCAGAGACAGACTCGCCCGCTCGCTACATCTCAGCACCGATCCTCGCCTTGTCCTGTCGCTCCCGTTCGCCTAGCGAACCCGCACCGGTGAACACCCTCGAGCCGATGAACCGCTTAGTGATAGCCATTCAGAAAATTATATAAACATTAGAATATATTATATATTACTTCAGCTCGTCATTAAAATATTTTATAATTTAATTGTTAGCAGTCTTTCTCTCTCTCTTTCCCCCCTCCTTTCCTTCCCTCTCCTTCTTCTTTCTTTTCCTCTCCTCTCAGGGGCCGCCTTCTCCTCTTCTTCATCTCCTCTCTCTCGCTTACTTTCTTTCTCTTCTCTTCTTTTTCTCGCTACCCACCCCCCCTTCCCCACTATTATCTTTAACTCATTTTATTGTCATTGTCTGCCTCTCCTCCCTCCTCCTTCCCCCTTCCTCTCTCTTTCCCTTCTTCTTTTTCCCTTTTCTTCTCTCCCTTTTTTCTCCTCTCTTCCTCCCTCCTTTCACCCTTTCCCCCCCCTCCCGCCTTTCCCTCATTCCTCCTTTTCATTTCACCTTTTCCCCCTCTCTCTCTCTTCTCTTCCTCTCTCTACTCTCTATTCCTCCTCTCTTCTGTCTCCTCGCTCCTTCTCCTCCTCCTCTCTACTTCCCCTCCTTCGTTCCTCTTCTCTTCTCCTCCTCCTTCTTCCGCCCTCCCTTTCTCTCCTGCTTTCTCTCCCTTTTCCCCCCTCCTCTTCTCTCTCTCCTCTTTCCCTACCTTCTCTCTCTTTACCTTCTCTTTTCCTCTCTCTCTTCCCCCGCCCCCCCCCACAAATGTTTCCTTTTGTTACCGGTGAAAGTCCCAACCTCACAGCCGAACAACGACAAAACCTCACCCAAAGACAACAGGAAGGAACAACAAAACACAAAAAACAATAAACACCCCACCCCCCCCCCCACCCTTTTTGTTTTTGTTGTTGTGTTGTTTGTTTTTCTTTTTTTTTTATCTTTTTTATGTGTTTTTTTCGTGGGTTCTTGTTTTTTTTTTTTTTGTGTTTTTCTTTTTTTCTTTTTTCTTTTTGGTTTTTTTTTTTTGTTTTTTTGTTGCGTGTTTTTGTTTTTTTGTTTTACTGTCTTTTTTTTTTCGTCTTTATTGTCTTTTTTTTATTTTGTTGTTGTTTCTTGTTTTTTTTTGGTTTTTTGTTGGTTCTTTTTTTGTTTTGCTTTTTGTTTTTTGTGTTTTGTTTTTTTCCCTTTTTTGTTGTTTTTTGTTTTTTTTTTATTTTTTGTTTTTTTGTTTTTTTTTTTTTGTCTCTGCTCTCTCCTTCCCTCTGTCTCGTTCCTCCCTTCTCTTCTTCTCTCTCCGCCTGTCTCCCCTCTCTTTCCTTCCCTTCTAGGCCTCACTCTTTTTTCTCCCCTGTGTTCCTCTCTCTCCCCCCCCCCCCCCGAGCGGGGCGGCCCGCGCGCGCTGCCCCCGTGGTCCTCTCTCCTCCGCGGTTCCTCGGCTCGCGGGTGTTCCCCGGCGGGTCGTCGGCGCCCGTGGAGCGACGAGACAAGGCCGGAGTCGTGCTGAATGGTAGCGAGCGCGAGTCTGTCTCTGCCGTGCCGCCGGCATGGATTGTCACCGCAACAGGTTATTTGGCTGGCGACGGCAATTGCCAAAATCTCATTCTGGGCTTTCTCAATGCGAGGGGCTGCGGTTCTTCCAGCGGTGGTGACGGCATGCTGCTCCCTTCCTCCCGTCGGCAACGCAAGAGTTCCGCGCGCCAGTTTGAGCCCGGTGCGGAATAGATCGAGGTCCGAGATCGACGGCGTGAATCCGGGTCGGCCGCGGTGCGGACGCAAAGACTGTGAGGGCGGTGCTCTTTCGTTTTAAAGCCGAGCATGATCGCCCTAGGTGCGGTCTCTAATTAGGTGGCGACCAAGCCTGGGCGACTTCCCCGGCGCTGAGGGACTGGGCATCCTGGTGCGCGAGACGATGGCGGCGGCTCCTTTCGTCCGGGGCGGTTTACGGGTTTCCGGGCGAGCGTGCAGACCGGATCAACTATGTTTCTGGGAGCACGGACTTTGTCTGTTTCGCCAAACAGTCTGAGGACGGCATCTTCCCGCTGGCCGAAGATGTGGATGGCGTGAATGCGTTTTGTCGGCCCGCAATTGTCGCGTTGCTTGAAGGGCTAGACTGGAGGGGCGGCGGCGTTCATGGGCCGCAGAGACGGTGACGCCGACGCATCCCGGCTGATTTTTTATGCCTGCGGGCGAAGTGAATCACGGCATCGAGATCGTCGCAAATGCGCGAATCTGATCTGATTTGGTCATGCCCGGCGACGCATTGCCCTACGTCTCGAGACGCTGAAAGCGATGCTGCTCGCCTAGCAGTTGCGAAGTGAGCGCTGCCCAATCATCAAGGATTGCAGCGGCAACCGTTTTGGCCGAGGGCCGAGACGCTGCCCCGAAGATCAAATGCTGCTCGGCCTTGAAGAACGTCGAGCAAAACGGGGCGAGCGATCGGCGATACAGATCAGTCGGTTCCGACTGGCGAGCCGCGCGGGCCCGAGAACGACGCACCAATCGCGGCTCGTTTCCGGCGCATGTGCCACGGTCGAATCGTCCTGTCGATATCGAACAACAGGACCTTTCCCCTGCTGCCAGGGTCGAGTTGCACCGGATCGGCGAGGACAAGACGAGCGGCTGGACATCGTGCCGATCGCAGTCGGTGGCTCGGCAACCCGCCGCCCGAAATCCGCCGGCCGGCGTTGCGAAGAATGTTCGTGCAGCCCGCGCGCCCGCGCGACTGATCGAAGGCGGCCTGCCGACGGAAGCAACCATCGCCCAGGTCCTGGTGTCGCAATATTCCGACCACCTTCCGCTGGACGCCCTGCTCAATCGACGCCCGGCAAGGTTATCGAGCTGGAAATCGATCCACGCGTGGCCGAGCTGGGTCCGGCCACATGCCTGCACCTGCGTCCGATGCAGGAGCGGCTGCTGGTGAGGCTGAAGTCACAGCGCCCCATTGTTTCGGCCGAGACGACGGCGCCGGGGTCGGTCCTGGCCGGGGTGCACCAAACCGTCACTTTTGGGCCTATGCCGCTGACGAACCGGCCATGGGGTCGGCCGTGATCCACCTGGCGGTCGGTATGTCGCAACGCGCCCGATCGCAAATCTGACGGCCATGCCCCATCTGGAGGGCTTCAAAGGGCATTCTGCAGGTCGACGGTTATGCCGGCTATCTCAAGCCTCGCCGACCGAGGCGATGTCCGCCCTGCATTCTGCTGGTCCGCACGTTCGTCGTGGCTGCTATGAACTCGCCGTTCTGGTCCCGGCACCGATCGCCAGCGAAGGCACTCGAACGGATTGCCCGCTCTACGCCGTCAAGAAAGACGTCCGCGGTCCGAAGTCCGCAGAGACGCCGACAGTTCGCTCGCTAAAAATCCGTCCCCTGATCGCCCGCGCTCGAGCCGTGGTTGTCGGCGCCAACTCGGCCATATCGCCAGAAAAGCAAACTTGTCCCGGCCATCCTCTAACTGACGCCCTGCGCGCTGGGACGGCCTGACGCGCTTCATCGATGACGCCGCCTCGAACTCGACAAGCAACACCGTCGAGCGCTCCATCCGCCCGATCGCGCCAACCTAAGAAAGCGTGGTTCTCGGTTCCTGACGGAGGCGCCAGCATTGGCCACCGAGTCGCGTCCCTGATCGAGACCTGCAGTTGAGCGACATCGAGACCCGCTCGCGATCTGACCGACGCCCCTCACGCGCCATCGTCAATGGCACCCCAACCGGATATCGATCAGATTGCTGCCGTGGGCCTATAGAAACAATAACTTCAAAGCCCGTGGCCTGGAACAGCGCTTACACTTTCGCGCCATCGCCACTACCAGAGTCCGTAGTGGTGCGCCATTACGGAATGCTTGGGGCCGGACGGTTTGCTGCTTAAGGAACGCTAAGCCGGTTGACTTGACAATCACGATATCCGTATCCAGGCACATTCACCGCATGAACTTCCCAAACGCAACTCTCCTTTTCAAAGCCGCGGACATTTCAGGAGGGATTTGAACGGGGCGAGAAAATTCCTAACGGGGAACCTCGTGTTTCGGAACGTGTTTTCCGAAGCTACCACGATGGCGACCACAATTCAAACTCCAACAACAATCCTGACCGGAGAAACCATTGTCCTTCACCGGGTGGTATGAAAACGCAAGGACGGCGCTCCTGAAGTCCTCGCGCGACCTATGAGCTAGAATGCTGATGGCTTTGAGGATCGGATCACAAGAACCCGGGATCAAGGAATGGAGCGAACGGAACACAAAGCACTCCGAACAAGGAATAATATTGGCCGGGGAGAGGCGGTTTGACCTTAATGGCCCTGCTAAATTAGCGTGAGGGGTGTTTGAATGAGTACCTCCGCCGCTGAACGTCCTGCGGGATCACTGACGCAATACTCGCGAGGTCCGGAATCAAGCCCTTAATGACTATTCAACAAGAGATATTTTTGCTGAACGCCTTGAGCGGACGAGACCGGAGCAAGCAGCATTAACTCAAGAAACTCGCCTTTCTTGGCCATCCTTCTGGCGGAAATCTTTCTCAGTTTCTCCATGGTCCACACAACAGCATTCCATCACTAACCTTAGAAATGTGTATTCTGCTTTAGCCCCCCAAACTATTGGGCCTAAAATGCCATTCATGGGGGCTGTACGTGGTCGATTGGGATGCGTTCCGATTATCCTTTCGCTTTTTCTGTTCTTCTGCTTGCTCTCGGTGCGAAAGAGGCGATCCCATCGGATCTTGAGCCAATCGGTGATACTTCCCGAAGCAGGCAGGGACTCTGGTGGCATTAGCGAAGTGTTTTCTCACTGACCACTTCAATTATCGGGACAAATCGTAAATTACGCCAAAGGCTATTTGCTTATCGTAAGTGAATTTTGATTTGGGCCGGGGACCCAGCTCTATGGCTAGAATTCCAAGGGTCGCCGTCTAAGTTACCGAAATGAATCCGTATAGCCATTCCGGCCAACCGGGTCGGTTGTGTAGTTTTGTATCCAACGCAGTCCTTGAGCAGTGGCCCGACGCCGATGGGGCAATCAAAGCCATGGCTAGCGAGCAAAAGCCGGAGGCTATGGTGTCCCACATCATCGATACGATTGATCACCGAATTTATGGAATTCCAGCCGTAGGGCCGTTGGATTTTCCTGAAGAATTAAATCGGCGAACCTCTTGTTTACGGTTTCCACAGATTGTCGGCCCAAGAATACACTCGCTCTTTGAGAAGAACGGGTTCCGCGTTCTTGCGCAGACTATGGAAACGTCGTCGTCGCTCAGCTAGACGAGAAGATTTTATCCGCCTCCGTGGGATACGATGCCTATCATTTTAAGCCACTGGCCGATATATCTGTTCAGCGCACAAACGCCTGACCATCGTGTGCGTGTGGCCATAGTAGCGGTTTGATCGACGTCCGCACCCCTGTGTCGCGCGTGCCCGCGCGATAACGCCGGCCTCGTTAGGTTCGCTGTTCCTGCCTTAAGCTGCTACTCCACCCTATGCCTGCGCCCGACCGCAGAACATCGCCCAGTCCGCCCATCGGCGTCGCCGCTGCTCAAATGAATCGCCCGCGACGATGTCGGGACGTCCTGCTTGGCCATACGCTGCCTTTTTCTCGCTCGCGGCGGGTTCGTCGTTTGGACGATTTCAGTGGGCCTGCCACATCTGATGACCGGCGTCGGTGGGCAGACACCACATAAATTCAGCCATGTCCGAAAGTGTAATCTACGCAGGAATTGTTGTGAATGGCGCGCCCAACATTCCAGTTCGTCATCGTAAATCCCGCAAACTGGCTCCTGATCACCGATGTTGACCGGTCAACGGCGGCTTATCTCGCAAGTATCGCTACACGTGCGCGGCATACGTGCCGGTCGTCCTCGTTTAACACAGGCGGCACGTCGATCACGTCTATAAGGCCCTTCAATCATCTGGTCGAGCGCATCGAATCTTGTAGTCGCTGACCGCGCGGGATGTGCGCGTTCTCGCCCGACGGGCGCCACGATCCAGTACCCAACGAGCTAGAAAGGAATTATTCTTCACCTGACTGTGACGACTCAACTGCGCGATCATCGATTCCCAGACCTGGACAACTGCATCCGATGAGA
>Ga0179591_1483121_pt1 | contig 10661 bp, 14 predicted proteins | sample CZOMad2_1_08_16f_FD_182891 | JGI IMG/M metagenome (GOLD analysis project Ga0179591, IMG submission 182891) | Vadose zone soil fungal communities from Angelo Coast Range Reserve, California, USA - CZOMad2_1_08_16fungal (PacBio error correction) | ecosystem: Environmental > Terrestrial > Soil >...
GGTCACCCACCACTGATGCATAAATTCCATTCAGCGGCGGGGGTTGGGACCATGACGGACTACAGAGCACGGTGCGCAACCCGAAGGTCGCAGCACCGTGAAGGCCTTTCGACCGTAACTGGTTCAATGCGGAGTGCTTCTTCCGGATGGCTACACCCCTACGGGTTTTGACGCGGGAGGGCTCAACCGTCTGGGCCTCACCGAACGGGACTGATCGCTTGGGCTGGATCCGTTCGGGCGTACCGTGGTATGTTGTACGACGGCTACGACGTGACCCCTCAAGGTACGACCGTGACGGGTACAACCGGGCACGCCAGTTTTTTTCACGACCCTTGCCGCAAGGGTAAGGGGTCCCGACCGCGTGTCGGGGGGGGTTGCGTTCTATCAAGCGCCCGCACACCGCTACGTCCAGGTGGACCAGTATGGAAGATCCAAATGACCCAGCACGAACGTGAGCAAAAGCGGCCGTGGATACTGCCGGGATCCAGCGCCGAATATTGGACGGCGTTGAACCGCGTACCCTGTAAGCGTTCGCCGGAATCAAACCGAACCTAGCGCGTTCGATGTACGGGTCGATAAAATGAGGGAGCGGCGACCAGTACGGCTCGCGCACTATTTACGGCCATTGCCTCGGCAGCTTCGGGCAACAACCTGTCTGCGGGCTGGTGTCTCTGTCAAGCTCGTGGATTGTGAACGAGACTACTGGGTCCGAGGTAGCCATGCTTGGACTGTTTCACCGTACACGAACCCCAACCCGTTTGACAACCGTCGTGACCCGCATGCCGTTTCGTTCACTGGATACGTCCGCTCGGCAGCGAACTGATCCCCGCCGACTCAGGGAGATTCTGACCTGATTTGCATCCCACTGTCGACTACTTCCATGTGTGTCGTGGCATGTTTCCGTGAAACATGCCCCTGTGCACACTCGGTCGCGGTTGCAGCGCATGAGTTGGGAGCACTACCGATTGTAGGCTGTACCCCTGGACCATGTTGATCGAATAATTCGTAATTGATCAACAGTGCCGACGTAGTTTCGTTGGGGGCGCAACGTACCAGGATGATCCAACAAGGCTTAAGCCGTTGGAATGGTGCCTCATCGCGCGTTCCACTTGATGTGCGTCGTTGTGTCGCGCGGCCAAGCGGCTTCGTGCGTCAACCACAGCAAGTGTCTCGTGTGTCATTTATGCGCTTTCCTGCCGCACACTCGAGCTAGGAGGAGTGGGTCTGAAGTACAACCGATGTGCTGTCCCGCGTCCTCCGTGAGCGCGGTTCCAAGCCCTGGGTAGGGCTGTCTGTCAGAGGCCAGCCCACCTCTACCGTTCACATTGGAACCGGAGAGTATGATGTCCGGGTATTGGTATTTGTAATTCACATGTGACAGCGCCATTCTACCATGCGCGCAAATCCATGGCTCACACGCTTCCACCTCCCGACCGGACTTGAATGTTATCACGGTTCTCGTCACCCGGCACGTCGGCGTTTCTCCTGGACACGTCCGCGCTGCACATGACCACATTCCACCTTGCGTAGCTGTGCTCCTGATGTCTAAGTCTATACTGTGAGTCCTTAGCGTTCCTAGTGACCGACGCCGATGGTCACGTCCATGACCATGGACCACGTCAAGAGCGCAGCCCTTGTGGGCCAGGCACACCATGATCCGTCCTGCGCGGAGGTTTGAGACCCGATGAGCCATGCACCGTTATCGGCTCATCTGGGTTGGGGCCTATTTCGCCGGTCTCGCGTCCGCATCCTTCATCTGGGTGTGGTGGACGAAGCGCAAAATGGCAACTAGATGACCAGTGCCGGCCCCTACGGGCCAGATCATACCGTCGTGGTCGGCACCATGGCAGGGTTTGGTATACGGGTTCATGGCCACCGTGTTTTCGAATCCGCCTCCCCCGACCCTCCCGTGGAGGGCAGCGAGAAGCCCCTGATGGCAAGGGCCGTTGGTATTTTCCTGGTCTAGTGTTCGCCCTGGGCCTCGGTGGCTTCATATTGTCATAACGGCCAGGATGGGCAATCTGCCCCTGCATATCCGGGCGATCGTGAAGCGCATTCGTCCCGGGATCCGACTAAAGCCCGCTCCACTCACCCGCTCCGCGCGCTCACGGTACTGGCCCAGGCCGATCGCGTGGCGCCTGGGTAACCCCACGCTCTTGGGAGATCCTCAACGAGGCAGGGCTAACCGGACTACTGGCCAACCTTCCTAACACCGCCACCGACGCGGCCAGGAGGGGCTCTAATCCGTTCAGAGTAGGTACGTCGCATTACCACACAGCCCCGGCACCGTCCGCGGTGCCGGGGCTGTTGTGTTTGATCCGACGGCACCGAAGGTCACCATGAAATACCCAGATCCATCTCCGGGAGGAAGGGTCGATGGCGGACACGCAGCGGTGCTGGGCTACCAGGCCGGCAGAATTCCTGAGACTGCCCAGCACATACCCCCACATCCCCAATGCGCACCGTACCCCCCACAGCGACACCGCCATGGACCGTCCTCGCGAGTTCACCGATGTGCGGTCAGGATGACGCCAGCCTGACCCGCATCACTTCCGCCAATCTCTGACGGTAATCTATCGCTACTGCTGTTTCTGTGACCAGGCCCGGCGTCAGCGGTGCCGCGGTCTCCATTCGGCAGATTTAGCCCGGTTGCAATGACCGGTTCAACCCGTTAGCTTAAATCTTCGCCGCCCCCCCTCACCACCACCACCCCTAAAACCCCCCACCCCCCCCTGTCACCAGCAGTACAGGGGGCTTTCTCATGGCGGCAGCGCGCTTGAGATTGTATCAGTTTACCTATCTATCAGTCTCATGATCCACGACTCAAGATCCCCACTATGCTCAATCCACTCATCCACCCCCCATAGCCAACCCCCCACCCCCCATGATCATTGTCCCATTATCCACGCCCCCGAACCTGAACAAACCTGACACATGTGAAAAGGCAGGTACAGGCAAACCGTTTCCGGCAACAGTGTGCAGCATTTATCAGATTGCTGAGGTCGATCTCCTGCAGCGGCACCTCTGCATGCCGATCAGGCTGGTGTCGCCTCGCACCGGCGACGACAGCCGGCCGAGGCGGAGGTTGGCGCGGCGTGACTCCTCGGTCAGCGCGGCGCAGCGGGCGATCTCCGGCTCGTGAGCGGCAGCGCCTTCGATCCCGTGCCAGGCTCTTCCTCCGCGAGCGTCGTGTGAGGATCAGCTTGGGTCAGGGCGAGCCCCCCCCCCGCGAGCGGCGCCAGATACCTTGTCGAGGTGGCGGGCAGGCCGTCTGGCAATCCAGTTTCGCTCAGCCGCCTGCCCTGTTGCCGTTCAGGCTGGTGAGCTCCTCTCAGCCTCTGAGGTCGAGATGCCTGCATCTGGCATGGGGCGCGGGCCGAGAGGGTCGCGCCAGGTTCGCGCAAAACCGCGCATATCGAGGTTCGCGAATGGCGCCCTGGATGCCGTCGAGCTTTCCAGGACCGGCGCGCCGCCGAGCGCCACCGGGTCAGCGGCATGCCGCGCAGCGCGGTTGATATCGCCGGCGATCGGCAGCGGCTGCTATGCAGCTCGTTCAACGCATCCCCTGCCGCCCCTTTACGACGACAGCCTGTTCGCAGCCCGACAGGTCCGCGCCGGTCCGGCGGCGCCGGTGACGGCGCTGAGATCGCCGCCGCGATCGGCGCAGCCGTCGAGAGTTACTTCTCGTATCGGATGCCGTCGAGGCCGCGCAGCCGGCCCGAGGTTTGCGGCAGCCCTGGAGATTCAGGCTCGTCAGCGGCATGCCGACCATGCGGCGCAGATCGCCGCTGAGCTTTGTTCGCAGCCGCTCAGGTCGAGGACCTCGACCTTCAGCCCTTGAGCAGCAGCATGTCGGTGACCGTCGGAGCGACCCGTGCTGACGAGGTGCCCCGTTGGCCTGGGCCTGTGATGTTTGCAGGGGAACTTCTTCTTCTCGGCCAGGAACTGCTGCAAACTGGCTGCGGAGTGATCTGCTCCGCTGTCGGCTTCGGCTCGGCCTGCTTGACCGGAGCGCTGGGCGACGACCGGCACTCGCCGGAGCCGGCGGGCTACCGCGTCGTCGGTCGTCGGGCCTCACCACCGGTGCGGGCAACCGGCTTCGGCGGGATCGGCGCGGCCACCACCGGCCGTCCGGTGCGGGTTGCCGCCGCTCTGGGCGCCGGATCCGGAGTCGGAGCGGCGGCAACGAGCGGCGCCGCTGCTTTGACTGTCGTCCACGATCGTATCCGCGGGCAGGACCACCGGAGCAGCGACAACGGCATTGTGGACCGCCTAGTCGTCGTCCGGTGCGGGCGGCGTCGGAGCACGACTGGCGCGGGATCCCGACCACCTGCGTCGCTACGGCTGGGCGGAGTCCGGCGGGGCAACGGCGACCGTGTCCGCCTGTTTGGTGCCGGCGGCGCACGGCCGTCTGGCTTGAACCACCACCGCGCAGCGGTTTGCGCGGCTGCTTGAACCGGTTCCGGGCCGGCTGCGCCAACCAGTGGCCACCTGAGCCGGACGGCGGCGACGATCGGCGCCCGGAGCCGGCGCTGCGGGCGTGGGCACCGGACTGAACGTCGGCGACGGCGCTCGGCGCGGCGTCCGGGGTGTTGCCGCGGCTCATCAATCCGAGACCACGGCCGCCGCCGGCGAGCACCAGGGCCACAGGTGCGTTGACCGGCAGCATCCACGGACGCGCCGCCGCGGCGGTGCGACGATGGTGGCGCGTGGTCGGTGCAGGGTCGCCCGCGTTTCGGGATCGGCCGCGGCGCTGACCTGCGCGGTGACCCGGGTCGTCCAGCGGCGTGCGCCGGCGTGTCGGGCTCGCCGAGCTCGGCGGCGGTGGCGTCGCGCACCCACCAGCGGAGTCGCAGCGTCTTCCCTCTTGTCGCGCGGCTGGAGCACGTGGGCGGCAGCGTGGAGCGGGGGATGTCCCTTGCCGGGACCAGCGGCGAGTGGCGCGCAGCTTGCGCGAGCACCAATCTCGAGATCCTCGATCACGCCTCCGGGTCGGGTGGCGCGATCACGGTCCTTGTTCATCGCTTGAGCACCACCGCGGGCGGTGGCGTCGGTGATGCGGGATAGACTGCCGCGCGGATCCGGCCCCGGATCCTCTGATCACCTGCGCACCACGCCCAGGCGCTGGCGCCCGCGGAACGGGTTGTCGCCGGTAGCATCGCGAACAGCGTCGCGCGAGCGCGTAGAGTCGGTGCGGTGGTCGGCCTTGCACTGTCGCCAATCTCGCCGCCTCGGTCCTGGCGCGGTCGAGTTCGGGGCGAGACCGCAATGACCATGACCGGCTCGGGCTATGGGCCGCCGGCGTTCATGTCTCCGGAGCAGGCCAGCGGCGACAGCCACTCTACCACCGCCCGACTCTACGCGCTGGCGCGACGCTGTTCGCGCGGCTCACCGCGACGCCCGTTCCGCGGCGCCAGCGCTGGGCGGTTTGGCGCAGGTGATCAAGGATTCCCGGTGCCGATCCGCCGGCGTCTATTCCCCGCTCACCGACCCACCCGCGCCGGTGGTGCCAAGGCGTGACAAGGACCGGATCAGCGCCACCCGACCACCACCCCCGGAGGCGCGATCGAGAATCTTCGAGGCGGGTGCTCGCCGGCAAGCTGCCGCGACACGCGCGCCGCTGGCCCCGGCCAAGGAACATCACCCGCGCCACGCTGCCGCCCACCGTGCTCCACCGCGCTACCAGATGGTCGACGCCGGCGACTTCCGCTGTGTGCGCTGCGCACGCACCGCCGCCGAGCCTCGTCCGACTCCCACGACCGCCGGCTCCGCCGCTGACGCCGCCGGGTCACCGCTGCAGTTCCGCGCCGTCTCCGATCCGACGCTGGGACCCTCGCACACCGACCACCGCCGCCACCATCTTCGCACCCGCCTCCGGCGGCGCGTCCGTTATCTGCGGTCACCGCCTGGCCCTGGTGCTCTGCCTGCGGCGGCGTTTCTTCGGATGAGTATCCGCCGGCACACCCCGGCTCCGCTGCCTAGGCCATCCTGTCGCCGATCGTTCCGACTCCGGTGCCCACGCCCGCAGCGGCCGCTCCCCGTGGCGCCTCCGTCGCCGCCGCTCCGCTCCTGTGGCCCCCGTTTTTCGCCCGCCGCCGGCGCCGGACCGGGCAAGCCGCCGCCTCAACCCGCTGCGCCGTGGGTGGTCAGCCGGCACGTCCGTCGCCGCGCCGGCAACCACCCTGCCGGCAACCGTCGCCCGTGCTCGGCCGACTCCTCGCCCCCCGCTAGCGTAGCGACGCCGTGGTCTCGGATTCCCTCGCAGTCGTGGCTCCGCCGCCGCCCGCACCGGCTGCCGGTAGCGGTCCACAATCCGTTGTCGCCTGCTCCGGTGGCTCCTGCTCCCGCGCTCCGGATCGTGCGACGGTCCCCGCCAGCGGCGCCGATCGTGCCCCCCGCCTCCGACTCCGGAATCCGGCGCCAGCGCGCGGCACCGTCACCGCCGCCCGGTGGTTGGCCTCTCCTATCCCGCCTAAGCCTTTCCCCGCACAGTTGGTGGCGGCACCGAGACGCCGCCGATCCGGATTCGCCCCGCCGTCTCCTCCGGCGCCGATTCCCGGTCGCGCCAGGCCGCTCGGTCAAGCGCCGAGCCGCAGCCGGCCGCTGAGCAGATCACCTCCGCCACCCGGGTTGCAGCAGTTCTGGCCGAAATAGTTTTTCCCCTTCACATCCTGCCCCGGCACGGCACATTCGTCATCACCCGGGTCGCTCCGACGTCACCGACCCTGCTGCGTGCTCAAGGGCCTGAAGGTCGAGGTCACTCGACCTGAGCGGGGCTGCGAAAACTCAGCTGCGATCTCGCTCCCCTGGTCGGCATCCGCTTGAAATAGATCCTGAACTCCAGGGCTGCCGCGACCTCGGCCGGCTGCGCGGCCTCGCGGCATCCGCCTCTAGAAGCTCACTCGCCGGCTCGCCTACTCGCGGCGATCTCTGCGCCGCCACCGGCCGCCGCTGACTCCGGCTCGACCCGACCCTGTCGGGCTGCGAACGGCTGTCGTCGCTCAAGGCGTTGCAGGGGTGGCGTTGACTCGAGACCGAGCTGAATCTCATAGCCGCTGCCGCTCGCTCGGCGGGATCTCACCGCGCTGCGCGGCATGCCGCTGACCCGGTTGGCGCTCGCGCTGCGCCGGCGGCTGAAAAGCTCGACGGCATCCATGCCTCTGCCATTCAGCGAACTCGATCTGCGGGTTTGCTCGACTCGTCGACCTCTCTGCCCTCGCCATCCATGCCGCTTCAGCTCTCTACCTCTCAGCGGCTGCCGAGGCGCTCACCACCTAAACGTCTCCAGGGCATTGCGCTGGGCGAACTCTTGGATTGCAGCGCTGCCGCCACTCCTACACGGATCTGGAGCCGCGGCGTCGCGCTCCGGCTCGCCCTGACCAAGCGATCCTCAACTACTGCTCGCGCTGAAGACCTGGACGGGATCGAGGCGCTGCCGCCTTCAACGAGCTCGAGCTCGCCCGCTGCGGGCCGCGCTGAGAACCGAGATCACCGCTGCACACCTCCGCCTCGGCCGTCTTTGTCTCTCGCCGGTTGCGAGGCGCTCACCATCCGAACGTCCTGCAGAGCGTGCCGCTGCAGGGCTCGACCTCCACCGGCTACATGCTTCACGACCCTTTTGCCCGGAACCCGGTTTGCCTGTTTACCGCCGTTGTCACTTTTTCAGTTTTGTCCTGTCGGGGGTGGATCATGGGACACGAATGATCCATTGTGGGTGGTGGTGCGTGCTAGTGATCTTAGAGCATATGGATCTTGAGTCTTGTACATGAGACTGATATATGTTAACTTACTACCATCAAGCGCTTGGCTTCGATTCATGAGAAAGAACACAAGTCAGGTGCCCGACCCCTCTGTTCCCTGATGGTGAGCAGGGGGTGTGGTGCGGTGTTAGAGGGTGGTGGTGGTGCGGGTGTCGGTCGAAGATGAACCGCTTCACGGTCCGAACCGGTCATTGAACCCGGGCCAACTCTGCCGCATGGCCGCGGCTAAAAACCGCCTGCCGCCGGTCCTGGTCCAGACCACCGTAGCGATAAAACCGTCAGCGATGGCTTGGAATGCTGACGGGTCAGCTGGTCGCTCATCCCTGATCCGCCCATCCGTAACTCGGTCGAGACGGTCCCATGGCGGTCTCTGTGGTGGGTACGGTGGCGCCATTCGGGGGATGTGGGGGTATGTGATCTGGCAGTCTCCAGGACGTCTGCCGGCCTGGTTTCCAGTCACCGCCCGCGTAGTCCCGCCACTCTGACCCTCCTCCCCGGATCTGGAGCATGTGTAATCTGTGACCTCCTGTTGTCGTCGGATCAACACAACCCCCGGCTACGAGACCGGTTGCCGGGGCTGTTGTGGTCATGCGACTATCCTACTCCTGGAACGATATAGCCCTCCTGGCCCTGCGTGTGGAGGTTTCAGGAATGTTGGCCAGTAGTCCTGTAGCCCTGCCCTCGTTGAGTATCTCCCACGCCGGTGGGGCTTACCCACGCGCCACGCGCTCATGCCTGGTCCATACCCTGAGCGCGCGGACGGGTGAGTTAGCTGGCTTAGGTCGATCCCGGGACGAATGCGCTTCCCGATCGCCCGATATGCCGGCCATCTTGCCCATCCTGGCCACTTATTACAATGAGCCAAACCGGGCCTCGGCTACCGCTAGCTCAGAAAATACCAATCGCCTTGCTCATCAGTTGCTCTCCTCGCTGGCCCGCCCTGTGAGGGTCGGGGGCCGGCCGGGATTCGAACCGGTACCGGCATGAACCCGTATACCAACCCTGCCCAGTTTTCCGGCCCCGAGCGGTAGGGGGACTCTGGCCCGTCGGGGGCCGGCACTGGTCCATCTAGTTGTCCATTTTGCGCTTCGTCCCACCAGCACCGATGAAGTAATGCTGACTCGAGACCGGCGAAATAGGCCCCAACCCGATGAACAGCGCGATAACGGTGCCATGGCTCATCGGTCGCAAACCCCTCGCGCACGGCATCATTGTGTGCCTGGCCACCAGGCTGCGCTTCTCGACCGTGGTCAGGTCATGGAACGTGACCTCCCGGTCGTTCACCCGCCGCTACGGACTCACCGTAACATCCAGGAGACCAGGCGACTCAAGTGATGTGGGTCCGTGCACGCGACGCTGTCCATGAGCACGCCGCCGTTCCGTTGACGAAGAACCGTGATCAACATGTCAGGTCCCTGTCGTAGCGTGGATGCGTTGGTGTCGCCATGCTTGCGCCGGTCGACTGCGCTGTCCACTGTGACTTCCATAATACACATACCGACATCCTTCCTTCCGTCCTCTGTGGACGTGCGCGGTGGTCGGCTCTGACGGCCCGCCCCCCGGCTGGCACCGCGCTCCCTGACGCGGTGCCAGGCGCTCGGGTGTTACTCAGACGCACTCCCTTCCTATCGAGTGGCGCAGAAGCGCATCCTGCCACCGAGCCACTTTCTGTGTGACGCACGAAGCCGCTTGCGCTGCTACACAACGACGCACTCACGTCGAACTTGCGATGAGGCCACTCATCCACCGGCTTAGCCTTGTTGGCAGCCTGGTACGTTGCGCCCCCAGAAACTCGTCGGCCAGGGTGATTCAAACGATTCGATCAACATGGGTCCCGGGTACCCCTTACAATCGTGAGTGCTCCAACTATCGCTGACCCTCGCCGATTGTGCACAGGGCATGTTTCCAACGTGAAACATGCCCCCGACCACACATGGACGTCAGTCGAAGTGGTATGGCAATCAGGAGCATCCTCCTGAGTCCGGCGGCGCCTCGGCTGCCGGCGTATCCATGACCGAAACGGCATCGGTCACGACGGTTGTACACCGTTTTGGTATCGTGTCGGTGAACCATCACGCTGTACTCGCGACCAAGTCGTCGCGTGCAATCCACGACTTGAACCGAGACACCCCCCGCGCCTCAGGTTTGTTGCGAACGCTGCCGAGGCAATTTGCATGAAATATTTGCGCGAGCCGGCTACTGTCGCGCATCCCTCATTTTCCTCGACGTACATGCCGCGCGAGTTTCGGTTGCGTCCCGGCTAACGCTGTCCAGGTACCGGTCACAGCGTCCACTATTGGCGCGGATCCGGCATCCTCCACGGCGCTTTTGATCACGTTCACGTGCTGTGTCAATATTTGGATCCTCCATACTGCGTCCCCTTGGACGCTAAGCGGTGTGCGGGCGCTGAATAGCCCCACACCCCCCCGACACGCGGTCGGGACCCCTTACCCTTGCGGCAGGGTCGTGACAATACTGGCCTTGTCGGTTGTCCCGTCGGTCCGTCCCTTGCGGGTCACGTCCGTACCGTCGTACCATCCCGGTACGCCCCGACTGATCCAAGCCAGCGATTCAGTCCGTTCCGGTTGAAGGCCAGAACGGTTGTATCCCCTCCGCGTCTAAACCCGCACGGGTTTAGCCATCAGCGAGAAGCCCTCGCAATTGAACCCGTACCGGTCGCCAGCCTTCACGGTTGCGACCTTCGGGGTTGCGACCGTGCCGTCGTATCCGCCCTGGTCCCAACCCCCCCAGGGGGGGGGGGGGGGGGGGGGGGGGGGGGGGGGGGGGGGGGGGGGGGGGGGGGGAGGGAGGGGGGGGGGGGGGGGGGGGGGGGGGGGGGGGGGGCGGGGGGGGGGGGGGGGGGGGGGGCGCGCTTAATCGGAATTAGCATCCTTTTGTTAC
>Ga0179591_1184419_pt1 | contig 10660 bp, 7 predicted proteins | sample CZOMad2_1_08_16f_FD_182891 | JGI IMG/M metagenome (GOLD analysis project Ga0179591, IMG submission 182891) | Vadose zone soil fungal communities from Angelo Coast Range Reserve, California, USA - CZOMad2_1_08_16fungal (PacBio error correction) | ecosystem: Environmental > Terrestrial > Soil >...
GAATCAATAACCATGGACGGAAGACAGTGCAGAGGAAAAATAGGCAGTGGGACGGGGGGACGGTTTCAAAGAATGGAGGGATAAGCGCTAACTGACAGGGAGAACCCTATAGAAGGGAGGAGGCAAGCATAATCGTGAAGCAGACAAAAAATGAAGAGACGCACTCTATAAATCGATTTCGTCTTTCGTGAACGAACGAGTACAATCAAACATAGACACGGCACATTGATAAGACATCTGCGGGACAGAGGAGAGAGATGAAACACACAACATGGGGGATCAGGGATTTCTCCACAGACTTAAAGGGAATAAGCCCTAGTCAAGGTCACGCGAGTGAACTAGAACTGGAACCCCAAATTAGACAAGAACGCTTAAGGGCACAAATCGCAGGGCCACACTTCAAATCTTAGGAAAATTCAATAGCGGCGGGCAGTCCCGCGTGGTAGGAATGCACAACACAGTTTTTAACCTACAAAACGCCCATCCACACGCAAGATATTGGGAAAAAAAATCGGACCCTCAGAACTGCGCACAGGGGCTCGACACCCTAGAAAGGAAGGAAGAAAGGCGCCGGACTCTTTCAGAGACAATAGACAAAGGCGAGCAGTCCATGAAGGAACACAGCCATCCAACGCTCGGACGATGCGCATGAATTGTACAGATCGAAATAGCAAAAGCGCAAAAGCGGTCCTCTAAATCAAGCTAACAATTTAATTAAAGTGCAAAGCGGTGACCGAATGCGTCTCAGAGGGGCCGGGAGGTAGACATAGAAACAGCACGTGATACTACCTGCATCTGCGATCTCCCAAGGAAACGTTGGACAAGGGGCTGAACGGGACGCTCAGGGGGCCGAAGGGAAAGCCCGATGAGAAGGGGGGTTACCTAAAAAATTGAGTGAAATCACAGATCACAACTGGGGATTAGCTCGAGTACTTTCAGGGGAAACTAGAGGCGGGGGGAGTTCTAGCTCAAATTCAATCCGGAAAGCAGGGGGCCGAAGGGAGGTAAAGGCCAACGAAAAGCAGACTCACTAACAAGGGGACCACACCGGGGTCAAAGAAATTCGTCAAGGAACGCATGAATGATAAAATCCGAAGGAGAGAGACTAGTCTCAGAAAACTGGCGCCATAATTCAACGCCAAGCCGGAAAAGGAGATATGTCCAAGAAAACGTAGTAACCCCAACAAAAATCCACCTGGAAGAAAAAAAAAAACATCTAAAAAGGACCCCCTCGGGTTAATGAAGCTGGAGAAAGCACGAAAAATAAAGCGGCAAGGAAGGCTGGGGACGACAGGTCAAGTACGAGCGTGAAAATGAAAAAGACGACCGGGCAATATCAACGGGAACATCCCGACAACCGCATATTAACTGGAAACGCAAAGGGCTATGGGCAATGAGATCGAAATATACAGAAAAAGAGTGTCTAGGGAAATCTTTGGCAAATTCCGTATAGTGGGGAACAACCCCTCCAAAAAAAAGATAATAGCATAAGAGGGAAACACAGCCGGAATAGTATTCAGGAATTTGAACGGAAACTCCTGAATAGTACTTGTAACAAAAACCAATCCAAAATTGGGGAACATGTAACAAGGAGGGGTTCATACATCAGAGATTGCGCAAAAATCGGGTGTCTAAAACGCAGACCTCGGGAAAAATATGAAGTCGAAGGGATTAATCCGGAGATCGTGAACGGAAAGATAGGGAGTAAGTAATACAGGACCAGAATTGAGATGATGATATGGCCGCCTGGATAGAGCGGTAAGAGGAATGATGGTCGGTTCAGTGATTGGCAAGCATGAAAGAGCAGGGAGGCGGGTAACGGGAAAGTGACACGGTAATAGTGGAAGAAATCCCAGGAAGAGGGCACTACGATTAGAAGAAATGGGACAATACAAAGGGTATATAAAGAAATAACGCACACAAAAACTAACAGGGAAAATAAAACGCATACAAGAGACAAAAAAACAAAAAGGATGAAAAGAGATATGTAGTAGGAAAATTGACAGTTATTGAGGGGAAAAAAACATGTGTATGCAATAGATGCACACAGCAGTCTCGACCAGATTCAACGCGGGAAAAACGGATATAAAGAAATCATGCTGACCAAAGAAGAACGAAGGGGAACACTAAAAAAAAATTCACACGACAGGCAGGTTCGGTAGGCTAGGAAGGATAGAAGTGAAAGGTCAAATTGCCTCGGATGTAGGCCAGGGGAGAAAAGAAGGAGGTGACGTTCAATTGACGGTAGCAGAAATCAAACCGCAACATTAGACGGAGGGGTCTGGGAGCACTTGACCGGGCTTGGCGACATGAGGGATACACGAAAGGAATACTCAAAGTTAATAAAATGTAAGGAAGGTGGGGAGGTTGGTCGAGGTGGCAGTTTAGAAAATAGGAGGCGGAAAGTTGCCTCCAGGAAGAGTGAACCGTACTTTGGGAATAACACCTCTGATATCTGAGGCCAGGCAAAGAGGGTTGGGAAACCCGCAATCGGCTGTGGGGGCACATCTTTGCAGAGTCTTCCTACGAAGGGGGGTTCAGGAATCGGGTAAACCGCAGGAGAGGGATGCAATTCGGAAGAAACTGTGCACTGAACGGGGAATCAAGAAAAAGGTTGTCGAGATAGTTTTATAAAGGGGCGACCAAGTTTGGCGTCGCTGGGGGCCAAACCCCATGGTGTCTTCAAATCAGAGGACCGCAAGGGGAGGTGTGGTGGAAAGTACATGGTCATCTCGGAGGAATCGGAGGAGGGAACCAGAAACAGATGGGGGGGGTAAAAAAAAAGGGGATTTAGGTTCCAGAACGACCAGTCCATTATCTCCTCGACCGTCCTGAGGCGGGGCCATGGGGGGGGAAAACGCCGGGGGAGGTAACACTAGTCACAAAAAATGCGATCGCATGGTAGTTCGAGGTTTAAAGGATCCTGGCGTCGTTAAGGGGGGGAAAGAAATATTGTAGTGCCGGGAATTCGGCGTCCGGAAAAAGGTCATCCTTGTCAGGAAAATGGTATCGGAGCCCGTGTGCACCAAAAAGACATATGTCCCCTTCACACATGAACCGATGAACTCGCCAGATGGGGGTAAAATGGTAGGGTTGGAAACTTAATGGGTAGAATAAGGTCAGGCCGTCTTAAGCGGGCTACAGGGTAAGAGGGACAGTGTACGGAACAGTCGGCATGACAAGACGGGAAAGGAACCCCACAGGTCGGCATGTCTACATTTGGCGCGTGTGATCTGGGGGGCAGATGCCCCGCATAAAGGGGGAAATCTGGCAGGGATAGTCGCGACATCCGACATCAGTCAAAGGGGAAAGGTCTGGGTCAGATCCCCATCCGAAAAATGGGGCGAGATGAAAATACGTCAGCTTGCGGATTCTTCGCAATGAATACTCCAAGAAATGGACTGATTTTGGGCGGGGGGGGCCGGTGCGAGCTGCAAGTTACGAGTGAGCTGCTGCTGCGAAAGACAAAACTGGAGTAGGGATTTATGGCAAAACGCTAAACGCTGAAAGACTCGAATGGAATGTATGTTGTAGGGTCCAAAGGGTTAAAAAGCAAGAAAAAGAGAGAAAGTGCCGCGGACGAGAAAAGTAAAAAAGTCTACAGGTTGGGAACAGATCCAAGAAGACCAGATTGCAACATGTGATCTTGACCGATCAGAATGGTGTATGAGTGGCCTTCCAAAGTATCGGCAAAACTAGGAAAGGGTAGACCAAGTCCTATTCGCTTAGGAATTTGGGCCTGGTCCGCAAGAATTAGAACGACGGGTAGAATGGTCAAACCTGATTGAAGAGTCTTCCACTGTTGCATAGCATGCGGCTAATTTATCACGTTGCTATCGGCTCACAAGGAGGGAAAAAAAGGAAATAAAAAGGACACGGGCCAGCCTACATCTAATCGGAGGATCAAAGGATGTACGTGGTCAGGCGAAGGAAGAGGGGATAGTTCAAGCCTAATTCTCGAGTTGTCACATGAGGAGGGCTACGACTCTGGGGGACCTCTCTTAGAAAAATCGGGGCGACGCAGTCTCAGCGAATCCAGAAATTGCAGAGGGAAAGTAGGCATGTTGGAAAAGGGGGAAGATGACCCCGGATTTTACCTCCAGAAGTGCTTCAAGCTCTGTTAATCACGCTTAAAGAAATCCAGCATTACTGATATAAGGCTTGCCAGGGATAATTCGAATAGAAAAGAACTCGGGGGGGGGAATGGAGCACTATCGGAGTGCAACGGAAGGGGGTATCAGGGCTGGCAACTGAAGAGGGGGAGGGGGCGAGCTCAAAAATTTAAATTAAACCCCAGGGGGGACAGCTAAAAAAGAAACGTGTCGAGCGCTATAAAGATTCAGGAAAAACCAATACCACACTGCTTGAAGGTCATCATCCCCCAGACTAGGAATCTAACAGTGCACGTACACACATAGGAAGGATCATCAAAAAAGAAACAAAATAAAAAGCAGGGGAACTGTGTCGACACATACGGGCGGAGCAGCTACTATAGATCATCTTGGAGAGCCGCATGGCATGGAGCGCCTGAAAATAGGGTTTTGACAAACAAATGAGCAAGTGAATCATCAAGAATAGTACCACGGGGTAAGATAGGACGTCATAGCGAAAAGACGTGCGACCGCAAAGGGTTCAGAAGTGGCATTGGAGTATGCTACATCTATATTTGGCCAACTACAGGGAAGATTAGGTGCCTGAAAGGCGGGGTAACAAGCCACGGAAGTAGAGTTCATAAGAAAAGAAATCGCGAACTTACTCAAAAAATGTGGTCAAAAACACACGTAACACGGATGTAATTACGACGCGTTTTTCCGGAAACGGTTAGACAGATTATATGTCCCATCGTTCATCATACACTATCGCAGGACTGGGCACTATGTTGCTGGGAGATAAGCTGGGGTCTAGGTCTTTCGTCAGCAAGTCGATTAACTATCAAGATAAAAAGTTACAAGAAAAGGGGTGGGCAAAGAAAAATCAACAGACCCCCGTCGCAAAAGATCACATCTATCATTGCTGGGTTCGGGGGGTGAAGATGGGGGGGGATGATCCGCAAATCCCGTATGATGGGAATAAAACGGTTCTTGGTGAAGGCGGGACACGTCATACACGCCGGTTACAAATTTCCGCAGTTCTTCTCATTGTAATGCGATGAGCGGCCGCCCTGTGTGGGGAAGATCACTCCGAGGCGGAACACCGGTGCGCCCACGAAGTCCTGGGGGCAGAAAAAAATCGAGATCGTTCAAAATGCAAAGTGTGGTCAAAAAAAGAGTGTTGCAAAACGGCGGCGTAAAACGCTAGGAAGCATGAAACCAAAAAAAAACGAGGGGGGGACGAAGGAACAAGAGTTCTCTGTCAGGAATGGGCTGGACGAGTTACAGTCCCAAAAGGGGGACAAGCATAAAAGAATGTGTACAGGCCCGGACACCTCAAAGAAAATAGAAACATCCAGCAAGCAAAAAAAAACCGAAGGGGTCCAATAGCTCACTGAGGTCACTCCGAGAGAGACGGCACGAGGAGAACCGGCGACCGAACCATAGGACCGGGGTCCTACGGCGCTAAGCAAGGAAAGGCCGCTCTCACAAGGGGCCTGTGACAGTCAATTAGATCGGGGCTAACTCAAGAAAAACGCGGGGGGGGGGGGGGGGGGTTGTGCTTTTCTAATTAATTTGGTGGATTGGGAGAGTAAGCCGTCAACATCGTTCATGGGGCATTAATCTCTGGTGGTGCAAAATGGAAGCAACTTGGACCGCGGGAAAATATCTTACACGACCATCCACGCCTGGATAGAAGTGAGAGCTGGCGAGCCGCCAATGAGACTGAGAGACGTCTCCAGGTCCGGGCTTGCAAGCGGGGGGAAAAAGGAGAGTCACTGACATAACCTAGAGAGCGGAAGATTTTCACTGATCAGACAATGTGTAACACACCAGCGAACTGGGGCCTGGATACATGTAGAAAGGCAGGGTGACGTAGAAATAGACGGCAAAGGGCTCTTACGAATGGGATCACGAGGAACCGCGACCTAGGGCTAACTTTTGCCGGAACATCTTAGCGTATTCGAGGGAAAAATGAACCTTTACGCCTGCGAATGGTCGTGAGAACAAAAAATGCAAAGATTCGGGACTACATGACCAAGGATAATCTGGGAGATAATTGTACATAAGGAATAGGAAAATAGGACTACTACGTTTCTAGGAGGCAAAATGAAGGAAGAGGAGGAGGAGCGGAGAGGTCAATTGGGTAAGTAAAGGCCAATGGTTCTCAGGTGGTGGAATATGGGCCGGGGTTTTAGGTTGTGAGGGGGTTATCGTCGGCTGCATCACAATACCGCAATCAGGGGTTGTTACACGATAACCCGCTGGGGGCGGCTAACAAGGGGGGGGGTTAACACGAAAATAAGGTCAAGGGGTAGCTACGCAGTCAGCGTCCGCATAGGGACGTCCAAGGGGGGGGGGGGGGTGGTGGGGCGGGGGGTGGGGGGGGGGGGGGGGGGGGGGGGTGGTAGAGGGGGGGGGGGATAAAAGGTAAAAAAAACTCTGTGCGACCAAAAGAAGATTTAGGGTGAAGTAAATAAGGGTGAGAGAGCAATAGTATAAAGGGGTCGCGAATGTCAATCCTGTAATCCGCTAGCACAAAGAGAAAAACCGAATGATTAACAATGGGCCTGCACTGTTCGGTGGGAATGAGGGGTAAACTGATGAGTAAAGAACCCTAGCGAGCGAAGGCGCCACGAGCCTTTGAAGAGGAGATAATCGGGCATGCCAACTAGGGGAAAAGTGCGAGATTAAAAAAAATGGTCATAGGGCTCAAGGAATAGTTCTACTGCGATAGGACGCGGTCGGGACGTAGGATATACGGATTTCGGTGCATTACCAGAGTATACCGCGAGAACGAACCTAGGTACAGGGATGTGGTCAGCATGGGGGAGAAAAATGGGCCGCATACGTTAAGCATAACGACCTGAAGGTTAACCCCCCGGTGAGGAAAATGCGAGTGACTAACAAAGGAAGCTAATCATGACAACACAAAGGTCAGTGGGGGGGAAGTCCGAAAGGCGCGGCGCAATAGAAAAGGCAAGGGGATTAGCGGCCTGAAGGAGGGGGAGAGTGAATTTGGACGGGAAAAACACCCAAAAGACAGGATGACATAGGATACCATGGAAACTCAGAACAACCGCCAGTTGAAAAAGCTGAAACACCGCCGAGAAGGAAAGAACGGCGTGAGAGCAATAGACATATGTAGCCGAGAGTGCTAAGAATTGCTCCCCGGGCGAGATAAAAACTGTCATCACAAAGGCAATCGCGGGCTGAAGCCGCAACGGGGAAAGAAAGAGCGGCGAAAGAAATGAGTGGACAATAGGGGGAACGAAGCGTCCAATTATGAGAAGATTCAAAAGAAGCTCAACAACCGGGCCCAGTCCCCAAGTGCATGAACAAGGCCGTTTTAAGAAGGAAAGACAGCACGAAAAAAGAAAACCGACGGAAAAACTAGTGAAGGGGGGCGGAAAAAAAATGGCCGGTCACCACTGAAAGCCAGTCTTGGGCAGTTCAGGGAAGGATATCGAGGAGGGGATCGATGCAAGAGGAGAAGGAAAACGGGCGGGACACTTTCCTTCCAAATTCGGGAAAAGCTACCAGATATGGCTTAGAAAATGAAGGAGGGCGGTAAAAGAAGAAATGGAACAAGGGCTATGGCGCAGAGGTTCTAGAGCGCAAAAAGACACGCCTACAATGTCACCGAAAACGGGCGGTTCCTAAGGAAGTGATACGAAGAACAAACGCAGGAAGATCACCCAGAGTTGTAGGCGAGGAAGAAAACTCCTCGGTTCAGAAAATTCATTACTGGTAACAAAAAAAGAAAAAATATTAAGAGACCGAGTGGTGAGTTAAAGAAAAATGGAATCATAAGCTCAAAGAGAAAACATCGACAACACGACAAAAAAAAGGGAGATGGCATGGCAAATAGCCAATGTGCTGCTAAAGAAAAAAACCAGCTAATTCTATACCGCGGAAAAAATCTATAATAACTCGATGAGGTTAACAAAAATGTGGCAAGCAGGATTCTTGGAAAACAAGGGCCAGAAAAAGGAGTTAATTTCGAAAAAAATAGAAAATTGGGGGAGAAAGAGGAGTGTCAGAAAAAATAACAGCCGGAACTTCGACCTAAAAACAGAAAAAAATGAGTTTTAAACGGTAAAAAAAAAGTTATTGACAGACCTGAGCTAAGAGTTTTTCGACGCCGAGAGATGAAAATGGGGACTTCATTCTGAAGAAAATAAAGGAATGGGTAAGAGGGTCACCTCCAGGGGGGGGAGAAAGAAAGAGAGAAAATTCCTATAGAAAGAAGCCAGGGGAGGTCCAAGGTTGGGTTAAGGGAGGGGGGGACGAGTGGGATTGAAAGTGTATTGTCAAGCATAATGACTGGGAAACGGAAGGTGGGGAGGTAGGGAAAGACCAAAAAAGTCCAGTCAGGATTCAGTTACTTGGAACAAATCACCAACTGTGTGACGAAAGACAGAAGCTCAAAAAGAAGATGGCAAGAGAGGGAAACGAAATTAGGGATAAAAAAGTAAATGAGACGGAACATTGATAAGATCCGCAGAGGCGGGAAAAAAATCTTCAAGCGGGCACGAAAACGGGTGAACGAGATAAGAAAAAAACCATCATGCAAAAAATCCCATTATCAGGCCCTCGAAAGCATTCCACAACCAAAACCAAAAACAAACCAGAACGAATGCGAGGATCTGGTCAGGGAAAAGAAAAGGAAGGTTCAACAGTTAAGCCCGGGATGAACGTCGATAAAAAAAAATCGGGATCATCAGAAGAAGTGGGCACAAATTCGGGAGGGACAACCCCCCTCCTAGATTGTCTTCCTCGGAAGTGAGAAACCTCCATGTTTAATATTGGTTAGGGTCTTGTTGTGAATTGAATAGAAGCCAGAAAAGTCGGCGTCAGTTCCCCTGATGACGGGCGTGATCGGGATTAGGGACAAACCTTCTTGATCAGGGGCGGGGGCCTGCCGCGGTTAAAAAAAAAAGAAAAAGAAGCCTCGTTGAAAAAATTTGCCAAGCCTGCTTATCCGAGGGGGGGTTCTACGCGCTGGGGAGGAGAGAAGAAAGTGAACTTGATAATAGGAAAAACGGGGGGGGTATTTTGAAGCAGTTCTCACGCCTTTGTGAGAAGCGCTGGATTTAAAGGAAAAGTGACTACAAACTCGACGGAAAGAGTGGAGAGTGATGAAAATTGACTTTAATGAGTTACCTGGTAGAGCCGAAGGTTCAAAAAAAGATTAGTTTTCGGAAAGATATGCCTCGGCAAAGTTCATGCAGAAAAGTCGCCATCTGGAGGGGGGACAAGTTTGGGGGGAAAGGCCCGGTGCGAGACGCAAGAATGAGGAAATAAATAAAAGCATCAGAAGGAGAGAGAGGGACGAAGGGATGTAGTAATTTTTACACACTTTGGGGGACGTTGGGGGTTGAATGGCTAACCTTGGCCGTCTCAAGGGTCGCCAAAAGGTATAATAGAAAAAAACGCAAAAAATCTCAGGAAACTCCTAATAGAAGGGGGGGAGCCAAGCTGTGAAGCGTCGGGGGTGCCGACTTAGTAGAGAGGGAAACCGGGAAAATAGCCATTAAGGAAAAAGGGAAGGAAAGAAGACTGAGGCCTGCCTGGACATTTCAATGGGGAATTGGGACTACGCAAAGGTGCAAGTGGTGAAAGAAATTGGGTTGGGGTTCGGCGAGGGAAGAGGATAATTTTCATGGACCCAGGGCGTTGGGACTGGGGAAAAGATGTCGTTGAGGGGAGATGGTATGCCTCGAGTCCGTATGATGAAAAACGAGGGGGAGAAAAAACAGTGGGGGGGTAGATGGGGGAGAAAGGCTCCTATGGGTTGGTTAGAGGGGGGGAAGGGACTTCCGCCGTAGTCAATTCTAGGCGAAGAGTCGAGCAAAAAAAAAAACGAGGAAAACGGATGGAAAAAATCAAATAGGGGGCTTGACAGAAAGTAAATGCTGCAAACCTATCGCGCAAGGCAGGAAAATCGGATTAGTGTTGCGAAAGGAATTTCTACAAAAGTTAAGATGACTACAGTTTGGATAATTTTGGTAGGGGTCGAAGATCAGAAAAAGGGGAGACCTCGGAAGAGTGGAGAGTGAGGAAGATGGGGGGGGGTCAAACGAATGATCACAAATCGGGCTGTCAAGACAACAAGGGAGAGGTCTGCCCAGGAAGTCGAACTCATAGACGAAGTCCCGAATAAAAAAATAGATGGGATGAGGCGCATCTGTCTGTCATGAGCGAAAGATCATGAAGGGACCCTAGATCGGCATTCAGGCCATCAGAGGGTCGAAGAGGGATAAAACACCTACGAGAGTCTTCTAAATTAACGGAAGGAATCGAAGGAAAAGATCAGGCGACGCGACTTTGGATGAGGAGGCCCGTTTGAAAGAATATACTGCGAGGCCGTCCCGGAAGGGGGGAAAACTGAAAAAAAATCTGAATCTGGAGTCTTGATTCCTGAAGAAAGGTCGCGTAAAAACAAACTTCTGCCTAGAGTACAGGAGTTTCAGAAACGTCATGGAAGGGGTTTAGTCTCACCTAGAGAGAAAACATGGGAAACGCGGGGCACAACTAAAGAGGCGGAAAAAGGCTATACACTGAAA
>Ga0179591_1303312_pt1 | contig 10660 bp, 7 predicted proteins | sample CZOMad2_1_08_16f_FD_182891 | JGI IMG/M metagenome (GOLD analysis project Ga0179591, IMG submission 182891) | Vadose zone soil fungal communities from Angelo Coast Range Reserve, California, USA - CZOMad2_1_08_16fungal (PacBio error correction) | ecosystem: Environmental > Terrestrial > Soil >...
AGCAAAGGGAACAAACCGAGTCGACGATGGGAATTGGGATCGTGCGGAGAAAAAGACGAAATTACCATGAGACGGTGACAGCACTGATATTGCTATTTGTTGACGGACTCATGCATGAAAAAACAAACTAACTCGTCGAAAACAAACTTCAAACTAACAAAAGGGCAAGCTTTCTGAACGTAGATGTTACCGGTGACCAAGACCTTCTGGCAATTACGTCAGGGAGAAAACAATCAAAGGCAAGTTTTGTAAGAAGACGACCGGAAAACGGGGAAAAACTTGACCGGTGAACAACGAAGAAAGGGGGAGCAGGCCTCTACCCGGGGGATCTTAATTGCAATTAACGGGACCGGTTTCTTGGCACATACGTGGCGGGAAAAAGGGTCGAGGTGCTAAAACCGTTGGCTGCCTCTTGGAGAGGCACCTCTAAGTATTGAAATGGACCAAAATCAAAAAAGAGCGGACCGAAAAAAAGTTTCAAAGCAAACGGGTGTCACAATGAAGCGTCGCGGGAACTATGGGACAGTACAGGTGTAGAAGAATCGTCAGTCTGGAACACGAAAGGACTTAATCTGTTGAAATTACGGGCTAAGAAAATGATAAACCTCAAAGTCTGCAGGGGATTGCCAAACAAAAAGTCGACCGGCGCGCGCTCCTGAACGGCAAAAATTCCAAATGTTGTTAAGACTGGAGAGCAAAGTGACAGAAAGGGAGAGTCAAAATCGGAAGAGAAGGGAGGGAGCTCAAATGGCCGCAGCGTTAGTTAAAACTTTGGCTTTAAAAAAAAAAAAAGAGAAAAAGGAGAAGGTAATCCTACAGAAGATAAGAATCTCCGCGTGCAAAAGGAAAACTCCAGCACATGGGATGGAACTCGGACGTCAAATGATTGCGCAAAAAAAGCCAATAGAAAGCAAGCAGTCAATTGCTTCACAAAGGGGGACTGTCGGTGAAATGCAAAAAAAAGCTAAACAAAAAACTACGGCTTTGCGATGGTGATGCTGAGCAGCAAAAAATGCTCGGGGAGGCCCAAAGTTTGAAAAGGTGCAGTGGGGGATGCATAGTCTCAATGCTGAGGAAAGATGGGAGAATAGTTGATTTAGGCCAGAAAGCTATGCCCCCGAATAGAGTGTCAGGAAAAAGAGTACCGGTTCGCGTTGTCGTTTGTTTGGGGGAGATATGCTCGATTTGGGCGGGGATGATCTAGGTGTTTGTACCAGCTAGCATCAGTAAATCCCGCAGGGAGAGGTGATCCAAGCTTTATCCTCGGGGGCTTTGAAAAATGCAGGGGAAAAATAGCATAAAAAGGGAAAGATAATGTCAATGTCGTCAGGTGGCTTCAATGGGGGGGGGAGGGATCTAAGCAAAAGACACGCGACTGCCTCGACAGGGCCGGGCGGCTGAAAGGAAAGTATGGTTCACGATTGAGAAAAGAAGGGCCGGAGAGCACGAGGCGAACGGGACAATCGATTGCATCAATTGAAAGGAGGGGGGGAAAAAGGAAAACGTAACAGTGATAAGAGTGCGAACTGCGAGCCAAATTGACACGGCCTACAGGAATACTAACTATGGGGTTCGGAAAAAAGTGGAACAGAGAAACTGACGAACTAATAAGGGAGAGGCTTAAGAAAACATGCTTACTGCCCGAGAAGCAATCTCTAAAAGAAGTTCATATGTCTACTAGCAGGGAGGGGTAAGGTCGGAAAAAAAAAAAAAAACGGAAGGTAGCCAAGTTGAGGAAAAGCACATCTGGAGCATGATGTAACGAAAAATAGCAGATCGGGAAAATTTGTAAGGCAAGTGACGTTTCTCCGACGAAAGAGAGAATTTTAGATCAGCGAGAAAGGAACACCGATAAGAACTCCCGTGCCACGATAGAATGAAGGTAACTCTACAAAAGCCGCATACAGGGTCTGGGTTAAGATTTCCTGATTGAGGGGAAAAGAGGATTGGGGGATAGGGGAAAGTATGGGGAAGCCAGAAGTGGCCAGCGAGGGAATTTGGTAAAAAAGTAGGAGGAAAAGCTCATACAGGAGGAGCTGCGACTGGGACCAAAGCTTCAATAAGTGGAGCGTAAAGATCAACTAAGGGCCAGCCGACGGAGTTTACACAAATGGGAGAACGATGCTCGGGAAAAAAACTGGGAGAAGCGCTTTTGCAAGAAAAAAAATCTCCATCAGTCTCTAGAACAGGACGCATAAGGTAGGGGAAGAGGAAGACCCGAATGGGAAGAAAAAAAGAACTCACGCAAAAACAATTCCAAAAGTCCACACGCGAATGGCTCTAGAACTGGGCCTATAAATCTTGGGGAAGACATGGGTACCAATCAAAGGAGGGGGTTCTAGAGAGTCCAGAAAACCCGGGGTGGGGATCACAGTAAGGAACTTTCAAGCGTTTTGAAACGACCAAGAAAAAACCGGAAGAGGCCAGAGAAATCACCCATACGCCGACCAAACCCAATGCTAGGGATCAGGAGAGGGAGAAAGGAATCTGGGGGGAGGAAAAAGGAGGACGGAGCGATTTAGAGAGCACTCTTTGGCGGGGTGCGGAGGGGGGGGGGGCTTGGCCCGCTCCAACGGAGAGATATCTACTACACGGTTTTGATTGTAGGAGTCACGGGGGACAGTGGGGGAAAGGAACGGAGAAGTCGCTGAAGGGGCCACCTCGAAACAAGGGGGGGGGGTACAGTGGTTCCTCCAGAGAGGGCTTCATATCTTTCGGAAAAGAGAGGGTAAACCCAAAGTGGATACTCTATCTCGGTAAAAAGTTCCGGTCCTGAAACAGATGATCCGGTGATGAAGACGGGCTAGAAGAAATCCTCTGTCCGACATTATTAGGAATAAGACGTTTTTCTAAGGAAAGGACAGAAGGGGGCTAGATATTTGGAAAGGCTATAGGCAATGTTCAGAAAAAGTCTGTCCCCTCTGGCGGCGGGATAGGGGGGGGAAGACCAAGAGAATCAAATTTAGGGATAGTGGTTATGAAGAGAAATGGTTTAACCTTCAATTGGAAAGGCATCACACGCGCGTTGAGGTTTTGGAAAAGGCCTCTTCTCCTTCATCAGAAGAAGACTATCTGAACGTACAGAGAGTGCTCTCCTACTTGGAAGGAAAAGAGAAAAGAACTTAAAGATAGTAGAGTAATGCTTATATAAAGAACCCACCAGGCCCGTGTGATCATCGGGAGGCCTCCACGCGAGAGTAATAGGGCCTAAGGGAGGAGAGAAGTAGACTAGTCAGGAGGCAACTCACCTTGGAAATGCTAGTTCGGGCTCTCAGGAGACTTGGCGGGCGTACTGACTCCATTTGTTACAGAGAGCGAAGAAATTTTCAGTTACGAGATAATAATGGAACTTATCGAAGGGGGGGGGAAAACTTCCTCAGGAAGCGGTTGGTTCTTAAAGGTAGAATGCAGGTTGGAGAGACAATAGATGATGAGCCGACTCGATCTAACTCGGGAAAAGAGAAATTTGGATCGTCACCAAACTAGTCAGGGGAGTCGGACTTGTTTCAACAGACGGGAAGGGGAAGGGAATCTACAAGGTGTTCTTTATGCGAGCAGCGTCGGCAGGACGGGATTAAAACGTGGAAAAATCATGAAAACTCTCGCTGCTGTGAAGGAAGTGGACTTTTCGCGTAGTCGCTCAAAGACCCGACGCTTTTCCAGAGGAAGTTGCCATGGGGGGGCTCCGGGGAACTAATTAGGTAATCTCTAAGAGCTGATCGGGTGCTACCAGAGGCTTTTAACAGGAAAACCGGGGAGCATCTCAGCACGATCGAACGGTTACCACTCCCTAAACGAGAGTTTGGCCAGGAAAAGAGATATCTCGAAATCTATCTCATACCCTCATACTGCATCCTCGTCGGAGGAAACCAGGCATAGAAATCGAGGGGAGCCGTCATGATAGGAAAAATCAATGGAAATTCTCTATGAGGGGGCCGCGACACCGACCCCCTGTTGTTACACACAACTATGCCGATCCGGGAATACCCAACGCAACCCAATGGACGTGTAACCTTCTCGGAGGATGATCTGTCCTTTAAAGGTAAGGCCCTAAGAGGAACGTCATGAGGGAGGGAAAGGGACAAGTCGGGTAAAACAGAGCTTGTCGTGGTAAGAAGACACCTGGTAAAAAGGTCAACGCCCTCTAGTAAAGCAGAAAGACGAAACGCAGTCCGTCAACGCAGCTTATAATCCGGGAAGGGCGCGTGTCTTGAGGTGAGCATCCTATTCATACCCGGTGTGCAAGGCGGAAAAATTAGGGAACCATCCGCGGGTTCTCTCATGTACTGGGCGTGGCGTCAGGTCTTCCGTTTTGACCGCCAGCTGGCATGGGGGGAAATATGGTCAAGTCAAAAATAAATCTTGAAGGGATTTTGAATGCTGAAAGGAAATGAGGCGTATTCAGCGGTGTTAGTGCAAGGGGAAGAGGTTTACAAGAAAGGACCTACAAGGGAGGAAAATCGGGAAAAAGGAAGTCGAAGCACTAACAGAGGAATAAGATGGCGAATGAGATAAGCAGGCGTAGGAGAAGTTTGTCAAGGACTCCGAGAAGGCTTGGCAAAGGGATTGAGTAAATGTAGGGCGAAACTACTGGTTGACGAAGACATTCATAGAAAGTAAAGATAAGAAAATTAAACCCTAGAGGAATCTTCAAATCGGAGGGAACGGAGCCAATACCTTGGCGGAATAGAGGATTAACTTAGGAAGAGCGGGTCCTTCCAATGGAGCAAGATAAGGGAAGAGTTACTTGGCCGGGAGGAGCTTGAAGCAGCCGGAGACTTGTCTTTCCTGAGAGACGACGTCTAGAACGTTAGAAAAGAGGGGCTGGCATCAACCTAAAGGGAAAAAGTTCTCCTTACACTAGGGTGTTCACAATGTGGGGAAAGCCTCGCCAGCGGCAATATACTCCATGGAGTGTAGCGTGAGGGTGAAGGAGGAGGGAGAAGACGAGGAGGGCCCATGGGAGAGTTAGCAATTGATGGGACACGTGAGAAAAGAATGTTCATTGGAAGGAAGAAGGGAGAGAGACTTTATTCCTTACCGGAGTACTCCCGGAACGCAAAGATACAAAGAAGGGGGAACATTTGATGATATAGAGAAAAACTTACCGACAAGGAGAGGCTTTTCCAAAGGGATTGTGGTGTTCTGTTCCGTTTCGGAGGTTGAACCGATCATGAGGGCAACAGAGAAAAGGGGTACAGCCACTGGAACTTAAACAGAGGAGTCCCGAAGTCTGACCGTGAGGTTCGCGAGGGGCGTGTCAAAGCCTGTCAAGAAACGTTCCTTTTGAGGAGGGACTCGAGGAATGTTTAGGGACTTGAGTTGTGGAAATCGAAGAAGAGAGATCTTATCAACCAACGGAGGATTATTAAAATAGATATAGACGATCGTCTTACACCGAATGCCCTAGGCCCTCAAATCAGAGAGGACAGATCAAAAAGGAAAGTTGAGGACACGATGCACAACCTTTCGGACTCAACCTCAACTCCTAGGGAGCGCGGTCAGTCGGGAGGACCAACATCTCTAACCTTTATAAGGAAGATAGGGGAACCAATCCTTCATTCACGAAACCTCAAAGGTCTCCAAGGCGGCCACTTCCTCTCTTGGCGCGGTGCGCAATCAAGATAAAGTATCCTCAGGAATTGGGAAAGCGTCCCTTATTGTCTCGTTACCTAAAAGAGAAGGGAAGGAATTAAAAGAGAAATAAAGTAGGACCGGCTCCCTTAAGAAAGGGGATATCAGTTCCATTACCGGCATCGCTACCACGCACATGGGCCAGACGGGAACCAATGGTACCAAAAGATTCCAAAAAAAGTTAACGGGAGCGAAGAGTGAAGTACAAGGGAGGGATGCACAACGGGCCCCCTTCCAGGAGGCCGGGGGGGAACCAGACATAAAAGGAGAAAGGAAGGGAGTCTAGAAAGGATAGGGATAAGGAGGCTTTCTTAAAGAAACTTCCAGAACATCCGGGGAGCTGCCCCTGCTGTTCAGAAGACCATCCGGCGTAATCATATTCAATATGAGAAATCAGGCAAATGTTTTGCTGAGGTGACCATCTTCTTTGGTATGAGGAAAAGTATTCGGAAGAGGCGTGCCCTTTGACGCGAGTGCTAGCATGACTAATGAGCTCGAAAGAAACAGAGTGAAGAAAAAACGGAGTCTTCTAGTAAGAGCGGCTTCCTGAATGATATCAATCAATGAAAGAGTGAAAGCGGGAGTTAGGACTTATGTTCCCTGACGGGATTAGCCGGGGATTCGCTTTAACCAATCGGGCCTCAGCAGGAACGACGAATCTTTCCGGAAGAAAGCTGCGAAAACGGGGATTTGGTACAAAACTGGCCACCCCATGGGCCCGCACCCCGTAGCGGACACTCGAAGGCCACAGAAATAACGTCGAGCGGCGTCCCTAGAGCTCCACCTCCACCGGGCGATGTGGGTGCCGAGGATAACATCAGCGCGGCCAGTTGCTAATACATAATGGAGGCTGAACGGCATGCGGGCGTTCGGGGGAGGGGAGCCAGCTCTTTACCCTGCTAAAATACCAAAATCCGCAGACTATTTCCTGTACTGGACGGTCAAAGAGATTCTGCGAATGACCGACCGTCCACCAAAAAAACACCCCTCAACCCACCAAAACTAAACAAGGACCAAGCCGGGAAACGGGCAATGGTCTGAAGTTTGATGTGGGGTTTGATCGCCAGTCTTAGAAAGATCCATGCGTGTCAACGAAACAGACAGTAAAGGCATAATTGTATAAGGGAGATGACCTTGAATCTAGAGGGTCTTGTCGAAGCCGATTAATAAATCAGAGGGGGTATCCGCGTCACTCGTCTCCAACCTTTGAAAGGACACTACTTGGGAGCGGGGCGGAGGTAGTATAGAGGTCAGGTCTACTCCAAGTTTCTCGTAGGACAAAGGCTGGCCGTGCGACGTAGAAAATATAAAGCTATGACGGCGACTGCTGCGCTACTTAGGGACCGCCCTTTAAGCAATAAAAAGCATTCGATGGGTGGAGAAGAAAAGACTCCAGTGACCAGGTCACTCAGGGAAGGCAAGGCGAAGGGTGAAAAAGAAAACGCAGACTTAGGGATCTCCGATCAAACAAATGAGATTCAGAACGGAACCGGATCTGATGCACAAAGGTCGTACGAAGAGCATAGTTGCTGGACAGCACCTGTCTCTGAAACGTCGAGGAGTGGGGAGAGAAGTACTGGATTCGAGTTTACCTTCCTCTTCAGGAAGTCAAACGGAAAGAAAAACCTGGGGGAAGGGCACTAGAGCCAGCCTGAAAGAGGGATATAGTCACAACCTAAGGGGGCTGCGCTCTCCTTAACGAATACGACACTCCCTTCTCCAGGAATAGCACTCAAAGAGCAGCGAAAGAGACTCCAAATTAGTTCTACGAGCTTACGACGTCCGATCAGAAAGAGCAAAAGATTAAGAGAGTCTGTATGCGCCGCTATATCAACGACCGGAATTTTTCAGGAGCTCACTCCCTTGACCTTCAAATCAAGGGTGATCTAGGGTCCGAAAAACGTCGGGAGACAAGAGAGTAGGTTCGTCGAAGGGGGATTACTCGCGCGGCTGGGTAAACCACTCGTACCACGTGGCTGTCCGCAACAAGGAAGAAAGCCGCATTGAAAACAGCCTCCAGAAGCGAAAAGTTTGTGGGAAAGTACTCTCTCTGGAAACCAGTAATCCTAACGGAGGCTGTAGGGAAAGGGGGATCAGACTGCCTCTTTAACCTTAGAGGGCGGAAAGCTCGGATGTTGTAAAAAAACAAAAATTGACAAGCTACAGTGAATTAAGTAGCCTGAGAGGAAAAGCACCTAGGTGCATATGAGCTCCTACAATCAGGAGAAACCTCTGGGGGGCGCGAGCCGAAAGGTTCTCTTAGGGAAAATGGGGGGGACTTACAGTCCCTAGTCGATAACTCTGCATAAGATTTAAAAAAAAGGGCGCATAAAAGGTAACCGGGTGCATCGTGAGTAAGGAATGTCCTGGAGACGGTGATGGGGGATCGCCTAATCCCACACCACCGGGGCGCGATTCTGTAACGAAAACTAGCGGGGAAACAACACCGACGCACCGTAAACAAGGTGTGAAAAGCGGCGCAGGGGAGAAGTGACCCAGATTCAGGCAAGAAATCGAGAAAGGTAAACTTCAAACTTTAAGGGTGGGGGCATTGAAAATCTGGAGTAGCTGGAAGAGGTAAGTTTGGGTATGGCTGGAAAAAAAAAGTATTGAGGGACCATTACGCCGAGTGGGTCTCAGTCCGCGCAGCCAGCAATCGGCTGGGGACCAACTCCACCGAGTCAGAACGAATGGCAAGATTATAGCCGGACAGAAAAGTCAGTTGCACTTCGCCAGGGTTGTTTGGTGGGGTGTGTCGCTCCCAGCGGGCCGAAGAGAAGAGGTAGACTGGAGCACAGGAGGGAGGGTCGCATGGCTTGGTGGATTTGGCACCCTAGACAGGCACATTCGGGAAGAGAAAGGCTCCCATCGAAATCAGCGCATCTGGAAAGTCGTTCACTTCTTTGTCGGGCAAAGGGTATTCTGGGGTCAAGTAAAGCGTAGAGCTTGCAACTGCGACTCGCCGGGAACGGGGCAATTGATCACCAGCTTAAAAGCTAGAGGCGGAAAGACCGAGGGGAATATACCAAGGCCGAAGCTTCCAACTGAAAAGGGGGCAACAAATCGCGATTGGGCCGGGATGCCGGCCTCGTGAAAGAGGGAGGGAATCTCCATCGAGGGTAGACGGAGATCTTCAATTTCGGAGCGCCAGGGGTCTGGTCACGCCTTCTGCTGGTGACATATGTGGAAGTGAACGCTGACCGAGTCTGAAAGAATGAGTCACAATCAAGGGACAGCAGGGTATCCACTGCCAAGACGTGGGGAAGCCGACGACGCAGCCAAAGGTCAGAAAAAGCGATGTCGGGATAAGAAAGGGCGAAGCAAGCATTTGCTTCTAAATAAACCGAAAAGCTGCCCAGTTGCTATCAGCGAACGTCATTGTCTATGGGAAGCATCGTACCGGCGACGCCAAGGGAATCCCCGTGGGAGGGACCGGATTCTCTATAACGGCGTCTACTCAGCGGACCTCTTTTCATTGACCCTGTTGTTAAAGCCTTGAACTTAGGCAAATAGAAGGGAAAAGCGAAGTGATCAGGCCCATTCACTGCAAAAAGAACGGAAGCGCGCCATACCTTGAGAGGGGGACAGGAAAGGGGAATGAGGAAAACTCTATAATTTTGATGAAGGTGAGAAACGACCCATCACAACATGACTTAGCCATCGCGTCTTGACGTTCTGAAAACGGCTAAGATTCACAATTCAAATAACCGTAGATGTAAAATGGACCTGAGGGATTGTCGAAAAAGGAACGCAAAGGGTCGCTTCAAAAATCAAAAGAGGTCTGGAAAGAGGGGTTCAGATCGGACAACCCATCGAAACTAAGAACAGGATTACGGGGTCAAGGAAAAAAAAAAGCAAAAGGGAAAGGACAAAGAGAGCCCTCCTCAACTTGCGCCTAAGCAGAGGGAACCTTCAGAAGGGCACGGAGAACGAAAAAAACAAAGTTTGCAACACAGAAGTTTCAGGAAAAAGCTCCATTATCAGGGGTTTCCGGGACTTTGACACACACGCAGATTCAACAGGACTTGGGGGACGAGGTAACTAAAGTCATGGTGATGGCCTCCCAGGGGATGAAACGGTGTGTCTACTCAAGAACTCGGGCAAACTTTCGAGAATGAGGGACGGCATGAAAGAGTGCAAAAAAGAGAAAAGGAATTTCAGACTTTTGCCAGGGGGAACTGAAGATCCTTGGGCGGATTGCAGGAAAGTAATCATGCACTAAAATCGAAAGAGTAACCGATCCCACGCAACGTGCTTTAACTGCAGGTATGGGCGCAGGACTAAGGATCGGGGAAGATTTTGCGCATTTCGACATGGCTCGGAAAAAGGGCACCTCTCTTAACCCCCAACGGAAAGCGAAAAAGAAAAAAAAGGCGCGCCGGTCAAGAGAGTTTGATGAAAATCCTCCAAAAGGGATTGGGGAGTGACCATTCGATCGCCATAGGTTATAATGAATAACGGAGCATCGGGTCCATACACAAGGTCGTATACACAGTCAAAGGACCGATGTGGGCAAGGGGTGCAAAGGGGCAGCGCTGGCACGGGAACTTAAACGGGGGGGCGGGACCTCCTGTGGAAAGGTTCTCAAGGCGAGGTGCCGCCACGCGAAACAGAGTAGAACCAAATCTCCAATTTAATTGGGTGCTTGTAAAAAAAAAGCAGCCAACAACGCTTCGGCGAAAAGGGAAGTAACAGGAAGACCGGGGGGGGAAGGGATAGTCTTCCCAATGCCGGAATCAAGGAAGAAGTAATCGGCAAGAAATTGGCAAGACTTCGATCGACGAAGGTACAAAACGCAGGCACGTGGCGAACCATCAGTAAGAGTTTGGTCAGAGAACCTAATCACAGAGAAGAGGCTTGACGGGGAGCGAGGGAAAGAAAGTTTTCGACTATCAGGGGCGCTGGAAAGGGGATTGTCCTCATTTGCAGAGCGTACACATATAAAAGGTGGGCGCTCTGCAATTGGTCACGGTTGGGTTGAAACGAAACGAACGATCCAATCATCGCAAAGACGCACTAAACAAAG
>Ga0179591_1283011_pt1 | contig 10659 bp, 12 predicted proteins | sample CZOMad2_1_08_16f_FD_182891 | JGI IMG/M metagenome (GOLD analysis project Ga0179591, IMG submission 182891) | Vadose zone soil fungal communities from Angelo Coast Range Reserve, California, USA - CZOMad2_1_08_16fungal (PacBio error correction) | ecosystem: Environmental > Terrestrial > Soil >...
CACGGATGAAGTGAGCCCGTGCACGGGAGCCCACGAATCCACGGATGCCGCAGAAAAAAGGAAAGGTATTCAAACACTCCGTGTTGTTCCTGTATGTACGGCCCAGGGAAAACTCACGGCTTTGATGGCCGGAAAAGAACTTCCTTGGGTCAAAAGAGAACACATTTTCTTGTAATAGAAATTCGAAAAAACAAAAAAGAAGGGGTATGCTTAGCATGTGAAAAAAAGTACTGATTGCAAAAGAGGTCGATGGAGACCAGGTAGAACCAGCGAGTTCTGAGGCGATACCCGTTAGGTGGGGGCCTGAGGGCGCCGTTCAACGGGGGCAGAGAAGCAACCAGAATCGAACGGCTTCCAAGGGAAAATTCAAGCCAATTTAAAAAACGCCGAAAGTACGGACGTGTCCCTCAGACCTCCAACAGGCGCGGGGGAAAAAGCCTCGCCAAGCCAGGTGGATAAAGGAAACCAAAAACCGGGCCGAACAAGTAAGAGTTAAAAAGAAAAACAGCTCCTAACAAGGGAAACGGTGTCCGGTCGTGTCCTACCATCTCTCCAGGCCGAGTCGTAAACAAAAGGAAAACATAACCCGCTCTGGACAAAAAGGCCCTTAAGTTGACCTCGGAGGAAACCAGTGGGGCGCGGGGGGACCAGGCTTCGGACCGGAACTTGGTAATACAAATGGAGCCCCGCCCTTTTAAGTCCCCCACAGTCAAAATCCAGAAAAGGGAGAGAAAGACCGAAGAGGGAGATATAGGGAGAGTGCAGCGTTTCTGGGGGGAGAAAAGCGGTTTCCACCAAAAAATAAAACGTTCATATAAAGGATTATCTGACAGAAAAGGGAGAAGGGGGAAAGTGTTAAGAGTCCGGGAGGGAGGAGGGATTGATTAAATTCCTTCTTAGGGGGCGAGACCTGGAAAGCGGATAGCCACTTTTAAAATCTTCGATAGTGGGATTTTTTCGGAAGGGACGCTGCAGGAAAGGGTAAAAACCGTTAGTTAGAATCTGGGGAAGGGCCAGAGAAGGTCAGAAAAAAAGCTCACTGAAAAGAGCTCCATAAATTTCTGCGGGGAGGATGGTGGGAGGACAGTAGGAAAGGAAAATTAGAGGATGGGGAAGAATGAGGCAAGTAGGACATTTTCAGTTGGAACGTCCAAATAGACTCGAGGTCTCGGTTCAAGGGGGAGTCCTAAAAACATATCCAGGCCTTGATGGTGTAAGGAGTATCATCTCTTGAAGAAAACAAGGAAGACAATAAAGGGGCTCTTAAAAAAAAAAAAGAAAGGGCACCTGTTGGTATACACAAGAAATTGGTTTCAATTTTTCTACTCTTCTGTCTCAAAAAAAGTCAGCGAATGCTCAATATGATGGTGTCGTCGCAGCCTAAGGGAGTTATCACGGGGGGCTGAAAGCAACAAGAAAGGGGGGGGAATCTCGAAGGGGGGTGCACATGCGGACGGTCCAAAAGGGGGGGGCGACGCACATTTGAGAGGAGGAAGAGTAGATGACCACGTTAAACGGGCGGGCTCACCCGAACAGGAGCGCTGCTGCCGTCACAAATCAGTGAAGCCGTTGGCTGGGGGGTCTGGGGGGGGGGGGCGGTGGGGGGGCAAGATGATGGGGAAAAGGGTGTGTCCATAAACTATCGATGAGGGGGTACTTCGGAGTATTCGAAAACACTCAAGGTAAGAGGAAAGAGGAAAGTTCAAAATCAGATCTTGAAATTTTGGAGAATGGTTTCGAAAGAGGCAACTAACGCAAAAGACAGAATTTTTGAGAAAATAAATCAAAACCCCACACGGTGGAAACGCTCGGTGCTAAGGATAGTCGGTTAAAAAAAGGATGGGCTAGTGGGCAGCACTACTAAAAGGCAAAAACTCGCCGTCCTCCCGCCCAGGCCAATAATTAAGGGGGAGGAAGTTGACGACAGGTAAAAAAAAACTCGCTGTCCCAAAAGTCACCCACGGCAAAGGTCAATGCTTGCCTGGTAGAGAGCAGAGAGCGACGATTAATTAAGCGGTCGGAGTGGAAACTCGACGTCCTAAGGACAGAGGGGACAACCATACGCAGAACCGGGAAAAGGAATCATGGGCTCCAGCAAGGGGGGAAAAGGGAAGGGAAATTCTAAGGGTCAAAGTTGAGGTGCCAATAACTGTCCCTTATAAAAGAATCAGAGGTTGTGGGGCATGCGCACAACAAAAGTTCTCCCGCAAGGCGATACGGACTGGAGCATTCTTCGCTTGGGGAGAAAACGGAACTCGTGATTGAAAAGACGGAAACATAGAAAATGTGTGGGAGTCTCCGGGGGAATGAAATCTCAAACTAAAAAACAGCCAACTTGCTCTCAAAAAAAGGAGAGTCCTCCTGATCCTCAACACGATTCAAGATGTGAAGGAGGATTGACGGATGGAAAAAATAACGAAACGAAAGTGCACATTAGCTTGATAAGTATTCTCAAGGTGGGTAACTGAGCCGAAACAAAAGGAGAAGCAGTAACTACGTCGCCAGGGGGACTCGAGAAGGTGGGCCGTGCGGGCTGGGGAAAGGGAAGAGACGCCGTCAATTAAAAAAAGAAAGAAGGACATGACCATCACCGTTAAACTCGACAAAAAAGCGACCCTGTGGAATCTCCATAGAAGCCGATCCAAAAGGTCATTCAGACCTAAAAACGCACAGGGATCAACGCCTTAGAAAAAAAATTTAATGGGGTTACAATCCGCGAAAGAAAAGCAGAGAGCACCGGAGAAAGGGGATCGTTGAATACTCACATGAAAACGGTGTCGGGCGGCCTTTAGAGGGTTGGGGAAGCAGAGGATTCATGATGGGTAAAACAGTCCTTAAGAAAAACAAGGGTCACATACCTAAAAAACAGGATATACAACGCAGGGGGATGAAGCCTTAGGGCGTTGAAAAGGGGGGTCATATGAGGAAGTTTAGACTTTGAATGGGTACCGTAAGAGAAAGGGTCCTGTGTTGACACAATCCTTGAAGCGATGGACGAAGCACCCCTCTGAAAGGCCATCAACGGGGACTAGAATTCTGTTCAAGCTAGGGTTGCCTGTGCTGAGTGGGGACGACCGTCCTGGGGGAGAGTCTTCAAAAAGGGGGCATGTCTTCAGGCAACAGTAGACCGGTGTAGGCACACAATGGCTTGTCGGGATAAGTGAGAAACTTCAAGGGGGGGGGTTCGACTGGGGGGTTTGCCGGGGGAGGTCCGCACTGTTCTTGTAGGGACGGAGATTGGAATGTATGGGAATTAACGGGTGGGCGACAAGGAACCGTCTGATTTCGCCGGAGCCGGCGGGGGGGTGTTCATGTCTTAAATAAAGTAATGACGTCGGATGGGGGGCGTCGTATAGGCAACAGGAAGACCCTGGAATCCATCCGTGCACAACCGAACAAATTGATCTCGGAAGGTAAACAGCGTGGAAGGGCTGTCGGCTGTCGGAGACCAGGGGATCGACCCGGGGGCCGGCAGCTGAATCATGGTGAGCTTTTCAAAGAAAATGCTCGGAACTGAAAATTGGAAAAAGAATGCGGCCATGGTCTTTTTGAAATGAGGGGAAGGAAAAAAACTCGATGGTGGCGTAGGACTCGTTCAAGCTGAAAAAAAGGGGGATTCTTTTCCGCCGGTCAGCTAGCCAGTCACTGGGGTGGGGGGGGGCACTCGCTTCTGTTGAGGCCAGGGAACCCGGTGGGGGGAGAAGCTGGAAGAGCAACGTTCAAAAAAGAAAAACGGGGGCTAATCTAAACTGAACACAAACAACTTAGAGTAGATATATATAGAAAAATCAGACCCCGAAGGAAAGAAATGAGAAACGGATCTGATGGCCGATGTCCTAACAATAAATTCTTCAAAAAGAATCCTTCGATTTCAGATAAAAGTACTTTATGACATAGGGGGTCAAGGGAAGGTAGGGGGAACCGAGCAACGCCAACCCCTGGAGAAAGATGGTGGGGAAAGGGGTCTGCCCTTGACAGGTAGGTCACGCAAGAAATAGCGGAAGTGATGAATTTTAAGGGAGAACTACTAAAACTTGGAAAGGGGTCAAAAAAGGGACCTGGCAGGTTCTACTCGGTTGGCCTACCCTCCTAGATTATAGTCATAAATTGGCGAGCAAAGACCATTAGGGGGGACGAAATGAAATGCCGTGGCACTAGTTGAACGATAAACCCAATGCACGCCAGGCAGGGATCCCAGGGACAAAGGAAGGGCGACTCAGAAGTCAAAAAAAAACATTCAGTAAAAAAACGAACAGCGGGAAGCAACGGTCCACCAATGGTCGAATAAGCATAAGGAGCCGCCAAAAACAATTCACATACAAAAAGGCCAAAAAATCAGAGCTCAGACATGTGAAGTCGTTATATTATAGCTAAAGCATGAAGAAGAGAACAGGACGCTCGAGGGTTAAACTCAATTTCGGAAGCGCTTCAAAAAAAGCAGACCATACTGGTTAGGACTAGGGGGAATCGTCTGTCAGCTTTTTTCGATTCAATATTCGGGAGAGTTGATGTGCCCTTACCGGACTGGATAAATCTCTCGCGACGGGAAAAGCCGTTGCAAAACCTAGAGGAAAACGAAACCATAATGAAGCCGAAGGGTAAGATGTAAGTTCAAATGGTTCGAAGCTCTTTGCGAAATAAAGTGCCGGGTGCGCACCGATGAGCCTGGCATGAACACACGAGGAAAACGGCGACGTCCACAACGGGATGGGGAAAGGGAGGGTAACGATCATAAAAATAGTTCGGGGAAAAAAGCTGCAAGAAGTCGGATCACCTTTAAAAACGTCGGCAAGCTTGTAGCGAGTGCCCGGGGGGATCCTGTCTGGATGTTTTCATGGCGGCTAAATGGGGGGCGCTTGGGCTCTTAGGTCCTGAATGAAAAAGGGAAAGTCTTGGGGTGAATATTGCAGCTGAAGAAGAGAAAGACATACAAAAAGGAACGCACAAGGCGCGGGGGGGGGGCTTGATGGTGGGGTGTCGGGAGGCGCACAGCCGGAAAAGTGAGATCTGTTGAAAAACTAGGAGACAACGGAGGGGGGGGGGGAGTCACGAGTGGCCCGAAAAAAGAAAAACACGCTGCTCGGTTGCAGTTAGACGGAAAAAAGGGAATCGCGGAAGGGGGGGCCAAGACGTGGTTGGCGTGGGGAAATGAGCATCGCGTACGAAAAAAAAAATCGGGATCAAATTGGCGAGAAAAAAAGAAAGGGTTTGTAAATTAGCAAGCGACGAAAAGGGGGAAGGAAGGTGCGAACGAAGGACCGTTCGTGAGCGAAGGAAACTATCAGGGGGGCTGGGACGCAATGACTAGTGGTCTTGGTGAAGGGTCTGGGAAAAAATCCCTGTCAAAAGGTCAAACGGATATGCGTGGCCCTTGGGAACTATGGGGGGAGAGGTAGGAGGGGGAAAAGCGACCGAAACGGGACGAGGTGAGAACAACGAAAGCCGAAATTAAACTTCTAGAGGCGCCAAAAAGCTAAAAAAATCTGAGTATATGACGCTTTTTTGAAGGGGGGCATCCAGAACGGCGAGTTTGGGCTGAGGAGTGAAAAATGCACAAAATAAAAAGTGGCCGGCAGGCGATAAAAGAGGGGGAGGAGCTGCTAGTAAAAAAAGGCACTTCTCCCACTCACAGAAACCTCCGATTTGCTCAAGACAGGAATACAAAAAAAAACGGGAAGGATGATAAAGAGAGAGAGGATAAAGAGACGAACTAAGATGAAGGAGGTGGAGGGGGGGAAGAGAAATGCACATCAAATTCAATCGCAGTAGCTGGGGCGAACCCCTATACTGGTAGTGAATGCCGACAGGGAATACAGCCTCGCAGTTTACGGGGAAAAGGGGGAAAAACAGTCTATCCAGGAAAGCTGGGAAAAGTGGCTTTGTTTCAAAAAAGCATCGGTCAGGGCAAACGAGGAAGGTGCTTGCTTCCACAGAGAAAGAAAACGTAGAGTACAATACACGCCGACAGTTCCCCACGAGCGTCCGTCACCCGGAAAAAACGAAGAGCCGTTAAGACAAGGAACGACCGGGCATGCGTTGAAAAACAGCACAACCTGGGACAGCGATAAAAACACCGTAGCGTTTGGACATGCAGAACATGACCGGTCGCCGGTAAAGAGAAAGACTTTTGCATTAAGGAAAAAAGGAAGGTGAAACAGGTGGCCCTCTTATGTAGGCCCCCATGCCAAGTAGGGGAAAACAGAGTGGGGGTGGAAGAACAATCAAAGCCAAACAAAACGGAATGTCAAGTGATCTCCCCAAGTTCCAGTGAGGTTGACAACAACACGAGTGGTGCATTATTGTCACGAGGACAACTCCGTTACAAGGACAAGGAACAAGCAGTTCGAAGCAGACAAAAAAAGAATTTGAAAACGGGGCATAAAAAAAACAGAAGAGCCATCCCCAAGAGGGGGAGGGACGGTATGTATGAAAAAAAGGGGGGATTCTTCCTCTCTTCTACTCATGCAGGGGGGGAAACACGATGAAGAAGGGCCGGGTAAAACGCACCCCGAAAAAACAAGAAAAACCTCTCCCCCCTCTGGAAAATTCGACGCCTCGAAGACCAATGGAATCGGGGTTAGAAACGGGGCAAAAGAGGAAAACTATTAAAGGGGTATAAAAGCCCGATATCAACAATATAACCGGGGAAAGACGGATGCGTCATCGGAGGGTCCGCACTGGTCTGTACGCTCATGGGGCCTGAGGGTCAAGCAATCTGATTCATGCGGGGGAACCGGCCGGGTCGCGCCAAGAACGAAGAGGGGGATAATTCTTTCTACCAACGCTGAAGCCTTCAGGAGTTACGTGGAAAGGACGGTTAAGGTTCTAAATAGGGGGGAGACTTAGGCCGAGTCCGGGAACCTCCAATAGGAATCTCTCCCACACAGCCAGTGGAAAGAGATCATTAAAGACAGGGGCTGAACAGGATAACGACTGGGGCACCAAAAAGGGAGGAGAAACGGAGTTTAAAAGCGTCATGTCTTTTCTTCGGAAAATAAAAATGTTGACTTCATGGGAAAAGCACTATACCACGGGCGCCATGGGGGACGCTCGGGGTTCGCGAGTTTCGGAAAGGGTAAGGGTCCGGTGTATTCGCCAAATGGGTTTTGAAGCGCGGGATGTCTTCATAAGAAAGGAAAGGGCTTGGACAAAGGGGGACTTGATTCCCGATAGGAGGGGTCATACGGAGGGAAATCATTGCCTTTACGGAGGCCTTGCAAGAGGGTATGTCAAATAAGGGTCCGGCACAGCAAATGCACAGAAAAAAACTCAAAGTCAGGAATTGCACTCGGCCTATCAAAACGACGGAAGGCTGGGGCCTTCAACACAAAAAGACGACACGGTAAGAAAAGAAAGAGAGTCGCATCAGTTTCATCGTAGGACACAATAACATCGGGGGCCTTAGTGCAAGAGGACGGAAATGGCGACTCTAAAAGGGGGGGAAAAGAACAAAAAAAATCGGTGTTCAAGGGGGCATGCGTAAAGGTTTCAATAGAAGATGTTGGGTGCGATACATTTAAAAAGGGGTCATCTAGGAAAAATCAGGCTTCCTCAAAAATGGTTGATCTGACTTTTGTAGGGAAAATAGGGGGGGGGCAGCCGATTGAAAGATCCGAAGCACGGCATCTGGGTGCTGGAAAAAGCCCACACCACCCACTTTTGATTAGATCTCAAAGATGGCCTTTGACAAATTTACAATAAGCAGGGGTCATCGATCCGGGACTCCCAAAGGATGCTCAAAAAAAGGAGCCTGCTATGCCGGCATGACAATTCTGACAGGGGTAGCGAAAAAATGAAAAAACGGGGTATGAAATAGGTCCGCCAACTGCTGGAAAAAAAGAAGAAAAGGAAAAAAAGAATAAAAAAAAAAAACAAAAAAAAAAAGCACACATCCTCAGGGTAGCCGTCCGCTTTATCTTCGGGAGAAATTTAAAAAAACGCCGCGCTTCGAGCATGTTAGTGACAAGAAAACTTAATCACGTTGTTAAAAAGACCTGGATTAAGCATCGAGGATGAGGATAATGGGGAAGAAACAGAAAGTGGATGGTTAAGAAGGGGAGGTGCAGGTGCATATAAAGCAAAAAATAGGCCAGTATGCCAATGGGCCGCCCGGGATCAACGAGTCGGTGCTAAATCAAAAGTAGAAGTTTGCAAAATCCCCCGGAGGGAAGCTTCTCACCATATAAGAAAAACCCAGTGTCTAATAAAAAAGCCGCCACCCATTCAAAAAAAAAAGGGGGAATTACCAAGAAAAAAAAAGCAGTTAAAACCTTAAGCTTTAGGTAAACCATTAAGCCCATTCAAGAAGAAGAAAGTAACTCTGAAAAAAGGGTTCAAGGACACCCAAAGAAAAAGCACCATACTGGTTTCAAAAAGAAATGATTGCGCTTCTAACCTCTGGGCAAGTGAGACTCCGATTCCTTCAGTAAGGGTGTAAGGGAACCGAGAGGTGAAGAGGGGACAGGCCAAGTTAACCGTTTCCCCAAAAGGACACCTCAACTACCAAATGAGAGACATAGGGTGGGGGGGGGTGGAATGAATTTCCTTTAGGCTGGGGGTGGTGGAAAGGGTGGGGATAGAATAAGTCCTTTTTCAAAAATCCGCTTGCATGAAAAGAAGGAAGAACGGAAAGCACACTTTGATTCTACGGTTTTCTCCGAAAGAGTAACCGGGGGGTTCTCGGAGGAGGATAGAAAAAAGGCCTAAAGGGCGCCAGTGCCATGGTATAACAGGTCGGACAAAGGGAAAAATGGGGGGGGTTGATGGCGGGGGCGGCCTGTGAAAAGGTTTAAGGTGTGGTGCGTCGGTGGGAAAGCAAGTCCAACGAGGAAGACCGGACGTGGTCCGCTGGGGACCAACAAATATACGACCAAAATCCGCAAACACATACAAGAGTCCATATGGAAGGGGGGGGGGGGGAGGTCCATGGGGGGGGGTTTGGAAGGCCGTAAAAAAAAAAAAAAGGAAATGAAGTAGCGATTTGTTAACCTAGCAGGAATGAGGAATGGCAGGGAAGGTCACGACGTTGCAGCCACTCAAGAATGAACACAAGCTAAGGGGGGGGCTGGATAAAAAGGGAAAGGGACGCTGGGGAAGGGTCCAGAACGTTAGTGGGGAGGGGGGGGGATGAGACATGAGGGCGATCAACAATCTAAAAAAAAGGGGGGAAGCAGAAGAAAATTTTGCAAGCTCAGAAGTCTAGAATAGTATCGACGGTGAGTCCGTCACAGGGAACATCGAATATCAAACGAGCACGGGTCGAGGGGCCTGGCCTCCCTGGCTGGGAATGGGAGCAAATTCACCGAGAATGGGCTTCAAACGGATATGCTGGGAGGCACGAGCTCTTTTCTAAGCGTATGGGAGAGGGGGGGAGAAGGAAAGAGTGGAAATGCGGTGAAAAGAACAAAGGAAAGTAAGTCTGAGGGGCGAATACAGAGGAAAAAAGAAGAAGACCTTAAAAAAGATTAAAGATGCTGTTTTCCATTCAGCGTTACTATGAACGAGGTGAGCGAAAAAACATACGTCATATGGAGGGGAAAAAAAGGGTAGGGGGGCGAAGCGATCGTGGGAAGGGGGGGGAGGGGGAGGATTTTAAAGTCTTAAAACTCCCAGCAGCTCAAAGAGGGAAATGCTGGGACAAAAAAGGAGGGAAGGGGAAAGGAATAAGAGGGAATCAAGCAGGAAAGGGATGAAAAGGCTTTGTCAGAATATCCATAAAAGAAATTATCGCTTCGACTTAAACTATCAACCTCCAAGATGACTGTGGGGGGCGGGCAATGCAGGGACGCAAAACATATCCTCGCTTGCAAGAAAAAGGGGAACCCCCGAATTCTAAAAGGGCCACCTTCCGGCTTGTGGCGCTCGGGGAAGGGGAGGGGAAGAGTAATTTCAGGGGCTTCGTAGCAAGAACAGGGGCACTTCTATAAGACTTTACGAAGACGAACAGAAACTATAGTGCCCCACAGAAAGGGGAGAAAGAATAAGTGTGCCGAGAAAAAGACCGGGTCACGCGGGTCATAAACACAGAGAAATACTGAGGCGACAAAAGGAAAAGCCGATTTTGACAGTCGCTGCCCGAAAGGAAGAGGACGGAGCAACAGTCATTCGCATTACTTCGTACGCTTGGAAGGGGAAGAGGATGTGGCTTAAGACTAGAAAGGGTTTCGAGGCTGTGGTGATCGAGCGATTCTCAAACCACGAATTTGAGGCACTTGGACCAGAGAGACAAATTGAGAATGTACACCTTCAGCACCAGGGGGGTCAAAAGATAAAAGGGAAAAAGGGGGGGCTTTAACTGTTGACTGAAAGGTGGAATTAGAGAAGGAAAGATAGAAGGTGTAAAGGGGGCGCACCGAAGGACAAAAAAACATAAGAAGAAGATCTCTGACGTCGTATGGTATGTGTGCAGCCTCCGGGAGAGGGAGAAAGTAAGGAGAAAAATGGGGGACATCCCCTTCAACTTGGCAAAGTCCAAGCGCCAAAGATTCGACGCCGCGATCACCGATTAAACTGGAATCAAGCCCAACGGGAACTGGCGCAAAACGAAAATGAAAAAAAAAAAATATTTGTGAGCCGAACCCAGAAAAAGAACTGGAACTCGGACCGGAGTGCACATCCCGAAATTGGAAAAGCACCCGGGTTCCTGAGTGATGGGGTCAA
>Ga0179591_1351180_pt1 | contig 10658 bp, 9 predicted proteins | sample CZOMad2_1_08_16f_FD_182891 | JGI IMG/M metagenome (GOLD analysis project Ga0179591, IMG submission 182891) | Vadose zone soil fungal communities from Angelo Coast Range Reserve, California, USA - CZOMad2_1_08_16fungal (PacBio error correction) | ecosystem: Environmental > Terrestrial > Soil >...
GGGTGATAATCAAGGGAAGTGCCTTCTTAAAAAAAGATCTCCGCGACAAGGTCGCGAAAAGGTGTAACCCTAGGGAAAACGCGGCAGGTATACACGCCTGCTTTTCTGCAGTGGGTTTAGACATACAGGTCACATCGGTCCAATCCTTGGAAAGAAAAGAAAAAAGAAAAAGGTGAGTAACAAGGTGACGGGGCGATCGGCATTTCGATGAGGCAGGTTTCAACCTACAGTCAGAAAAGGCAGAGGGGTCAAACGCGTCTAGAGAGATCACGCGAACCGGCAAGTGTCTGGGTCAAGGGGGGCTTTGACAATCTCAGTAAAAGATGTCGGTCAAGCCAGTGGACCGAGGATGTAGACAGAATAACTCCTCTTCGATCTCGATGGAGAAGAAGGGGATTCTGGGAATCAGATAAAGAGCGACGAATTCAGGAATGGGTTTCCGAGATTCATCGAGAACTCTCTAGAGGGTTATATCTTTCGGAGTTCGGTGCATGCTGAGCGAAAGATGCACTCGGACAAGCAGAAGGTCGAGGACCCAGCGCACTGAAATGGAAACAAACGATGTCTAGAAACCTGGAATTCTTCTAGCATCCCAGAATGCGGGCGGACTCATCGTTGACTTCGGAACAGTAACCGGGTCCTGAGGCTCCCTCTTTAAAAGATAACCCCGCATCTGAGCCTGTCAGAGAAATACTTCATTAAAAAAAGAAAATTATAACTACTGGGTACGGAGGTAGGGCTACTTAGCGCGTGGAATGGGAGTATACTTCTATAATTCCCGAACCGACCTAAGGGAAACATATCGTCTACTGGATTGCCACCTCTGTCGAGAACACCTAAACACCATATAACAGATCGGACAGATGATCTAAAATACAAGCAACGAGGTCACAGAGCAAATAGTCAATTGTTGAACGATATCCTGGAAGAACCAATTACTATGACACCCAGCGAGGAGGAGCTGGTGGGGGGCTGGTCTTTAGAACTACGTCCCTGATTAGTCGGGGGAAAGGGACCAGGGAATGAAGCTCTACAAGGGTAGAGGGACCAACGGGGAGTTCTGTACATTACTAATAAGCTCAACTACTCGTCAATGGGCAGAAAGGCTACTCTCGGGAAACACCTCAGGATAAAAAAAGAAAAAAAGGGCAGTGCCTTCAATAAATCGCCTCGGACGATTCAGACTTTATAGATCTCTCACGCTTGCTAAGGGCAAAACTGTGGGTACGCATTCTATAGGGACAATAGTTGTGGTCTGGAACGGTGTTATGCGGAGGAGGTTAGTGTGGAACGATAACGCAGAGACTTTCCTAATTCATGAGTGGACAAAAAAAATGAAGAGAGGCCCAGGTGGAAGAACAAAATACGTTCGACAAGGGGAGCTGCTCTGTAGGCGACGAAAAACCCAAAAAGAGCAGGTTGCAAGAGGCAAAAGCGGCTGGGCAAAGCGACAGGAGGGTTCGCGCGCTGCAAGGCCCGTATCAGCGCTGGGATTCATCCACTAGAAAGTGAATCTCTTCGGAAAAGAGGTGATCACCAAAGATGGGGGACTATGGGTACCTTGCTTCGACTCAATAAAACTAGGCGAGAGGTGTAAGTTAGAACCTGCGGACACAGAAAGAGTCACCCTTTTGAAAAGGGGGGAAGACAATGTGACCTACTTCGGAGCTGATGCACAAGATCTTACGGATACAGGGTTTCGTGGTAATAATTACTATCATCTAGTGGAACAGGCATCCTGCTGGAGCTTTTGTCAAAGCTAGGCACTGAAATATGCGTCAGAGCAAGGTGATACGCAATGACGCTAGAGGATCTGAAAGCAAACGGGTTGGGATCCGATATCTGGCATCGTCTCTGAGCGAAAGAGGGCTGCTTGGGTAAAATGCAGGAGCTGGTGTCGGAGCCTACTCAGCAGTTCGAAGAAGCGAGACAAGGGGGGAGCCTACCCTCTATCAAAGGGTAATAGCGGATAGGAAGAGACTAGGGCATGACGCAGGGCTTGCTTCAGGAGTTCGGGGGGGGGTACTCCCAACAGTCATGAAAAAAGGGGAGAAGATGAAATCTAGCGGCATAGGGATGCATTCCGTGACCAGAAGCAAAACAAGTACATCGTTATCCGGGTCGCGGTTGGGTGAATCTAATAGATGAGCCGGGCGTGCAGCTCATCAACTACGAAGAAAGCTCATAAAAAGCGGCGAAACGAGAGCGCGCATACCGGCAGAGGGACTCGCCAGAAGCATCCTTACACAGAAAAAAGTCAGACCCTCGTACCTCAGATAGCGCGTTCTCACGAGAACCTGCTCCGCCCAATTCTATAGCGTAAACAAGGGAGGAAAAAGGATCAGCTTACCATTTAAATAAGTCAGCAGCAACAACAACTTTTATGGGGGTAAATAGAGGGAGTCCAAGACAATGAGGGGTAGGAAGTATAGTGACATATCTCCTGGTTGTTCTATCCCCTTTCGGGGGGAGGAGTTCAGAAGGAGAAATCATTCTTCGAGTAATGGGTATGGGGGCGGGTTGCATTAGTATTCATCATGTTGGAGTCACGCTGGAGTATGGCTCATCTCCTAGTAAGGCTGGCACAACGGTCGGAGGGAAAAGGGGGAAGCCACCAGTATGACTAAAGGAAACCCCTTTTCCAAAAATTGGGGCCCTATTATCAAAGGCAAACTCGCTCGGTTATGCTGATCGGAGAACAGCGGTAGAAATGGACCTCGGATGCGGTCATTTGGGGGGGTTGGAATCATGTAGGGTCAGAGGGAATATACATGTTCGGGACCTATTCAAACTTCAAGTAGAACCCGGTAGGGCTTTGATCTGCGGGAAGGGGCCTTTCCGAAATGGGGGGAGTTCTCCATAGAGACTACGCCCAGAGTTTCGAAAGGGGGACTTGGGGGCAGAGATCGCAGAAGGTCTTCAAAAAAGAATGCAGACGGGGATGAATATGGAGAACCTTCTGAACATAGTTGCTACCAGAGTCTGGGGAAAAAGTAAGAGGTCACTACTGGAGGTTCCTGTTCCCTCTATTTGGGTAAAGAAGGGTCAAACCAGCCAAGTTCGGACTGAAGGAACAGAGCTGTTACTAAAAGGGGGGGTCAGCAGTCTTCCCTTGTTTTGGCACAGTAAAATCTGCAGTGGGAAGCTGTACATGACGTCTCATGATAAAGGGGAAGTCTGAAACGGGGTTTTGGAGACTTTGGAGAATCATAGGGGAGACGAGGGGTCAAGCGTGCCCGGAACCGACGAACGTCAAACCCTGACGGCTTGTGAAAATGACGCGTAGAGTTAACACTTGACACATTCAGCGGGACCGCCCGAAGGTTTGTCTTTGGCACAGGAAGGGGAACTGGCGATGACGAGATGCCAGTGCTTTTTTCTTTTGGCGGAAGGGGATCACTAGACTTAAAACATTTTGGGTGGAATGCGGGCAGGTAACGGAGGTTTTTAGAACAAGGGGGGAGATGCCTCTTTATGGTTGTGAGACTCATTAAGGGAAAAAAAATGATTTTTTCCCGATTCATTATTGAGAAACGCGGGTCCTCACAAAGTGAAGGCCAATTGGGGATCGAACCTGTCAGACCCCTCGTCCGCAACTTGGGCGCTAGCCGCCGCAGGGAGCAGAGGCGGTCTTTCAGACGGTAGGAAGCATGGAAGTTCGCTCGGGGGAGCTGCAGAGACTGAAGCCGGTTTACCTAGTTTGATTAAGACCAACAGTTGGTGGAACCGCAGGGCAGATATCTCTCAAGGGCAAAACCTAGAAAGGGGGGGAAGGTCTGACCAGGCCTTTTTTCAAAAAAGGTTCCTCCCAAAATCAAACGGGCGCTTCAGGCGTTCATCTCGGTGAAGGGGGAAATTGAGAACTGCGGTGCAACTTGCAAAAAGGGGGGGCGGAATTAGAAAAAGAAAGACGCTGTGTAGTCAAGTTGGGGATGGTGAATTCTCATGCCACATCGATTTTGGTAATCGGCAAGTGGAAGATCTCGACAGGGGGCGTTCTTAGTTCCACTCGCCCTTCCCTCTAGAAAAGGCTGAGCTATCCTCTTGAAGTACCGTCGGATGAAGGAAACGAGATATGCATCTTCTCGGGGAGGAGAGGGGGGGGAAAAGGGAGGTACTTATGGTAATCACAGGATGTTGAGAAGCTGGACTATGGTCTGGTCCAGGGTCCTTCTGCTCCTATCTTCAATTTTCTTTTAAGCGGATGATTGTGAGACGCATCGAAGGGAAAGGGCAATTGCGATCGAGCTTCTGCTATCTGGAGAAAAAAAAAGCTCAGCCTGCCGCAGGGCGACTGGATCAGATGAGCTGGAACGTCCCTTTACTACTAGCCCTATCGGGCTTGCCTGCAACGTCCTTCTCAGTTGGGAGCGGGTGGGGCCTATGAGGACTTTGCCATCCTTATAAGGACGGTACCCCAAAAACCACGCACTTTTGAAACTGCAGTCTGCTCGAGTATGCTCATAGCACCGACCCGTGGGTGGGTTCTCTGGGGTCTCGCTGAGTGGGGTAACGAGGAAACAAATTGGGGGTACTTGGCCGCGTCATGCGCATAAAGAATTGTTAATTCAGGGCGTCCCTGTTCCAAACTTTCTAGGCAACAAAAATGAACATCGGGGGCGCGATGGGAAGCGGTCGAGGGTCCCCCGGGTCCGGGGTGCCTAAACAGTTCGGGGAGATCTTTGGTCGAAGACTCCATTCCCTCGGGGCAGTGGATCATGACTATTAAAAGAATCTGCGGGAAAACCCAACACGGGGGAAGGGGTGACCAGTATAGGAGAATGTGGAGCCCTTACGAGTAATAATTGGAGTTCGACACCTCCTCAGGCTAAAGATGTGCTCGGCCCTCCAGCCAATTGAACGCTTACAAAAAAGGGGGCGTCCGGCAGCAGCGATGCCAGCTGCAGTCTTGCTGGGATTGTCTGGCGCAGGCGCAGTTGCAGCGGCGAGTCAGGCTGAAGGGGCGCCTGGGGAGCTTCTGAAATGTAGATCGACAGGTCGGCTTCTGGCAGACATTATACAGGAGAGTGGCAACCCGAATGTAATGAAGCTTCCAACAAAAGAGGACTTGAAAAAGACACCCGGGCGTTGGAAAAAGGGGATCTTGACTCTATCCTTCCGGGCCAGGCAAAAAAAAGTGGGTTCAGGGGGTTGGCGGACCATAAAGATCACTCTTACAGATCACATCAAGAAGGACCCGCAGAGTGTCGCCTAAGGTACATAAAGCATCCAGAGCTTGAGACAAGGAGGAGGGGAGTTCTTCTCCATATAAGATCAGTGCTCACCATTTCGTGCAGGTATCCGCTGGAAAACCTCCGCCGAGGACCCGGGAGGCCTCTTGGGGCTCTTCTTCATCGGAAGACCGGCCGCAGCCCTGTTGGGAACCACATTCACGTAAGAAGAGCGCGATTGGGACCGACCGAGGAACATGAATCCGCGCATAGACAAGAGCGAGGTATTAGATCGGCTCAGAATGGGAAGATCTAACGCAGAGCTTTCTAGGAGGGAAAAATCAATAGTATTCAATTCAAGCACCGTGAGCTATGTCAGAGAGTCGAAGTCGAGGGACCACTGATTCGAACAAAAGCACAAACTATACCCACTAGTCGGATATCTACTCCTCAGGGGAAATATTAGACCAAAGGGAAAGCAGTCATTGTTCGAAACAAGGGTGGGCTCTCCATCACCAAGAGGGCGCGAAGTCATCTAGGGAAGGAGAAGGGTACGGTCTAACGCCGGAACCAGCATTTTTGCGCGGGACGGGGGAAACTTGGGTTCAAGGTCGGTCTTCCCGGACAAGCAAACAAAGAGGGAAATCGGCTTAAAAAGAGAGTGCGACATATCACACCTTCGTCCTATATCAAGAACTGAAAGAAAGCGGCCGGATCCCAGGAGAGAGAAGTCTCAGGGAAGCGGAAGAGGGGAGGGACCAGGGGATCGATCACAAAAGCATTTTTGGCACCGTTATGTCTTACGTAGGTTTCGGAACTCATTAACTCTTTGCATCCGGGAGGATGACGAAGTCCCACATGAAGAGGCCAATTAGTCCCAAGGTTAGACCTTACAAGAAGACCGATCTGCAGAATAAGACACAGCCAACGCAGGAAGTTTTTATGGGCGGCAACATCAAGACTACAGACTACAAACGGGAATTAATGGGATCTGAGGCATTCCAATCCGGGGGAGCGTGGTTCTGCATCAAAAGCTGGGGTCAACTAGCTGCTTTCTAGGTTACTTTCAAAGAGAGGGAAGGAGTGCTGGCCGACATCAGTGCACGTGGGAACATAGGAAAAAAGACGTTAAAACATCTTCCAGCATTTCAAAAAGGCGAGGACCCGCAGATAACGTCGATACTAGATCCCAGCGTCAACCGGGTGTAATGAAAAGGATTGGCCTCTCAGGAGGGGAACTGCCCAAAGCAGGGGGCAATGATATTGACTGTCAACGGGCGAAAGCTTCTGCGAAAATTGGTAGCTTCACGAAAAGAGGGCGGGTTAATTCTAGCGCGCAAAACCCAAACCAGGCGGGCTGAGGTAGGGTGGAGCCGAACAACAAAAAAAAAACTCAAGATCACAGTTCACCAAGAATCAGGGCACTTTATGAAGGGGGTAAAGCGGATCGGGCGACTGCAATCGCGACCGTCCTTGACAGAAAATCGGAGGATCTTCAGAAGCGTGGGGTTTGATATGCCCATCAGGGCATTAGGGCTTTGAAAAGGGGGTATCTATTCCAGGAAGACAAGGTGGTGTCGAACATAATGCCGGCCGGGCTTTACAAAACCTTGACGAATCATCAGAGAGAGAGGGAGAATACCATAAAAAGCTAACAAGTCAGGGGTCATCCTGACCAATAATCCTGTCCCACATAAAAAGCTCTTCTCTAAAAAACGGGGACGTCCGAAAGGAGAAGAGAACTGACCCAGAAGAAAAAGATGAAACGGTGTGAGAACACCGGAGGAGGATATATATTCTCAATGCGCTGTTTAGGGATTATCAAGAAAACAGGACTGTCTTGCTAGAAAAAAACTGTGAGCAGAGAAAGAATACGCTCAGCTTGTGAGATGGCAGGTGGGTATGAAAGAGATTTTGATCCTCTGAGGGGGGGCAAGCTCTATAAAGACGCGAAGGTGGAGGTCGTCTGGGGCACACTGTATGATGAAGCACCATAAGTTCTGAAAGAAAACCCTTAGGAGGAAGGATCTATTGAAAAACGCGCTGGCAAAAGATCTGTTAGTCTCGCGGGAATGACCTCTTCAGGCGAGGGAAAGCGCAGTGGGGGAGAAAGAATTTTTCTGGAAAAGAATCTGTGGGGTCCGGGAAATCATAGAGGGACCCTATTAATCTGAAGGGCCCGATAACTTCGGGAGGGGGTTATCGAGGGAAGGGGGGACGAAATGGGATTATTGGCCGAACTAAGAAGGGTTCCTACCACTTGTTGGACGCGGAGATACAGTGTACGGCCGCCGGGGGGGGCCGTCTTTTCCTTTCACGCTTGGATCGTAAGTGTTTTGCTCGGGGCCGCTCTTTTGGGACAGAGCTATAGATCGGGCACAGCCTTGCTTGGCTTGGGGCCCCTCAGACGGGGAAATCCTGACAACACACCATCGAACAGCAGAGGAGAGTTTACCGGAAAAACGCTCGAGGCAACCAACGGGGTGGGTGGTCAAAAAGGGATCGCTTTGTGAACGTGCCTACAAGGATAATGGATCAGGGAGCGAGAGGGCACGGGCACGTTGTGTATCGTCGAGAAACACCTTAATAAGGAGGAGGGTTCCCGGGGGGGGAAAGGACTACAGAGGAAATGATAGATACGAGAGTCTGTGACTGCAGGCAGCAGAACACCAGTTCGTCAGTGCTTCGGGTGCGCGTTTGGGGAATGTATTAACAGCGCGGTTGAGGGGTTAGTGCGGAGGACTAGAAGAGGGAGTATCGTTTTGGGGGAACCAGGTGGGTTTCACTTTGGGGAATTTACTGGGAGGTGGTGGGGGGACCCAAAAGGGGACTGATTGTGGTCCGTTCAGTGACACAGAACACTGCAGGCCATCAAACAGTGACATGGAAAAAATATTATAGAATGTAAGAAGAAGCAAAAGTGAGTCCGGGTTGGGTTCTCTCTCTCTAGGTCCTAGAAGGGAAGGAGGCAGTTATCTCTGGAAGATTGGACGGGAAGTGACTTATAACTAAATAAGCTCTATTTGTTTTGGAGTAATCAGCTGGAGTGGAACAAGACCGGCCAATATCTTATTCATGCAAACTAGGAAGGGAAGGGGGCTGAGGGAAAAGGACATTCAAAGTCGAATCCGCCACCTCGCGGCAACCCAGAGGAAAAGGGGGATGGGGATTTTCGCGGCGCGATACTAACTTTGAAAGGCCATTTTCAGGGGGGAGGAGCTTATTCATAGGAAGTGGTTAGAGGGGGGTTTTGCTCGTATCCTTTTTGAAGAAAACGATTAGGATCTTAAAAATGCTTCTTTACTTTGCTTTGTCTCCTCGTAAGAATTAACATCGTAGCCCCTGTCGTCTCTTAGTAACTTCTGGAAGGTAAGTCTGATCTGGAGAAGGAGAGATAGTAAGTGGAGAGGAGGAGGGAGTGGGATCTTGTGGCGCATCGGCAATTCCTTTAAGGGGAAGAAGAGTTGGTGGGAGGAAAGAGGTCAATCTAGCTCGGGAAGGGGGGGTAAAAAGAAACAGAAGCTTGCTTCTTGGGCATCGAGAAATTGAGCAACGTGGATCTTCGGTCGGGGGATGGACAACTTTGCGGGCTCTCTTAGATAGGTGATAGTTGGATCAGCATCAATGCAGTTAAAAAGGGAACGTTACGCATCACTTAAGAAAGGTGAGAGATCCAGGGGTAGCGGGGGGATCACAATCAGAAGTTGCGGTCACCCATGGGAAAATGAAGGATAGACTGTACTCTGCCGCTTAAAAGAAAATATTTTTTTTCCATGTGGGGAGAGCTCGGGGAGTAATCGGAATTAGAGAAGAGAAGATGAAATGGAAAATCAAGGGAAAGTCCTCAAAGCCGCATCAGTTTTGACGGTAGAACGAACCTGACTTGCTCTTCCGGTGAAATGGAGGTGGGGGTAGAACAATTAATAAAATGAGTGAGCTCTGGCTCTGTACTAGAAGAAGGAACTCTTGGGGGGCCAACTCCTGGGTGCTTTCTACCAGAGGGGAGAGGAGATATTTTTCCATACATAACGCTTAGTTGAAAAAATCACAGAGCTTCTACAAAAAACAAGGATGTTTATAAGGATAGGGTCGCAACCGATTCTGGATGACAGTTGATCCAAAGAGCTCCGACCATGGGAAGCAGATCCTCGTAGGAGCCCTATTTAGCAAAGACTGGAAGACGCCGTATTTCTGGGAGGGTCTTAGAGACGTTAACCGGGCGGGTAGAAAGGTTGGTGAACTTAGTCGGGTCTCTTCGGGCGGTTGGATCTACAGGATTTTAAGAAAGAAGGGAAACTAGACAGTGGGGCAAGCCTATTAGAGAAGACTAAAGCGCCACAAGTTTATTTGTTTGAGAATTATGTGGGTGCTCGACCCCAGGCATCCTGCAGTACCCTCACTTAGTGGGCGCTCTTCTTTTCGCCCCTGTCCTCTCTTCGGTCTCGAAAGGTCATAGTTGAAGCGCGACGGTCGGTCTAAAAATAAATGTAGAGATGATCCCCGCGGGATGAGGTCGGGCTTTGGGCTCCGATCTCTATCATAGGATTCCAATTGGAATAAGTGACAGCAAAATCACAGGGAGTAAAAAGGCTATTTCTAGAGTCTATGATTATAGACGCCTTCCAGGGGGCGCAGGGCATTAGAGCGGGCTGTCATCAAATTCACTGTAATTGCTTCTCCGCTCTTCTATGAACCGGGGCTCCTCATCAGTGGACGACTCTAGCGATAATCTAGATGGGAAGAATGGTGGGAATCTAGGACTCTTGTCTGGCGGAGGCGGAGTCAGGCCTAAGACCAGCGAGATACTTGTCAGGTCCCCAGATCTGTCTAGCACCAACCTCACAAACAAGAAACAGCAAAATCAGACGGCTACGAGCCTAAGTTCAACTCTTATCAACTAAGGAAAAAAATCGAAACCTAATAGACCTAAAAATTCCGTTACTCTGAGAAGAATTCAAGGGAGGCTGGAACATCAGTGCCTGTTTAGGAATGAGAAGACTCGGGAGCGTCTGACTCCACTGGGTAGTCCTTACCATAAAAAGAGGCAAAGAGGGATTAATTCTTAGATAACCAATCAGGGAAAGAGAAAGTAACATATCCTACCAGTCTGACAAGCCCCGTGGGGTACAGCTCCGCAAAGTGCTTGCTATCGCGAACTAGTCTTGCTGGCCTGAGTCTTTTGGGGTTTGAAAAGGAGTGATCGATTGTGTCATGGACTTTAGGGCGGAAGGTGTGGGGGGGGGGGGAGACTAAATGAAAAAACTTCCTTCGGAGGCCCCCAACCGAGGAAAATACCCGGGGGGCGAACACGTTCAAACAGCATTGCAGAGGCGAGCCGGAAACGAGACCTCCTGTTCATACGCAACGGAAGAAACTATGCAAAAGAAAGCTCCCTAGCGTTCTTTGATGCGCTGCATACATCGTTCGAGGGGTCAATCATGATCAGAGGGTTATCTGGAGTGAGCATTTAAAAAAATTAGAATTCTG
>Ga0179591_1365969_pt1 | contig 10658 bp, 13 predicted proteins | sample CZOMad2_1_08_16f_FD_182891 | JGI IMG/M metagenome (GOLD analysis project Ga0179591, IMG submission 182891) | Vadose zone soil fungal communities from Angelo Coast Range Reserve, California, USA - CZOMad2_1_08_16fungal (PacBio error correction) | ecosystem: Environmental > Terrestrial > Soil >...
CACAAAGGAAACGCTAGGTCACAACGGAGGGAGAAGCGCGAAAAAAAAAGAGGGGAAAAGCCAGGGGTGGCCTCTTTCCTTCTTTATCATTCACAGCAGATTCACTATACGTTTTCAGCGGCGGAGGTGCCCTGGGAACAGCCGATATGAACGGATGACCAAGGAGTTGAAAACCGGCGGTGACCGAGGGCGTGGAAAGTGGGGGGGATGGTAAACCAAGACGGAGGAATCCATAAGGATTTGCTGGAAAAAGCCTCCTGAAGATTTTTAAGGAAACTTTTTCAGAGAGAGGAATATATGGTGGGACAAAAGGAAGTGCAAAGGGTAGGAGACTTTGGGTGAAGTAGGATGATTGCGCTAGATGCGAAAGGGGAGACGGAATGGGGACCGGACGGGAGGGAAGGGGAAAATTCTCACCCTAAAAAGAGAAAAGGGAACTTTTTCGTTGCGAGGGATCAGGCGAACGGAAAGTGTCGAGTCGAAAAGGGAACTTGAAGGATAATGGGGAAGGGGGGGAAAGGGGGCGGCAAGAGTTTAGCGGGGGAAGAGATGTTTACGTGCAACTGGATGTGGTCCGCGCAAAACGATTCGCGGTTACAAGAATTAACTCATCGCTGGAGAGCGGAGAAAAGAAGATACAGAGTCAGACGATCGGAAGGAGTGAAATTTTGGGTGGCGTGAAAAGGGTAACGGGACAGTAGAAGGGGGGGCGGGGGTATTCGCAGCCAGGTAAACTAGCTTGGGGACATAGTAATCGAGATTCTTCGTTGGAAGGAACGTCTGCAAAGTCGGCCGAGGTCAGGGAAAGGGGCGGGGGGGGGAGGGAACCGGAAGGAATCATTGAGCCACAGAGCACGAGGACACCCCTTCAGAGCAAAAGGAAAACGGAAAGGGGGGGGGGTCATAGGGGAAAAGGGAGGCACGTCGATGGGCCTTATCAGGGGGGAGGGGGGACATGTAGGCAACAGGGAGGCAATGTCATCCGACTCAGAAGAAGAGCACGGGAGGCTCACAGTCCTGCCCATTATAAATCGCGCAAAGGGAAAGGGGGGGAAAGATTGAAAAGGGGGGGACGCCGCCAGGTTAACATTCCACCACAGGTAGTGACTTACGGAGTGCGTTCACGACGCAAGGGAAATCGACGGGCGCATAGTCCGTGGAATCCGTGGGGGGAAAGTCAAAGGGTTTTCCACGCCTGCGCAACCCGAAAAATCCGAAGAAAAAAGCAAGGGGGACGGAGGAGACACAGGCAAAGAAAACCGTGATGGCCGGTCAGAAACATTTCATAGGGGGGGGGGGGGGTTAAGGCAGGTGTCACGGGAAAGTGCACGTTTAGCTTTGTTCAGGGGGAGGAACCGGGTTTTGTTCCATGAAGCCTTGAAGAAAAATGGAAATCATCACACTGAAAGGAGAGTTTCCGCGGAAGACTGGGGGGGACTGTGGGAAAAATCGGTCAAAAAAGTCGTATTGCCCATGATGGAAGTCTGACCCTCCTGGGGGCGACCAGGCCACAGCGCGACCCTGATGACGCCGAGGGTTAGGGGCAAGGAGGAAGGGACGTCACGCAGTTATTACGTCAAAGACTTCAGGATGCGAAAAAATGCAATCTCTGCCGTCAAGTGGAACCTGTTCGAATTGAGGAAGCAAAGGTCAGATGTGAGCTGGGAAAACCCCCCGATGCCAGGGGTTGGGATATAAACCTTTGGTTTCTCAAAGACGCGCCCGTGGGAGGCTCCTCTTAAAATTTCGAGGATTTAGCCGGGGGGAGAGAAGAAAGACTTGTGAATTGACCAGAGGTAGAAGTCCTTATCCTTCGCCAGCTTCGGACGTAGCGGGGGAATTAAAATTGGGACTCGAACATTCGCGCGGAAAAGGGCTAGTCCAGCAAAAGCGAGAAGGCGATTCGAGTTGGGGTGGGGCCTCATCTTCAGAACAAAGCTGTTAGGAAGGGAGGGTCGTCTATAATCGACATGCGGAGGTTAATTTTCCTCACCAGGGGGGGGTCGTTGGGGGGGACTACTCGCGGCTCCTTCTCGACGGGGAGAAAGGGGAAAGGGGAAGAAGTTGGAAGGGTGAAGAAAAACGTATTGAAAGGGAGAGGAAAAGAAATACAAAGTAGTATCGTTTAGGGAAAGGTAAAAATCTGGGGGAAAAGCACAATGGAAGTTCGTGGATAAATTCAAAGGGGGGGACAGACCTTTGCTCATTCGGCAAGAATTGAAAAAGAGCTTTGGAAAAAGAAGCGGCCCTTTTGCAAGACGGGCACAGGGAGCGGGGTTTTAGGAGGCTGAACGGAGCAAAAGTCAGGTTTCCTTGCGAAATGGGGGAGAAAAGCCCCGAAAGAAGCGTTAGAAGGTAAAACATGGAAAAAGCTCGTCTGCCGTTAAGGAACGGAGTGTGCGGGAGAAAGCGCGGAGGAGGACGCGGAAGGTAGCACTTAATTGGAGGGTCGGAAGTGGTCCAAAGTAGGGAGTCTGGGCTCTGTCGAACGGCAAGACTCAAAGGAAAATCTTGTCGATTGCGGGGGTTTGTGCACGATAGCGAATCAAAAACCGACATCGAAGCGGTGAATGTTGGCGCTCACTGTGGGATCCAAAGGGGGGGGGGGGAGCGGGAGAGATGGGGATATTGGGAAAATGCGTGATGAACCCGGCTAACAAATCAAATACTGCCTGCAACAACAACAGCGCTAAGATTACGCAGGGGAGGGGGGGTGCTGAACGAAAAACGGTCTGAAAACTAATGACAAAAGCCTTTGGTGGGTGTGACAAGGAGAGGGAAGCTGAGAGCAGGGGAAGGTTAATGGAGTTAAGATTCACACTGACTGGGCGACGCATTGAACTCAATGAGTCTCGAAGCATACAGAGGAAACAAAAAAAAAGGGAGGAGAAAAAAGAAGATGGCGTCGCAAGAATTTGTCGGAATGAGGGAGAAAAAACCGCCAGAAGGGAGGAAAAATCATAAAGGAAAAGTCGCTCTCCGATAGATAAAGATGGAAAAAAAAGGAGGTCTATAGTTTAAACGTTGATTCCAGCACAACTAAAAATCTTGAAGGGGGGGGGGGTGGGACAGCAGAAGGGTGGGAGGGGGGTAGCTTCGGGGGTGATCAATTTGGGAAAAAAGAGAACCTGTCTAGGAAAAAATACCGCGAAAAGGGCTAAACTGCTCAACATGACGCGGTCAGACTAGTGTCCGGCGCCGGATTCGCTCGGGGAACAAACAGAAATCAAACGGGATTGAAGTTTGTCGAAGGAGGCACGGGGGAAGAAGAAACAGTAAAGGCTATAGAGCTCGACATACGCCACGGGAAAGGACGTCTTCTCCTCTATCATGAACGACGCATGAGGAACAGGGACCCTCCTTTGCAAAAAGAAAGGACAGAAGAAGGTAGCCAGGGGGTTACCGGCGAAGAGGCATGGTCTTGGAGCTTTAAACTCCAAAAGTTGAGGAAAGGAAGTTGGGGGTAAAAGCGAGAAAATAGATATAAAAAATTGGCCCTCGGAAAAACAGACCGGATGTACCGGAACGCGCGGGGAGTTCATTCAGTGAAGGGGAGTCTGCAAAGGGGGATGGGAAGTGTAATTCTCAACGGAAGACTAAGGTCTGAAAAAAGTGTGCACCGATGGTGTAAAGGAAAAACAGACGAACGGCGGTGTATTTTATGGTCAGAAAAAGCAAAGAAGCCAAAGAGGTGTGAAAAGCGCTCCAAATTCCTACAGAGAGGGGGGAGAAGCCTCAAAAAACCGGTGAGAAAACGGACACCGGAAAGCCGGAATCGCAGAGCAAGATTACAAGAAAGGGACGAACGGTCAAAAGGAGGGAGTAGCAAAAACATCACGCTGTTGGAAAGAACAGGAGGGGGATCTTCAGCCGCTTTACTACGCCGCGCGCATGGGCGGAAGAACCGACGCGAAGAAGGGCGAGGGAATGCAGGCGAGACGCTGCACTGACAAGGTCAGTGAGAAGCCAGCACAACGGGAAAGAAGTAAAATTTTAAGCGAAATCCTTCTCTTATATACACTTGAAGATCAACAAAAAGTCATCGGGGAAAGTTGGGAAAGGATAATCGGACCGGGGGCTGGACAGTCCGGCCACAGGGCAAAGGAGAGTTTGAATGCTTTTCATACGCAGAAGCTTGGGAGTCCTGAAAACGTCTTTCCGTGCCGGGTCTAATGAGCAAAAAAAAGGAGCAGGGAAGGCTGTGGGAACTGAACAACAAGGCCGGGGTCACCTCTTCATGAAGGGGAAAATATAATAGGGTGACTGACGATCAAAGTTCCATCATTCTGAAAAACGCTCTGGAAGGGTCTTCCTGTTCTAACCTGCCCCCTGGAACGGGAAAAGTCAAGGGAAAAAAACTTATGTACCCGATTCACGTCGTAAAGGAAACTTGAAGAAAAAAGAGGGGGGGAGAAAGCCAATTATTTTGACCTGGGGCCTACCGCAAATTGGGGCAAATGGAAGGGGTCTTCTATCAGAATTCGGCAAAAACAAGTTGTGGGGGGGGGAGTGCACGAACACAACGGGCGATAAAAAAGGAGGGAATTTCGGTGTTTTTGAAGGGCGTCAGAGACACAACGAGAAGGATCCTGTGGCTGGGGGAAAATGGGCAGGGGGAGGAGGACACAAACTGCACGCGGAAAAATCGCGGGGTTTACGCGGGTAGAAGGGGAATGGAAGGGGGGGGGAAGAACCTCCGAGTCTTCAGGGAGACTGGACTTGACGAAGGGTGCCGAATTAGGGAAGCGAAGGAACACAACGCTGCGTACTTGGCATTGACAACAGTTTAACTGGGGGAGGGGGAAAATCAGGACTACGAAAAGCGGCACCGGCTGGGGCTTTGGGAAGAATGAATTAAGAAGGCAGTGACCAGAACAACATAAGAAAGAATAGGAGAAGGATACTCATCACTAACAACTAAGTCCAGAGGAGGTCCTTTCAGGGGTTCAAAGCGGGGAGGCGTTCAATGCCGACGAAGACCGACCAGATCCACGCTGTAAAAGGTAATAAAGTGACAAAAAAAAAATTGGGAACTGGAAAATCGGTACGAAACTGCGGCATCTATACCTTCGGTTCAGAACACGAAGGAAAAGATTCGAAATGACTTGGAGAAAAATCATAGGGGGTGGAGAGTACCACCTAAAGACGGTGCAAAGAAGAAGAGGAGTGGATAAAGGCAAGACATCATCGACACATGTCTACGGTAAAAAGTTAAGACGACGACCAATCGCACAGTAAAAAGGGGAAAACATCGCAAAAGGCGACTAAGCAGGCAGGGGTTCAGGGTGGCCCTCGAAAGGAAACTGGCAAGCGAAGGGGAAAGGGTGAAAGCAGAAGCTCATCTTACGAATCATCTGTGAAGTCAATGCTAAAAACAGTCAGGGTAGCAGCCTTCAAAAAATTGGTCATCGGATGAAGTTTTCAGTAAAGCCGAAAAGGGAAAGAAATTAGAAATATTTAAGCTGGGCGACCTTCAATTCAGCAGTGGGGTCTGTGAACAAAGCGACACGTTCACCGGAAGTGCCAACTCCCTGGGGCAGACGGGCAAGACGGTCTTTTGAAAGGCAAGCTCCGCATGAGCACCGAACTCGTAGGCGAATTGACTGAACAAGACTGCAGAGGCAAACCGGGCTGGAGTGCAAATTGGCGGTCTTGGACGGAGGGGGGGGGGCATAGGGGGGTATATCAGAGAAAACACGAATTATGAAAATAGTCACAAACGATCAAGCTCTTGAAAACGTCAAGGAACTCGATAATGTTCCATCAGCAACGGCTCTTGCAAGAGGGGTCAAGGAGGAAGTGGAAATGAGGGATAAGGCACTCCTGTTAACACCCGAAATAGCAGTCTGCACCATTGAGGTAAACTTCCTGTGACCGGAGGAGGACGGCTAAGTTGGTTCCCGGAGTAAAACAAACAGTAAAATCTGAATGGAATCCCGCAATAAATATTTCTTAAACAAACGCAGTCAAAAGACTTGGAGGGGGAGGGGGGCAGGAACTAGATTGGGCCCAAAAATGGAATCTTCTCCGGGAAATGTCGGTCTTACTTCCTTCGGGGTTTTCAGGGAGGAAAAAGGCGCAGTTCTGGAGGTTTACTTACTTGAAGAGGAGGGAAGGAATGGTCGCAAAACGAACGAGGGAGGCGGAAGAGTAACTTTTCGATTTTGAGCCCGAGGGGGCTACTTTAGTGGTCTGCCTTCAAGTTTCGTCTGGACCGATAATGGGAGATGTCTTGGTAAAGATGTGGCGTTGCAAAGATCGTTGGATACTGAGCTGGTGCAAACTGAGGTGAAGGAGGCACACAGAAAAGCGCGAGAAAAGAAAGAGAAAGAGCTGTCGACGCACCAGCAAGCTGAACTCGTGGCGACGAGAGTACTTGAAAGGTTGTGGTGGAAGGTCATGATTGGGGAGAAGCGGAGCAGGGACGGTGTAGTCGGTAGCAGCGATTAATCGCTGGTAACACACCGAATGAGAGGACTCGTTTAGTGATGCGTACTTGCATCGCCATTGAGGCGTGTATTGAGGTTGGCTGGTAACCGACGGCAAGGAAAGCATGCGGCCCAGAATAAAGAAAAAAATTAGAAAAAGAATGCGGGAAAAACAGGAAATGGTGTCAAGGAAAAAGGAAAAGTCAGGGGGGGGGGAAGGTCGCGGAATATTCTTCACAGTGAGGGGGCAAAGGCACAGCAGACGCGAAGAACTAGACCGGGGCTCATCATAGAAAAGAAGCAAAACGACGGGATGTTTCCTAGGGTTGAAGGGAGGGGTATAAGGAAGAAGACCTTTACAGACACAGGTCAGACCTTCGGGAGGGTGCGTGACAAAGACTCAGGCAAAAAACTAGCAAGCCTGTGCTTTAAATCGCCTGTTAAGCGTTCCAAGCAAATCTGTTTGACCGAAACTTAGCCGCCGAAAAGAAGAAATCTGGCAGCCGGGAAACGAATGGGCTCACGAGGTGAAGAATTTAAGGACGGATCAAAAAAGTGCCAGGAAGTGGGGATTGTCGTCAAAGTTTGCGGCGGAACGGACGGTTGTCATCGGATCATTTTTCGCATTGATGACCGAGTTTGGAAAAAACGGCGTGGACGAAAGAAATGAAGCACACTGCCGAAGCGTTGGGACCGGGAAGTGGAGATGGAGGGAGTCACCCGAGTAGGATGGAGGAGCCAAAAAGCAAATCGGTGCTCCGGAACCGCCGCACCGGCCCTTCGCCGGGGGGTGTGCCAGGGGACACTTCGAAGGGACACGTCAAGAGTTCCATGAAGGAAGGAGGAACAAACCAGACAAAGAAGAGAAGAGGGGGAGGAGGCGAACGCCCTTCAATCAAGATCGCACACACGTGACCTGGGAACGAATTGATGGACACAGCACCGGTCAGGTATTCTGGGAAACCAACGAGTGGTTGGGGGGCTCATCTTGCATGTTTCTCCCGAACGCCGTGTAAACGACTGTACAATTTCGAGAGGTCCTTGGGGGGGGTCATGGAAATAAGGGTTCGGGGGACGTTAGACCTGAATCACGGGAGCCGTACAGGAGAGTCTGAGGAGGGGAGAAGCAAGGAGGGCGTCTCACGTCTTAAGAGGAAAGCAGCTAAGCACCTGAGGAGTCTATGTATTTTCATCGGCGCATCCAAAGGGGAAAGGGCAGGGGGGGCGGAAGAGGAATCGAGATTCGATTCCGGCTGGATGTGAAGGGGAGAAAAGAGTGGTCAGGCTTACGGGCGAGCGATAACGCATCCACGTTAAGATTTCTGTAAGCCCTTCTTGTCAATGATCAAATACACAAAGGAAACGGTCTGGTCAGGTACCAATCAGAACCGGCCAGCATTTAGGAGTGCAGGGGTTGGGAAAGTGCCAGGTGAAATGGGGTGTTCTGCATCTGATGGAGGCAAGAGCTTTTCGGGGGAAGAAGGCCCTGGTGTGGGAGCGACTGGGAAAAGAAGGGTGATTATGTGACGCGGGAAGGCAAGCAAAATTCGTTGAATTTGCGAAAAAAGGGGTTGCGGGAAAGATCCAGCAGGCCGGGTAAGGTACCTCAGGGGCCAAGAAGACTTACTTAGAAGGGTGGCGGGAAACGGATGTTGAGTTCATAACAGAGGGAGGCATTAGGAGGCGGGAAGAAGGGAAGGAGGGGCTTATTTTCTATCAAGAGAGCTGCTTGGGAACTGGAAGCTTCTCCACCCGTGCCCTGCGGACAACTGAATAAGAAAGGGATAGCTTGGGTGGTGTCAACCGGCAATAAGAGCAAGGAAATAAGCGGTCCGCTGATGGGGGGGGGGCCAAAGGTGGGGGGGGGGTCTTATCTTGGGGATCTTTCGTTGTCCCAATGGCGAAAAAACCCTAAAGACACAATCAAAAAAAATCCTGCTGCAAAAACAAAACACTCTAGGGGAAAAAAGTGCAGAAGGGTAGGTGGTCGGGGGCGAATGGAAGTGACAACCTCTCCCTCCGTTTTGGGGAAACCTTCAAAAAGGGAGAATCGTGTCCGACTCAGGGAGAGGTGTGAGAGGTGAAAAAAGTCCCGGAGGACTGGTTTAGACAAATTGGTCAAGGAAGGATTCTCAGGGAAAGGTAGAGAACAGCAAAAAAGGAGGTAAGAGACTTCAAAGAAAGACTGCTTCCCAAAAAAAACTTTGGACGTGAGACCACAGAAGAAGGGAATGAGGAACAGCATCAGAAACTAGGCCGAGTTCATCTGAAAGGCTTAAAAAAGGTCGGTCTCGTTTTAAGCTGGTTCAAGGGAAAAAAAACTAAACCGGCGAATCGGTCGAGAGGGTGTTGGGGGGGGTGGGGGGCAGGCAGAGGGTTAGTGTGTAACGCACGGGGTCATAAAACGTCCCTTGGGCACGGAAGAAAGGAAAAGAATACCAGATAAGGACGGATAAACAAAAGGGGATCAACAGGGAAAGAAAAAAGGGAAAATCGGATTCGTCTCGATTCGCTCGTACAACCCCCATCATCCACCAGAGAAGTGAGGGGGGGGGGGCGCAAAAAAGGCAGGTGCTCCGGCCAAGGAAGCAGCTAGCGCTGGACTGGACATAAGAACAACTAACTGGCAGGATCCCGCTCCATATGAAGGCTCACTGATGAACCCAAAAAAAGAAGTTGACGCGCTAAAAGAACAAGAACGGGATTAAATTGACCATTTGTGATTTGACAAGAGAAGATTCGTCTTTAAGTGTAACGCCAACGGTTGCGCAAGCACAACGGTTTTGGGAAACGACGCGGGACAAGAGGACGAGCCCTTGTGCCCGTATGCAAACGGGAAGAGACATGAAACAGGGGGGGGACTGTTCAATTCGCTAACAGAATTAAAAAGCCGTGAGGCCAAGGTGGAATCGAAAGGGCACAGTGCTGGCCTGTTTCAGATTTGTACGGTAAGAAAAAGAAAAAGAGAGTCGGGTGGAGTGGAAAAAGGGGAATAATTCAAGACAGGTTATGAAAAAAAGACTGAAAGGGGGGACAATCTGCTCCCAGTCGATCCAAATTAGCGCGCGAAGAAGCGAAAAAATTGGAAAAAAAGAACAAGAAACGGGGAATCGCAGTCGATGGACCTCTCAACCAAAGAGGAAAATAGGGGAGCATTGAAAAAGAACTCAGGTGCTTAAAAAAAAAAAGTTGGGGAAGAGACGCTAGTACTCCTCTCTCGCGCAATGAATCAAAGCTAAGGCGAAAGGAAAAAAAAAAGGAAGCAGCTCCAAGAGAAGAAAAAAAAAGTGGAAGAGAACATCACCAAGGAAAGCGCGAAATTGGAAATCGGGAGAAGAACACTGCTAGTAGGGAGGAAAAAAAATGTATGAAAAAAAATGCATCTGTTGGGGGGAAAGATCGAGTAACGGTTCTGGAAATTCAATGAAGGGTCACCGTGAAGGAGATATTGAATGAAGAGCAAGTAGAGAGAGGTAGGGGAATTAATGAACAGGAGGGGCCGTGACCGTCAAGTACATCAACAGAGGCGGGGGGTCCTTGGGGTGCCTCTGTGGGGCCATGGAACACAGGGGAGGAAAGGGACGGACAGAAGGAAATCGACTCGTGGACTCAGAGAAAAAGGGAATTAGCGACGAAAAGAACCGGGGGGAAAGGAATTTCTAGCAACCCGTGTGGACCACTCGGGAAAAAAATCTAAAACGAGGGAAAAAAAAGAAAAAATTTCACACGGAAGGACGAAGGGGAAACTGTCGAAATAAACCACTACTAAAGGGGGGGGAGACAGGAGAACGGTGAGTGGGAAGTATTGGCCAGATCCATAGGGAAGATAGTTAGGTACGTAGCAGGCCGTCGCACCCTTTTTGATTAGGAAAAATTAATCAAACGTGAAAGGAAGCAAGCGGGAATGTCGGTGGTGGCCGTAGTCGTATCACATAAAAGAGAATGACAACAGCTTTAAATTTCAACCACGGAAATCACTCCTCAAAAATTCCCCTCTGTCTTGCCGCGCAGTTCTACGGGCAGAAAAGCCTGCTAAAAAAACGGAGAGGAGGTCGGACTGACTGAGAATGTTGAAGGGAGGGGACCGCGAAGAAAACCTCGACTGGAGAGGCAGTGAAAAATTACCGTCGGTTCACAAGTAGCTGAGTGGAATCTGGCTGTGCAGATGACTGAGGAGGGGAGGTTACCATCCATCACTCAGAGAAAGAGGGCTGAAAAAAGGCTCATAGA
>Ga0179591_1263961_pt1 | contig 10657 bp, 8 predicted proteins | sample CZOMad2_1_08_16f_FD_182891 | JGI IMG/M metagenome (GOLD analysis project Ga0179591, IMG submission 182891) | Vadose zone soil fungal communities from Angelo Coast Range Reserve, California, USA - CZOMad2_1_08_16fungal (PacBio error correction) | ecosystem: Environmental > Terrestrial > Soil >...
GTCTGCGTCTGCTAAGAATTACCAGGTCGGGGGAAGGATCTTCACAAATTTTTTAGACCAAGAATAAACCCATGAGGATAACAGTGAAATGGTGTGGGTTTTTCAAAGGAATCGCTTGCAAAACAGGTCCGTCGGAAAGAAAAAAAAAAAAAAAAAAAAACATTCTTCTAAATTAACAAGGACTGAAGCGCGATAAGCAAAGGAAGAGTGAGGACCAAAGCTTCAAAAGGTAAGCAACAGGGGTGAGAATCTGCAAAACCCCACAGGGGGGGGAGGAAATATGAGCTGTACATTTGACGAGCCTCCGGGGCTACTATGCTCGTAACGGACCCGGTTAAAGAGGGGAGGGTGAAAGACGTTTGCAAGGCGGAGAAAGTTCAGGAGATCAAAACCAAATTTCTCACATAAGAGTTCTCTCAACACGCTGACTATGACCTTAGTAGGGAAGAATCATAAATAGGAAAGGGATCGACTACCTTTATAGCACGAAGCTGCGATAGCCTAGAATCTGGTAAGGACGCCCGACAGTAGGGAGTGTGGGAGCGGACAAACGAAAATAGGGGGGGGAAACCACAGAAAAGAGTGTCTTAAGATTTCAAAAAAAAAAGGGGATGAGGGGGGGTAGGCAAAAAAAACTCGCTGGGCGTCTCGAGTGAGGGGACGCTGTTGACGCGGCGAGCCTAAAGTGCTGTAAATTCCGGGGTATAGCGCAACGTGCTGATGTGGGACCTCCTGCACGAATTCTCAGAATGCTAAAGGAAAAAAAAAAAAGGGGGGTAAGGAGCCTAGCTTAACACAATAACCGAGGAAAGTCAGTGCTTCGAATCAGGCAAAAAACTGGTAGCTGCGGAGAGTGCAAACTCAAAAAGAGGAGCCAACCGTGCGACGCATTCCAGCGGTTGGAAATGGTTTCAAAGAATTAAACGCAATGGGGGACAGGGCGAAAAAGGAAGGGGAGAGGAGAAGGGTGCGCTTCTTAATAATCCCTTCAGGTGCTCGGAGGGGAAAGGTCTGGGGGGGGGAGGGAGGTCATTACTAAAGCGAATAACCCGATCCGGGTCTGATCCGTGCGAAAACAAAACGCGGTCGGGTGGAGTCAGAAGCGAGAAAGACGGGCAAAAGTCAGTGAACTGTCTTTTGACAATAGCACGATTTGGCAAAAATGTGCGCAGAAATGCAGATTGTCGAAACGGGAAAAACCCGGGAATCGTCGCGAAACTTAAGCACTTAGAAGAGGGAAGAGGAGAGCGGAAGAGAAAAACGGAAAGAATGGAGATCGTAAACATGTGAAGGGGCAGAAAAGAGAGTCTCTGTACGCCCAAATCAAGAACGGTGGGTCATTTAGACCTCGTCAAGGAGAGAAAAGGGACGAAACAATCATGTCAGGTTTGCCCGTAAAGAAGGGGAAAAAGGGAAAAACCCAACGCTGGGAAGACAAGTCCGAACGAAAAATGCTTATCTATCATGCCACTGACACTCTCTGACAATGTTGTTCTCCGGACAGAAACTTGACGGTGGTGGCAGTAAAGGAAGGGTCAGCTCGGGGAGAGAAAAAGAAATGCCGATTCGTCACACAAGCTGGAAACATATTGAAGGCCAACGACGTGTACCGGAGGGGATGAAATTTCAAGAAAGCGTAAGAGAAAGAAACGAGGGGGAAGGGACCCAGCCTTCTCTAGAGAATAAAGGGTGGGGTCACAACAGTCCATCGTCCGGGGGGGGTGGGGAAAAAAGCTCACAGGAACCAGGAGGGTTATTAAATGCGTTAAAAAAAAATTCAGGGGGACATCCCGAGAAACCCTCGGGTGGCGGGAGGTTAGGAAAAAAAAAAGAAGTTGGGAAGGTCTTGGAGTTTCCAGAACTCGACCGAAAAGGATCGCGACCAAATGGGTTGACGTCTGTAGTCGCACTATTTCCTCAGAGCGTTGGATCAGTAACGGCGGGAAGTTAAAATCAAAGAAAGCTTGCAAGCATAGAGGAGAATGGGGAAAGGGAAGCGTAAAAGTAGGATTGTCTCTTCGTCCACACAGAGGAATGGTTTGACGGAATAATGTCGGTGAGAGGGAGAAGAAAGGGAAGTGAACCAGATCAAAGAGGCAAGGTGGTAGTGAAAAGACAGTAAAGGGAAGCAAATTCAACAGTTATGCCTAATCCAAATAAAGCAATGAAGATAAGAGTCTGGGGTGCTGCACAGGGGGGAGAAGCATATAGCAACGCTCGGCGAGCAAACCTCCGGAACATGGGGAGAGGGGAAAAAAGGGAACGCCAGGTTGGCGTTTTGGGGGGGGAAATAGGGGAAAGCAAAAAACCAGTTCAACTGGGGGAGTAGATCATATCAATCAGTCACCATCGAATTGAAGGAGGCGTGTCCGAAAAAAGAAAGAGACGCAGTCAACTCGGCAGTCATATGGAGCGAAGAAAATGGGGAAGAAAAGAGAAAGAAACGGGAAAAAGCAACGGAAAGCGCTGGCCCGCAGTAGGAAAGGAAAAATCCAACTGAATTATCGCTCTCAACAGGAACTTCGGAGTCTCAGAGATAAAGAGCAAGGGCGATTTAAGGTCTAAACTGTCGCTGTACGTTGCAGATTCCGGGTTCCCTGTGACAAGCAGTTGCAAAGAAGGGACGAGCTCAGACCACATATTCAACCGACTCATTCACGAAAGGCTAGTGATCGTTTTGGAAAAAAGGACTCAAAAAGATGAGATTTAACTTATTGATATTGGCAAAAGAGAACATAAGGGAAATTGGGGGGGGGAGGAGAAAAGCCCAAAAAAACGCAAAAAAACTCGTACTGGAGAGGGGGGGAACGAACTAAATTCGCAAAGAATGCCTCCTTCTGGGCTCGGAGCTGACTTCGCGGGGAAGCACAAAGACGCTGGTTGATATCAGTCAGTGAGGGGGGGAGACGAGGGCTAATGAGTTTCCTACGGGGACTGACGTAAGGGGAAGCGAAAGTTGCCTTTCAAAAAGCGTAGTCTTTTCTCTAACGATAAGAGGGTGAGGAAATTTGGAACGCTGAGGAGAAAGAATAGATCAAAGCACCGTGAAAGGACAAGCAGGGGTACGTGCCAATCAAAAGAAGCCCCAAGGAAGGGCCAGCAATTAATCTCATTTGGATTCCTTCCAGAAGTTACATGGAAAAAGACGCGAGAGGATGTCTGGATACCGAAGAAAAAAAAAAATTGGGGTACAAATTGCGCGCCCAAGGCGGCCAAGCAGTCTTGAGACTTGTATCTGGAATGGTTAGCTGTCGGAACGCCAAAAGGAAGGCACACTTCTTAACAAAGCAAGAAAAAGGGACTTGCTCGGGATGAAATAAAGGGGAAAAAAAGAAACAGCATTGTAAGCGGGACCTGCCGAAGCTTTGGTAGGACCCAGGGAAAAAAAAAGCCTTTCCTTTAAAACTGAGGAAAGGGAGTCTAGGACCGAAGTGAGGAACTTGCGCGCACCACAAGGAGTAGGATGGGAGACAGTTGAAATGAGCCCGGACGTGAAATCAAAGCTTCGAGGGCCAAGGTGACGCTTTGGCTCCGTCTTTGTGAGACTAGGGGGGTTGCCGCCCGGAAGGAAGTGTCGGAAGGAGCGATGTCCTAGGTGGGATTAAACATTAGCAGGAAAATCAGGTCCAGTCGCGTGAAGCTAAAAAACATGGGAGACTATGGAAAAGGCCGGAGAGGGGGTAAGAAGATTTAGCTTGGTAGACCTGGGAGAAGCTGTAAAGTTTTGGAACAAAGAGTTTGGATAATCGAGAAAAGAGCTACTGGATATACTACATCCGATTTGGAAGATGGGGCTCTCCAATAAGAATACCGTTGAAGCGCTAATGAAAGATAGATACCTCAAATGAAAGGAGAGCGGATTTTGTGTAAAAAGAGCAAGGGTTGTTAGGAGGAGAAAAGGGTCTGACTGTTGTTTCGAAAGGAATCGAAGTTCTGGAAGCATTGGTTTTTCGCATAGGTTAAATCAAAGAGAGGGGGAAAGAAAATAAGACCCCTGGGGATCATGGTAGAAACGCTGGCTAAGGATTCGGACGTTCAACCGGCTGACGGGTGTTCGTTCTTCAAACCTTCCCTCGCTTAAGCACAGCGAAATCTTGCCTGATAATGAGAGGGATAGAGCAAATCGTTGCTATGGGAGAGACAAGGGGATCCAAAAGACAGCACGCGGGGAAGTCGGAAGAGGGCGGCCGACGCAAAAAATGCGAGGATAAGCGTGAGGGAGGAAAACGACTTCTTCAGAGCAGAAATTACCACGGGAGTTGCAAGTTTGATTCTCGTTCGTCCGTTGGTTTCAGACGTGGCCCGTCAGAAGAAGATCTTCCTTACTTTCGGAACGGCATTACCGACAAGAGAAAAATTCTTTCAGGTGGGGGAGGGGAGACGTCTTGTCGTCAACCCAAGGGCAAATCCCAAAAGGCGTGGCGGGTAAAACCGAGAGTTAGAATCGCATTGAAAAAAACAAGGGGACGGTTCAGCTGCGCCAAGGCGTTGTTTTCTCTGAAAGGGGCCGGCTAATGCCGCGAGACGGGCGAGGAAGATTTTGGAAAGACAGGGGGAGAGAACCGGTCACCTGAGCGCAGGTCATCTTGGGATGTAAGTGCAACCGGGGGGAGCGCGGGAAAGAAAGACGACGGGCTCAAAACAAGGGAGGGGGGTTGGGAGGAATTTTAGCCCCATCTTAGGACAATCTTCAGTCGATGGGAGTGGAACTAGAAGTCGACCGTTTAGCTTCCCCAGGCCTTTCAATTCACAGAAAAGTAGGGGCAATCGAAGGGGAGGAGACTTTCCGCTCGTGACGAGTGTAACTTCTCACCAGGTAGAGAACGAGGGGGATACGGAAAGAAAAGGGGAGGTCTTTACCTGGTAAAGCAAATCTTTGTGTTGAGGTGGTTGTGACCAAGCGTTTCAGATTGTAATCAAGTGTCACCAAAACACCAGGAAAAGAGGGGCGTTTGCAAGACGAAAGGCCGGCACGGGACAGGAAAACTGGGACTGGCTCCCGCTTTAAGGAAGTGAGAAAAGAAAAGCTCACAAAGAGTTAGTGTCAAGTCGGTTGGGGAGGAGACGACCCGAAATTGGATTTGACTGCGGAGTTGCGGCTTAAAAGGGAACAAGGGGGGGGGCGTTACTGGTGTGTCCCCGAATATACTCTAGGGGGAATTGGGCGCCCCTGCAAAGAAAAAGGTGGATTATCTTTAAACGGTGGGGGGGGGTCCCTCGTTTGAATACTCGTTCAGGATCGCCTTTCAAGCAGGGAAAAACTGTCACCACGTCGGCCCGCTGGGTAAGGACAGGGATGAAGCAACAGCCTCAAGAAAAAATGATCGGTCGCCAACTTATGACTCAACCTGGAAAGGCAATAGACTCATCAACAACTGAGGAGGAGGAAAAGAAAGGTTTCTGGCATTTGGCAGGAATCAGAGGGGCGCGGAAATTTTATCGAGGGGGGGAGGCACTAGAAGTTGACGCGGGGGGGAAAGGAATGGGGGTTAAAGCGGACCGTGAAAGCGATCGAGAGGGGAGAACGACACACCAATGGTGGGACCAGGGCTTAACGCACTTGTTTTAGGGGGCAGGTCCCAAAATTTGAGGAGAACTACGCGGGCTGGACTGGAACAAGCAAGGTGAGAAGGAAGGACAACGCATAAGAAGGCGAGCGGGTCGACGGGAAGAAAATCAGGCCAACCTACTGGGGGGAAAAAATCAAAAAAAACCCTGCGACTGGTAGAAAAAAGTGAAGCCTATAAAGGGGGAATCTAGCGGAGGGGGAAAGCCGGGGGCACGGGCCCCGATAGGGAACTATTATGGTGGGTTGAAAGGGGGGCGACAAATCTCTTAAATAAAGGCGGGTCCACCAAAAAAAATGAGGAAAAAGGTAGAAAAAAGGTATTACGCGGACTGACGAGGGACGCCGTAGGCACGGGCGAAGTTAAGGACGACCGGAAAAGGTTACTCTGAGCTCCGAGGGGGAGTCTTACAAAGGCAGTTGGTATTGCTCGCAACGGCAGGAGATGCGTGTCGCAAGAAAGAGCAGGAATCAATTCCAAAAGGCGTGGCTCGAGGGGGAACTAAATCCCAAAACCAGAAATGGGGTTGTGTACGTTATGAAGGGTACCAGAACCAGCTCTCGGCCTTTAAAGACAAGGTCTTAATTAGGAAGATTCTTCAAAGGAAAAGACAAATATGCAGGATCCAGCTTCGCTTGCCGAACTTAGGCAACACCAAAAGCCCAAAGCTTGGCGACGCGACGGCAGCTTGGCAACGATTCTCCAAGGTTTTAATGGGCGCAAGAGAGCTTTAAAAAAGAGATGGGGCCAAGGGGGGGTGGAAGAACAAAGGCCGTGCCGAACATGCAAGAATGGGGCGATGGAGGAAAGCTCTGGGAACGGCAGGGGAGACTGTTGAGGGGAGGCCTGCGTCTTCAAAGTACGATAAGCGCGACAGAAATATCGTGTATGTATGATGGACACGAAAGCGAGCAGCAGGAAAAGGACGCAGCGTTTGCGCGCGGCGAAACGGAAGACTTCACCTCAAGGGGGTCTTTGTAGTCGTTCTCAAGAGAAGTTTTAGCATAGTGGCGCAAAATCGACAAGGGCCAAATGAGCTTCTTGATAGGGGAAAGGAAGAACCCGCGCCGCAATCGAGAGAAGAGAAACAAGCGAGGAAAAGGAAAAAAACAGGCCAGTTCCGAGCGATAAAACGGATTCAGAATGAAAACGGCACTTGAACAAGGGAAGTAGCGTGGCCGAGGAGGAGAAAGTTACGAACCCAATCAAGAGAGGCGTTGGATGGAACTTCTCTTCCTGAGACCAAGGTCTCTAGGGGAAAGAAAAGAAAAAGGAGCTTTTCTCGTATGTGAGGACTTACTCGGTTACGACAGAGCCCAAACTATTGGAAAAAACGGAACAGGAATTCGGGAAAATCTTGCGGATCTGCCGGCAGAAAAACACAATTTTTAGAAGGACGACGGCGCCGGAGGGGCAGGACTGTTCGTCAAAGGGTCGGGTTCCAGACCTAAGACGCAAGTCACTTCCCTTCGAAGGTTGGTTAGCACCAACGACAAAAAAAAGGGTGCGGACGCCAACCCCCGTGGTGACCGTCACTGAGTTAACCTTCATGCAGATTATCGCGACATCCGAAAGGGTTGCTGGGCAGCAATCAGTTGACGGTACTGGCGCAAAGAGGCAGAAAATCACGTCAGCGTTCCAAAGAGGCGTCCCGTTAATGAAAAACGGATACGGTCCAGCGAGTCAAAGCATGCGGTGAGAGGGACAAACATTTCGTGAAGTCAAGCAAAAACCTGGAATTGCGTGCGTTCGAAAAGCAAGGGGTGGCCTTTTCTTGGGGGCCGAAATAGTCACCGCTCCGGCCCGTTACGAGCCGCTTCGGCAGCTGGCGCAATGTTGAGAGGAACGGGAGAAGAGGAATACCTCGTGGGATCCAGTAAGTTTCGTCATCCCTGCCGAAGTCCTGAAAAGAAAAGAAAGCGCTGATGGGGGCACAGGGAAAAATGCGTGCGCACGGCTGAGCGTCGGCAGCCTTTTACAAAAACATTTTTTGCGGAACCGTTAAGAGTGATCGGAGCCCGCAGGACCAGCGCACTAGAGGGTTGTCGTCCACGGACATGTGTTCATAAAACAGAGGACTAACCATTACCAGGACGAAGGACCCACGCAAACAGCTCACACGTCTGTTGGGTGAGCAACCTGAGAAATTCATCGAAGCTTCGGGCTAGGCAAACCTCTTCAGCAGTTTCTGGCCCACCATCTAATAAAGAAAGAGGGGTCGGGTGTTTGTTGGGGAAGAAAGAATGTATAAAGAACTTCCCGTGATAAGGTCGCGTTAATAGGCAATCAGGAAATAGTAGCATGCGAGGGCTTTGCCAAAGTTAATCCCGCAGGGTAAGCGAGCATCATATGGGGAGTCGTCCGCATGGAAAAAGGTCGGAAAATTCAACGGTAAACTAATAGGGAACAGGACAAGCTTCCAAGCGTCGCATTAGAAATTTGCCGCGCGAGGTTGATCTCTCACCCCAACAAAGAAAGGGGGAATGAGAGATAAAAACTCGCGGTTAAAAGGACTGCTAACGCGGGAACGGAGGGACTACATATTCCGTGGTACCTTGAAGGTTTCACCTACCTGTGCTTCAGCGGGCGGAGACGAATATTCGAACTCTACTCTTCAGACGGATGTGATTGCGTGGTGCAATCGCAGGCGACGGGGGATATTGCTTATGGATCCCGCAGTCATCCATAAGGAGGGGTTGAAACTAAATTGAAGCCAAAACGCCAAAACTGCGGGCGTACCTCGCATCATCCGAAGATGCCAGATTTTTCTCGCCGCGAAGCAACGCTGATCTGACGGTGGCAATGCACAAAGAGAAACTGTAGATGAACCAATCGGAGGGTGAGGGCTCGGCGATAAGGAGGTCCTCTGTGACTGAAATGGGGCCTTGTAAGAATACAAAATTTAATCGTGCGCCTGACTTGCGGTGCTAAATCCATGACTTAACCGCTTGTCGCAGAGGTTCCGCGGAAAGCATACAGATCGCCACAAGAACCTGGAAAGAACATCCTGATTACTTGCAGCACGATGGCCCGGCAAGGAAGGGCATTGGCTTCCGGCACGTTACAAATCCAACGCGAACGTATGTCTGGCCATACGCAGCAAAGAAAATTTGCAGCCCAGAGAAAGGGAAAAAAAAGGCTGGGCAGAACGGGTAGGAGCGGTTAGATGTCGTAACTAACCATCGGCAAACCTTCGGTGCGACGCAAACGCAATTCCACTGGGGGATAGGGATGCAGACTTTCACGGACACCGCGGGTCTCTGAATCAGCCGGGAAGGCGGAAGCTGTTTTGTTCGACAAAAATAAACTCGACGAAGGAAAAAAGCTGCGGAGTGGCTCCAATAAAAGTTGCAAAACTGCGCAGCCAACCGCGTCGGCTGGGCGCGCTGATGCGCCGCTTGAACTCAATAGCAGGAAAGGCACCCACCGGTGAAGGAGTGGGAGGGGCCGCATACCTTCTCCGCAGGGTTGGAACGAAACTACGGGAAGGAATTGTGTAGGAGCACAACCAAAAAAAGGTTTAGAACAGGGAACTGGGCAGACCGGAGCCGTCGCGAACCGACCCATTGGAGAGAGGGGAAGTGACGGATCTAGTCAGCAATATTCTTTTACGCGAAGAAACTAGGGTGCCGGTGTTCCAGTGGGGCGACTCTTAGTTAACCGAGCAGCATGAAGAACAATCGCAGGCGATTGGTGATGGCCAACCAACAAAAAGAGAGACATTTAAAGGTCTAGGGAAGAGAAAGGACAGAAAGGGCGCCTATTTTGTTTTTAATCTCAAAGACGTTTTCGCAAGGAAAGCTCAGTCCATGTGTTGGAGGAAGCGCGGCTCGCTGCCATTTCAGTGAAGAGGGTTGCCATCTGTTCAGCCGCTCTGAACGGACGGATCCATGGTCCGCCGCTGTGGAGAAGTACTCGAAGGGGACGCCGCTGAGGTTTCTCCGCCCTTTCTGTCTGTCAGCACCGCGCAATCTGCCTTTATCAGTGAAATTTCGAAGTCCAAATCGTGCTAATGAAAAATCCAAGGAAGGAAACTGGGTGGAAGTCACGCAGGGGAGGTTCAGACCGAGCAAGATCGGGAGGGTCTTAGGTGGGGACGAAGCGGGCTCCATAGAAATCCGAATTCCTGTTCGTAGTCCTTTTGAAGCATCTCTGAACATAGGAAGCCTGGAGTGACGACTTACCGACAAAGCACTCAAAAAACATTGACGGTGAGGTGGTCCGTCCTACACAACATGGGCACAAGACGCCGAAAAAATACGTTGGCGGAAGGAGAGAAACTGAGAATCGGGAGGGTCAAAAAAGAATCTGCCGTTCAGGGGTCGCATGCGTTGGGCACTTGTATCCCTGGTGAGAATCCTAGAAAGTCGTGAAAGGGGTCATAGGGGGCGACGGACTCTTCGCCTCTGCATAGGTGGGTCAGTAAGTTAGAGCCAAGTTTAACGAGAAGATACCTCATACCAACCCGGCTGGTTGGTCTTCAGGTTATCCCCTCTAATTTTTTCATAGCAGGAGATTCACAGTCAAATAGCTGCGTTGCGCGGTTCGCCAGAGAAAGTTCAATAAAAACTAAAATCGCAGCGACGCGTCCACTTCCGGACGGTCCTTTAAACTTCGCAAGTCACGGCTGTCAGCGCGATCCGCGTCTCACAAACGTTCTTTACCTGTGCAAAGGGTGTTTTCTTGGGACTCCCTGAGGTCAGGATATGTTCCCTGGGGGTTGACAAACACAAAACCATCGCGCAACCGGGGGCGGCATGGCCAACTCAGGAATCTCAGATTAGAGACCGGGGTCTTAGAATCGACAAACCAGAGGGCGGTTGATATCAAAGTCGGTGGAGAGGAACATTCAGAACCCTCCCTTGAGTTTCGCAAGCGGGGACTTCATCGTTACTAGGGGCACGGCAAGGACGCTTCGATCAAATTTGGTGGAAAACGCGCCAGGAAAAAAATTAGTGAGACTGGTCACACGGGGTTCACTCTATCTCGGTTCAAAAGTACGCGGTCAACATTCTTACCGCGATGTACTGTCCAGGGTGAAACAAACCGAATAGGCATCGACCAAAGAAGAGGGGAATGTAAGCAATCAG
>Ga0179591_1359194_pt1 | contig 10657 bp, 12 predicted proteins | sample CZOMad2_1_08_16f_FD_182891 | JGI IMG/M metagenome (GOLD analysis project Ga0179591, IMG submission 182891) | Vadose zone soil fungal communities from Angelo Coast Range Reserve, California, USA - CZOMad2_1_08_16fungal (PacBio error correction) | ecosystem: Environmental > Terrestrial > Soil >...
GAGGAGACGCGCTACGATTTGGAAAATAAGCGATCCCTCGGGTTTTCCGGACATGAAAACCTTAAAACGGTATCCTTCCCGGAAGCACGCGTCCGAGATGGAAAAAGGGTTTAGGGGGAGCATTTTCGGTAGATCAGCACCGAAATTGCCCACCCGTGACAAAAAAAGGGCCTTCTGAGGGAGAAATCTGCAGGGGCCAAGGGGGGAAAAGGGGGGTCTGATCCGGCCCTGGGACATCCGCGCGGTGCTGGAGACCGGCCACCAAAAAAAAGGGTTACCGGTTGAGCAGACGACTGACCCACCAGGAAAAGACAGCACCAAGGAGGAAAAAAAGGGTACAAAAAAACTTCAGGCCGGGGAAAGCTTGCAGCCGCCGACTTCCCGCCCCAAGTAAGTCACTGAAAGGGGGGGCAAGAGGAGGGGGGGGGGAGAAGGGGGGGCGTCGTCTTTCACAAAAAAGTTTTTTCTCGCCCTTTATAAACCGGGGGGTTTAAGGACAGCCCGATGGGGGAGGGGAAAAGAGAATACGCACAACTCTGGGGGAGGACTTCGCCGCCGCAAGGCAATGGGTTCTGCGGAAAAGAAGGGAGCTACATGGGAGGCGGGGGGGGGGGAAAGGCGAGGGGAACCGCGTTCTGACTTTTAACGGAGTCCGGCCCTGCGTCACTGGTAGCAGACCCAGGTACCCTTTTGCATTCATAGAGGGGGGGGGGAAGGGAAAAGCCGTTGAAAAATAGCAGAGGGAGGGGAAGTCTGGGGAAGGTCGTTGAGGCTGAGAAGGAATGACACCGCGGGGCTCGGTCTGGGGGTTCCGGATGAACGTGGGGGGGGGTTGGAAAAATGGGGGTGGGTGTGGTTGGGGGGGGTGTTCCGGGGGGGGGACAAAGGGTCGTGCAGTATGCCCGAAGCAAGGCCACTCGGGCCAACGACAAGCGGGCCTCTGGGGTGCGAGGCTGTCAGTGATCATCTCGACAGACCCCGTCGGCGGAGCACGAAGTAGGAACCTTTGACGAAGGCGCAAAGAAGTAGGCTGCGGGCCGGTCTGAAGGGGGTTCCCCGCTAGCATCCGGAAGGCCGAAGTCGGCGAGGGCAGGGAACTCGGTAAGGAGAGGTCGGCGGGGGGGAACGGAAGGGAAAAAAAGCGGCTTGTGGAACTCCATACAAAGGCGCCTGGGACCGAGCGGACCAGAGAAGCAGTTCTCTCAGCTTTCTCCAAAGAAGAAAGGGGGAACAGGTACAAAAGGTGGACGGTTCGTGAAAACGGGGAGGAGGGATCGGGGGGGAAAACTCTCGTAAGGGGGAAAAATGCATTATCTTCAGCGCCATCTCTAAAACAACGGATGTTAGTAACAGGGGGCAGGAAGATCATGCACCAGAAAAAAGGAAAAAGGTTCAAAGAAGGGTTTCGAAGGAAAAAAAAGAGGCTAGACGGCTTTGTACGACAGGAGGGGGCGAACGCTGTACTGGCCAGGAGTTACTTTCCCTTCTCAACAGGCGAACGAGCGGGGAGAAGGGCTAGGACACCCTAGAAAAAAAAAGGGGGGGCGGGGAGGCTGGGAGGAACTGGCAGGGGAGAAAGTGACTTAAGCCAGAAAACGGGGAACTTCTGTACCTCGGAGGTCAGACGCCGACTAGGGGACTCGGAAAAAAACACAGGGAATGCTGGCTGAAGTCCTCCTGTACCCGGGCATCACCTGGTGTCGAGCACGCACGGGAAAGTGAAGGCAGGACGGAAAATAAAAAAAAAAGCACAAACCTCCTTTGAGGGGGAATTACGCTGGCGGTGCCCGACATTCCCAAAAGGGGGGGGACGGAATACCCGCAAATCTACCTTACACCAGCCAGACTACGCCCGAACGCAGCCGAAGGAAACTTCCCCCCTCTCCCAAGAATTCCATCCTCAACCGGGAAAAGAAAGAAAGGGGAAGTAAATGAGGCATTCCCCAATTAGAGGGACAACGAAGAAACCTTGCTTGAGGGAACTCATTAAGGGAGCGCCCTGTTCCTATAACTCTGGGCAACAGAGTCCTTTCTTCCCAAGATTCCAAGTACTAAACGTCAGGGGAAATAGGCCTGAAAAAGAAGACCAAAGAGGCAACGCGGAAGGAAGACGTCCCCTCCCGTATCCTCTCCACGGGGGCGGCTCAGTCCTTCCCCACCTCGGAAAAGGCCAGGGCTCTAACACTGGTTTCCAAATGAGAAAATCACCCTGGTGGAAAACAAGGGAGGGAAACTACTTCCAACGAGTCGAACCACAAAAAAGGAAATCAGTTGGCCTACCGGACAAAGAAGGTACTAAGGTTGGGGACGGGGCCCGCGCAAGGACTGCATCTCTGCTGTTCATCAGGAGTAATTACTTTCTTTTCAGAAAGGGTGGTGCTAGCCTGTGAAGGGTGATGGGAATCGCGTTCCCACGGTGGAGCCATCAAAGGGAGATTGAAATCCTCAACCAGGAAAAGGTGGACAGACCAAGGTGAAAGGGCGGGAAAAAAAATGCCGGACTTTTGGGAAGATGTTCTGCTGAATAAAGACGCTTTCCAGCAGGAGAGACTCCAAAGGTAAAGAAGGCCACCATAAGGAAAGGGCACGCTGGGAAAGACCTGGCAAGGGGGGGAACGTCCAAAGGCCAGGAAGGACATCAAGAAACCGAGCAGGCGGTGTCCTGGACGCATAGCCGGGAGAAACAAAAAGGGGTAGAAAATCTCGGCAAAAGACAAGGAGGGTGCATCCCTCCTGAGACGTCTTGTTGAGAATTACCCTTGAGAAAGAGTGCAGAATCTCAAGTGGGCGCAAGCAAGAAGAAAGTTAAAAGGGGGAGAAGTTTCGGTAAGAGTCAGCACAGAACCCTTTCCCAACAGGGACCCTCTTTCCGTGGGAAGGAAAAAGGGGATGGAAATTGGGCAAAGGTTGTTAAAGAGAACGGGAGGGGAGGGGGGGTCCATCAGACACCCACAAGGGTACTTGCCCGCAGACGAAAGTCTAACATTAAAGGAGCAAATAGGCCAAAAGGGGGGGATGAATCCGAATAGTGCGCTTTCCCAGAGAAGGAGCCTTCCCTTCCCTAAGTATTCAAGGAGGCTCCGTGTTAAAGGAGGTTTGTCACTAAAGGGGGGAGAGGCTGGAAACTTCCTGACGGACTCACCCTTTTCTGTCCTAACCAAAGAGGAAAAAAAGAAACGTTGCCGGGCAGGACGAAAGAGGGGGGGTAAGAGGGAAGGGGCGCTTATAAGGAACCGCCGGAAGAGTGGAAGGGGTCTGCGTGGGAATTCAGGCCGGGAAGCACTGTCTTAACTGGGACGGAAGGACTGGCAAGGAAAAGAAACTACTTGGGGGGGAGCCCGAGTAATGGTCCCTGGTAGAGAATGGGACCCGGGGATTAAGAAAAGGGTCCTTTAGCCGGTGTCAGGGGGGACCAGGGGACCTTCGGAAAAGGACGGGAGGACGGTTTGGGAGGAGGGGAGCACGTACCTCAGGGGAGCCCTGCCCAGCCGCAAGAGGGAAGGTCTTGGTTCGGCTTGTTGGCAAAGGGACCATTTCTTCTCCTGGGGGGGGGACGACCCAGAAGGCACCAGAAGGGGAAGGCCACCGAACCGAGGTGGGTGCGGCTGAAGGCCTTTTATCAATCTCGAAAGAAAGGGGAAAACCCTTCTTCTGGGGAACGGAAGATTCGAAAACAATGGGGGAGAAGGAGAAGGGGGTCGGGATGCCGATCATCTGGGGGGAGTTTCCGAGAAGGCCTAGTCTTCGACCTTAACCGCGTGTCCCTCGTTCAAGGGGGGCTAGGGCGCGCACCAGGCGGGAGTCCCAGGCCAAAAAAAAAGATTTCCATGCGTCGAAGAGCTGCCCCGCTCGTGGGAAGAAAAGGAGAAGGGGGAAAGAAATTCGACTAAGGGAAAGGAAACGAAGGGGGGGAGAGAGCCCTGGCAGAACCGGAGGGAAAAGACGCGTAGTACCACTCTTCGTTCATGATCGTCATCGCCATCTATCAACCCCACACCGGGAGGAAAGGGAAGGTCTTCTGAAGATCAAGAGATTGGGAAAACAGACTAGGAGGGGAGCAGAAAAAAGAGGTCCGGCGATGCTTGTAACGAAAAGGGGGACCTTACCTGCCAGTTATTACGGAGGAAGACACGATGCGCTACCTGAGGGTAGAAGCATGAAAAACTGAATAATGGGCTGGACGGAAAAAGCCGAGTGTCGCAGAAGGACGGACAATCCTATCACACCGTCCTCTGTAAAACTTTCCACTCGGAAGAGTTCGACGAAGCCCGGAGGGACTCGCCGAAGAAAAGAAAGCCTCCTGCAAGGGGGCCAGGTGGGGTCGAAAACTCACTTACAGATCCGCCGTTGTCGGGAGGACTGACATCAAAAAGCGGGAACCTCGGCGGGGTCCTACAATCACGTGGAAAGGGTCGGAGTCGGGGACGCATAAAGTTGAGAAAAAAAAAAACCATCCGGAAAAAATCCCCTCTTACTGAGGGAAGAGTCGAGAAGAGTCCTCTCAGCCTCCCCTCAATACTTCCCTCTCACCTAGGGGGGAAACTGAAAAGAAAATGACAAAGAAGGCACCGGAGCTAAAAAAACCTGGGGCTACCAGGAACGGTCCCAGAAAGGCAGCCCTTTTACCAGAACGGGTAACAGCAAAGCAATTCTTTCCTTCCAGAAAAGAAGGGGAAGGGAACAGGAAGGGAGCTACCATGAGAAAAAAGTCCTACCCACAGGAGGAGGCTACTTACAAGAACTCCGCCAAAAGAAAGCAGTCCTTTCCCCAACTAGTTCAAGACATATTTACTCTCCAAAGAAGAGAGGTTGGCCTTGGGGGCGGGAAAAAAAAAGGGAGGCCGCGAACACAACGACTTCCAAGGGAAGGACCACACCCTTATCTTTTACTGGGCGAGTTCAGGGGAGAGGAAATCCGTTTCAAAGGCGAGAAAAAGCCGTCCTGGGAAATAAGGGAGTGTACTCTTCTTGGGGGAGATGAAATATCAAGGGCGCCGCCGTACAACCAAGGAGGTTCTCCTGTCCCGCAAGAACAGCGAGGATGGAAATCCTCAAAAGGCCTGACCGGAGGGTTTCAGAAAGCCCCGCCCACTGTTCATCTTTACCCTCCTCCTTCCCTTTTGTGAAAGGGGGAGAGGGCGGGCACGGGGGGGTTCTCAGACGGGGGGAAAAACATTATCCGGTAGGTATCCCGCTGGGGTCTCAATGCGCTCTTCAAGAAGGGGGGGGCAATGGGGGGGGGGGGGGACGATCAGAAAAGTGATCAGAAACAAAACCTCATGCTTTGGAGGCCGCATATCCTTCATTCTCTCAAAAAAGGAAGGGGAAAAGAAAAATAAGGGGGGGCAATAAGCCTGGAGGGGGAGAAAGCAAATTCCCTTTGACTCGGTTGAAACCTTGCAGTAGCCAAGGTCCCTCTGAAGCGGGAGGCCTGCAAGCACTGGCCAGGGGGAAGGGGATCATGATCAGCAAAAGGGAAGCCTTTCCCACCCTGGAGGGCCTTCTTCTTTCCTTATCACTCGAGGGGACCTGCCGCTGAACTTGGGGGTACACGGTCGGACCCTGTTAAAAAAGGGCTGGCGGACCTTGATTTACTGCCCAGGAGAGAACATTCCTATCAGGAAAAACTTCCTAGTCCGAAAAGAAGGAATAAGAGGAGAATGCGGAAATCAGAGAAGCCGCCGCTAAAAAGGTAGTCCCTTACCGGAAATGGTTCCACTATCAGGGGGGGTGGGGTTCGCTTCCTGTGAAAGGAAATCACAGCATGGGGGTTACGCTCGGACTGCCGAAAAAACTCTACTTTTTCGATCGAAAAATTTCCTTAAAAAAAAGAGGTTGGGAGTGCAAGAGGAAGGTGGTGGGGGGGGGGGGGGGGGGGGGGGGGGGGGGGGGGGGGGGGGGGGGGGCGCGGATAGGGAGATATCCTCGGAAGGGATGATGATTCCTGGAAAAGCGGTGACTGAGTCCGCCGCGGGGTAAAGGCTGTTACCCCGGGCGCGGGGGAACTGAAGTCCTTTAGCAGGCAAGGAAAAAGGTCCTGGGAAAACTCTGTGGAAGAAAAACCTGGGGTAAGCGGGGGCCCGGTAGAGCGGTAATTACAGGGGAGGATTATCCGTACCTCGTGGATGCGGAAGAGAGACCTTCCGCCTTCTCTTTGCGGAAGGTAAGGGCTGGGGTTTGAAAGGAAAGGGAGTGGGGGGGTAAAAAGGGATTGGGTGTTTGGGTTTTTAAGGGGGGGGTGTAAGGTAAGTGGAAAAGGTACCATTTCGTCCATGAGGGAAGTCAAAAGAGCTGGTAGAAGACCTGTTAGTCTAAACAAAGAAGGAAGGGCGGCAGGAGCATCTCGAAAAAGGCGGCTTAGACGTCCGTGCCAGCTTTCTACCAAAGGGACACCGAGAGGGGTTCGTGTATCGGGAAGGGGGAGAACCCGAGAAAAAGAATTCGGCCCTTGAAAAATCATCATGACTTTTGGGAGTAAAGTCCTCGTTCTCCATCAGGAAAGGGGGGGAAAGCACAGTCCGAAAGGGAGGTCAATGGTAAGGGGGGGGAAAACGAAAGGAGATAAGACCAAATTCGCGAGAAGCTTGATCCAGGACAAAGGTCGCCCCTCGGCACCGAAAGCACGCCGACCACGTTGTGGTGCGAGAAGGGACTCGCCGACAAAGGGAATCAACGTTTGCAAAAGGGAGGGAAGGACGGAGAAAAAAAAAAAAGATGAAAGATCATGCACGCCGAGAGCCTTCGTCCGCGGTTCGTCGGCTAGAAGTACGTGCCAGGCCTCTGCAAAAAAAGGGGGTCAGAAAAAATGGGGCAACGAGAAGGGAACATGGGAAAAAAGAGGGGCGCGAAGACCTCGGAAAGCGACGCAAAATCAATGTATGGCGTGGACAGGCACTGGAGTCCGCACACCTCCAAAGAAAGGGAAGGAGAGAGCCTGGGCTAACGCAAAGGAAAAAGACTTCGGAAGGTTACCAAAGAAAAAAGAACCGTCATGCTGATCACCACTCGCCTCAAAAAAGAGGTCAAGGGGTTTTCGCAGTCTACAAGCGGAAATCTGTGGTCGCACCTTCAAAAAAAAGGGGAAAAAATAGGGAAACTCGGGGGAAGCAGAGAAGGGACCGTGCCAGACGTCATCCAGAGAAAAAACTTTTCCTCCTGAAAAGACGACCCCGACCTAAAGAAAACTCGGGGGGAGTCTAGCTGAAAAGAGGGAGAAGGGGCCTCTCAGAATTGCACCAGAGAAAGATACCCTGTCCCCCATCTACCAAAGGAAAACGCACCATGACCCAAGGGAGGGGGGGAAAAACTGTTCAAAAAATCCTTAAACCATGGGAGGGGTGAAAAATAGGAGAACTCGGGGGTAACAAAGGTCCTTCCCATCCCCCGCCATTAGGACTCCTGCTACCTGAAGGAAGGAATAACAAAAAAAATGCAAAGGATAAAGAGAAACCACAGCGCTTCGAAGCTCGTAAGGCAAAAAAACGCCCACTTATCTTTTTTCCTCCGGCGGGTTCGGGGAAACCCAGGTTATCACCCTTCCGCTAACACAGGGAAAGAATTCCCACAACCCCGATCAAAAAGTACTACGGAAGGCGTCCCTCACGGAAGGGAAAGGAGAGGCTGTTTCATGCCGCAGGGGATCACGTGCTGGAAGGGGGAACTGATCGGGGCTGAACAGCGTGGCAAAAAAAAGGGCTGGAAATGCTCTTAGGGAAGACGCACCAGTGCCTGAAAAGGGAAAAGACCACGTGAAAATTTGGAAAAATGCAGTGGTCGGGGAAGGGGGAAGCTTGTACAGGTGTCACGGTACTCAGAGTCTCCGCGTGTACTCGCCCATCAGGTCACCCCAGGAAGAGGAAAAAGCGCATATCAAGCTGAAGGAACGGGAAAAAGGAAAGCCACAAGATGTTATCAGAAACCCCGACCGGATTTCCCCTTTCCTGCATGAAAAAAAAGAGAGACTCAAAAAAAAGATAGGAAGGAAGCGAAAAAGAACACTCCGGTGCTTGATTAAAAGTAAGTCTGTATGTTGTTGGACATGGGGGGGGGTTTGACACCACAGGAAAAGGAGGGAAGCGTGAAGGGAAAAAAGGCATAGGTCGGGAACCTGGGGACGGGTGCGGCCCTCAGGAACACGGGCAAAAACACCCTGGACCGGCGGCCGGCTGCGTCCTGGGGAAGGAACTTGGTCCAAAAAGAAAAAAGGAAGAGGGTATTACCCAGAAGGGAAATGGGGAAAACGATGGACTTTCGGACCGGAAAAAGTGTGACCGTGGTACTTGAGAAAGACGGCCCCCATGCGACAGGAAAAAGGAAGGAAGAAAAACGGAAAAGAATACGCAGGCGGCGGGGGAAAAGAAGCGAGGACCGGGAAGAGAAACGCTCGGTAAAGAGTCCCTTACCGCGCGGGCAACAAAGATCTTCCCGTTGAAGTCGTCGTTTTCACCGAAGGGGGACGCGGCGGGTTCTCACCCTGGGGGGAAAAAAAAACGGAGGAAAAAAGAGTACTGGGGGGCGATGGAGAACTAGGAAGGAAGAAGGAAAGGGGTGTTCGCGGAGGAGGGCCGTCCGAGGGAAGAGCGGCGTTTTAATGCAGGCCGGGAAGCGGCCTTCTTAGCTGGGAAGAGGGGATGTGAAGGTAAATCAGGGAAAGGGAAAGGGTGGGAAAGGCCTTTATACGGGATGTTCCCCGGGAGGAGAAGATAGGTCAATGGTAGCCGGTGTCCGGGGGCCCGTTATCCTTCGGGAAAGAGCAACGGGAGTAAACGGGGGAGGGGGGAACTGGAGAAAAGAAAGGGAAAGAATGCCTCTGACGGAGTTCCGGCTGGGGGGGTAGCAGGTCTTCCAGGGGGGAATTCCTTCCCCTAGCTGGGGGGGACACAGGGCAAAGGAAACTCGTAAAGGACCACGGGTGTAGCGGGGAAAGGAAGAAGAACACATTAAAGGAAGGGCTTTCGTATGGGGCGAAAGATTTGTGTAAATGGGGGACCTCAACTTGAGAGGATTTGTAAAAAACGGTCTTAGACCCCTCGAGCCAAGAAAGAGTCTTCTACCCTTGAAGTGTCCCTCTTTCATCAGTAAGGTGGGGTCTTGGAAAATGTCGCCGACCCTAGGGGGGTTAAGAAAGACGCCCTCAAATGCTGCTTGGACCAGAAAGATGAAAAGAAGTCTCATTTCTCTTCATCTTTCTCTAGTAGTCCATTTCCATTACATCGTGGAAAAAACATCGACAAAGGACGTACCCGACGAAAATATACTGTCAGAGAAAACGGAAGAAAAAAAAGGAGAGGGAGTTTTCACGACATCTCGACTAAAAAGAAAGATTAGTAAAATAGAGAGATTGCGCAAAGAACAACGCCGATCTTGCCAAAGAAGAGGAGGCGAAGGGCCGCGCAAAAGGAAAGGTCGCACAACCAACGGGGAAAAACGGAAGAGGAGGGTCGAAGCTGTGTGCCCGGGAGCAAGAGAAGACTTCTGAACTCTCGGGCAGCCTCGGGAAAAACCTTCAATCATTTATGGGGGGGAAGAGGGGAAAAATTAAGAAAACTCATCCTTTAAAGGACTGAAAAATCCTTCTCCGGGGAAAAGGGAGGTCAATGTAGACCCTGATGATCCGCGGGGAAACAGCGAAACGAATACCTTCATTCGCTGCACAGCCTCCTACATCCGGGAAGGGGGACCCAGGGGGGGGAAAAAAAAGTAAAGTCCTACAGAAGGTGGGGGAAACTGCAAAGCGAAAACAAAAAGGGGATCAGGTGGTCATGAAAAAGAAAGAAAGGGAACGGAACATCTCGTGCGGAATTTACTACAAGGTTAAGAAACCTCCTACCGAAGAACCGTTACTTCGTGGAAAACTGAGGACCGAAAGGGGTCCTGATGGAGGAACCTTGCCTGGAAAGAAAAACTCGGTATAAGGGACACCGGTACAACCCCTTATCTATTAATCCCCGGGCCATTCCACCATAAAGGAACGTCATTGGAGAAATTTAAAATAAGTCGGGAAAAGAAGCATGGGTGAGAAAAAAAACCTTCCCATTAGCTAAACTGACCCCTGCCTGCATTCCCAAAAACCCCTCCAGGAAAAGAGGCACGGACTGACAAGTATAAGAGAAAACGTCAAAGAACAAAATGTAAGCGTCCGGACAAGTTCCTCGGCACGGGGAAAAAAAGCAGCCCTGTGTTATAACCCGGGAAAGAACCGGCAGGTTAAATACAAGCAAAAAAAAAAAACCAACTGATAAGATGGAAGGAAGGGACTACGGAAAGCGTCCCCGAGAAAAAAGGGATTTTTCATCCTCCGGCTGTACTAAAAAGGGGCGGCCTGTCCTTGGAAAAGAGGAAGAAATGTGAGGGGAAGGGGGAGGGAGGGATGGACAACCCAAAGAAACCAGAGAAGAACCCCCGCGAGGACAAACAAGTGATGAATTTTCACTACCCGTTCAAGGACCGTTTTTCCAAAAGGAAAAGAAAGTCACGCAGAATCCAGGAAAAGGTCAAGGAGAATCTTCTCCGGCGGATCACCTTATCCCTGTCCCAGAGGGAAGGTAGCCCTCTTTCAAAAAGAGGAAAAGGAAAGGGAATGCACGAAAAAAAGTTGGGCACCATAAATCCCCACCATCCATGAGAGGATCAGCCCACCACCTCAAGAGTGTCCAGG
>Ga0179591_1290269_pt1 | contig 10655 bp, 12 predicted proteins | sample CZOMad2_1_08_16f_FD_182891 | JGI IMG/M metagenome (GOLD analysis project Ga0179591, IMG submission 182891) | Vadose zone soil fungal communities from Angelo Coast Range Reserve, California, USA - CZOMad2_1_08_16fungal (PacBio error correction) | ecosystem: Environmental > Terrestrial > Soil >...
CTAAACGCTCGTGGGGAGGCACGCAATGGAGAAAGCAGGGTGGGGGGGATTCTGGGTCGAATCGCTGGAAAGAAATGGGCGGAGGCCAAAAGTTATCCTGGGGGTCGTTTCGGCGGGAGGGGTTTTGAAAGAGGGGGGTGTCAATCAGTTCATCGAGGGGGTGGGTTGGGGACCAGACTATCTAAAAAGGCGTAGTGGCAGCGAGGGGGGAGGCGGCTTTGGAAGAAAAAATAAAGAAACGAGTCGGTGGACAGGTAAGGGAACCGAGGCGGGGCGACTGTCCAAAGCACTTACAAGTATCGCCTTATTGAAGGATTATGGAGAATGTGCAGATCAAGGTGTTATTAGGACAGGGAGCGAATTTCATTATTACAATTCATGGGGGGACGGAGGTGGTTTCTGCAACCGCAAGAGCATGTGCAGTCAGTGAGCTCACGCTTCAAAGGTATTCTAGCGGGAGGAGAGGGCGCTCGGGGGGGACCCCTTGAAACTTTTTTGCATGGGTGGAGTTCCGGCCACACAGGATGGGCGCGCCGAAGCGAAAATTCGCTTCGATTTGCGGGGGAGATCACCCATAGGAAAGTGCTTTAAGGGAAAAGCAAATGCTTCGGCTCGAAATCAAGAGTGAATTGGCCCCGCGGGCGCTGGCCTGGAGATATGGTATAGGGTACTTGCCATTGTGTCCTCGGAACCCTCTCTAACAGAGTTCCAGAGGTTCTAAGCAGAAGAGCGCTGGGGAAGGAAGAGAGCATGGGTTCAAGGCCAGATGCGCTCGTGGAAGGAAACTGCACCTAATCGGACTCATCACGTTCACGCAGCAGAAACGAGGTCCCTGGAGGGGGACTAGAGACATGGGACACTGCGGGTGCTTAATGGGTTAGCGTTACAGCATAGTCCTTAAAATCTATGGGAGGGAGGGACCGCTACTGAGTGGCTCCCTCTCTTCGGTGATCGGAAAACAGTGCTTCACTACATTAAATTCTGGACACTAACACGCATTAGAGAGAGGTCAAGCCGAAAATTGCGGGAAATGCCTTGTAAATTGCAACTTTCTATTATGACGGTTTAATCGTTTTTGTGGGATTCATTTTTTCCCTCCGTAAAATTTGAGTGCATCGTTAGCGCAGATAATTGCAATGGCTAGTTGGAGAAGAGGGGAAGAGGGTCCGGCCAAGGCCTTGGATTTCGAAGTAAAGTAAAATCAAAACAACCCACCACAACGAGGGGATACGGATTCGTTCGTGGAGAAGTCAAGAAAATATTCGGTGAGGTCGGGATTCAGGCTGGACTGATCAAGGGGGGGGTTTTTTCCGAAGCATTTTAATTACTTGGCCAACCTTGGCCACATTTTGGACAAGCAAGAGAGGGGTGATTATTCGGATCAGTTACCTGTTGGTATGGAAATCAACTATCCACTGAGGGGGTGCGAATGTCAAGGATAAGCGCATAAGGGAGAGGTGGATATCCGGCCTTAGGGAAGAGGAGATCCTCCGGGGATGTGCCGGGATATGGCTTTTATATCCTCCGGATCGTGCCGGAAAACAAATCATCTTAAGATCGAGACAGGAAGGCAGCGTCGTGAGGTTTAAAATGCCGAGGGTAAAGGACCGAAGAAATGGACCCATTGTCATGACATTGAAACGGAGACACTATATTAATCTCCGGGAGGGGGGACGAGAACATATGGAAGGTAAGGTTGGCTCCGCAACCGAGCGGGCCAAGAATGAATCACATCCCGGGAGGCTGAGCGGAATCTAAAGGAGGCGAGGATGGAGAAGTAAAGAACACTCATTGCCCAAATATTGCGCCTAGAATTTTAAAAATTTGGGAGCGCAATGTTTTTTTTCGTGGAAACAGCTTAGGGGGTTCAGCGAGAAGGGAGAGAGCAACAAAACACGGGAGTTAGTGTAACTATATTCTCGGGAAAGAGGTTAGACACGAAAACCATTGGTACAATGAATTGGGGACGTTCAGCGCGAACATCTTGAGCATCAGGAGGGGAGAATCCAGAAACGTGGGGGGGAGAATCTCACTTACGCGCGTATCCGGTTGGAGTCTCGGCCGGGACTAGACGGTTGAGGAGTAAAGCTTCACTGAAAGGTTTCTCGTAAAATAAGAGCGCAAATCAGTTAGGTCGCGGGAATATGAAAAAACAAGGGTAGGGGCATTCTGAAAGGAAAACTCTGGAGTTCCACATACAACTCGGGGATTGGGAGCGTTACGGCCCAGCGGGGCTCTGATGGTCGCACGTACATTGCCCCTGAACCGGGGGAAAAAAGGAAAAGAGGGTTTCACTAGGAAGGTCCATTCCGGATCCACCGGGGGGGCCTCAGTGCTGCGAGCAAAAAAAAAATTTGAAGGGGTAAAGATCGCACACAATGACAGCTTGGGACTTGCCCTCCCCACAGGAGCTTGAGAAAGAGATACTTCTTACTTGCAAAATGCAGGCGTCGGTGGCAAGGGAGCCACCAAGGGCAAGGGCAAAAAAAAAAATTTAGAAACTTAAAAGAAACGCGGGAAGGGTGATCCAGCTAGTCATACTAATGAAATGGGGTTAGGGTGAAGCATCGCAATCAAACGGGGGCCTTGGGTCAATACAGTGCCGGCACGTCAACAGCAGGGAGACAAGGCATGCGCGAGAACGAGCCCAGGACGGGAAAGGGAAACTGAAAAAAAAAAACGGGGAACCGTCCAGCTTCCTCTCACACCTCATGTACCTCCAGGCCATGCCCGACTGTGGGGGGGGGGGGGGAGGCTTTGACGCTCAAGAGGACCTGCTATAGGGGCGACCACTCAAGCACATGTCGTGAACACCGGGAAAGAGAATCAGAAAAAAGGGGAGCGAATCTTTTCCCACGCCTTTTCCGGCTACTCAAGGGGGTTAAAAGAGAACAACTCGAATCAACAGAAGTGAATCCAATTCGAAGATAGCCTTTAAGGGCGAACCAGAGGTGTGTTCGAAGGAAAGATGAGTATTCCCCGGGGAAGAAGAGCCACCTCGCGCGCAGCAGAAGGAATGAAATCAGAGGGAAGATCTGCGGTTTAAGCCCTGACCACTTCGAGGGGGTTCCAGCACAACAGCCAGGACATAGAAAAGAGGACCAAAACGCGGCAAAGAACGCTTGATGTAGCGCGCAGTTGGCGTGAGGAACCGGGAAGGAACCTCTTTCCGAGAAGGAAAAACAACAGTTCGCAGGAGAATGGCAGTCGACGGCTAGATGAATCCTGGAGCCGGCAATCCAAACCACCGGAAACAGGAGGGGGTAAAGACGGGCCCTGGGGCTCGCGGCAGAGGGTGAAGAAAGGCTATTCATATCAAAGGGGCAAGAAAGAAAGTTCATAAAAAAAATTCATGTCCATAAAAAACTTGCAGAAGTTGGGGATCCAGGATAGAAGAAGAGCTCGACAAATTCTTGCAAAATTAATCCGGAAAGGAGGGGTACAAAAGGCCTTGGGATGTCTCAGGAAGACAGGACTTTTTTAACTCTTTAAAATATCTTTATGGAGTTGTTCTAAAAAGAGACGGGGGAGAGTCCCCTCTCTTCTTGGATAGTAGTCATCGAGATAACACATCGGGAAGGCCAAATTCTATGAACCCAGAAGGGAAAACGCCCGCCAGCAGACACCCAGTATAAGGCGCACTCCGCAAATTGACGTTTTACAGATAGACTCTGCCCGAGCACCGCTGGAACGCGCGGACTACCGAGAGTTTCAGATCTTCAAACTCAAAAAAAAAACAAAAGGGTAGGAGGGAGGGATTCAATAGGAACAGGCTCTGGAAGAGATTAATCCCGCGCGGTTTTGGGGGGCTAAGGAAGGCGAAATCGTGAACCTGCAATTTGGCGGATGACGGTCTCCGGGGGGCTTGCTGGCGCGGGGGAAATAGGGAAATAGATTTGGATTAGCTATGTTGTTCGCGAATGAATACGAGACGGGGGGCAGAACCGTAGGGGAGCGCTCTCTTTTTGAAAGAACACCTAATAACTAGGGTCTTGGAAGGTACACAGACGGAGGGGGAAGAAAGGCCACGCCTGACTGTCGTCCAGGGAGGAAAAAGGATTCAGTCATTTGAAGAGCGGTTCTGTATTTCTGCGCTAAGGGTGGTATTCCGTTTCAAAAGATGTGGAAAAAAAGGTTGGGGGGGGCTGACCAACCTGGGCCGCCTTGCAGCTAATGCAAAGACCGCTGCAAATGGGACAACTCGCGCTGCCGGGCCAAAACAATAATTTGCGTGGTTGGGGGGGAAGAAGCTAAAAAGGGGAGGATCAAGAAATGTATTCGCTCGAACGGTTGTCGTGACAGGAATGCCCAGCGTACAAGAGGGGGGGGGTTCTTGTCCGGAAGAAGCGCAACAACCAGCTTCCGTCGGTCGACATCAAGCTTAAGGGGGGGCAAAGGGCGGGACGTGGCGCGATAAGAGGGTCAGATGCTGACATGTGGAAAACCTCAAACGGTGACCAGGCAGGAGAAAAAAACGGATCCTCTAAGATTGATGGGCATTCCCGAGAGAGCGCGAAGGTGTGGACAGTGAGAAACAACGGGTGGCGATCGTTAAAGGTGAGAGAAAGTTAAACTTTCTCCTAAGGGAAGACCTCCGGAAGAGGCACTGCCGAAAGAGCATCGTTGGTCCGTTACCGGGCGAGGATTCAGAAAGCGCGGCGCAGGGAAAATCAAATCGCTGTGGGGCTTATATCGCCTTTCTAACGACGAGAGGTGTGATCCCATCTCAAGAATCCCAACTTAATGATCTCAAGAGTCAATCCACAGGATTAATGAAGAGTAACATTGTAACTGGGGGAGAGGAAAAAGCTGAAGGGGAAGGAATAGGGGGGTTGCGAGGGTGTGACATCCGCATTGGGCGGGGTAGAATTTGAGGAGTAGATTTGGGGGCAATTTGCGCGGAGAGGGGGTGGCTTGCAGGACAGTATCCTTACAAGGCCCCCGTGGTGCGAGGACAGAAACCCCACAGAAGAACGATTAGTGGTAATAAAGATCTTTAACAGAAATTCCGCGGGTTGAGGGATCGTGAAGGAAAGGCCCGGGAATCTAAAGTGTGGGTTTAACGCGGTGCAATAACGGAAGAAAAGTGAAGAACAGTTTCATTCCCCAGTTTGTATCTCAGGGATTAAGAAAAGGAGGGGGGGATGGACAAGAACCAACTGTCAAAACTAGGGGGGGAACGTACAATTCAAAGGATGCAAGGGCGGGAGGTCTGGGCTAGAGAAGGCATTGACTAAAGGAGGACCTTCCTCCATTGATGCGTGTCAGGGGTAAAATTTTTATGTTCCGGAGAATGCAGAAAAACTCCAAATCAAGCGGGAGGTTGGACGATCAGTACGGAAATTGACCCAAGTCGATATTGGGGGAGAAAAATATAAACTACCGAAGGATCCTTTAACTCATCAAATTAAAAAAAAAAGCAAAAAAAAAAAAAAAAAAAAAAGAAATAAAAAAGAAAGGAGAGAAAAAGGAGAATAAAAAAAAAAAAAAAAAAAAAAAAAAAGAAAAAAGAGAAAAAAAAGAAAAAAAAAAAAAATACAAAAAACAAAACATAATCGACAAAAAATAAGGGGAGTAAAAAGAACATACCTATTTGACGAATTCTTTCAGTACGTTGGAAAAGAACAAACAGCGCGGGGAGAAGACGGACAGCCCAACGGATAGCTTCCGCGCGGGTGAAGGGGAAAAGGAAGGTAAAAACGATATGCAGTATTGCAACCTCTTAGGCGTCAACGATTTGCGCCTGAGAAACCAGGTCCAAAGTTTGGGGAGAGGCAAATTGTTGTTTCGCGGAAACCTGATTTGAAAAAAAAACTCCTCAACAAAAAAAAGGAGAGTCAAATATAATAGGGGTGGCAAATCAGGGGGGAAACGAAAAAAAACATGGGCAAGCTCCAAATGGGGGACAAGTTTAAGAGAAGAAACATCTTTACCCTCGCTGGGGAGTCACATCAACACCCAAAGAGAGGTGGGGGGGGGGGGGGGGGGGGGGAAACACTGGTGATTCAGAAAAAGGGAGAAACCGATCGTAGAGCGGGTGCGTCTCAGGCAGGAAAAACGCGCGGGGCTGGAAGAAGTAATGGAAGGATTCTTAATCATTATCTTCGAGCCAGTTAGTCGCAAAGGAATGGTTAGGAACATTTTATTGGCTCGGAAGTACACGGGGGGGGGGGTGGAAACTAACGAGCGGGGCCCTGGGACGAACTGGGAGGGATTCACCCATCGCCGAATGGGAGGGTATGAAACGATCCACAGTAAATAGGACGTTAAAGAAGAACTGCAAACAGTATGGTTTCCTCTTGTCAAGAATATAGACAACAGGGGAAGGGGACCAGGGGAAAGAAAGAAATTGTGAAAGCTTCTCACACAATAGATTTACAGCTGGGGGGAAGGGTCCATCCCACAAGGCATCGTGATCCCCGAGAGAAAGAAAGTTTCTGCTTGGGGTCAAAAGGCGGCCGTAGTGGTTGTAACGAGTCAAAAAATTTTTCCGGGAAACCAAATTGAGCGGGGCAAAAAACTGCCGGAAAAAAATATAACCCCCGAATTTTCTGGTCAACGGGCTCTTCAACGAACGAGTCGGAGGATAGGGATGGATCCTCGCGGAGAAAGAGGCCGTGTCCTGGATAGAGTCCCCAAAGAGAGACATTCAAATAAGGAAGAAATTCTAGAATTCCTTTTCAGTGACGGATCAAAATGCCGAAAGGATTCGAGTCTAGTTCGCCAGTTTCCAAGGTTTAAGGGGGCCGGCAAAAAAGAACTTGGAGGCTTTGAGAGCAGTCATGCCGGCTGGAGTGGGGGAAGATGGGCCTAAAAAGCTCATACATGGGACAGTGAAGCCGAGATCTCCAGACGAAACAGAAAGCGTTTTCCTACCAGCTTTGGCCGGGAATCAGTAAAGAGAACCACAGAGAAGAAACGGAAACTAATATGGGCTGACCTGGGCTACCCTCTGACTTGATTGCGAATAATACGATTTGAGGGGGAAGGTCTCACCCGTTTCTCATCGGAAAACATCGAGCGCCTCATCGGGAATGAGAATCTTTATTAGGGGATAGGGCGTGGCCCTGCCGGGAAACAAGCGTGAAACTAGTTTCAGTCCACAATGGGAGAAGGCCACGAAGCAACATGATTATCGGCAAACAACCACGGGGGGAAAGAGTCAAAAATTGTGTGGCGAGGAGGGGAAGGAAGGTTTGGCGGGGGCGTCACGGAAGGGACCGGGGGGTAAGCGGGGGGGTCATGTTACCCTCAACCTGCAGAATGCAGAAATTCGGCCATCGCGCGAAAGTCATCCTTGTTAGACGGAATAAAACAATAAGAAACAGTAAGGGTTAAAGGAAGGCCCTCTCCGAGAGGGAGGCAATCCATTGGAAATGAGAGTGGGAGGATTTGTCTTCAAATTTTGAGGTTGCGAAACAAAAAAAAGTATTCCAATGACTGAATAATGAATAGCTGGAGGCGCAAGCCGAAACCGCAGAGGGCACTAGCCATGCAATCCGTATCCACGATCAGGATGTCGGAATTATGTCTCTCCCCGCCAGTCCGGTGTGAAAACGCAGTCGCGGGATTGCAAAAGAGCGCGAACACTAGCGGTCTTACTAACTGTCTCGCTGAGGGGAGGAAAAAAGCGATGAACGCCAAATAGAGAGTTGAACCAGACTTGAACAGACGAACAGAGCCAACCAGGAGCCCTAGCTCTCCGTTGAGGGGCCGCGATTTCACCAAAACCAAAATGGAAACCTGACCGGCCTGCAGTTCGTAATTAACCTCTCGGCGTTGGAAAAGATCTAAAACAACAACGGTTCGGGGATTAAAGGATATCTGAAAAGAGAGAGGAAGTACCGCATGAAGAGGTCTCGGTTTCTCTGGGGGCCGAATCGCTGGAACCCAAGGGGCGGAGATGCTCGTTCTCCGGGGGGCATGGGAGGGGGGTCTTCTTGCCAAAAGGAGGGGGACAAAGAGTGTGAGCAGAGTCGGTTGGGAAGGTGCACGAAGGAGGGAAAACGTAGTCCGAACTGATTTTATCTTTCGCTTTGGGAATGAACAAACGGAAAAAAACGATCGGAAAAGGTATCCCTAACTGTGAGGGGCTCTACAAAGAAAAGAAGTACAATTATCGCGTGAGTGCATGCAATTGGAGAAGAGGGGAGGGAATTGAGGTTCATCAATTATGCAGCGTGCCTTGGTCAGAGTTGGGGTGCTGGGGTTACAAAAACGCAGCCATTTGCAACTCAACAGCGCCGCAAGAAAAAATGATGAGAGCGTCGGAGATCTCTAACCCTTCTTTGGGAGGGCGTGGTTGAGTGGACTTCTCAAAAATATGATATATGATTTGACAGAATAGTTAGGTGGGGGGGAAACTGTTGGTGAGGGTCATCTGGGACAAAAGCGGACCAGGGTTTCGTCGGAAGAAGCCAAGGCAGAAGTATGGAAAGCAAAGTTAATGGGAAGCCCTCCTGGGGGCGAAGATGTCCTGAGGGCTTTTCCGGTGGACGAAAAACCGCGGGAGAAAGCGTTCCGGAAGGGAGAACCCGAAGATCCTGCATGCAATGACGGATTTCATTAATGAGCACGCTAGTTGCCTTATAACAGGGGGAGAGACGCCGAGGTCATATTCAATTCCGGGGAGAACGGAAGGGGAAGACCCTCTCTGAACGGGAGTCACCTTCCGTTGAGGCGAGTCGCGTTAAGTGCGAGAATTAAGAAAGGGATTCCCTACGGAGGGGAGAAAATCGCATTCTGATGTAATCTTCACAGTTGTCAAGAACCTGGATACGAGTGTCGCAAAAAGGAAAGATCCTACAAGGAATATCTTCGCGTCAAAGCCTCCACAGGAGGGCATGGAACTGGAGGGGGGAAAATGGAACTGTTCAGATGACTGAAGTTCCTGAGCGGGTTTGGGGGGGGCTCCTCCTCAGTTGGGGGGGGGGAAGAGGGGCAATTCTCCGAGGGGGGTCTAAGAGATTTTGAAGGGGCTAGGAGTTTTGCGAATTGATGGGCCACGTCTCCCGAGGCCCGTTTGGTATGGGGAGAGGCTTACAATCCGAGGATCCGAGGGGTCTGGTAAATGAAGAGGGGGAACCCAGAATTCGCGGTGATATAGGGGGGCCGGCCGGAACCGGAAAAAGGGGGTTTGTGGCGTCCTGCTCCGTGCCACCTGAAGACCAGCTGGGAACCACAGAAAAAGGTTATATCTAGAGGATCACAGATGCTGGGGTGATGGACGACCACTGCACTGTAAGGGGGCACGGGACGAATTCAAATGATCGCGTCGCAATCAATGGTGGAGAGAGGCGGCCTTGACAGGAAAGAGGAAATATCAAGGAGTTGGAGTGATTACAGGAACCTTTATTAAGGGAAGGGAGACGTGCCGAAATCAATAAAAGGGGACTAAAGGGGCAGGCCAGTCGGGTAGTACAAACGATTTTGGACCTTCAGCAGCTTCAGGGGACATGTACAAGGGGCCGGGGCGAAAATAACTGTATCTGACTCGGTATTATACAGGAAAGGGAATCTGCTGTCATTACTTTTCCCTCAAAACCGCGCGGTCAGGGTCTACGCAAAAAAATGGAATAAAGTAATCTCTGGTCACGGGAGAAAGGGTAAAAACGCTGGCTGGGGGGAAAACGAGTAGAGGCCCAAGATGGGTTGGCGTTGAAAACAGTGGGCAAAAGGTTTGGAGCGGCCAATTCCATGGTTTTTTTCAGGAACGACAGGATTTGCAAAGAGAGATCTCAAACAAACTGAGGGAGGGAAAGGAGAGAGGCTGGGGGCAAAGTTGTCACCTAAAAAAGCCATGTGCAGAGGGAAAAAACTTTTTGACCTGGTTAAAGCAATCACATCTTTCCTCCTCGCGGTTTAATTCAAGTGTATGCAGGACACCTCAAGCGTATTCTACAAGGGTGTCTCTCCTGCCATTCACGCGCGGTTGGATTTAAACGTACAGGGCAGGAGTGAGGAGTATAAATACCAGGAGAATTTTTTTTTTTAAAGAGAAGTTTAGGTCGCAGCGGTCATACATGGTAACGGTTTTGCAGGAGTAAAGTCCAAACTTAAAGGTGGGGGGACACACTAAAATAACGAGGGACTTACTCTTTATCTTTTCCCCCTCGTCGCTGTAGTGGGGTAGGCAGGATAAGAGTCAGGTTGAAGGACACATGGCCAACTGGGTGCGGATAGTGGAAAGGCAGGCAGGTTCATTCAAAGTCATCAAAGCCTCCATGCGAGCTGAATACAAAGTGGAAAGGTGGGGGACCAGGAGGGGAAACACAATGAAAATGACAGCTTGGTGGGATACCAACCCACAGCATCTTGAGAAGGAGAAGATAAAAGAAATTCGTTTTCAAAGAGTTCTTAACAAAAGAAGGTGGCAAAGGAACAAATTAGTTCCGTCAAAACCAATTGAAACGGTGGACTCCGGATGCCACGAAGGCATCCACCTAATTTTATTGTGGAAAGCTAGGCACGATTCTGAAGGGGGATTGTAAGCCTCGAAAGCAACGTGGTCCGGGTACGGGCGCCAGAGGAGCAATCAACAAGCAAATGAAAAAAAGAAATATATCTCAAAGGCGAGAACCAATGAACGAAGGCAATGTTGGCAAGACTGCCTCCAAAACGACATGACAAGCTTCATCGCCAGTGGGTTAACTCAG
>Ga0179591_1326321_pt1 | contig 10655 bp, 19 predicted proteins | sample CZOMad2_1_08_16f_FD_182891 | JGI IMG/M metagenome (GOLD analysis project Ga0179591, IMG submission 182891) | Vadose zone soil fungal communities from Angelo Coast Range Reserve, California, USA - CZOMad2_1_08_16fungal (PacBio error correction) | ecosystem: Environmental > Terrestrial > Soil >...
CAAGAGAAGTGTTTGCGGGAGAAAAAAAAAACAAATAGAGTAAAAAGGTTGGGGAGGGGGCGCGAAAAAACGACATGAACCACAAAAAAAGCACAGCCAAAATGGACTGACCGGGGCAACAATGTTTTGCATTTTCAACAAAACCAACAAAATGGGGACAAAGGTACGAAGGGGGAAAACTTAGAAATAGATTGAGGAGGAGTTTAGAGGGGTAAAAACGACAGTGTTTTGAGTTTAACAGCTCCAATCCGCAGCCCAGATGCAACATGGGAAAGGACCGAAATCAGGAAACTGGAGAAGGGGAGACGGACTTGTAGTTTGAACCTGTTGGCGAGGCGGAGAAAAAAAAAATGCTAAGACTGAAACTCTTGTGCTGCCCAAAATAATAAGACGCCGCCGGACGAAATAACTGGAATCAGCTGAAAGAACCTTGAAAAAGAAAATGAAGGAAGACGAAGGCGCTTCCCCTCCTGCGCCGCAAGGCGAAAATTAGGCCGCAGGTTGAAGAAAAAATTTAAAGAATTTTGCAAGGTTCCCTGGTATGTCAAAAGGATTAAACAAACGAGAGCGGGGTACTAAAAAGTGAGAGCTCATAAGGAAATGGAGTCACACTGTTGGCAGTCCATCAACACCATCATTGGTGGGGGACACCAAAGGAGGCTTTTACAATTAAGGGTATTAACCAGCATCCATGGGGAAAAAAAAGAAAAGGGAAAGGGTAGCGGACGAAAATCAACGATAAAGTCTGGCGGGACCATCAAACAAGCAGAGGGTTGGGGAACCAACGGGAAGAAGGCAAAATGGGACACGGAAAAAACAATTTTTTTGGGAATCTTGCCACGGGGGGGCAGGAGTTGCGCAGACGATACCGGGACATCAAAAGAACTAACGGTATGTGGTACCTTGGGATTAAAAAAATTGGTAAATAGGGACATCCCCCGCAACGGTCAGGGCAACTGTTTGCAACAACGAAAACCCGCCTGCAAAGGAAAAGCGGACTCGGTAGAGAAGAAAAGTATTGGGAAAACCCGGGGATAAAAACACAGAGGCCACTCAGAAACAGAAACTGTAAATAGGGGTTTAGGGGACCAAGGAAGGGGGGGAAAGTTGTTATTGTTGTTTGGGTGTCAGGGGAAGACAATAAGGGGGGGAACAACGAACAAGGGAAGTGCGTGTGGCCGGGGAAGACTATTGTGTAGTGTCGGGAGAAAAAAGGAAAAAAGGGAGTTTCAAATTAAGGGAACGGGAGGATGTTGTGTTTTGAACGGCAACGGCAATATAGCTCAGTAGGAAATTAAGGGGGGGGGCCGCCACGGGGGGGGTTAAAAACCAAATCGGAGAAACCTTGCAAGAAAAAGGCTGGCAGAAATCATGCCCGAGAGGGTGCGTGGATCAGCTTCACGCAATGCCTGACCGGGACGCAAACCACAAGAAAAACTTTGGGAAAAAAAAAAAAAAATGTAAAAAAAGGGGGGTGAAACCAAGAGAGGAAAAGGAAAACGAAAGCCAAGAATGCGTGACCGTTAGGAGGAAGGAAGACACCGTCCAATAAACAAAAAGGTGGAAAGAGGGAACTCAGAGGGAAGGGGGAGGGGGGGGGGTTGGTACAAAAAAATCCAACCGGTAAAGAGGTTTCTGGAGGAAAGGGGGGGGATTTTAAAATATAAAATTAGCGGGGGGAAAAAGAGGGGGAAAAAAGGCTTTGAACCAACAGGGGGGAAAACACAAACACTCACCCACCTGATCGAAACTCTCGAAGCGGGGGGGGTCAAAAATTCTTTCAGTGCCTAGTTTCCAAGAAAAGGGTCTTAGCAATATAGGGGGGAAAAGGGGGGAACATAAAAAAATTTAAAGCTCGGGTGGGGAAAGGTTCAAAGGGTAAAAGAATGGTTGAAGGTCTTACTGGGGGGAACGAGATGGGAGAATCAGGGCAAACAGTTGAGGGATTGGGAAAAGAAAGGGAAGTCAAAGGAGTCAAAAAAATAACCATCAATGGGGGGGGACTGTCTTCTAGAGAGAACCCTGAAGAAAAAATGGGCGATTAACAAAAAATAGGTTGTCAACAACGGGTGAAAAAGGCGCCTGAAAAGAGTAGAAAAGAAAACTAAACCGTTTATAAAAGCCGAAAATCGTGTGGAAAAAATCGTTGTGGGGACAAAAACGCAACTTTTGGACGGGGCCCGAAGAGAAGGGATCTCCCTGGATGGGCGGGTGGGAATGATGTCGTGAAGTCTGAGGGGGCGGTCCAATGGGTGCAACAGCAATCTCAAAAAACCAAAACGTCGACAACACACAAGGGAAATATGATGTGAAAAGACCAGAAGAACCAAAGAAAACTCCACAGGGTGCGCAAGCAAATCAACCATTGAAGCTAAAACCGAGGCTTAGTCCACCCCACCAAGGGGAGAAAAAAAGAAAGAACCGAGGGATTTCGCGACTGGAAATCAAATCCTACATGGGGGACGGATTTGTCCGATAACTAGTTGAAGAATTAGGGACACTCCAGGGGGGCGGTTAAGAGGAAAAAGGGGGGAAAAAATACATGGGCCCGGAAACAGGTAAGAACGGAAAATGGGCGGAGCGGACTCAAGGTCGATTTACAGGAAACAAGGCGAAGGGGAGAGAGGCATCTCAACAGAGTCAACAAGAAGTTAAACCGTGGGGGGAGCCTCAATGAATCTAGAGAAAAGGGGGGGGGAGGTGACTCAACCCCTGGGATCGGACGTTTCTTCACGGGAAAAACTCGGAGCAGGGTTTGGAAGGGGGGGGAAGAAAGATCGAAAATTCTGCGCGAGAAAAAACTCTCAGACGGCTTCCCAAAGAAGGGTCAACAAAACCGATAAGGGGTCCTGAACGGGGAAAGAATAATCCGCTGAAACAGAAAAAGGGGGACTTTGTAAACATCGCCCAAGGGGGGGACGGGGACGGTTTTCCTTAGGGAGAAGAAAGAGGTTTGGAACGTCACGCCAAATCTGCAAACCATCTTTAATAGGGTGGAAAACAGGGAGTATTTGAAATTGCAGGGATTGCGACCTGGGACAAGGGCCCGAGCAGAACAAGGAAGAGCAGACGGTGTCTTCCTCCAGGCAAGGGAGATTGAAACGGCCAAAGAAAAGACTAAGTATTGGCCTTAGGGGGAAAAAAAACAGAGCCCGGGGGATTACGGGGGGGGAATCTCCTGACTTCCGAAGAAAAAAAACTCAATTTAACAAAGGGAAGGGGGAAAGGGGGAAGACCAAAGGCACAATCAACAAGCAAAAAATGCAAAGGGGGGGAAAAAAAACTTGGAAAGAATTGCCTTAAGTTTGTGGAGGAGCTGTTTGGCATAAACATTAAGGAAGGGTGAAGGAAGGGACGGGGTTTCGTGTGCAACTTTTTTTGGTTGGCCAGACAGGGGTGGGTGGACGGCAACGTTCCAAGGGTTGGAAATCAACCATGGTCACGAGGCGTAGGGCAGGGATTGAGGATGACAAGACGACAGAAAACCGCCACACCTTCAACCTGTGGGAGAAATTTGAGGGGAAACCACATGGGAACTTCTCCGGTTCAACGCCTAGGCTGGTTGGGAGGAAAAAGCGAAGACGTATGCAGTTGATGAACGTCAACGGACCTGGTAAAGAAAGGGCTTCGCTGGGGTCCAAGCATCTATTTAAACGCGAAGCGGTGAAATTAAAAAATGGGTGAAGAGACAGCGGGGGTTTTCAGAGATAGAGGAAAAAAAAATAAGGGGGGGGAGAGCTCGTGATGCTTCACTTGCCCTTGGACCTTCAACTATCACCGCAATTGAAAACTTATAGTGGGAAAACTCCAGACCGCAAGAATAATGGAAAAAAGGAAGGACAACGGCGAAAAGCAAGCCGCCTGCGGAAAGGAAACCTCTGTCAAGTGGGGGTAGGGGTCTCAGTGAAATTGACGCAGGGCGGCGGATTAGGATATTGGCGCCAGTTGGATTTCGGAATTAGCATTGGTCGAAAAAATACCCACCGTTGTTCAACACTGACCCAACCTTCTGGTCGAAAGGCCACCCGCAACGCCCCATGGTTGCCAAGTTCGGGGCGGGAAAAAAGAGGTCGCTTGTTCCAACAAGGAAAAGGGTCACTCAAGATAAAGAACTCTCCAGGAGAGGGTGCCAGGGGGGGAGCGCATTCCCTTCCAAGTGTGAGGGGGGGGGTCTGGAACAGGGGGGAAGACATGTCACCCCATCCACGGGGGGGACTGTCGGTCCGTCACAGGCACGCATCAAACCATTGGGGTAAGAGTTTGGGGGGGGGGTATCGCAATTTCCAGAATTCACAACATGGGGGAGCCAAGAAGAATCAGGAAACCTTCGATTAAGCGGCGGACAAGGTAAAGGTGGGGGCCGCACAGAAAACTCGGGAAATAGAAAATTCTCTAACCTGGCCCAGTGCACGAAGGTAGGTCCTCAGCACGCAGAGCAAGTGGGCTTTGCGGACCTCTCCGAAAAAAGGTTCGCCCCGGAGCCGGGGGCCTTTGGCTTTTCAAAAAAAAAAGGTTCAAAACACCACGGAGACCTGGCAGCGGAATGCTGCCCTCAGATCTTTGGGAACGATTAACAGTTGCGGGGAAGAGAAAGTTGGAGGGCCTACAAACGCTGGGGGGTTTGCGAGGGGAAACAAAAAGATTCGTGGGAATTCACCGGGCAACCCATTTCAGTTTCCTCCCGGGAGTCCGTGAATCAGGACAAAGACAGGGGGAAATGGGACCCCATCTCACCAGGAACCGAAGGAAGAGGCCCCCCGTGACAGGGAGAAAATGGGGGTGTCAGTCACGAAAAAAACTTTTAAAATTTGTGGGGTGGACTTCCCCAAGGGGGAAACCAAGTGGGTTCACAGGAAAAAAAGCCTGGGGAAATTTCATTTGGGTATTTTGGGTTGAAGGACCAAGGATTCCACGGATGGGAGGAATAAGTCTAGCACCCAGCGCGGGAAACTATGCTGCCTGGGTACCAATACTACGCGATTAAGGAAAGGTTGGAGCCTGAAGAAACTCACAACAAACACTAAGAGATTCTCTCAGTCAAACGGAAAAGAAGATCCGAGGGGGACCAGTAAGTGGTTGGACCCCGGGCAGCAGAAAGATGTTTGATGGTCCTCCATGAAAAAGCCGGGCGTAGAAAATTTTGGTTCAGAAGCAACGTGGATCAGGCAGGCGGTAACACAAATACTTGACTTGGACAACTCTCTAACAACACAAACCCCAACGGGGGTTTGGGGGAACAAGGCACCAAAAGAGTTAGGTATTAACGGCGCCAGAGTGGTTCGGGCCAAAGATGCTGGTTGGTAACATGGTTAGATTGGGGTGGGACCCCCATCAAGGCGGATGTTGATAAAACGGGAGGTTACCGTTAAAGAAATGTGGCACGGGCAATTCAAAAAGAGAGCACCCTAGAAAACAAGCAACCCGTTTGTGAGCCATCAACAAGTCGGCACAATTTCAGGGGAATCAAAGCGGAAATTCTTTTGGGCAATGAGAAGGGAACAAACCATGGAAAATTGGCCGCGCCCTGGGGAAAGGACCTAAGAAGGCAAAACCGCGACAGCGATGAAAATACGCAAATGACGCAACCAACGCAAGAAACACAAGAATATTGCGGTTTGAGGACCAAAAAACGCGCCACTCAATCGCCGTTCGACGGGGATTGGCAGGCCTACACAAAAAGCGGTGCTAAAAATGGAAATGCGGGGGGCTAGGGCCGGAGGACTTCTCAATGTTTAATATCCAAAGTGCAGCCCCAGTGGATGGGTGCGAGAACAACAAAGAAGATATGACCAATGGTTGTGGGCGCGCTGCCCCGAACGCAAGGGGGGCCCAAAGTGGCCGGCGTGGCAGAAAATGTTCTGGGGCAAGGTGCAGAAATAACTGGGGGCCAAATGGTGAACGAAATTGCCAGGTAGCATGGGGGAAAAAAGCTGTTAATAAGTGGTGGAGACAGTTCCACTTTTGGGAAAAAGGCAATCGTAGCCGAAAACTGTTTCAAAAATGGTGTTGCATGGGAAAAGAGGGTACTGATAAGTATGGACGGCCCGGAGTTTGAACAAACACGGTTGGGGCGAGGGAAGGGGAAAAGCACGATAAACACTGGGGGGCGGTCCAATATAAGAAATGAAATAACACCGCGGGAAGTTTCTGGGCGACAATTCCCCAGCTGAAGGGGAAGAAAGCGCTCCTCGGTTCCAGAAGCGCACCAAAGGATACGACTGTTGGGGGGGGGGACCATTATAAAAAGAACTTGGACCATTCCCCGAGATTAGCTGGGAAGAATTTCAAAATCGTGAAAAGCTGAAAAGTAATGCAACTTGGGGTCACCTTTAGGATAAAACCAAGACTGGTCCTCACGTAACCCCCGAAAAGAAACATCTTTGTGTGGGCAAGGGGGGCCAAAGGGGCTCCGTCGAAATTTACTGGGGGAACGGGGGAGACACCAAGACATCGGGCAATTACAAGACGGACGAACAGCAGCATGCTGCACTTCGGCAAAAAACGACTTGGTGAACCTGAGCAAGTTCAAAAAGTTGAACCATCAATGGAACACATGTTGAAGTGCGGGTGGAGTTGCTGCAATAAAATTACACAGCACGACTTAAACTAAAAAGTGACTAAAAAAACCAAAAAATACTTGAAGGGGAACAGAAAAAAGTTGAACGCAAAGCCACGATGAAAGGTTCAAGAACCCCACCTAGGGGACCCAGTCCGGAGGAACAAGCTCAAAAAAGCGGATTCGCAAGGAAATTAAAAAGCTGAATGGGTATGCAACGGAGGGTGGGATGTTACAGCTGTGAATCCATGGCCACCTTGGGAAAGGTGTTAGTGGGGGAGGAAAAAAACCAAATGCCAAAGGGTGGCAGGATATTCAAAAAAACCGCAAGGGTCCGCCGGCTCCCGGGGGGGCCACCCGTCCAATACTGGGAAAGTGGGTGCTGGCCGGAGGAATCGCACTAGAGGGGCAGAACCCCAGGACGGCAGGGGGACATTATAACTAAAGGCCTATTGGGACAACCCGCAAAACCGTTCAAGTGAATAAAGGACACAGGGTTCGCACATGACTCCGCAACTTAAAAAGCAAAGAAATGGTGGGGAAAGAATGTCTTCCTTAAAGCACCTGGGGAAAGGAAAACCTGAACCAAAGGGATTGCCCGGAAGGATTGGCGTGATGAACGGGGTGTGTAAAAGCAAGGAAGACCAACTTGGCTGTGGGGGGGATGGGTCTGCAAGGAAGAAATAAAGGGGTAAAAATTCGGAAAGCACCGGTGAATGACTTGACCAGCGAGGATTGGAGTGCAAATTCTAACGGGCGGATCCTGGGGCAAGCATGGAACAGTCCCGGAGGGCTGTAGGCCAAGAAGAAAATAGAATAGAAAGGGGGGAGGCAAACTCAAACAAAAAAAAAATGCGATCGAGTTAAGTTTGGGAAAGTTTACCAGGTGAGCGTGGCAAGTTGGCAGGGCAAGAATCCATCGCATTGGGATAAATAAAAAGGACCAAGGCGGCATCAACGGGACACTACTTTCTGGGCGGAAAGAAGGGGAAGTAAAAAAAGGGATCGTGTGGTTCAAAGGGAGGGGGGCGCAAAGAAAGAGTATGAGGGCCCTGACTACAACTCCCATGGTAGACGTGATGAGACGAGAAAAATGTTCATGGGGATAAGGGGTAAGACGATGGGGTCGGGCAGTGCGCATCATGAAGGATTTTGCAAAATGGTGGAGGAATGAGGTGCTGCGTCCCCGCAAGTCTAATCAAACACACCGGGAGAAAGGAGAATTGCAGGGGAAAGCCAGACTCAAACGACCATCAGGGGTGCGCAAAGGAAGAGGGAGACGAAACTCCAAAGGAAGTGTAGTTCAAACATACACAAAGACCAGCAAACCGCAGTTTTCGCTGAAAGTCCTAACATGCGAAAGGGGTGTGCAAGAGGAGTCTCAAAGGAGCACCACTTCAAAGGTGACACGAGCGTAATCAGGAAAAGGTTTAGACAAGGGGGGAGAACAGGCCCGACAGGAAGCCTGGGAAGGTTCGGGAGGAGCCTGCGAAAGTCGCTTTTCATCAAACCTAAAAAATGAGATGGGGAACCCTGACGGTAGCGACAAAATCAAAAAAGAAGCGCGAAAAGGGACGTGCACCCAGGCCTCCTAATGAATAGAGCGAATGGATGTGCATCCTGACTTTATGTCGTTAGGGGGACCAAAACGGTGGAAGAAAAAAAAGACACACCAAGGATTTGGTGGACGAGGAGAATCTAGGTCGATAAGAGAAAAGCCCTCAATATCCCAGCTTCCACGAGGTCCAGAAAAGAACGGTGGGACGAACAAAAGCCGGGAACACGCAATTGGGGGAAAAGTAGGGGGAAACCTGAAAAAACTTTGTCAAAAACATGACTGGTCCAGGTTTTGGCAACTTCAGGCGAAAGACCCCTTGGAACGTAACGCCATCCAGACAAAGTCGCAGGGGGGTGGGGGGGGGTAAAACCGTGGCCATACACGGTTGGGTTTTAGTTTAGAACCCAGGGTCAGCCCAGGGGCCACCACCGGAGCTGATCAGTAACCAATCAAAAATTGGAAATGGGGTGCAAAAGAACAATGGAGGATTGGCCGCGGCAAAAAACACTGGGAGAATGAGGACCGGGCCGGAAAAAACAAAGACCGGCGCATGGACGGGAAGAGCCAGCTGCTTCGGAATGCGGGGGGGGAAAACCACAACCACAGACAAACTAAAAAAAAAGGGGGGGGGGGTCCGGGGGGGGGGTGCAAGTTAGGGGAAAGAAAAAGGCAATGAAAAAAAAAAGAAATGCGGCCACAAGAGCGGAAAAAATTTGGTCAGGGACGGCAGGTTGGAAAAAAAAAGGGGGGGTTAAAAAAAATACCACGGGACGATGAAAGGGGCAGGGGGGTGTTAGGGGGGGGGGGGCCAAAGTCAGACCAAGGGGTGGGGGAAGAATTGCGGACATCAAGACTGGGTTGGGAACGCTGATGACCAGTGGGGGAAAGGGAATGGACCCAGGGGGTATCGTTGAACTAACGCAGCTTGAAGGGGAAATCAAAATTGGGGGAGGGGTCAACAACTGCGAAGGGAACGCTAAGGCTGGGTGTGGGAAGAGCAAGCAGCATAGGTATGGCGGAAAAACGAAAGTGGGGAAAATAGAAAAGGGTAGGTCGCGTTGTCCAGGAGGGACATAAAGGGGTAAAGCTCGAAAAGCCCACTAAAAACCACCATGAACTGTGATGGAAAAAAAAAAAAGGGGGGGGGGAAGGACTCAAGGAAAAAAGAAATCTTGAAAAGTCTTGGGGGTTGAGTGGGCAAAAAACAAATTGCTACTTTTCCAGGTTGGACAATTCAAAAGTCAGACCGGGGGGACAAGTTGGGCAGTCGGTGATAATGGTGCCAACTCAAAAAAAAAAGGGAGGGGGGGAGTCCTTCTAAGGGGATCCAGGAAGAGCGCCGTAAGGAGGAGTGTTATTTGGGTCAATGAAGTGCTATTCAGAAGGGAAAGGAAAAAAAGGGGGGGAGGAGAACGGACTGAAGATTGGACCTCAAATTTAAAGCAGTATTAGCAAGTGGTCTGCCAAAAAGCCAACCTGGGGACCACTTTCACATTACCTTTCTAGCTTGCAAAGGGAAAAACTCAACGTGGGTTCAAAAGGAAGGGACGGAAGGGGAATGGCGCTGGGGGTTCAAAGCATAACTGTGCGGGCAAACGATAACGGACGAGAATGAGAAGGGGCAGTCGGCGCCAAAGGTGAAAAAAAAGTTAAGGTGGGTCCACTTAAAGGGGGAGAAAGAAGGGGGGGACAACGCACTTTGAATTTGGTGTTTGGCCGGAGGGGGAGTCCAGCGCATAAAACCAGGGGGGGGGGGGGGAAAGAGCTTAGGGGGGGGGTCTATAGAAGAAAGGGGCATAGGGGGAAAAATTGCCAGAAAGTAAATAGAGATGGACCCACAAGTTGACTTAGCAGCGTCAACGGGGGGCAAGGGAAAGTGGTGGGGACGCCGAAAGCGAACGGCGCTCAACAGTGGACCTTCCCAGTAGGGAGGTTTGGGGGGTCCTACCAAGCAACAGAGGAAGCAGCTTGGCAGGGGGCGTGCAAAAAGGGGGAGAAGGGGGAATCACGCAAGCAGTTTCACGTCTTCGCAGTGGCAAAAAAAAAGGGCGGCGAATGGCGCCCGTTCTGAAAAAAGTATCCAAAAAAGATTGGGGCGAGGGGAAGAGTCAAAGGGTCCCCGGGGGGAAAATGGCGAAAAACAATGGCTTACACGGACGGTGTGGTTTTGCCGCGGAAAGGGATTCGTGAAAGGTCCCAAGCCCACCATGTGTCAGGTCGTAAAAGTGGGCCGGGTAAACCGCCTTTGATAACAGTGGAATCATGAACGGTGGGGGCGCCAACATCCTAAAAAAGGGGGGGGTGAAAACCAAGGCACTGGGACGAAGAAACCAAAGAGGGAACTAAAAGAAAAACCAGGGTTGTTCTATTGGAAAAAGGCAACCCCCCGGGTGGGCTCATGTCAAAAGGCTTTTTTGGCAGGAGGCTTGCAACGGGGAGTGCTGATAGCAAAAAGGAAAGGGGGAATTGGGAGAAAAATCTAGGAAAAAACCGGGGGGATAAAAAAGACGACAAGAGATCTGCAGCGGGGTGATCGAGAGA